>Ga0307514_10000781_pt1 | contig 52780 bp, 54 predicted proteins | sample 16_EM_MG_FD_203088 | JGI IMG/M metagenome (GOLD analysis project Ga0307514, IMG submission 203088) | Populus trichocarpa ectomycorrhiza microbial communities from riparian zone in the Pacific Northwest, United States - 16_EM | ecosystem: Host-associated > Plants > Roots > Unclassified | place... | reverse complement strand
TTAGTAGTCAACCCCCAGTAGTGACTAGGTCAGGGAGAGTGGTTAAGACAGGTCATTTGGGTCAATAAATACCACCCGCGGGTGGTCGGTTTCCCAGTCATGGGCGGTCACCCGGTAAAATACGTTATCCAGTAACTTTTGATTATCATCCAGCAGGCTTCTCTTTCGCCATTCATCACTCCCCAGCCAACACCAACTGCATTCATAACATTACGGAGGCTAATAAGGATCGCACCGCCATAATTCAGTGGTTCCGGGCGCTGAGGCGCTGGGTTTGTTATTCTTGCAATCGTAATCGTAACCAAGCTCGATCTTCAGTAATCTGGGAGAGGAGTGACCGATGATAACCAGAACCCAAACAGCAAACATACTAAAATCCCGCTCAGACGCGTGGAACTTGTTTGTTAGACCGATGTGGATAATAAATACTATGGTGGGAAGCAGGCACAAGAATCTGATGTGTTACATCGGTCTGAGAGATTGTTAACTCGCACTAAGCACCCAAAACCACTGAATTATGACAGGAAGGATCTTAATGACCACCGTAATCACATTCAACCCCTCTCTACAAATGCCTCCGATGACCTCTTTCATCAATATAGATACTGCTACCACTACGAAGCCATCTATGAGGGAGTTGCCCAACTACCACCACCGATCCAGGTCCTTGTTAATGACAAAAGAGATCTTTTACTGCTGCATTCTATCCCTCGAATCATCACTGGCGTTTTGGGCCGATTTCAGGTCCGTTTTATATCGCAAGGATATACGAGCGGCCCGGCTTAATCCATATTCTCGAATTCATCAAGAACTGTAACAAGTACACGATCAGATCCGGCAACTGATCGTGGCGGCCAAATCCAAGATCATCACGCAACCCCCATCATTGGTGGGTTTGCTAAATACCTACAGTCCGCGTCTATGGTATATACATACACTGCGCTAACTCTACACAGTTGACAATGTAACCTAACTGTCCAGTCGTTTGTAGTTTAGGAACAGCGCAAATATAATACACCGCAGGTCACCGTTCCCCTCAACCTGTGTCTCTACCCGCCGCTCAAGGAATTGGTTGTCGATAGCGGCGGTAGAGGATTACTTCTCTTCTGGTCAAATAGCCGTTGACGAACTCGCAACAAGCGAAGAGAGCCAAGAAACCGTGAGCGGAACAATGGTTGCTAAGGAAAGTAAAATGCCACAAGCTCCCATGTCGACGTCGGCTGGTTATCCTTAGTACGGAAAGGCGCAGGCATCGATGTCGCAGAAACCGGTGAAGATCGTCACAAAGCGAATCCAGCCGAAAGCTACCAAGGCCGCAAAGTTCCAGCGTGCAAAGGCATCCCTTCTCGAAGGCTAGCGGTGCACTGAAGCCTTAGGTAATGGGGCGGAATTATCCTCTTCGACTCAAGCAGATTTCTGAGCATTAATCAAGGATACCATACGAGATGTATGCAAAGATGGCGGGCAAGAACACGATCAAGGTGCGCGGGTCGAGTGAAAAGATATTACCTTGTGCCTGCCAAACTGGGAGGTTGACACCGACGTCTGGGTGAACAAGCGCAACTTGTATGCGCCGAACTGAAGAAGCTCGATATCTTGTCGTTCGAGAGGCATCAAAGTGTTTGGGAACGATCTTGAATTCCATAAATACCACCTTGACATGATGTGCCTTCACCACAGGCTGGGTGATTGAGTTTTTAGGGTAGGTCAAGGGTTGACAGAGGTTGAAAGTGTATCTTGGAACTTAGAGAGGTCCGAATTGGAGTTTGATCGCTCACCTCATCCTCACACTTAAACACAACAGGTGCGATCTCTGCAAACTAAAAGCGTATCTCTCCTAACCGCGTTAACTGCCGTAACCACGAGAACGAGAGGTAGAGGGAGGGGGGAAGTGGGCGCTGCTATACTCTAGATAGAGTAAATGTAGTATGATTAAACGAAACAAAAAAAATTGCGTAAACCCTCCAAACCCGCTAAACCCTTCTGCCACCTCACTATGTCTAAATTCCCGCAATTGCGCATCTTCGATTCCACGCTCGAGGGAATCCTCAAACGGAGGGTGCGTATGGGAGAGGCCGATGGAGTAGTAATTGCGAGGAGGACCGTGAAATTTGCTTCAATGTACTCCTCCATATATCCTCGCAACCTTGTCTTCGCTGTCGTATCTTGACTCGCCACGCCAAACTAGAGTCACTTGCTGTTCTCGAGTGGGCGCCGTAACTGTGTGTAAATAATGCGGCGATTGCAAGTCCTCCGCTGATGGCCATAGTCAATGACCGGCAAAATACTTGTTTCTTATTCCAATTTCTGAAAGTACTCTGCGGAAAACTTTATGACTATAGAACCTGGTCATCACTACACACATGTTTCGAACCGGCAGATTTGTATGCAGAATCGAGCACTCGTAATGCTTTATTCCCACCTGCATGCACTCGTGGTGGTCTTCATCCCTTCCATCCACGGAATGTTCCGTCAGGTGGGGCCGAGACATGATAGCCACTCGCAGAGCTTCCAGACGGGCTTCCTACCTCTCCACTTGAATCTGCACTAATATCGAGTTGAGGTAAACGGTGCTGAGATCCTACCTAGTAAGCTCTGCTCTTTAGAACTCCGCTTGTTCAATGAGGTGTTCAGTCAACTATCGTCACACTGCAACCGATGAACCGTATAACCCCGAAACCCTGAAAAAGGTACCTAGCCAGTAAGCCTCATTCCCACAGCAAAAGTCAATCGATATCCACCCGATTTGGGTGGGTGTTCTTTTCCAGCCCTGGGCCAGTTATGATATGTGCGATGCGTACACATGGTGTCGAATATTTAGCATCACCAGAAGTTTTTCCATCTCAACTTCAAAGAGTAAATTGGCTTCGTTCTCCCCAGATCGTGATCGTGAACCACATCAAGAGAATTTTTGGCTGGAGTATTTGACCGTCGCCCCCTGAGGGCGTCCTGAAATTACTCTTAAATTATCCTCTTAATCCGCAATCTGTAATTTTGGCACTATTTGTTCTCCATTAAATTCTGCGGTCCGGTATCGTTGATATGGATGGTGTGAAGAGGGACATGGTTGACCCCACCCATGGCCCATAGGTAGCTGCGTGGGATATATTAAAATCCCCATTTCGGTGCATCAAGATTCAAGATTAAACGAGGAAGTCGCAAGCCAGTAGAAACATCAGTGCAAAATCGGCTACTGGCATCTTCTCTGTTCAGCTATCAAGTAACTAACTGAACACGAAGGTTGGGATAAGGTTGTGGTATGTGCAGGCACGTGACGAGACGGGACATGAGAAATTCTTAGGATATCTCGACCCGTGGAGTCTCTGTCCCACCGTACTAGGGTTGCAGTATACCGGGACGTTATATACTTTGATGGTGGCGGCGTCGATGGCCTTAGAGACTGTTAATAACTCAAGCGATGGTTAACAAGTTAAGTTACAATATCCTGAGAGATGATTAACTGCCGCAAAGCTTTATAACCAGACTTTCTATTATCACTATCTACATCAACACTGCTACCACTGTTGCATGTATACTTAGAACATCAGCCTCAGCCTCCTTAAGACTGATACGAGTTTATTAGAGAATACGGGCCGATGTTAGAATACGGGCCGATGAAACTCAGACGAAGCCTCGGTGGTACGGATACGGGCTTATGGGGCTGAGCAAGATAAAGATAGAAGAACCAGTACACGAGACTACTGTATCTATTTGCCTGCAGACTCCGTAGAGTTACAATTAATCATCACACAAAGTAACAACCACTACTTCAAGTCAACGCAATCAGCATCCTCTACTTCTTGCTCAAGCTCCTTTACCTCTCTCCAGCAATCCCATACTGTTTTAACACGCGAATGACTAGCGGAGCTACTTCGCTTTTTAGAGATGATACCTCCCACAATTAGATTTTGTAAATATAGAATAAGAAGGTAGTGCTGTTCCAGATAGTTCGACCTTCTTTACAAATTCTGAACAGCTCGCGCTCCCTGAAGATTCCCGGATAGCTACCGACAATATGGCCGCAGCAGCCTTTGAATCCATATTGTTTGTGGCGGGTATACAAGTGCGAGCCATACTCGCACAAGCAGTATTTACAGATTACTGTCTCCAAAACTCCCCGCCACCGAGTAGATATCATCTAGAGATCCAACACTTCACCACATGTCGTGTGAATCTGTATATCGCCAAACAACCAGTGCTCCAAGTTCAGTGCAAGAGAGTGACCTTTACCGTACACGTGTTAGGACCCCGTTAGCAAGTAACTCACTTAGCCAAGTAGCCGGCCCACTTAGCAAGGGGGCCGCTTTCCAAGAGGCTCATCTACTTGACCAAGAGCTTATGCGAGTTGGCAAGTTGCAAACTTTGAACTAGGTCGGTCCATAGGGAAAGCCCGCCGCTTTTTGAATGAGTCTCTTAGTAACCTGCTTTGGATTGCCATTGACCAAGGTGTACTTAATAATCCTAAGAACAGCAAGCATAGTATTAAGCAGTCAGGTAGATAATATACAGTACCAAAGCAAGAGAACTAAAATATAATTACAGCTAGCGCTTTAAGTAATTAGAAGAGAAACGTATATATCTGTCTCGTACCCAGTCTCTCGTGACTAAGCTCGCAACCTAGTGGCGACTGAGCTTGCAAAGGAGCCACTAGGGTTTGGGGACGAGACAACGTATATATTACTAGTATGGTGCTTGAGTTATTGCTAGCGCTGTTGAAAAATCAGTATCAAATGTACAGAGGTGGAAGCATGGTGGTTGAAATATTGTCGAACCCAGTCAGCAAGCTCTTCACTTGATGCCGGGGCCATCCTACTTGGTCAAGAACTCCATCCAGCTGGAAAGCTTGCTCTTGGCCAAGAGCTAGCCCACATACTAAGGGGGCTGGCCTCTTGACCAAGTGAATTACTTGCTAACGGGGCCGGAACACATATAACTCTCGTGTACCTTACCTAGCCATGTCAATAGTGCCGCACAACCACGCCCAAGGTCATTTCCCTGTGAGCACGTACTTATAGCCGCCACAAAAAATCAATAGTTGTGGCAACAGTCAGTCCATTGGGAGATCTCTGAACGGGCCCACCAAAGGATCGGAACAGTTCAGAGGTGCAACTCACCAGCACGCGAGAATAACCTGCAGGTACGCATTAGATCGAAGGGAAGGATATGATAATAAATACTGCACTAATACCACAGGAACCCATGGGACAGTGGCTACTACCGTGTTCAGATATCCGATCGAACACGTGGGGTTGGCTTTTTATGTCTGTTAGTGTAGGCGGGAGTGACCATCCGTAACGAATCCTACCTCAGATACGGTAGCCACACAGGAAAAATTGAACCCATACCATAGCGCAGTGACACACGTGCACTCGGTAATGAACCAGAACTCACCAGCCATATGCATTCAAGCTTCTCTCACATTCCTCCCAGCTCATAAATACATATCCCCCTAAAGCCCACCTACCCCACCTACCCCACCTTCCCCCCTCTCAACCTTCCTCCTAGCAACAACTTGTAACCGCTTCCTCGGCATCGCCAATCCACCACAATCTCCCCACATCATATCCTCCTCTGTCGTCTGATACGGCTGCATCTCAAACCTTGTAAACAAATTCGCAAGAACCAGGTACAGCTCTGCAAATGCCAAACTTTTGCCCTTAGCCACCTCCTATGTTCTTAGGGGTAGGGCGTACTTTATTCCTGCACAATTCCGATCCCCCTTCGAGAATGATAACAGCCATTTATCGAGTTCCGGGTTCCCAATCCACCGCTCTGGCTTGAACTTCCCCGCGTCTAACCCCCAGATTTCGGGAGAATGGTGGAGCATGGTTATGCAGAATGATACGGCTGTGCCCGGCGGGAGAAAGAGGGAGGTTTTTGGAATTGTGAGGCCCGGGGCAGGGACGACGCGGGGAAGCCGGGCAGGGACGACTGTGCGGTTAGTTGTGCGGCTAGGGGAGAGGAGGAAGGTACGCACTGACGTTGTAGCGAAGGGTTTCTTTTATGAAGCCGGACTGCGTGTGTCAGCGGGGAAGAGGGAGGGGAGAAAGGGGGTTACAAAGTATGGAAGTGCTTCGAGGTCGCCGAGTGGGAGATGGCCGTTGGAGTCGCGGGTGACGGAGGTGAGCTCAGTGAGTACTCTTTTTTTGACGTCGGGTGTCTGTACTGTTAGCTAGGTTCGTGTTTAGGAGACGGGGGGGATGAGTACAGTGAGGAAATGCCATGTGGCGTACTGGACTGTGACGGCAATGGTGTCAGTGCCCGCTACCATGAGCATCAAAGACTCGTCGACGAGTTCTTCAAACGGCGTATTGTAGTTTGCGAGTGAGGGCGGGGGGTTGACGATGGCATCCATCAGGGTTTTTTGCGGGGATTCCTTCAACTCAGTGGCGACCTCGCCGGTGGCGGCGGCGGTGGCAGAACCGGAGGATTTTGCTAAAGCGTCGGCGGAGAGAAAGTCTTTGACTAGCCTCGTGCAGTTCTGTTGATGGTCAATGGGCGTTTATTGTTGCGGGATGTGAGATGCTGACCTGTTTATACCGCTGGAAGGCAACAGGGACTATGTTCGGAAAGAGTCTGCCCAGGAATAACATACTTTGCATGAGAATCGGGAAGTGATGGCCAAGGTTTGCCTGGGGGAGGATTGACATCAAGCTGTCAATCCACCTTCCTGTCTTTACACCGCATCAGTGACAGTGTACGCAAATCGAGGAGGGCTACACACAAGACCCGGTTCATCTAGCATGTTCCATGAGTCACCGAAGAGATATGTCGATATGATATCCACCGTGACACAATACGACCCATTCGCGAGGGGGAAAGGGTTCCCGTCCTCGCTGAGCTTCTCCATTGCAGAGATGAACTTGTCCACAACCCTGTAGATAATTGCGTCCGCGGCGTCGTTGACCGCTTTCTTGGAGAGCATCGGGTTTATCAGCCCCCGGCGGAGACGATGGACTTGTGGGTCTAGCATGACTGCTGAGGACCCGCCAGCGGGCATGCGGTGGTAGTGTCTTGGGTCTTTGACGTATGGTGTCTTTTGGCTGTAGACACTACTTTGGGTGAGAACACTGTGAGTGTATCTGTGGGTTCTACATACGAGTGGTAAAGCTCCGGGTCATATATCTCAACATCTGTCGGCGAGATCCTCACCACGGGTCCTACCACGTTAGCATCCCTCCACCAGCTTCGGAACAAAATTTACCGTATTTATCCATCAACTCAGGCCGCTTCTTGAAAAACATCCCGCCCTGGTGCACTTGGTAATACGCATGGTATAGATGTGTAGCAGCGGCCAAGCGGGGACCGGGGATATGCGAGAGCGGATGGAACCAGATGCGGTAGACAATGACCGTTACCCACCAGAGAGGGAACAGAACCAACAGCAATGGAGCGAGGTTCCCCCAGCTCCAGTGGTGGTGAGTCCACTCAGGGGTGTGATCTTCGAGGAGACACCGGAGATCGTCAGACACCGTCATAATGCGTAATAACTGTGATATTGACCAAAATCCGGGCAGACATGGTGATTTAAACTCTTCCACTGGTGCTCGGCACATACGCTCTACCTGCCGGGTACATCGATTACCCGATGGGACGCAGGTCGGCTTGGCAAAGGGTGCAGAAGGAAATGAGCGGCAGGGCAAGCCTAAGCATCCTAGTCACCTTGTGGACGTGCACCCTTGAGAAGAGAGTGATATTGTTCAGTGAGCTGGTCTGATATACGGCCTCACTGCCATCGCCCGCCGAATATAACGCGTGCCTGGGGTTGGTATGGAATAGGTCGGTGATTCGGTGATGCACACAAGGTACGGGCTCTCCTCTGCTGATATTACGCGGAAGCAAGAGATATTCGAGGCAGCTTCCGGAGCTAGTATCATAACCATTGCACTATCGAGTATCCCGTCGACGGACAACTTAGCAGAGCGAACCAGGCACCCCGAAATAACAGAGAACGTAGCTTTGAAGTCATAATATTGGATGAAACTTCACTTGTTCCCTATGGTGCATGACTACTATTTAACTTCATTTCAGATCAAGGCATGCTCATGCTCGCGACCCTCGCTTATTCTGTGATCCCTGTAGTCCCGAACCACAGCTCAGCACCGATCCCCCGCACCCATGTACTCGGTTCTGGGGCAATATGGAGTGAACTTTTGAATCACTTCTAGGTGTAGGGCATCACCTGACGGTGGCGTCTGCAAGCTTCTTAGCCGCCAGCACGTTATCATAAAAACTTTTAAGCGCTTCTGCTGCGAGTACTATGCGATCGGTCATCCTTTCATCAGTGCATCAATTGGATAGGATGACGATGAAGATGGAGATGAGCCCGCAGTTCATCAAACCAACTGAGGCATCCGTTAGAAACCGTGGTTGGCTGACCGCACAAGGGAAGACCTCGCGAGCAATATCAAGCCCTGAAGATGATACAGTTATGTAGGTAGTAGCCTTTGCAATATTGGACCCCTGTAGCGGTTACCTCGTTTATAGTACCCGATTCTCAGTTCTCAAAGGATCTAACTGGTAGGAACACACTTCCTAGTCTAGCTATTCTGGAGATCTCTGCATCAAGCAGCTGTAAAGAGGTGGGTGGACGCAGAAGCGGGCGAGCGAGTGCATGGTACTCTCAACCGGCATTTGCGGGGGCGGGCGCAGGGCTGCAGCAATGATGGTGCACAGGAGCTCGAGGCGTGAGCGGGCTTCAGCAGTCACACACCTCTACAAGTAAGTACCTAGCCAGGAGAGTTTCATTTCACTCAGGCAGACGCTATGTAGAAATAGCTAGACATTCTACTTATGAAATCACTTAGTGTGAAAAGCAGTGGACAGGCCAAAAATCAACTAGCTATAACGTGATTTTCTAGTGGACTCAGTTTAAAGCCAGAATATCTTTTTTCCTTAGCTGGATGCGAGGTGGGACTGACTGTCGCAGCCAGCACCTACAGACTTCAAAGTTGAAGGCGGGCCGAACAGCCTAGGCTGTGTTTGGGAAACCCAACGATCGGTTCCTAGCAAAGCACCCATTTACTGCCGAGCCAGGAAAGTGGATATTTGGCTGTACGCGAGAGATGGTTCATGGTTCCCGCCTTTAATTGAGCACAGCAACTTCCATGTCGTAAGTACGGCGGATCGGAGGTTTTAAAGACCCGATTGTTCAATTCGCATCGGAATTAAAGCAAAGCCGCGCTTAGGCTCAGGTCACGTGGACTTGGTGGCGCCTTTGTCTTGCCAAATATGAACGGTATAAAATCCATACCTAGAGGTATTTTCAGCATATAGCACTGAGCAACTTCGCTCTGCCAAGCAGTCATCTTGCACTGTCGTCCGCGGATTACCACTTGCTGTTAAAAAAAATTGGGATCAATCCATGAGCGAAGTACTTAATGTGGAGATCCTCCGAATCGTTTCTCTCTCTATTGGGCAGTCTCAGTTAGGGACTAAATATATTGGAAATCTCTCGTGCAGACGCTGGCCCCTGCACTCAACAAACATATGCTCGGGGGGGGAGCATCTAGAATACACATATTGCCCCGCCCTGGGGTCATCCATGCTACAACCCAATTTTGGTAAGACTGTGTCTCTGTGCCGTCTGTTTCTTCCTCGTCTCACCTCCAATCCTAGTACAACTTGGGACACGAGGTATCGATGGAGATTTTGTTTTTCGAAAGGAAAGACCGCAAAAGAATGATCTAGATGGAGGCGATGAGATGATCGTATTCAGGCCGCCGTGGTCCAAGCGTTTTGCCCCTGCGCTACACCGTCACTCCGCTGCTGTAGTATGACTCGGTACGTTAACAGATATCCCATTTTGCTGGACGAACGTCAGCATCCATCCCTGTGGTGGGATTGGTGAACGTGTTCATGTCCGCCATCAATGGCAATCTACACCTAAGCAAATCCAGCGAAGATGCTAACCGGGAATTATCTGGCGACACGGGTGTGGAAGGCAAAATCAGAACGGTAGTTAAACTATGCAAATGAAGATAGCGATTAACCACACTGTCATCCCCGTGTTTCCCATCCCTCTTTCTGTCTGGGGGACCGTGTTAGGCTTGCTACCCGAGTACCCGAGACTTTAAGTTTAGGGAAAGCCACACGGCCTTGATAATCGAGCTGAGGGACGACACGATGCCCATTTGATCTACGGCAACCAGTTCCTCCACACACGGTACCGAAGTACATAAATCCCGCCTCGTACCGCTGCGCAGGAGAACCGAGCTGTTGAAGAGGAGCAGTCATATCAAATAGCAAGAGGTTCAGTGCCAGTGGCCTCAACACCGGTAGCAAATCAAGCTTTCCTTCAATGCGCCGCGGGTCATGGACGCTGAATGGAAGGATGTGAGCTCAAGAAGCATCTGGGTTTGCACCAAGGTCCTCTTTGTGTTGAGCACGATACTCATCTTAGTACGACTCTACACGCGCCTGTTTGTCGTCCGGTTTTTCGGTGCGGATGATGGCTTAATACTAATTGCCATGGTAAATACCGGTACTCTGTTTCCCAAAAACAATTTCTAATATGTCGGCAGATAGTGTCAATAGCAGGCTGTATTGTGGTGTGGAAATCCTTCCAGTACGGCCTTGGGAAATCCTTTTTTACCATACCTCCAAAAGACACCGTTATTCTCCTCAAGCTCCTCTTCTCCGAATATCTTCTCTACCTACTTGCTGCCCACTGTACCCGGGCTTCACTAGTTGTCCTGTATCGTCGACTGACTGTTTCGCCGCGTTTCCATGTCATTTGCTTGGTCTATCTAGGCTTGAACTTAGCGGCCTATGTCACCTTCACCTTCCTCACCATTTTTATGTGTACACCGACAAGCTTTTATTGGGACAAGTCAATTGTGGGCGGGAGGTGTCTGAATCCTGGACCTCTTGCTATCATAAACGGATGGCTGTTGATTGTGTTGGATATTGGCGCTTTGCTATTGCCTGTGCCGACAGTGTGGAAGATGCAGCTCCCGAGGAAGCAGAAGCTTTGGTTGATTGGATTGTTTGGACTGGGGTTTTTGTGAGCTTCCAGTCCTGTGGTAGTGATGGATTATAAGATGCGGGATTAGAGAAACTGGGCATATCGAGACGCTAGGACTATAGGCTGACTGGTTGTAGTGTATGCATAGCTAGCATCAGCCGCCTATACAATTTTACTGAACCTACCGATATGTCGAACGAGATTGCACGCGTACACGCCTGGACTTTGTGGGCTTCTCCCGTCGGTACTCCTTTTCAACGACCACTAACTTCCTGCAGGGTAGAAATTAACTGTGGTCTTATCGCCGCCTCAGTCCCGACACTAAAACCGATAATTTGTGCGTGTATACCCCAGGTAATGCGCTCACTTACCAAGAGCCTCGGACAGTCAAGCTCGGGGGGTAACGAGCATGGTGAAGTCATGGGTATGGTTCCGATTGCTCGAAAGCACTGTCTAGAAGTCGGGGTTCCCACCGAATCTAGGGAGGTACTATTTACACAGAGGCTCTAGCGAGGAATTACTAGAGTTCAGAAGCAGTTTAGAAAATGCGGCTGTGCCGGTGGAGGCCGCAATGTTTGTATTCTAATGCAGGTTACGTGGCGTTCATGCTCGGTTATGTTTTTAAATTATTTCATTTTGACGGAATTACGTCAAAGAACTATTTCCTCCATTGAAGAGATCCCAGAACTACTTGAAACCGAGGGGGTAAAGTGTTTCGGGGTAGCTTACATGGTCTGAAATCTTCGAGGAATACGACTGCAAAGAGCGTAACAAGTCACTACTTCTACCTCTATTTGTGGTGAAGTTGTCATAAACGCAGTAGTTCCCAAAGAAACGGGTTATGAGGGTATTAAAGTTAGGCGTATTATTCTGGGAACTGGAAGCATTTCTCCGTATGCCACTCAATCTTAATACACACCGGAAGGCCCTGGTATTGGCATCGAACGAAAAATATGATCATGCATATACAGTTTCTCGGTAAATGAGATTTGTCCTCAATACCACGTGCACCTTACATTTGCAGAGGCTATTGTACTGGGCATTGCGTTTCATCTACGTTCTAAATCATGGACAAACATGGCCGGTTTCTAACCGGACCATCCAGCTCGTTAATTGATCATGAGGTGGTTCCGCGATATGGCACATGAGGGAATAGTGTCTTCTTACTCTACTCAGAGTGGCAGGGTACACCCTCCTTCAGCACTTGGTACTAAAGAAATCCAAAACATTCTTTCAGAAAATTTCGAGAGATGAGGTCGAAAATAGTAGCGTGTTGGTTGCACTTGATATGGCGTCATGTGTTTGTCACTTACAATGGCCTTTTATAGACTACACTTGGGAAAGAGCTAGAGATAACCCCGATAGAACACCATAATAGACAATTACTTTCAACTTTAGACGTCTTCCGCAAATCAGCACATCATAGAGACGCTTGATTGTATGGCCTTAGTCACTTGTGAACCCAAGGTTAAACCCGAGTACAAAGCGCATTGAAAACCTAATCACATATATAGAATACCATAGAGAGCATTGATGATTGAAAAAGGGGAATCAGTTGCGCGGGTAATTCCGTTATTGGACGGTCGTAATTATGTCAGCCCGTACACAAGAAAGCTGAGCTATTGTGAGCAGTCTACTGTAGATCATCCTGGTCATATAATACCACTGAAGACCTCTTAGGCTGAGGTTAGTAGAAATGTGAACAGTTTCCTAAGCGAGCAGCGGTCGAAAATCTGCAGGCTGTTTCCCGGGAATGTGTTTGGAAAGAACACCGCCACTCTCAAAGAAAGGCAACTAATAGCCAATATTGACTCTTTACGGAGTTGCATTCGCCTAACTACCGGACGTCAAACCTCGCTAGCACCTGTTGCTACGAACAATATCTCCGCAATTCGCAAAGATCGAAGAGCACTATTGCGGTTGGTCTTGCTATGCAAGTAACCGTGGTACTATATTAGCGTGGTAATTCAATTTCTTATCAGACCAACTGAAATCTGGTGAGGGGAAAACATCTCACGCTTGCCAAGTAGTCGAAATCAGCATCTGTCACCTCATGCATACGGCCCAGGCGCCTTAGTAGGGGTGTGGGCGCGTCCAGCGCCCACACCTAACAAGCCACTAACAAGCGACTAGCGGGGCACCTCGTAGCCACGCCCCACCTCCCCGCTCCCACATCTATCCAACTTTGAGCTCAATTAACTCCAGGAGTTTTACTTTTACCAGGATATTGTTTATATATGAAATGTAGTTAACAAGATGCTCTTTCACTTGCTTGTCTCCTCTTTTAGTTTCCTCTAATATTCAAGGAGTGGTTGTAGATCAAGTACAGTGGCTTAGACTATACTTACTGCTGGTGTTTTGCGTCAGGTAAATTATTTCTACCCGACTGTAAGGTACATCTGTGATGAGTGACAGCTTATGACTCAAATATAGAGATTGGCCCACTGCTGGTGTTTTGCGTCAGGTAAATTATTTCTACCCGACTGTAAGGTACATCTGTGATGAGTGACAGCTTATGACTCAAATATAGAGATTGACCAGTTTACAACCAGTATCAGTACCAGGCCAACAATAATTCCAAACCCATCAGTATATTGTATAGCTACTCTGTGCCAAAGAGCTTTGAATTTAACCAAGAATTGGTGGACTTATGGGTAGACTGCTAAGGGAGAACAAGGAAAAGAAGAGCTATTTACCCCATATGATTTCTCCACCACTTGTAGTTGGAATTCATTTCCCTTGCTGACTGAGTCTCTTCAGCATACTACAAGGCTACTTGGGTGCAGCTTGGTAGTTTCTAAGGACAATGAAATGTCACTTTGGCAAAAATTACCTGAGTTATGATACTATAGAGGGTCCCCCACTTCAGCAACTCTGAACTAGTACCTATCTCAACAACCACCAAACCAAATCTTCCAAGACTGACATTAATTGACAGCTAGCATACTGTATATGCTCTAATAGTATTACCAGTGAATTCCATTTACAATTGCTGATAAAACAGGGGGGGTTAGGAGGTGGGCAAAAATCCGCCAGCTTCATAGACTCTCACTCACAATTTCATCTTACTCCAAATTGAACCATTTGACTTGATTTTTGGATTGACATGTAGGCCTTAGAGTTGTCTATTATACTGCTCTCTCTGATATTCTCTCCATTATGTGGTTGTTAAGTAATTCGCAATTTTGAAAAAAAATCCGGGATTTACAAGGTGCCCCGCTAGCAGCTTGTTAGGTGTGGGCACTAGGCATGGCCATGCCCCTAGTAAGGCGCCTGGGCTGTATGCATGAGGTGGCATCTGTCACCCCATGCATACAGCCCAGGCACCTTATTAGGGGTATGGGCACCCACGCCTAATAAGCTGCTTGCAGGGCACCTCACACTGTATTAAGAAATCCTGAGATTTTTTCAAAATTGCAAACTACTCAACAATATAATAAAAAGATCAGAGACTGCAATATAATAGGTAACTGCAAGGTCTACATATGAATCGAAAAATCAAGTCAAAAAGACATTTTGAGCAAGTTGAAATAATTCTAAAAGTTCATAAAGCTGGCAAAGTTTTTCTCTTTCTTTTGACCCTTCTGTTTCATCACCACTTGTAAATAAAATGTCTTACTAATAAGATCAGAGTATATATGGAATACTGCCTGGTAATTGGTCTTGGTCGGGTATGTTCAGATTGTTCCTTCTTGGGATAGATACAATTTGGAAGTTACAATACTGAAAGACTGTCATGGTACAAGAAATTAAATAATAAGAGATGAGTGAGCAAGAGTCTTATTGGAAAATACTGACATTAGCATCAGCAAAATGTAAAACAGTCAGGAAGGTACGTGCAAACCTCCCAGACACTCTGGTCAACCTCACCAGTATTTCTAAGTAATTCCACATACTCCCATACCCCCCTGGAGGTTAACAACATGCTCTCAGTCGCTGCAAGAGTATTCTCAGGTGCAGCTGAAAGCACATGCAGTTACGGCAGTGCATTCAAGATACTGCAACATTTCGCTTACAGAATAGTCCAATTGTGGAGTAGCTGAAACCTCTGTGCAGATCTGTGGGAACCTTTGAGAGCAGCTGAGTTCTTCTACAAGTCTCCAGAATCAGAACTTCCGACGGCCTAGTAAAAGCGTTCGCCGCAATTCTCCATTCAAGACACCATTATGAGCTTCTACTCTCCTATGAAGTACTAATTTAACAAAGACGGATAATAATAAGCCATTTCTACAGTTTAACTAACTATTCAACTATAACAGTTTCTAATGATTTGACATTGAACGCATGTGAATTGAAAAATATAAGATATTCCCTTTCAACATCTCCAGCAGTTCTCTGGGTTTCGAAGAAATAGTACTCGCAATTAAAAAAGCAAAACAAGGTCGATCTCAGACTGCTAAGCCAGTCGTAGGTGTAAGGGGAACAAGGTTAAACGCTACTCGTAGTTTCTACGCCACAGTCAATAACAAGGACAGCTAAAGAGAAGTAAATGCAATACTGACATTCAGAGTTTGTATGGAGTTATCTAGCACCGGCCTGTCGCAAACGCTCGACCACGGCCAGATGACCACCTCCTGCCGCTGCCTAGAGTGCCGTCATGCCAGACCTAGAAGCAGCAGCATTGACGACGGCTTTCTCTTGGAGCAGTCGCTCGACCACGGCCAGATGACCACCTCCTGCCGCTGCCTGTAGCGCTGTCTTGTCACGACTACTACCATTAGCATGACTGACGAGCGCGTTTATGTCGGAGCTTTCTCGAAGTAGGCGGTCGATGACAGAAAGATGTCCCGAAGTAGTAGCATGGACAATCGCGTTAGACAACTCGCCGGCATGTATCGATATCCCTGATGTGCAACATTTCAGAAGTATATCAACCTGATTGATATTGGCGGTAGCACAGGATCATTTTCCAATCGGTTTCCCTAAGTCGTCTCCAGAAACCTGTAGCCTCGCTGTCGGACTTTGTGTTCTTCCAAATTTGTAAAATGGGAGTGTGAGCGTGGCAACAACCCAATAGAACATGGCCCAGTGAGGATATGGGCTCGATCCGTCGAGTGAATCCCAAGGCCGCCAATGAAAGGGGAGTTGCTTCTGTAGCACAAGCTTTTGTAATTCGGCAAAACTTCTTACGTCGTCATTGGGGCGAAAGAGAGCACAATGGTGATACTAATTGGTTCGGCAATAATCCAGGAGTACAAACTGAGGAATAACTTTGGCGGTGCGGCTCGTAGTCATGACGGCTCTTAGTTGTTGTTGTTGTTTATTCATATTGTATTCACTCTAATTAGAGTATAACAAAAACCGATTCCCCTCCGCCTCCGGGCGAGCCGGCTAGATGGCGGAGCTCTCCACCCACTACCCAAAAACGAAAATTTCACCCCCTCCCCTCTTCCACCAACGGCTCTTAGTTGATCCTCGATAGAAACGTTATATTTATCCAAGGGTCGCTGTAGGCGGCTGCTACCCTCTTGAAAATGTAGCTTCTTGAGTCCTGGTAGAACATGTAGGTCCAAGTCTAATGGCCTAGCAAGAGACCGAAGCGTACTCGAATTAGGTGTGGTTGTGAGGCTCTTTTTGAAGTCCGCGAAGTTGAGGTATGTGATGCAAATTTCCCCGAGGTAGCGATCAGCTACGTCAAGCTGAAAGTGAAACTTGTCTATCGAAGGTATGGTCTTGCAAGACTGGAGAAACTGAAGGACTGAGTGGTGTGCTAGAGAGATCGAGCCGTTGGAGTCGTCGAAAGCGAGAAGATTGCCACATAACTTACTCAGTGTTGGCCAACTAAGCTTGATTGGTGGTTCCTTCCATAACTTTTGGCCTACCTTAATCGTGGCAGCTTCCTCCAACTCACTAATACTCATAGGCCGTCTTGCGCAAATGACCCATTGGAAGGCCTTCTTGGTCATTTCAGCACGTTGATCTCCCGAACACAGTAGTTTTTGCAGAGCACGAAAGTAGATTTCCTGAATATCAGAGGGAAGGTCGTCGAGTAATTGCGGAACTCTGTCGGCGGTTCCATCTTCCTCACAAGCACTACGGATCGCTTTGATCTGCAAATCCATCCAAAGAAACCTTTTCCCGTCTGCCAGTTTTTATTCTCCTCTGTAGATAGGTTTGATATTCGGAACATACATTCCTTGGGCATTCCATGCTAGAACGCTTTTAATAGTTTCGATCAATTCCGACCCATATGGAGAAAGAACACCATTCAACTCCTTCTCCACTTGCACATTGATAAACGTCCAGATGTCGTTTTCTAAATCGCGAGCGCTAATAGAAATCGTGACACAGCTGTCAAACAATTTTGTTATATCTATTTCTGGTTGGCCAGCGGCGAAAAGCTTGACGCGTGATCGCATATTCTTCAAAAAATGTAGGGCAATCTTGCGAACGTCTTCATCCGCTTCATCGATGCCATCGACGACCAAGAATACTTCTTTCTGAATACTGGTAGTGCATACGTCGGCGACAAGTTTCTGTAGCTCAATAACGTCCGGTTCCCTTATACCGATAGTACCGATAAAGATCGTTTCAAGGCGCCGTTGGATCCCGGGAGAGATATTATCGATTTGCAGGATTTGATGCAAAATGCTTCGGAGGAAGGATAAAGTGAATAGCGATTCTTTCCGGCGGAAATCGAAGAAGTAGTATGCAATAATTCTACTTTCTTCACTAGGCATAGTCATCAAGCGGTCAATCACATGTCCACTGATTGTCGTTATCAGCGATATTCCATGAACACACAGAACAATGAGATAATCCTCTCACGTTATAACCGTTTTCCCGCATCCAGCTGGATGTCAGTTAGTAAAAGAACACTAGCTAGCAGTATTTTCATATGAAATCATTGCTTACTCGTCCCTCAGCACCAAAGACAATTTGGAAGCCTTCCTTCCAACCATCCTTTAAACTCTGGCCGCTCAAATAGCCAAAGCCCGGTATCGGCGCAGCGCATCATTTTCGCTATACGTAGATTGCATGTGTAATCATAATTGCAGATCGTTTGAAGTAACCGTATTCTATACCGCTCTGCAGTCACTCTTTGTTATACCGGTTCAACATGCAGCAGGAGTGAGGGCATGGTTGATATTGACTGAGCTTCCTTCTTCTCTGACAACTTTCTGGACCTGAAGTTCATTTTATTTTGCCATACCCACCAGCTGCAGAGATCGAAACAATCGGTTTGCAGTTATCTCGGTTCGTTGTAGTGAGCGATGAATCCGGTTTTCTTGCACTTCGGCCTGATAGCACGAACGATAACGTTCATTCTTCCTGTGTTCAATCTGCTGTAGTTTACGACTGCCATGTGCTTTCTGCTCGGATGCGAGACTAATCTCTGCATCTACTTCATCTCTTGCAGCAGTTAGGTTCTGCTCCAGAGACCGAATTCATCCTTGAATGGTCTGGCCAGAGACTTCGCAAACTGTATAATTGCTGAAGCAGAAGATAGGTGTCAGTAGATTATTAATATCCCAAACCATGCATGCATTCTTCAATACCTTTGTTCTGTATAACCCCCAAGGCTTTAGTACAAAACACCACGACAACGGCATAGAAATCGGAAAGTGCGTCTCCAACGCGCACAGAGTCGTCAATGAGCTTCTCATCCTCGCACAGACGGGGACAGAGCTTGCCAAGCTGCTCAAACGACTCGAAAGACTTTCGAAGTAGTCTGAGAAGTTTATCGCTGCCTGAACGAGGTATATCAGTGCAATGCCAACTGTACTTGAAAGGGCCACTACCAAGATAACAAACTTGACACTTCCCCACACCAACGCCGCGACTGCCGGATTTGTCTGTATAAAGGTATCCACTATGGCGGAATATTGTTGAACAGAGTTCAAAATACCTCTCGTTCGTTGTGCCCATACCCTGCTTCGACGGGCCGAATTTTTCTTGTCAATCTCGTCCACGAGATTGATGACGTCCTCGGCGATAGGAGTGCCACTGGATATCACATTGAAATGATCCCGCTGCTCTGGTGACAGGTTGGTCTGGAACTTATCCAAGGCTACTGTCAACCCATTGCTGGACCTAGAAATACAATCAGTGGCCGGCTAATTTTTCACAGGGTGATGTTGTTACATATTGCCCCGCTTGTAGGTTGTCAGTCAGTACTCGTCTGTCCGTCTTCTAACTGAGCCTCGGTGCAGCGCTTTACTTCAACAAAGCCCAAATGGTTCGGTATTAGCGCTTCGTAAAACTCGGTAACTAGGAAGTTCCGCTACCGCGACAAGGATGCTCTGGTGCGTTCGATTCCAGAGAGAACTTAATCGTTTTTCTCGGCACAGGGTAGAGAGTAATGTAAAACGAGATACTACAGAGTGCACGCATGGGGAGCGGGGTTCTTCACGTACAACGCAGACTTGCGGCTCGATTGCTGTTCAGATCTGCGACTGAACTAATCGCCGACGTCAGTTGGAACTCAACTATATGTTCCGTACGTTACGCAACCCGTGGCAACTCGCAGCCTAGAGTAGTCCAAGCCGTAACCTAAAGACAAGTTGTAATTCGCTAGCCCATCTGTTACCGGGGGGACATTGGCTGGGAGAGCGAACCGGATGAAGCACTTTGCGGTGGAACAGACCAGTGCAGTCGGAGATGGGAGACGGTTCGCAAATGCTCACCAGTTCGTGGGATGGATTGTAACTGTCGCGAACTGGCGAACGCAGTTTGCGAACCGAAATGGTCGTCCATGGTACGGAACTATACAAAACTACTTACTTAACATTAATTTCATATCCACCATTTGCTATACAGTTTTAAACGAAATTAATAATTATGTGAGAAGATCTCGCTTTGGCCCAAGTGTTCCTCCATATACATCATAATCTATCACCCGTTCTCAAATCTCTTGGAATCTCTCCTCGCGCATAAGATCTTCCTACTTTACAATGGGACTGTTATTGTAGTTTGCAAAGTTTGCTTTCATCTCTTAGAAGATATAAAAACCCAAAACCCGCCAGTTGAAATCGTGAAAATCTCACGGGAAGCCGTCAGTGGTCATTGACATTCACTCGGCTGACAAAAACATCGCAATTTCCTAAACTTTCCAAGCATCATGATGAGTTTTTAAGAATCAAGTGGGAAAGATAGAGAAGGATTAGGAGGAAAAATAGCCCGAGTGTGCCATACTTGTGTTTGCAGTGCATCTTGATCTGTCATTCGGCTTAAAGAACATCGTGATGCACTACTTAGGCGGGCAATAAATAGCTTCTAACGCTAGTATCACATAACATGTATGTGCTGGTTTGCTGGGCGTCGCATTGATATTCGCTTCGTCTGCCCGCCTATATACTCCCGACATGCTTTCCCGACATGCTTTCCAGTGCACTGTTTCCCCGTCTAATCTGTCTATTGTCTATCCCTTACCCAACAAACTCACAAACCGGCAACCTATATACTCCTCCAACATCCCAATACCGTCTCCTAACGCCCTTCCACTCCTCGTCGCTCACATCGATCTCCACGTCAACCCACGTCGTCTCCAAGCCAGCATCCAATAAACCCAGCTCTACTACCCTGGTATACACATCCCAGCTGACCCTCCGATCCGCACCCAACCCATGGAAGAAACTAAACCTTCCACCCTCCGCCAGCAGCGCTATTACAAACTCCGAAAAAAATGTCTTCAGCGCTGAATATTCCTCCGCGAAGGTGTCAAAATATATCGCGTCGAACACTTCACCGGTTTCCAGGAGCGGTGTGAGAGCCTAGTATGTCAGTACGATAAGGCAGGTTTGGTTGGGGGGGGGAACAAACATCCTGCCACCGCCCTTGTAGCACTGTAACCCCTGGTTTCTCCATCCACCCATCCATCTCCATCTTCTTCAGCACATCCGGGTGCGCCTCCACAATCACATGCCTCCCGCCCCCCAAGCGCGCCTGAAACGCAGCATCAACTATCCCCATCCCAAAGCCAACATTGAGAACGCGCATTCCCTTCGTAGGCGTCGGAAGCAGCTCCTCGACGGACCGCTTCATAATCTCCGCTTCCCACGACATCATCACGCCGTTTGTGTCCTCGTCGACAAGCTTCTCGGCGTCGTACGTGAGCGACGCGGAGAGGTAATGGCCCGTGTTCACATCCGCATCCGCGTCCTTGGGCTCCTTCTCGTCGTCATCGCTCTCTAATACCCCCCACCCCGCCATTCGCCCCAGTAGCATCTCCGCTCGAACACCGGCGTCAACAAGGAGCTCGTAACATTCCGATGCACCATTCTTCCATGCGATGCATCCGGGAGTTTCGCCGGCGGCGTTAAGGTCGTTCCAGATTGCGCCGTGAGAGAGGAGGAGTTTGATTGTTCCAGCGGCGGCGGTGAGGGTCGTTGCAGATGAGGTGGGAGAGAGGGAGGATACGGCTGCGTGTAGAGGCGTAGAGAGTGTTGTTGGGTCTTGGGTTTGCGCGGAGGTGGTCTTTAGGAGGTCGCGAAGGAGGGGGAGGTTATGAGTAGACGCTGCGGAGAGGAGGGCGGACTCGGGGGAGGACACCGCGGAGGGGAGGGCAGGATCGGGAGTGGACATGATGAGGAGGGTATTCGGTGGTGGGGTGGTGGGCGATGGTGGGTGGATGGTGGGGCTGCGCTAGCGTTATGCAGGGTAAATGCTTAGAAACTCAATTGAACGTGAGGGTTCAAGGCCACGAATAAACGCAAGGACAATCCAAGGTATTCTGCATTCAGACTTCTCTTGAGACAGATAGATACCGAGCCGCTGTGGCCCTCACACCGCTGATCCAATCTGCCCCTTCATATCCTATTCCGTTCCGTTCATCGAAATGACAAAAGAAACCCATCTACCACGCAACTCCCTAGCCTCCCTTCCTATCCCCCGAAACCGGGGTTGCAGTCCTCCTGCCGCTCTCGATCTTCCGTTTCTCTCCCTCGAGCTATATTGCCGTTAATATGTATAAGTGCAATTAGGTTGGGGCAGACTCACAACTTTCTTAACCCGGTTGACCGCATGCTGATCGTTCCCCCTGACGTCTCCCAACGTGTACGGTTCACTGATCATGACCGAGTCCAGAACCACAATCTGCTTCTCGTGCCAGCGACACGACATCCTGCATATTTCCATTAGCCTCCACTATACCCGTGATGAGTATCCCCGCAACTCACGTCCAGCTCAACGCATCGAAAATCGCCTGCCCTTCCCTACTAACGCCTTTCCCAAGTCTTTGTGCCCTCTTCTGCTCCTCCAACGCCGCAACGCTCTCGCGAGCCACAATCGTGCCCGTGTTAATCTTCGAAATCTTGGGCTCCGCGGAAGAAAACTTGACACCCGGCGGCGCGGGACCAGTCACAACGACGTCCTTAAGGAAGGATACCTTCAAAATGCGGATATCGTGAGGACCGGGACCGGTCGGAGAAGGTGATGTGATAAGCGAGACGGTCGAGGTTATGGGGTCGTACGCGAAAACGGAGCCGACGATTTGGTCGTCGAGGATTGTGGTAAGCTTGACGCTATGGGGTGTTAGAAGGCGAAACGGAAGAGGAGGGGGAACGGAGAGACGGTACCGCAGACCGAGAGCCCAGTCGAGAGCTGCGAGATTCCCGGCAGAGCTGGAATTGTTGAAGTTGGCGTTTTGGTTGGATACTCCGCGTCCGGAGGTCGAGCGGCGATCCATGGTTGTGGGTGATGGGTAGGCAGGAGGAGGTGGTAGGTGGTGGGTTGTCAGTCGATGGAAGTGATCGGCGGTGGTACTTGGTGGATCTATCTGCGACACAGGGGCAGAGGAGAACAGACAGAACTACAAGGAAAGGAGATATGGTTGAAGGAGCGACTGAAAGCTGAGAAGCTGAGAAGCAGGAAATCGAATCCTTTGCAGCACCTGTCGTCGGTTCCTAGCTGTGAACTGCTGTGGCTGCTGCGACTCGGACCGATCGATGACGCGGGAGGGTTGGCACAGAAGACACAGCGACAAGCAAATCCTCGATTTGGAGCCGCACAACACACCGCACAGAACAGAGCGATCAAACACGCAACACGGCGAGAACGATAGCCGGCAAAGAAAGAGAGGGGGAGAGAAGAAGGAAGGGGACAGATGAAAGAGAGAGCTCGGGGCGAGTGGTTGCTGGCGATGTCCACACTTAGAGTTTGTGCGGTGGCTCAGCAGAAGCCACAGACCAGTGTTGTTTCTGCAGCGCGTTCCCTTCACGGTTTAAATTTCCATACAACTCACCCCCAAAGTGCAAGCAGGTTGATCGATACCATTTGATGTTCCAAAGCAAGAACCGTTTAACCGTGCTCTCATATCTACAAATACAACGCTATCTGCTTAAGTATGTAACTAGTACTCCTGCTCATCGGATATCACAATGCCTCCAATAACTCATCGTACACCTATTAAACAACCTCCTTACACCACCTCCCCCACTGAGTTCCCTTCACACCTTCCCGGACTTCCATCAATCCGACATCAACTCTCCACATTCCCCTTCTCCCGCCTGCATCAGCAACTACAAGCCCCATTCGCTCTAACCCCTCCCACGCGCCCACCGCAACACTCTTACTCCACACCCGTCCCACACCTCCACTCGGCGTATTCTGCACCCTATTCTTTGTGCACAGCTTGAGATACTCATCGTATACCATCTCGAAATTCACTGTTTCCGTGTCTGCCAACACCTCCAGTCTTGCGGCGGAGATGAGGAGTGCGAGTTGCAGGTCTGACAGCGACTGGAGGAGGTGGAGGTTCGACTGCGGAGGGGAGAGCGGGGCGAGAGTTGTTGCCGGAGGGAATGGAGAGGAAGGGGAGAGCGAGGAGAGGGGTAGAATGAAGGCGTTGAAGATTGGTGCGCAGGTTTTTGAGGAGGCGAAAGTGCGCCGGAGGAGAGAGGCGAAGGGCGGAGCTTGTCGTAGTTCCTAGGGGGGTGTTAGGGCTGTTTTCCGGCGATAAGGTGGGTAGGCTTACATCAAGATATTGATTCCATGCTTCAAAATACCGTTCCATGTTTACATCACTGAGTGCAACGTCACTTCCCATATCTGCCGACAACCCCTCCTTCACCACCTCCCAGAAGGACTCAACGGTGGCGGGGAGCTTGAGGTGCACTGTGCGATGGCTGAATCTGCTCTTGACACGCTTCTCGAGGGAATCGATGACGTCGACTTTACAGGTTAGGCCTAACACGGCGATGGGCGCTTTCTTGGCCTGCGCAATGTCGAAAAGGTTGTAAAGGAGGGTTTGCCGTGGGTGTAGGGCAAAGTGGTCGAATTCATCGAGGACGAAGATAACCGCAGTTGCTGTTCTTGAAGGGTCTGGATCCCCGTTTGCATCCGGTTCTTCATCGTTAGGTTGGAGCTCATCCGGATGGGAGAGGATGGCGAGGATTGACTGCAGAGTGTCGGCGAAGTTTGCATTCTTGGGCTGGTCGTTCTCATCGAGCTCCATCTCGACGCCAAGTTGGCGCCAGATCTCGCGAAGAGTGAGCTTGTCGTCGGTTTGGAGGAGGCCGTTGAGGCGGACTACATGGAATTCGCCGGAGTGAGAGGAAGAGAGGGAGGAGATGGCGGTTTCGACAAGCGTGGTTTTTCCAGAGCCGCGAGCACCAATGATGAGCATTGAGTTACCTTCACCCGCTGTGACGGTTTGCTCTAGTAGGTGATGAACGTTGCTAGTAAATAAATGTTAGCCGGGTTCGAGAAGGGAAAAGGGCGGGAAAGAGAGCGTACCTGTATTCTTCGTCGACCCCAACGAGGTTTAAGCGTTGGCGACCCATGACTTTACTCAGAACATGCTTCTGCAGTGCGGTCACGGCTTCAGCGGTAACTTCAATAACATTTTCATGTTTCTTTGGTTCTGTGACTGATGCTTTTGGGGTAAGTTTTTCCGGAATCCGTCTCTTCGGGGCCGGAGTTTCTTCTACGGTTGTGACGGCCGGTACATCCTCCTCCTCCTCCACTTCTGGCGCCCCATCCACCTCCATAGCATCACTAGGCAAAGCAAACGGATCCTCCAACCCCTGAGTGCCCAGCGACGGCCTACCAATGCTCGGCCTCTTCTTTGTAGTACTCAGTTTCGCTGGAGGGACTTGTTCGCTCACAACATTTTCATCCGGGTCTGCCTCGTGACGTTCAGCATTTGCACCACCATCACCCTCACCCTCACCCTCACCCTCATCCTCACCGTGTTCCCCCCCCTCCTCTCTCACTTCTCGCGCAGAGCTCCTCCTCCTCCTTCCGCCCCTGTTCGCACTGGGTGTAGTCTCTTCACCACCGGCTGGCACGCCTACCCCCATCTTACCTTGCATCTTGGTCCGTGGCCGCATGCTGGTTCCCTTCTTCCTTGTCCGCGGAGGCTTCGCATCCCGTACCACCGTCTTTGGCGTAGCCTCCTGTTCCGTCTCCATTACACGACGAGTAGTCGGTGTCTTCTTACCTACGGCAGGCGAGCCGCCCGAAGCGGTCTCGTCTTCCTTCTCTTGTATACGGGTAAACGGCATCTTCTTGCTTACGGCGGGCGAGACACCCGACGCAGGCTCATCTTTCTCCTGTGTATGGCGGGTAGTCGGTGTTTTCTTGCTTACGGCAGGCGAATCGCCTGACGCGAGCTCGTCTATCTCACCATCCGCAGCGACTGCTTTTGCACGCGACCGCCGAGATGGCGCCTTGCCATTAACTGTGGCTTTGTTTCTTCGGCCATTTGTGGGCACTTTTGGTGTCGCGGCCGGTTTCTGGAGCTCGTCTTCGGAAGATTCGGACGGAACATCATAGATGTCAGGTTTGGGCGGGGAGTTTAACGCGCCTGCACGTGTATCCTTTGTCAGTGGAGGTACTTGGACGACAAGCGTGCTCTTTGTGATCGCGCCGCGGATTGCGCGTTTTGCTGCAGTCTTCGCCGTCGGGGGAGCTGGGGCGGCGACTTCTGGTTCGGCCGGTGCAGAGATAGGTGCAGAGGCGGTTGTCAAGCAAGTTCGCTTTCTTGCGGGTGCCTGAGAGGATTGAAGGGACTTCCCTTTGCGTTTAGGAGGCATTGTGGGTGTTGTTTGGGTGAGAACTACGAGCTTTCCAACTTTTGGAGGTTGGACGTTACACGAGGAATCGCTCCTACCTTAGCAGGGCGATGCCCTTGTTGGCAAATCCAACTATTGTTTTGCGATGTATGATCTCCATTTATCAAAATACGATTGAATCAATTCCATTGTCTTAGAGTACTTCCTGTACATAACTGCAGTTTGCTATCTTCCGCATTTTTCAAGACGATGAACCTAACCGCCTCACCAGTGCATCTCTACCGTTAGTCACAGCAGCGATTCTATACCATTCTACCCCAAGCGAATAGTTCCCGCCCATGCAGATCGAGGCGCAGAGTGGGCTGGATTAACCTGCAAAATTATCCCCCGCAATCAATTGCCACGGATGCTCGTGACGTTCAGACAGGTTTCGCTCATTCCAGAATTTTGCTTGCCACGATTTCCTCGGATCATCCCATCCAAAACAACGACCGTGAATATTTTGCTCGTTCCACACAGGCTGTGGCACATCAGAGATCTCTCGTGAAAATCCCGTCTAGCCAAGACGCCGAATGCTCCACAAGCGGAAAGCTGAGGCGCAATTGAATTTAGTCTGTTCTAATTAGCTGCCATCGTGCTGCGTAAGGACGTGAATCAGAGTGTTTTATAATCGGAATTGAGCTGGAGGCAAAGAGAACAGATGCTAGCTGCATCTGCACTGCCTATCGCCGAGTTTCTGGTGCATTTTTTTCTGTTCTGTCCGTGTTTTTTCTGTCGTCATCCCCCCGCCTTTCTGTTCCAAGCTAGCCAACCCGCAGAATTTTCCGTCACGATCAGCCAACACCACCCCAACGCCATCCCCAGCTGCAGCAAGATAAGATCTCCCCTCCTCCGCCGACTCTTCTCTTCCTTCTTCTTTATCAATTGCACCATTCTCAACAACTTCTATTTCCACAGACGCTCCCAACCAACGCCGCCTTCAGACTTCTCGTAAGAGATCTCTCAGCGACAAGGGACCATCAGACACTGCGCTTATGCGATTGTTTCCCTCCGTTTTCACTTCTCAGGTCAGTCTTTCTCTTCGCCGGCATTGTTTTCTCCTTCCTTTCCTTCCTTTCCCCGCGACCCGAGATAAGGGTCCACGATTTCAGTTGTGCGTCTAGCTTCCGGCGTTGACTCCGTGATCCTGTTCACAATTCTTTTCCCCATTCTTCCTGCAACTTTCTGCACCAACTCCCATTCGATCGGTGGAGTTTATTTTGTGCACGGCAAGTGACTTACCGAGCCCAATTGCTGACGTTTATATTGCAGGACTATATCTCAGGTACGAACCCTTATCGACAAGAAAAAATATATCGCAATACAGCCCTTCTCCCGATTTTTCACGACCATCATACTGCCATGGGATTGAGATTATACTGACATGGCCTGCACAGATCACATCTGGAAGAACAGCTCGAATTAACTCATAGCCCCCGCTTTACTCCCATTATTCAACACTACTTTCGGACGAAACTACCCATCTCCTCATCTACCATGCTCTCTCGACAGATCCTCCTCAAGGGCTTCAAGCCTACTGTGCCGGCTGCCTCCTTGAGGCAGACTAGATTCCTGGCTACTGTCGTCAACCCGAACCACCAGGCCACAGGCAAGAGCGCATCGCCGTTGATTCGTGACCGCGCTACCTTCACCATTAGGGTGGGTTTGCCTTGACTTTATCATCAATCGGATGCTAACGTTGACCAGGGAGGACCTGTCCACCACGGCACCTCGTTCGGTGCTAGCAAGACCATCTCCGGTGAAGCTGTCTTCACCACTTCGCTCGTTGGATACCCCGAGTCCATGACCGATCCATCCTACCGCGGCCAGATTCTTGTTTTCACCCAGCCTCTTATTGGTAACTACGGTGTACCCTCGAATGTCCGCGACGACTCAGGTCTACTCAAGTACTTTGAGTCGCCTCACATCCAGGCTGCCGGTATTGTCGTCGCCGACCATGCCGAAAAGTATTCTCACTGGACTGCTATCGAGTCGTTGGGGGATTGGTGCGCTCGCGAGGGTGTCCCCGCCATCAGTGGCGTTGATACCAGGTCGATTGTCACCTACTTGCGTGAGCAGGGAAGTTCCTTGGCTAGGATCACCATCGGAGAAGAGTATGATGCCGATCAGGATGAGGCATTTGTCGATCCCGAGCAGATCAACCTTGTCGCAAAGGTTTCCACGAAGCAGCCGTTCCATGTTGCTTCCTCCGGAGACTTGCACGTTGCAGTCATCGACTGCGGTGTCAAGGAGAACATTCTCCGGAGCCTTGTCAGCCGGGGAGCCAGTGTTACGGTGTTCCCGTGGGACTACCCCATCCACAAGGTTGCGCACCACTTCGATGGTGTCTTTATCTCGAACGGACCTGGAGACCCAACTCATTGCCAAAAGACCGTCTACCACCTGAGTAAGCTGATGGATTCTTACTCTGGCCCGATCATGGGTATCTGCCTCGGTCATCAGCTCCTCGCCCTTGCCGCTGGCGCGAAGACGGTTAAGCTGAAGTACGGAAACCGTGCGCATAACATCCCCGCCCTCGACCTCACTACTGGACGCTGCCACATTACGTCGCAGAACCACGGATATGCCGTCGACATCAAGACTGTGCCCAGCGACTGGACCGAGTACTTTGTCAATCTCAATGACAATAGCAACGAGGGGATGATCCACAAAACGCGTCCCATCATCTCGACGCAGTTTCATCCCGAGGCGAAAGGCGGCCCACTGGACTCCAGCTTCTTGTTCGACGGCTATATGGAGAACTGCACCAAATACAAGGCGGAGCAAGGACGCATGATTCCCGCCCGCCTGGGACGTCCTAACCCGCTTCTGGTCGACCTTCTGGCCAAGGAGCGCGTCGGTGTGACGCCTGACCACATCCTTGCTTCACTCCCGGCAGGTATGGAGGAGGCTGTGGCGGGTGCTGAGGAGGCTGCGGCTGCTGCTTGATGGGAACGGGATATTCTTGGATCGGTTTTTGTCTGGGTTTGGTGTTTGGGAATTAGTGCTCTGTTAAGTTCTGATTTAGGATAGTTAAGTACGGTACCGGTTGGATCAGTGTTTGTGCGACCGTTATGAAACAATGAAATTTGTGTTGGAAGTGAATGGACATTGACCGTTGCTATCATGGGCCTCCGCATTGACCGCCAGCCAACATCCCACACCATGCTGAGACTTTCTGGGGTACATGTCTGGGGGAGTTCCCGCCTTGTGGGGCAAATCCAACCCGCGTCTACCCGCCCGACTTGATTGGAATTGCTGCACAGGGAGGCGCCTTCACCCCCTCCACTCTTCTCTCTCGCTTCTCTCCATCTCTCACAGACACGGTAGATCTCCACGCCCGTGAAGCGAAGTGTCACATCAGCCCCTGTCGGCTGGGTCCGGGGTAGCGCTGCGCCAATCATGTCAGCCGCCAAGGCCAGATATTACCACACCACAACCACAACACACACCACCTTGCGTTGTTACAAGTTCCTCAGGCGGTTGCGCAAGGCCAGAAAAGGCTGGGAGATCTACAGCGCTGTGTATCGGTTGGCGGTATGTCGAGCAAGGCTCCTCGGGGCGGGAGGGTCTGTGTCAGTACGTGCTCGATACACAGCAATGCATAAGGCATAAGTGCCTCTGTAGAGACCTCATTCGCCCATCGGACGATACTTCCCCTTGTATCGAGTACATAGCAGTACACTGCATGCAGCTCAGCTTCCCCGCACGCAACCGTTGATCCCCCACCCTTCCTCCCTCCTACTATAAACCCCCTCTTCCCCTGAGTCGACACCATACCGACATCAGCATCCACGCTCTCCCCTCAAATCCATCGCAATGCTACCCCTCACCCGCACCCTCCCGCGAGCCGTCCCGCGAACCCTCCCGCGAACGTTTCTCCCCAGACAGCAAGTCCGCAACAGCGGCCACCACATCGCAGACCCCGCCCGCCGCGAAGCCTCCGGGAATCCCGATGCGAAGTGGATTGTGGCGATTTCGGGCGGGAGCGCGCTTACCTATGGACTTTGTATTGCGTTGGTGAGTTTCCTTGGGGGATAGGGGAGTGGTGTGGGCTAATGTGAGGGGATACAGAGGTGGGCGGATGGCTGGAAGACGGAGTAATGTATACGGAGAGAGGGGTGAAGGCAGGAGAGGTACTGTTCATATTTCAGGATCAAGACTACTTTTTTTACTACACGTTGGATCCGCAATATATTATTGCACTTCGTGGCAGGAAGATTAGCCGTATTAAATAAAGGCCCTCTTTTCCGTGTTGTAGAATCTATTAAGTCATTACAAAAGTTCTTCATAACAAAGGTATTTAAATATGGAGGAGATAACTCCGGAGATCGAGGCGAATATCGTGGTAACCAAGTATTGGCAGCAATGGTGTCACACACCTTCTACAATTACATAATTATATCTACCAAACTTTTGCTCGCAGATGCAAGGTGATTTAGTCCCCAGGTTTACTTAGTGAAATAGAGTGGCCTTTCGCATATGCACCAAGCGAGGTGGGAGAACGAAAAGGGGTTGCAGCAAGACTTCCCAAACGCCAAAATTGCACGCATGCAATCTGTCCGTTCCGGGTCGCTACTATACGGAACATATGCATTCAAACATCTTTAACAAGGCTAATAGGTGTCTAACTACGAAGTGTGCGGATCACAACTCGCACACGCCGGTTCGAAGCTCGAAAATTCAGACACTAGAGTATTAATACCTAATCCTGAAGATGTTCATAGTACACGATGTATGTCGCCAATAACCTAACCCTAACCCAATTTCCTATACAAACTGTCTTGTCATACGGCTATAACTGCGACCAAAAGCCGTCTGACAGACTACCCACCCTCTTTTATATGGAGCATTTAACACAGTAATTATCATGTTGGCGGCATTCATACCCGTGGTACTATGGACCTACATCTCATTGTATCACGCATTTTTGTGTTACTTACTGACGAGTTTGGCTGGGACATATGCAGTGGTTTATGCGAGTAATGCATTGGACGACGTTGGTACTGCAGTTATGGGAATAAAGTAGAGAGAGGAAATGATGGAAGACATAGGATATCGCTATGGCTATGGGTGGTTTATTAGGAGGGATGGGGAGAGACATTTTGGGATTGACAGAGAACCACTTTTGGGAAGACCTTGATTCGTTATGCCTAGCAGCCAAAGAAGGAAATGCCTGTTAGGCTTTGTATCTGCTTGTGGAGGATTCTGATGCGCGCTCTTTCTTCTCTCTTGCTAATTCTATGGTTTCCCAATTTCATTCACGTCTCACCAAGATCTTTTTTTGCTCATTACCGGTCAGCGTTGGTTGTATTGCACCTGAGATTGGGTTAGGGCTAAATCCTGTTGTTTTGTAGAGGATGTCACAGTGCTGCTTTGTGTATGGGGGTTTGAGATTATTCGGTGGGGCGGGATCAGAACTCCGAGTGGGTCCTTCATTGCCTCGCTCATACCCGTATTTCACAAGGATATCTGCCAATCTGTCAAAATCTAGCGTCACAAACCACGCGTTATGGAACAAGATAAATACGATAATATACTATCCCACCTACGGAGTACCGGGTTCGGCATTTATCAACGGTGAGAACAGAGAAGAATTAAAGAATTTAAAGAAACCTCTATAGCTAAATGTCCAAAGAAAATACAATTAAATATCACAAGTGACTGAAGACGAAACTCCAGTGCGCTCTATCTAACACGGATCCTACAGCCCCCAGTTTGATCAAACTTTCTATGTCCCAAATCCGCAAACGCAGACACCTCTCTATGAGAGGTAACTGGTGTCAGCCCATCTAGTGTAGTCATTCCCAAGAATCAGAGAGATGGGGATTTCAGCCGTCGTATATCCACCAAACTTTGCCTGTTCCGCGTCGGTTAGAACTGAACCAAGTTGATGGATATGGAGATCAACTTACCCTCTGGCCAGCTGCACTTCCTCCAGTGTTTTTCCACTCACGCAAGTAAACATGGTCAGTGTTAGGAGCCGCTGCACTCCAGATACTCCACCCGTCGGGGTTGATTATATCGGTCATATCAGTCCTCTGGAAGACGACTATATTACTGTCAGTCAGATAATGCATTATGCAGAGGGGAAAGCGTTATTTGCTCACCTCTTGCATAATTCCTCCACGGGCGGCCGAGGTAGGCACTCCCGGGGGCCAAACTTACGCCATTTGCAAGTTGGATGTTTGAATTATGGATGACGTAGTAGCTTGGATTGCTCTCGCTATCTCTACCGCTGGCGACGATATAGCCCTTTCCTTTGATCCTGATATCGGCTGCATCGAACCACGCTGTTGCGTTCTGCCCGAAAATAAAGTCTACGGCTCCATCGATATAGCAGCGAGCATATAACTGCGCGCCTACATTCGCAAGAATGGTATCTTGATACCCCATGAACTTGACGCCGTAGTATCCCTGCTTGCCGGCCAGCGCAGAAACTGCCAGTGCCTGTCGACCCTGACCGCGAGTGTTTTCCAGGTTGATGTTGTACACTTTGAGGCCCGTGTTATGGGCGCGGAGAGTCGCAGTGAGATCGTTGGTGGCGACAGTGTCTTGAGAGCGGCCTTGCGTTATCGTCACTGTATTACCCCAGTAATTACTGGTATCCTTGGTGTAACCGTAGATGGTGAGTTGAGCAGATCGCTCGTTTATGAGTACTTGTTCGTAGTAAGTTCCCTCGATATAACGTCAGCAGACAGCCTGCGGCAAATACATATCATATACCCACCCCATAGATGAAAATACACTGTCTACCAGTAGCACTAGTGCTCAAGGAATCGACCGCAGCTTGAACCTAATGAACCATATTAGCACCGCATCCAACTCGTTGGTGATGATGATGGTGACGGTGGTGATGGAGGGGATAATACCGAAGAAAATTGCCCAGGAGATGGCGACTTGCTGACCACGACACACCCCGCCGGCGGAAAAGTCCTTGCAGCAGCATCCGCAAACCCTAACAACGATACCAACCCAAAAAGCACTACTGAGCTGAATTGCGAGATCATCTTTTCCTTCTATGCCGTGGGGAATTTATGCATTGCAAGAACGGCTTCCATCGAGGGTTTTATAACTCAGACCCTTCGGTTTGGAAGGTTTCCGGCGCCGAATGGGTAACTCGCCCCGTGAACTTTTAATTCGATGTGCCGCGTTGTGAGAGCACTGGAGAATCCTACAGGTGTAATTTAGCATGGGATGAAAATTGCAGGAACACGTCCGATTTCATAAGCACGGTGGATTTTGGTCGAGCACGCATGGTACGGAGTTATCTCGGACATCTCGGATGCACATTACTGTCTATGTGAATCTTTAGTTTAAAGTTGCAGGGCATGAGATTTAAAGCGAGGATGTCCGCAGGAGTTCGGTGATTGAGTTAGAGTGGGGAAGGGTTTGGAAACACACTAGTCATGAGTAGCATTCGGCCGGAACCGATGTTGCGCGATTGAATCTTGAGGGAGCACGCATGGATGTCCCCGAATCACGCTGATGCCAAGAGCTATGCATATCTTGTACGCACGGGTGTAATTCATGGCGTGGAAAGGAGAGAATCTAGTTCAGTGGGCTTCTTAATGTAGCTATTTCAACAGCTTTATGGAATATACGATTTGTACTGCTTGTTTGGATGCCCACATATAACTTTAGAGTTACCACCCGAGCTTAAGGACAATACCTATCGTGATATCGTGGTTTTAGAGTTCAGGGCATATTCAGCAACCCCCAAATATGGCTCCAAAACCATGGTTTTGGGGTTTCACCTCTGGCGTAAAATTCAAATCACTCATTGAAGGGGATCGTTAAGCGCTCATTGCTTTTTGAATAGCCGAACAGCTCCGTCCGCGCTTTCGATGTCGACCTCAACTCGCCGGCCAGATACTAGAACGCTACTGTTCAGCCAGACGCGCCCTTAGCCCAACGTGCAAGACCGAGACAACCATCTCTGCACCTCACAAACCAATTGCAACTGAACTCAAGTTCTACTCTCGTTCCCAGAATTGCTTGGTCCCTCGCGAGTAAAAAGGAGCGCTTAAACTCAGGTTAGAGATTTCTTACACTCAACGTGATTAATATTTCCTTAATCAATTCTTGACTGAAGCCTAGGTCCGTAAGGATTTTTATTGGTCCGTATTACGACTCCGTTGCATAAATCTTTGGCGGTCGGCTGAGAAAACATGGCCTTTGGGGAAGTTCCAAGTAAAAAGTACCTATTGAAGCGCTAAGAAACGCCTGATGTCGGACTTCGCAGCTCATTCTCCGGCCCGTACATGAGAACTCAAAGGGGTCAGATGGTACGAAGGTCTAGAACAAGTCGAGACAGTTGGAAAAACGTCCTGGAAGTTTGAAGTGTAGAGTACGCTGGACCTCTATGCTCAATCCAGATTACGGTTGGTCTACAAAGGGAAAATCATTAATGGCAGGGTTGATAACGATGCCATATAATGCGGTGGCAGAGATGCCTGATGTTTAATTCAGGTGGGCTGGCCTTTTCGAAATGAGTGTACTATACGTTGGGCGTACGTAGACATGATATCGATATTAGTGATCGCAAACCCACCTATTCCCGTCCTATAATTGGTGTATACATAGCATCGGATTCTGAGCTATAGCTGATGTTCTAGATTTGGGTCGGGTCATTTTGACAAATAATAGCGTACGGCGGAGTCACGAGCCGCCACGGAAGTCACAGAAGCAAACTCTCGAGGGTCGAGTGATTCATCTATGATGTTCGAATCAACCAACTTATAATAAACTCGTACGCACAAGGTCTGGCGCCGTTCGCAGGCTCGTTTCCAACCTACTGTACCGAGAACAGTGGCTGGGATGGGGTTCGCGCTTGGCACATTTTTTTTGGATGGACAAGGTTCGCCTGGCAGGTTTAGAATTGTGGGCGGGGTTAACTTGACTGATGGGGAAGGGTACCGAGACAGAGTCTAGACTATGTGAAGCCCTGAAGTCCTAATGCTGTACTCACCATGCCAACAGATGTAGTTTCAATGGTGTGGAAGAATGAGTGCAGTTAGAACCTGCAGTGGAAAGAGTGGACCAGCTTCAATTTTATCTGTAGTTGTGCTATTGAGTCCCTTCGCATGTAACTAGTCTTTTTATCTACTTGCATTTACTCGGTATCTGAACAATGGGCTGACATTTTTCCCACACTGTACAAATTGAACTGACACTGACAGCCTGTTGAGAAGCCTGGGGCAGACGCTTCCCGCCGACAGCTGGTCCCAATCACTGTGCTCGGTACAATACAAGCACAGCTCTCCCTCGTCTGCCACTCACGAGTTAGGCTACCCGCGTCCACACGACTGACAGTGCACAGCTTATGTAGATGGTAAAGAAAACATACTACCAGCTCCCCTTACTACTGTGCCGACAGATTTTACCTTCGGACGAGGCTAAATGACAACGCTCGCAATCGAGCGGATCGAAAATGACACCCGTTGTAAACGAATGACGACGACGAAGACAAAACTAATAGGAAGCTGAATGCAGTCCGGACATCCTCTGTTGATCTTAAGGTTGTTGATAGTCTACCGAGCTCGAGTGACAGCAAGTTTATAATTTAGATGATAAGATTTATTTTCAGACGAGTCTCAGACGAACTCTTTAAATTTATACCGGCATACAGATGATAAAGACGCCGAACCTCATCTGTTGGCACAGTATTATGATCCGTACCACAGCATCTTTTTACCTCCCCGGAGTAGTACGTGATGTCTCATATTGTCGTCGAACGCCGAAACTTATGAACAGAGCCCAAGAAGGGTCAGTCGAACAATCGGAGAACGTAAAGGCGATTGCTCCCATGTAGGAATATATGAGAGATGCTAAACTTACGTTTCGGAAGCTCAAAAAACCGTTACGGATGCAGGCACCGGTTCTCCAGGACTTTGATCCGGCAAAGCTAATTACCCTCCAGACGCTTTACGATCGTGAGCATTTTGAATTAGTATGATGGCTTCGGAGTCCTATGTCTGTTCCCGAAAATGCCCTCTCCTGAATAACAATTGCGACACATACGACTGGGAGCTACTGGCAATCGTGGAATCGATGAAGCAATGGGGGCAGATGCATTATCTCGAAATCGCAACCTGCTCCCGAGGTCATTATATCCAGCCAGCTCTCGTCCTAGATACGTTGCGATTAGCTGTTGTCGATAGAGGGTAGCTATTATGAAGGTATCTATACTGCCGTATACATGCATATGCATGCCTTTCGTAGTCGATCCTTGCTAGTACTACCTACTGAATTCGAACTGAAAGATTAAACCCCTTTACGTGAAAGGGGAAACACCGAGAAGCTCGGTGAAAGCTGTAAAAGTTGAGGAAAGCTACGCAAGTTTTGAAGAGCTTTCCTAAATTTGCATGTTGAAAGTTGCAGGTAGATACGCGATAAATCTTCTCTAAGTGATCTTGCTGCAGCGCCATGAAGCTTGCCACAATGATAATTCCACTATGGAGCTCGCTACTACTGGCACTATAACCTCACCACAGAAGCCACCACAATTCTGATACGGAGCGTACCACAATGACCGCCAGGACGGCTGTCACGATAGTTTCACTACAGCACTGCAGCGGCCACCACCATTAATACAAGCCCGCTGTTATGAAATCTAGTTGTCAGCAGGATTCACGGGCAAAATATAGCTAACCAGATCGCTTGGATCCGCGCTCAGATCTCACCGCTGCCTCTGGATGCTTTCCCAACCAAATCGTGAAAACGGGCAAGGTGATGTAGTTTCTATGGCACTACGCCATAGTAAATCATGGATGTGAGTGAAGTGTATAGCAGCTGAAGTATTAAGTCGCTATAGGTGAGGTTACCACATGAGCGTTTGATGTTCGCCACTAGTGCACTTGAACTGTCAAAAGCGGAGGGCTGCCCTTTATAGGAGCAGAGGTGTTTGGCCCTAGTTTCTGCGCAGAAAAATGCCCTCTGCAGTTAGGACCGCCTCGCGAATGCTTTTTCCCGCAAGGGGTGACCAGGTAATGGGGCCAAAGAACTCCAACATCCGCACTTGAACTGGCCGAAATGACGTCATCGAGTGACAGAGGATGAATATCAGGGGGTCCGAACTTGTGGCGTCGACAAATGTGGACGTTTGTTTATCTTTGACACCTGTGACTCCTCCAGGCAATAGGCAGAAAGCCGAGTCGTGCACCAATCAAAACCCTTCTGCGACAGATCCTCAGCAGAACTAGCGACTTTTCCTGGTGCAATCTCCAGGCAACTCGTGGCAGGGACTTAATACCAGAAAATGATGGTGGCAGATATAAATAGGAAGGTTGGAACGGCCAGATTCGTTATGTTTGTTACCATTTCGAGTATGTTTTGAAGCTGGCATTTTGTGGTACCAAGTACCTATTGCGAGTAAGGGATCGCAGCTACGGGAAGCGGGACAAGTCAGGAACAAGCCAGAGATTCTAGCGCTTTGACCTCGAGCTACCCTCTAGCAAACAACCGCTAACAGTTCAATCCAAATTGGACGTTGTCGTCATGAAGGTTGTCCATAAAAACCACTCCTTCTCTGGGAGCCACTTCCTTCCTTACTCACTCGCTCCCTACAGCGTTCCTACATAAATACTTTCCAGGCGCGTTAGACGCACTCTCACTCACTCCCGCGTTCACTGTCTTCGCTTGTATCTCTAGTATACCCCACGCTCTCAAACCAGCCAGCTTTTCCCAGGATGTCAAATTTCAGACAAAAGCTTGTGGACGGCAATTTTCTCGTTCCTACCACGGGACGGCTACGTTTTGATCATCAGGGGGCATGGCAGGAGTATATGTTTCCTGGTTCCGCCGGCGGCGAAGGCAGTGTGCCTGTCAGTGACTCCCGTAACCGGTGTTTGCTACCGTACTAATAATGTTTGTAGTTCCACCAGCCTCCCGTGCAGCCTCCGAGGATCAAAACAGAGTTTGACGATGCCGTGTATGGCAACAGCAACGGCAATGATAATGGCGGTTACTACTACCCGAACGCCACTGGCCATGATGGCAGCACAGCGGGGATGGTGAGTCCTGTCCCCACGCTCTCTCCGTCTTCGCCGCTGGCAATGAGTTATGCCTTGGATCAGAGGACAAAGAAGTCGAATAAGAAGGTACATAAGCACTTCCCCCTGCAACGCCGGATTCTAGCATTGATCATAATCTGACACTCATCAGCTATCCCCCATGAAGCCAACGGGCGTTACCAAGAGATCATCCCCCACCAAGCAATCCTCCCCCACCAAACCCAGAAACGGGAATCCCTCATCCACCAAAAATGCTGTCTCAAGAGCGGAGATGGAAATGTACTTCGAACGGGTCACTGCAGCAATTCCAAGTGCAGAGTGGAATAAATTAGTTGCAGATGTTAATGCGGCATTTGGGATGAACCGAAGGCCTGATAATGTGAAAAATCACTGGAATACGAAGGCCAAGGGATGTTTACTGTCTGGTTATCAGTGCCAGGAATGAGAGTGGTGTTTGTATTGGGCTACATTGTTCATCCGGCTTCTTTTGTTTATCGGAGGTTATATTGTATTGTATTGTTACTACAGGTTAATATTGGGCTAAGGAAGTAGGGGGGAGGAGGGAGGAGGGGAAGGGGGCGCTATCGACATCCGGATTCAGGAGTTTTGCTTGTTTGTTATCCATATAGGACACTCGGTGAATTGAATTGTATTGGAGTCCAAAGCACGTCACTATTAATCTAAATCTGATGTCGGGGCGTTGAAAGATCTTTATATCTTTAATGACCAAGAAATCAAGCTCCCAGCTAGTGCACTGCTCTCGTTCCTAGAATTTCTCGTCGCTCGTAAGCTCGCTCCTCGGCTGGTTTTCGAGCGCACTAGCGAACACACAAACCATCCCTCAGCTCCCCAAAACCCTGAATTATACAGACTACCTTTTATATAAGCTACCCTCTGTGCATGTCGTAGTTCTTAATTAACTTGATGATTGAAACCCTTTCTCACTATGACTCACTGCGAATTTCTCCAGCACCAGCACCACCAATACTATTCAACTTGAAGTTCCCAGATATCATACGTTGTAGACAGTCGGCTACCACAATGCATAACGCTCAGGCTGCATACGCACGAGGCCATGGCCCAGCCGGTGGGCTATTGGATGCAGCCAATGGTGTAATTCTCAACAAAACTATTTGTAGACTCCTGGATATTTCTATCATGGTGCTCACCTATAAAGACCTCGGTCACTATGCAAGGAACTGTATTCGCCCGCATACTTAAGTGCGTATTTTCATACGCAGCCATCTTAAAGAGCTATTGGTCAGAGTGGTAGTTTGTATAATAACTATAACGAATAACTATAAACATCCATCCTGATATAACGCCGTTGATGATATGCAATACTAAGTACTCGGTTCTAAATACAACGATATTTACCAGCCAATCTAGTAATCTCACCACCACCACCACCACCACCACCACCACCACCACCACCACCACCACCACCACGTTGTACCAATCACGTACCTACTGCCCCTTAAACTTCTTCTTGATATCCTCCTCTACAAACCGCCTCGTCTTCGTCCTCAACATGTCAATGATTTCCTTCCGTGACATCCCGATCTGTTCGCCCATGGGTACGAGACGCCCAGCTAGGTAGTCGTAGTCTTTCATCAACAGCCGGACCGTAATCATCAGGTAGTCAATATTCGCAAAGACCAATGCTCGGCCATCCGCATATTGGTTTTTAGCCTTGAGCAACGCGACGGGGTGGTCGCGCCAGTGGCGGCGGGGGTTGAGGTGGTGTGAGGTGTGGTATCCATCGTTGAAGCAGTGGCGGTTACTCTGGACAGAATCAGCAATGTGCAACACACAGGAACGTAGGAGAGCTTACGGTGACATCAATCAACGTTATACTGGATCTGAACGCAGACTCGGGCTCCACATCATCGACAAACGCATGCTGTCCCCAGTTTCCAATCATCATGGCGATCCGCATCTGGAGCAACGGGATAAGGAAGACAAAAAGCGTCGCATGGAATTTCCATTTGGCTAGTTGATAAAAAAGGAAGTACGAGCTAGCTTCTGAGAAAAAGACTCTCACTCCTGAGGCTGGTCTCCCTTTCCGAAAGAAATAAATCGGTAACTCAATCCAAACTAGCAACATGAATCGGAAAAGATAGTGCAAGAAGTGGAGCAGCTCGTCGCGTTGGTACCGTACAGTCGACGAGAGATCGTCAGGGCCGTTCCCCTCTACATGATGATGCTTAACGTGATGGTAGTAGTACGAATCCCAAGTGTGCCCCATCAGGGGTTCGAGAATGTACGGGAATGTCTTGTCAAACCAGGAGTATTTGCTCGCTAGCACACCGTTATTATGTATGTGATTGTGCAGCATGAGGGTGAAAGGCCCGGCATAAAACAGTGTCATCAACGCATGGATGGCCCCATGCCACCATGAGAATCGGTAGTAGAGAAGTATCGCACTAGGGACGGAGGTGAACATGTAGGTAAAAATGTGGGTAAGGAAAACGATGTCTGTATCCCGTCGGACCGCTTTCGACGCCCACTGCACGTAGGGCTTTATAAGATATTGATGGAGAACTGATTTGCCGTCAAGATCAACGTCAAACATTGTGAATATCGTTGGCTCGAATTCTTTGGTTTTGATATCGTTGATGTCGTTCAAGAGAGCAATTGATTCCGCATCATCTATCTCGTAGTCGGTCTTGTCCTTGGTATTTCCATTCGCACTTCCATTCGAGTTCCCGTTGGCCTTGCCGTTCGCTTTCCCATTGGTGTGCCCATAGGCTTTTCCATTATCATTCCCGTTGATGGCAATGGAAGCATCTCGTATCAACGTCTCAAGGACAATAGTGTCCGGACGCGCCAAAAAGGGGCTGACGAGATCAGCGTACTCCATCCTGCGATCCCAAGGTCGACGTGTTCAGCTTCAAATCGGTAACGCAATATTATCGAAACGTAAATTCGTCACAGAGAGCTGCGAAGCAAGGAGGGCGAGGGGCGGCGAAGGTATATAGGGGTGTAGAAACATCGGAGGAGCTTGAAGGGACGTGAGCCTCTCTCCAATCTAGCTAGCTAGTGCTTGCGCTTAATGTATTTTTTATCTGCAGGGACTCAAGCCCCTCTAGCTCTCCTCCCACGCACTGAGACCCTAACCCTCTAAAAACGACAATTTATAACTAATAATTCTAGGATGTCGCGGGGTTGGCAGAGGTTGCCCGACCAGTTAAGGTGTGCCTAGCCGGCTTGATGGGAACATGTAGGGCTGAGGAAGTAACGTTAACATGTCAAAATGCACCGGGAAGCAATGTGCCTCGGGATTGCCAATCCATCGGTAGACGCCACGAAGTGCCCGATTGGTATTCCAGGTCAAGTCCACTGAGATTCAACTGCATTCCAACACGGAGTGATCGATTGAATAAATCCACTTTAAGAATTCCTGCCAAAGTATAGTTTTTCTGGCGACATTTGAAAGCTTCACCTTAAAACTTTCATAATCCCAATTTTGGGACATCTATGCAACTCTGGAGAACACGCCCTAATTTGTGCATATGAGAATGAGAATGAGGATTTATTGGAGTTGAGGTTTGTTCAACTGTATGGAACATCCAATTGCGCCTGTTAGCCGAAAGTGCGGGTAGCCACAAGGTCGTTAGCGCAAATGTGCTTGATAAACGGTATCGGAGGGTATCCATAAACATTAGCAAGAAAAGACTATCCGAAAGACACCAGAGAACACCGTGGTATTTTTAGATAGATCCCGAGGAAACTTTTAACTTTATAGCTTTGCCACGAACAGTCCAGTGAAATCGATGAATTCTGGCCCTTCTCGTTCTTGAGTGGACATGATGGGATTGTGAGTAGATAATTGTGGCACATGGATCTGTTCACAAAAGGCCAAAATAATAGCTAAACACGAACAACGCACTGCTACGATGTGCACATACATAAATTTTATTCATTAGTCGCCGCTCGGTCGTGCTTAGCTTAAGCTTAACCCAGAGCAGCTCGCCCCCCTCTCTCCCTACTATCCACCCCAGAAAAAAACGACAGCAGCGGCTTGTAAAGCTCCATCAGCGCTATGTTCAACAACGGGTATTAGTTCACCATGATGGAACAACCGAAGCGGCTATCATTGATCACAAACGCCTTTAGTCTTGACTAGTCCGTCCATGTCTGCTGCCTCCAAAGTCAGCACACAAGTGATTGCATTGAAACAATCGTGGGAATAGCCCTCCGAATCTCCTGGTTTCTTGCAAGGGTTTCGTCCCGCTCAGCAGTGCTAATTAAGTCAATTGTTAAGCTCACACATTTGGTGCAAGAGGTGGAGCAGTTGAAGGAAATGGAAGCATATGGCTGCTTAACCGCCTCGATTAATTAGAACTTCAGGAGTTCGTTCTTGACGCTCTATATATTGTCGAAGGCCAAGTCAAGGGTGGACTGCTGCCGAGAAACAGGTGCGCCGCGATAATCTACTCACGGGACCCCTGATACCCGTCACCTGGTAAGCCGTGGTCTTGTGCAGCTTTGAATCATCCCTAAAAATGCCGGAGTATTTCAAAACTTCGTATTTGAAGTCGTCTGCCGAGAGAATTGCCGTGGAGCCAGGCAGTATTAGTGCGCACATAGATGTGCAAATCTGTAACGAGATTCTCCAGTAAGGCTTTCTTTGTGGTCGGCTTTAAGAATGCTCTCACAGCTCTATATGGCCCGTGGTCATCTCCGTAGTACCTAATAGTTTCAGTTAACATGCTGGATGCTGATCGATGACGTAGTATTCTCGTGGATTAAGCGTGGATGGATAAGGGTAGACCAAACGAGCTGCGGAGGGGCAGTAGAGACTGTTGGAGACGTTCGGATAACTCTTGTCAGTAGAACATAGGTTATCAGAGAGGGGTGCTGGGTGGTATCGTGCGGTTCGCACCGATCTTAGTCGTTATTTGTAGATGAGCGTTTGCGCTCTCTGCTAGATCTATGGCTCAAGTATCGGCTACAGCCATATCAGATCTACCTAAGTTTCTCAAAGATTGTACTTCTTACCGTTTATAGCACATACATCTATAACCCTCTAGCGCTCCGGAAGCCATCCGTTGCCTATGTAGATTACTCAAGATTCCCGATTGGCAATAATTGAGATCGATGACCTTACCGAAAAGGGGGTCGACACATCCGAAAACTGTATCCTGTGGAAACTTCTGGTGGCTTGGTGTCGCTTATTCAATTGGCTAGTCGATTGATATCATACATTGGTAGTCGGGAATCCTTTAACTTGGTGGAGCCTGGTGTTTTAGGAACTTACATTGAGTGAACTGTGCTGTAGCGCCAAATGTAAGTGTTTGGTGTGGTAGAACATTGATTAGAAGGCTCGGCCGAGCGCGCAAAAGGCCTCAATTTGTGTTTTCGTCGTCAATTGTTCCACCTTCCAGCTCACTGTCAAGTCTGAATCCAAGACAACAAACTGAATCATCTTTCGCATAAATGCAATGCCGTCCATGCCCCGCATCCTCGTAGATTGCACAGGATGTAGCCTCGACAGTGGTGACGGAAAGGATTCAAATTAGAGCAGAAGGATGCGGTGTACTAGAAACCGGATATTGTATAGCAAACTCGCCAATGTTGACCCTCACGGAAGATCTGCGCGCGCAGTTTCGATGTTGGTGCCGTTTTGTTCGTTGAGGATAAGCCAGTGCGAGAGGATGCTGTCTTGGCGCTGTGACAGGCTGTTTCCAGGTGTGCGGTAGGGTCCAGTTGTTTACGCTGAGAGGGAAGACATTATTCCGACCGTTCATGTTCACGGCGTTCGTGGCGTTCGTAGCATCGGCCGAAGCATCTCCGCAGCTTTCTTCTCTTCGATCAGGCGCAGGAAGTTGTTTTCGATGAGCAGTAGTACGGCGTTAGCGTCCGAGAGCCAGTACGAGTCGTGAGCGGAAGGAAGAGAGGCTTGTTGGATGGAATGCATCGCGACTCTGCGCTAGCGATGAGGAGTAAGAGTTGGGTGGAAAATGGACGCGAGACTCCGCAGAGCCGCAACACATTTGTCTCTTCCCTCAGCCCCGACACTCCCTCCCTCCCTATCGATATTCGACGCTCGTAGCGGGACGGATCTGCGCAAAGCTTCGGATATCTCTCACCCAAACCATCTAGTCTTCCATGAGACGGTATGGCTCGAGCCCTATCTTGGGTAGGCTCGGGACAGTGGGTGGTATTTTATCGGCAACCTTGGTCGAGAGGGAGTAAATAACGTCTTAGCTATGCAGAGTGTCAGAACTGCGGTCTTACTTTCATCAACCCACAGGCTTGCCGGAGTCCCTAATACCCAACCACCACAAGCCCTATTTTCCGGCAAGACAGGACAACCCGAACTCTACTCAATGCTTGTATCACTTCGTACACAGTACTGAGGCCGTTAATCCGTGCTTCCAACTGCAGTTTCCTGCCGCAAGATTAATTCAAGTGCGAAGTTGAACGTCAGGGACTCCCGCTTTGACATGGTCTCGTGTGTCCTTGGATATGGATTCCCCTTCTGTATCACATCCTCCCGCGTGTAGACATCCCGACATATATTCTTATTTCTACCGAGGATGGATGTAATTTCGACAACATGCACTCACCTGTTATCCGGAATGCTACGGTTCTTTTGTGGCAAGTAGGGAAATATTAGGTATGCTGGGGTATGGCCTACATATCTCATGGGAACTGGCCTAACGACGGCAGAGCCAACTACTTCAATTGAGACCAGATGGGATGGGGGGGCTAACTGTTATTGTAATTGATACTGGTGTATCGTGGGGATTGAAACTGTGAAATTCACATCAACAGGGTACCTTCAGCTTATATACCATTCGCTAACTTTAACCTAGGAATTTGGAGGGACGGTCAAGAAGACCCATCAGTGTTACACTCGCTAGTGGCGGTATTTCTGGTACCTAAATCACCAAACCTGACCTTGGGGCCTAGGGTCAGTGTGTATTCCATCAGGCGGCATCCCTCTCACTAGCCCTGCTTCATACATTGGTTTGAAAGGTTAATTTGTTATTGATGGATTAGGTTGTACAGAGGCGATGGTGGGCGTATTCCCGGCTATGGTTCAGTTGCTGGGTTGCTTCTGTTTTAGAATTCTGGAGGCGGTGGCACCGGTGTTGCTTTAGTTTTGAATGGTAAAAGGTTTTAATGATTGCCTGCACGTACGACAATAGACAATCCGGTCCTCTTTCTTCTCTTGTTTCGCGCCGGTACCATTTCCAAACGGAAGGTCAACACGTTACAAGTGTTTATTATCATTGATTCGAATTCAAACGGTTTACGACAACCACACCACAAACAAAATAATGCACTCTTTATTTAGGATATAATTGCTCTCATTCTTAGATTTTCTCGTCGCTTGCAAGTTGTTTGTTAGATGGTCGGTTTTGAGTGTAGGATATAATAATTACACTATAATTCCACCTTATTCACCTGATAATTATGACTCTACTACACTACAATTGTTCATGTTGAATGGTTGGAAACTTAATTAAAATAGAGACGAGAAGCTCAACATGTAACAGCGAAATTATACAAGGCCGAGCCATGGACATCAGTTTCAGGAAATCCTGTAATAAGTTTCACAGCTAGAATTTTAGGTGCACATGTCAAGATGATAAGTCTCTTTATCCCGATCAGGTACTGCAAAGCTTTCTGCGCAATAGAAGAAAGCGTTGATTTGGACTACAGTCGCTTATTGGAACATAAACTTTAGTACGGAAAGCATCAGCCTGCAAACAAGCCTGAATCAAGACACACGATATCACTCGCATAAAACACGTGACTAATAACGAACCTCGATTTAAATAGATGTTTCGGCCTGACTGAGAGCTGGGAGCGATGGGATGAGCAAAGGTAGGCTAAACGATGTGGAGTTGAAGTCAGGGTTCTCTAATGTCTGGATTTTTATACCAGGGCTATACTGGAAGGAATAAATACTGCAGCCGCGTTATTCTTACTTTGCAGTGCTTTGCTATTGAATATTAATTACTCCATGCGTACAGATATAGATTAATTAAACGAATAGACAGTTGATCGCCTCATCTAACAATGCCTAACTATCTTCTGCAGACATACCGGCTAACGAATCGTTCTCTGGAGATGCTAGGACTTCCTCGTCGTTGGTTCTAGCTTTCTCGTGATATCTAATGTACAACGCGTATGAACATCAGCAGTGGAATCGACGATGCAGTAAACGATGAATGGTGCCAATGACTGATTAACGGATGCTAGATATTAGTTCGCGGAGATGAAATACTAACGATTGACTGGTTATAGAATATTGTGTATACAGAAGACACAACTGAAGCAGGTGAAAAAATAACTAAAAGACAATAAGTACTAACCTCCAGATTCGAACCCGGGCGCCATCACCGGCCGTGGCAAACACACGTTCCGTAGGGCTTGTAGCGACTGAGACAACTGAGATGACCGCAAACGAAAAAGATCTTGTCAGCCAGTATTTTTGCAAAAGATGATAGTAGCTGGAACTTCATGAAGCAAAAAAGCACAGAAATGCTTTGCGCTAGACATTAACACTAACGGCGCACGAAGTTTACTGTTTTGGTGCTCTCGCAAACCAAAACTTCTAAGCTTACCGTTCGCAAGCTCGTTTCATAGCGCTAACAAAAAGAAAAAGAGTGGGTACGAGAGCACTGTTTTAGGAGTGTTTACGTTGAATTTGATGAGAGGTAAGGACGATGGCAAAAGGTGACATACCGGAATCACTGCACTCGTCAATTGTAAGCTGTAGGTGACAGTTTCCAGATGATGGGTCCCAGAACCGAACATAACGATCGTCCGAACCACTAAGCAACCATCGGCCATCAGGAGTTGACGCAACGCCCCGTACCGAACCCTGTTAATTCATTATTACTAACTGATCTATATATCTCAAGCTAAGTGGTGAGACAAACTCTATGCCCATTGAACGTCCGGCTGGAATTCGTGATCATTCCCAATGGCCACACCCTGGTTGTACTGTCAAACGATCCGGAAAACAATTTCATCCCGTCCGGAGAGTATGATACACTGTAAACAGGGCCAGAGTGGCCATCAAGAATGTTCTGCGGATAACCCGTGCGAGAGTCCCAAACATAAATTACCCCACTACCGTTGCCTGCGGCGATCGACCGCCCATCAGGTGAAGAGGCAACCGACCACGCATGCACATGATCATCCATGTCCAAAGTCAGAACGTTCTGCCCGGCTTCCACATCCCAAACTCCGACTGTATGATCAGCACTCCCAGAAACAATGTACTTGCCGTTGGTTGCAAAATCTACGGAAAATACTTCCCGTTGATGCCCTAAAAACCTGTGTTTGATCGCGCCGTATTTGACATCCCATAACTGTGGAGAGTATACTATTAGTACGTATTTTTGAAAGAACACCCAGAAGGATTGTAATATGAGCTGTAGACTCCTACCGTAACCGACTTGTTGTCCCCGCCGGTGACCAAGGATTTTCCGTCAGGACTAAAGCAGACACTGCGGATGAGCGTAAGGTAAGTGTCCGTGTCCACCATAATTCCTACGTGCTGTCCAGTCTGCACGTCATAGATGTGAGCAATACGTTTGTCGCTGGAAGCAATGTACCTTCCATCTCGACTGAATCTTATATCGGTAGCCGTACCACCATGGTGAAATGTATGCAAAAGATCGACATCCAGTATACGTGGGATGTGAGGATTGAATAGCGCAATCTAGTCAGACTCCTCTCTTCTACAACTGACCAGAATATTTTCATGGTCCATGTCGGCGGGAAAATCATTAGCCGTGGGCATCAGACTATTATTGGACAGTATGTTCTCCTGGTCCAAGCTAGCCAAAAATTGGCCAATGTTGTCCCGTCCTTGGGGGTATTCCTGTCGTGGTTGCGCGCCCTGATCTGGGGGTCCTATCAAAAGGGATTCAGTGGGGGGCATGTTATCACGGCTGCGACAAATTCTAGAATCTAATGACTAATGCACCATTAGCACTACGTTGCGGGATAAATGTGCAGCTGCCTGAACTATTGGTACGTGAAATGGCTTCATGCCTTTATATTTCTTGCTTTGCGCTTACGTTGTGCTAAGGCGTCGTTATGGTGTTCATTCTGGTGGTGTTGTAAAGCCGCGGTAGTTGCAAAACCAACCTCTTTGAACGTACAATCTTCCGACAGGCATTTGTAAGGTCTGGCATGTTTGTGTTCATGTAGCTGACGCTGGGCAGATGTTTCAAACCCAGCCTCAGAAGATGCTTCACAAGATGGGAAGCGGCACTTGTACAATTTTGGTCCGTAGAGCTTCTGCAACGTTTCGATATGGTTGGAACTTGAACCCGTCTCGATGTCCGGCTGTATTATGCCTTCAAGGATATCTTCGAGTACGGCCCAAAGCATTCTACCGTGTTTTGCAACGTCCATGGGGTCATTATCTTCAGCCCATTCCGCACATCCTGAAACTAGAATTGTCTAAATTTAGTAATTCCGTTCGCCGTGTTGGGTAGACGGTTGGTCATCATACCTGTTGCAGTCCTTTCCTCTAGGGCCCGACTATATTCAACTATTTTCTTTACTGCAATTTGCATTCGAACCGGTAGCTTTCCTAGGCCTACTTCTTCTTCCCCTGAAAGCACACTGGAGTGATTTCCGGAAGCAACCCCATCACGCAGGGGCCCGCGTCGTACCAAATGGATTGAGAAGAGACGCTGGAGCGCATCTGACAGTGGTCCCAATTGCGCCGTGTTTTGTGATAAGGCACATGCTGCAAGAAGGTGGGTTGTCCAGCTAGATTGGACATATTTAAATAGTCGTAGATCTCCGTTCATCACATAACAGGCTGCTTGTTGCTTTGCGATTTTCTTAGCAAAACATGAGAATGATTGATATGTCGTACAGGCAAGAGCGATGTTCAAATGGGCGGACAAGCGATCAATAAAAGGTCCGCTAGCTTTAACAAGAAGGTATCTATAAGCCGTCAGTTTATTGCTACACGGCGAATATAGAGTGTACATACTCCTTAGCTGAAAAGTGTACAAATATCACGGAGTCTTCACCAACAACCTCAACTATCGGACCACAGATGGTTCTTAGTCGTGCTCTGTACGGGCGTTTGTCCTTATCAACCGTTAAGTCACCAGGTCTGATTGCGAGTGCATCCTCAAGCTCCCGTAATGTCAAGATGCGGGTCGAACAAGTCATCCATTCGAGCAGTCTTATTGCTTGCAATTGCTCCTCGTGGTCCTTAGATTTTATGCGATCTAAAATCCTCTCATACCTGTAAAGTATCATTAACATGCTCTCATGAATAGTAAGAGAATACAGGCGGCAGACGCTTGATCGAGGCCTTCTGGTAAGTTCGAAATAGCGTTTTTGACTTCCTCGGGTGTGCTTTGGGTAAGTATACCTTCTATTACGAGGCGCACCCAAAGAAACATTCCTAAATGTTATCAGTGGTGACGAATTTTCAAGGCGGCAGATTCTCACCGTCCGCACGAATCGAGAGGGATTGGACAATGGAATTGTACATATCTGGAGCTTCCTCTTCTAGTCCAAGCTCTTCTACTGCTTGCCTTGCTTTCGCTTCTATATACTTTCGTATATCGTGCTTGTTGTTATCTTTGATAGGAACGCTTGTTGATTTCTTGAGTGCTTTGCGTATATCAACCAAGTCCTGGCTCGCAATGTATACTTTTGCTGTGGACATGAATGGCTCCTCTGTCAATATTGGTTTTAAGACCGGAAACAACTGTTCCTTTCCGCATCTGGAAGCTCGTCAAGCCGTCAAGTACAATATAGATTGGATGAAATCCACATGGTGTGCACTCTCCAAGTAGGTCATTCAATAGCTTCTTGCACCTCGGATATGATGCGGAGCTGGGGTTGTTTATGTACTGGTCGTAAATGTAGGGGATTAGATCGTTGTCCTGGAGGATCCTTTGCCATATTAGGCTGCGAAGAAGTGCGAGGCAGTTGTTCTTATCCGGCTCCTTGTAGCTGCAGAAGAAGTACAGCAATGACGATGATGGTTCGCTACCACTGCGGATCCTGGATTCGATTTCACTTATGAGTGAAGATGACAAGATAGTTTTACCTGTTAAGTTCATTAGCCAGGGCTAGATCCTGTTTGGCTAACTGTCTTTCCAGTCCTGCGAGAGGCTTGAAACATACCAGCACCGGGTTTTCCAGTTAACCAAATAGCATTTCGCTTTCCCGAAAACCAGTTCTTCACTTCCTTCGAATAGAATAACCAGTCATTTGTGCCTGGTGTCTTCAATTCCAGAGACCGATCTTTCGCGGTCTCCATATCCGGTGGCTGCAGCCAATCAAAGAGAATTTTCTTGCGTTGAGTCTGCTTATTCTGCTTATCCTCTTCGTATTTTTCGAGGGTTTTCTCACGGGCAATATGGGACTGTTCGATTTCCTCCGCACTGGCTTCGTTGTCGATCAAGGTTTGATGTCTCTGGAGGTTTTCCAGCGTGAGGCCAATCCGACTTTCGAATGTGTTCCAAAGCAAGCTGAACATGATTTTCCATGCTGATATTCAATGTCAGATGAATTGCTGGCTATGGGTTGATATCGATCAGAGAATTGTCAACTCACCTCTCCGGCGGAAAAATTTCAATGCTCGCCTAAGAAAATCTAGGATATCCTCGTAAACTAGACTGATAACATCTTGCATTCTGTTGCTATATTGAAATATCCTAGCGAATCGTGTAAAGCGGGGGAGATTTTCACCGATTTTCTGGCATGCATCTAATAGCCTATCGAAGCTTTCGGTAAAGGTGCTAGCAAGCTAGAGAAGCGATTCAGATTGTGCACAATCTTTAAAGTGAAGAAGACTACCTAAAGCATATATTTTAGAGGCCCCTAGTACGTTAACTAAGTCAGGAAGGATATCTCTATAGCGGTCAATTTCTGGACATACCCATATCAAGCCTAAAATTTCCGGTTTCACCTGCACAAAAACTTCTATTACTTTTGCGTACTGTGAGATGCCAGTGATAAATGGCTCTATCCTCCTCAAATTGCGAAGTGACATGCGTCCACCTTGCTCCTCTTCCAAGGATTTTGCCAAAGTCCAGATTTCGTCCTCCGTGGTGCACTGACTGAAAATTTCCTCCTCCTTTGCATGAGTGTTGGTAAATCGGCTAAGAGCCCGTTCTATCGCTGTGGGGATTTGTGGCTGTCGTGACGACATCTTTATGAGTCTCGCGTTCGAACGTTCGGCGATGTGTCTTGCTGGACTCTTCTTAGGCGTTTAACTGGAGGTTCATCTGTCCCGCAGTCTGGATGCGCGTAACAATTCTTATGTACCATACATACCTATCGTTGTCAAGTGATGTACTTGGCCAAGAGGTCAAATATTCGGCACTCGGAAGCTGTTCGAAGCGATATATGAACTGCAAAATGCCGACTTAATATATTTAGCAGGACCACGCTTTTTTAACTACTCTACTCGTCGGGTTTCAAGTCGCCGGACGCCCCATCATAGGCGCCCTTGGCGGCACATCAAAAGCTTAAGTAAATATCAAAGTAGGATGGCTATTGGATAAGATACAGATGTAATCTTATCGGAATCATCTAATCATTTGACAGGGTGTCTGAGAGTTGGAGATCCGACGAGTAGACGAGTAGAAGGCAGCTTGGTGACACTCCACAGATTCCCGCGCTTTGGTGCCCTGCAGATCCCTGCGCAGCAGTAGTATTTTGAAGATCATGGCCTCCAGTAAGATTCCGCGCTGCGTAGGTCACCGCATAGCAGGGTAATTCCAAATAATGATGACTTCCGCGCTCCCTGTTATTGTGTTACTTTGCCGACGAAGCCGATCTGTCTTTTCACCACACATGGGCAGGACACATTGTGCACACAGTCCATAGTAACTTCGTGCAGTCAATAATATCTCTGCAGACTATATATAATCTACTAGGTATGGTGGCGGCTTCACCGCCCCCTTCGGTAAAAAAGAATCCTAAACCCCAAAACCCATGATATCCAGCCAGCTCTCAGCTGGTTCACATTATGTCCAGCCAGCCGAGAGCCAGCCCATCAAGATTGCGTCCAGCCAGCGCAGAGTTAGCCCGTCCAGATTACGTCCAGCCAGCCGAGAGCCAGCCCGTACAGCCAGCCAAGAGCTAGCCCGTCCAGATTGCGTTCAGCCAGCTGAGAGCCAGCCTGTGCAGATCGCATCCAGCTAGCCAAGAACCATCTCAGAGTGAGTATGTCAGGGTTGTCTAGATCGTCTCCAGCCGGCCAAAAGTCAGCCCGTTCAAATCATATTCAGTTGACCAAGGTCAGCCCATCCAAATCATATTCAGTTGACCAAGAGTCAGCTCATCCAGATCATCTCAAGCTGGCCAAGAGCCAGCCTATCTTGCCCATGTCCAGCCAGCAGAGAGCTAGCCTGTCCAAATCGTATCCAGCGAGCCGAAAGTCAGCCCATCTCAATTGTCTCTAGTCTGTAGATAGCCAGTCTATTCAGAGCACGTCGACCCGTCTCGATTGTCTCCAGAAATTCGTGAGCCAGCCCATCCAGATCATGTCCAGCCAGCCAAACCTGTCCAAATTGAATCCAGCCAGTAGAGAGCAAGCCTGTCTCGATCAGCGTCAGCCATTTGAGAGCCAGCCTGTCTAGATCGCATCCAACTACCAGAGGGCCAGCCCGTCCAGATTATATCTAGCCAGCCGGGAGCCAGCCTGTCTAGATCGCATCCAGCTCGGATTGCTGACCAATAGCAGTTGTGAGAGCCACACTCAAGCAAAGCGCCACGGTTCACTAATCATGACCGAAAAAGACCATCTGCCAACCAATGAGCATTCTGTAATTTGCCACAGTAAG
>Ga0307514_10000780_pt1 | contig 52828 bp, 42 predicted proteins | sample 16_EM_MG_FD_203088 | JGI IMG/M metagenome (GOLD analysis project Ga0307514, IMG submission 203088) | Populus trichocarpa ectomycorrhiza microbial communities from riparian zone in the Pacific Northwest, United States - 16_EM | ecosystem: Host-associated > Plants > Roots > Unclassified | place... | reverse complement strand
GGGTGCTCCCCGCAGCGAAGTCAAGGAGGCGCCGAAGGCGGGGGACATTCGCGGAGGGGAGTACCCGGTGCCCTGCGCACGCGCCCCAACGCGTTCCGGAGCAACTGACATGACCGAAAAAAATAATATCCTGGCAACCGCAATGCGCCACCGCCTCGCCTGGCCCCTCATCACGCTCATGCTGTTGCTGGTACTCAACATCACATTCAACACCAGCTTCCTGCACATCGAGTGGCGCGACGGCCATCTCTACGGCAGCCTGATCGACATCCTGAACCGCGCGGCGCCGCTGGTGCTGGTGTCGCTGGGCATGACGCTGGTGATCGCCACGCGCGGCATCGACATCTCGGTCGGCGCGGTGGTGGCCATCGCCGCGGCCACGGCGGCCTGGATGATCGGCGGCGCGGTCTCGGGCGACGTGAGCCGGTTTCCGCTGCCGCTGGCCATCATCGCGGCGCTGGCCATCGCGCTGGCCTGCGGCCTGTGGAACGGCCTGCTGGTGGCACGCGTAGGCATGCAGCCGATCATCGCCACGCTGATCCTCATGGTTGCGGGCCGCGGCATCGCCCAGCTCATCACCAACGGGCAGATCATCACCATCTACTACAAGCCCTATTTCTTCCTGGGCAGCGGCTCCTTGCTGGGCCTGCCGTTCTCGCTGTTCATCGCGGCCGCTGTGTTCGCGCTGCTCTACCTCGCAATCACGCGCACGGCGCTGGGCCTGTTCATCCAGGCGGTCGGCATCAACCCGACGGCCGCGCGGGTGGCGGGCGTGCAGTCACGCCGGCTGGTGGTGGGCGCCTATACCTTCTGCGGCCTGTGCGCGGGCATCGCCGGGCTGCTGATCAGCTCGAACGTGAAAAGTGCCGACGGCAACAACGCCGGCCAGCTGCTGGAGCTCGACGCGATCCTGGCCGTGACGCTTGGCGGCACCGCGCTCACCGGCGGGCGCTTCAGCCTGGTGGGCAGCGTGATCGGCGCACTCATCATCCAGACCCTGACCTATGCCATCTATTCGCTGGGTGTGCCGCCGGAGATCAACCTGGTGGTGAAGGCGGTGGTGGTGTTCCTGGTGATGCTGCTGCAATCGCCGGAGTTCCGTACGACGTTGCGCAGCCTGGCGCAACGGCCGGCGCTTGGGGAGGTGCGGTCATGAGTGTCGTGATGGAATCCTTGCCCTCACCCCAGCCCTCTCCCGCAAGCGGGAGAGGGAGCAGAAAACTCAACCCCAAGTACCTGCCGCTCACCGCCACCATCTCGCTGTTTGTGCTGATGGCCACGCTGGGTTCGGTGGCTTACGACGGCTTCTTCTCGGCGCAGGTCTTTCTGAACCTGCTGATCGACAACGCCTTCCTGATCGTGGTGGCGGTCGGCATGACTTTCGTGATCCTCTCCGGCGGCATCGACCTGTCGGTGGGCTCGGTGATCGCGCTCACCACCATGGTGTCGGCCGCCTTGGTCGAGCACCACGGCTGGAGCCCGCTGCTGGTGATCCCGCTGGTGCTGGCCATGGGCACGGCCTTCGGCGCCTTCATGGGCCTGCTGATCGAACGCTTCAGGCTGCAGCCCTTCATCGTGACGCTGGCCGGCATGTTCCTCGCACGCGGCCTTTGTTACCTGATCAGCATCGACTCGATCAGCATCACCAACGACTTCTATGCCGAGGTCTCGCAAATCCGCATTCCGGTCTGGGGCGAGGCCTCGCTGTCGATCAGCGCGGTGATCGCCATCGTGGTGGTGTTGGCCGCGGTATTCATCGCGCACTGCACCTCGTTCGGCCGCGCGGTCTATGCCATCGGCGGCAGCGAACACTCGGCCATGCTGATGGGCCTGCCGGTGCGCCGCACGCTGATCGGCGTGTACACGCTGTCGGGCTTCTGCTCGGCGCTGGCCGGCGTGATCTTCACCTTCTACATGCTCTCGGGTTACGGCCTGCATGCGGTGGGCCTGGAGCTCGACGCGATCGCCGCGGTGGTGATCGGCGGCACGCTGCTCACCGGCGGCGTGGGTTATGTGGCGGGCACGCTGTTCGGCGTGCTCATGCTCGGCATCATCCAGACGCTGATCTCCTTCGACGGCTCGCTGAGTTCCTGGTGGACACGCATCGTCGTCGGTGCGCTGCTCTTCGTCTTCTGCCTGCTGCAACGTTTCTTCACCTCGCGCGCACCGCGCCGCTGATTTTTCCCGCCTCTTACAGGACCCCACAGAATGCCGGACACCCCCAAGAAAAAACTGCGCTCCGCCGAATGGTTCGGCACCGCCGACAAGAACGGCTTCATGTACCGCAGCTGGATGAAGAACCAGGGCGTCCCCGACCACGAGTTCGACGGCCGCCCCATCGTCGGCATCTGCAACACCTGGAGCGAGCTCACGCCGTGCAATGCGCACTTCCGCAAGATCGCCGAACACGTCAAGCGCGGCATCTCCGAGGCCGGCGGCTTCCCGGTGGAGTTCCCGGTGTTCTCCAACGGCGAATCCAACCTGCGGCCCACCGCCATGCTGACCCGCAACCTGGCCAGCATGGACGTGGAAGAAGCCATCCGCGGCAACCCGATCGACGCGGTGGTGCTGCTCACCGGCTGCGACAAGACCACGCCCGCGCTGCTGATGGGCGCGGCCAGCTGCGACATCCCGGCCATCGTGGTCACCGGCGGGCCGATGCTCAACGGCAAGCTCGAAGGCAAGAACATCGGCTCGGGCACGGCCGTGTGGCAACTGCATGAATCGCTGAAGGCCGGCGAGATCGACCTGCACCAGTTCCTTTCAGCTGAAGGCGGCATGTCGCGCTCGGCCGGCACCTGCAACACCATGGGCACGGCCTCCACCATGGCCTGCATGGCCGAAGCGCTGGGCACTTCGCTGCCGCACAACGCCGCGATCCCGGCGGTCGATGCGCGGCGTTATGTGCTGGCCCAGATGTCGGGCATGCGCGCGGTCGAGATGGCGCGCGAGGGACTCACGCTGTCGAAGATCCTGACCCGCGAGGCCTTCGAGAACGCGATCCGCGTGAACGCCGCCATCGGCGGCTCCACCAACGCGGTGATCCACCTGAAGGCGATTGCCGGCCGCATCGGCGTGCCGCTCGAACTCGAGGACTGGACCCGCATCGGCCGCGGCACGCCGACCCTGGTCGACCTGCAGCCTTCGGGCCGTTTCCTGATGGAAGAGTTCTACTACGCCGGCGGGCTGCCGGCGGTGCTGCGCCGGCTCGGCGAAAACGGCCTGCTGCCGCACCCCGATGCGCTGACGGTGAACGGCCGCTCGCTCTGGGACAACGTGCGCGAAGCCCCGCAGTACAACGACGAGGTGATCCGCCCGCTGGCCAATCCGCTGATCGCCGACGGCGGCATCTGCATCCTGCGCGGCAACCTGGCACCGCGCGGCGCGGTGCTCAAGCCATCGGCCGCCACGCCCGAACTGCTGCAGCACCGCGGCCGCGCCGTGGTGTTCGAAAACCTCGAACACTACAAGGCACGCATCGTCGACGAAGACCTCGACATCGACGCCAGCTGCGTGATGGTGATGAAGAACTGCGGCCCCAAGGGCTACCCCGGCATGGCCGAGGTGGGCAACATGGGCCTGCCGCCGAAGCTGCTGCGCCGGGGTATCAAGGACATGGTGCGCATCTCGGACGCGCGCATGAGCGGCACGGCCTATGGCACGGTGGTGCTGCACGTGGCGCCCGAGGCGGCCGATGGCGGCCCGCTGGCCGCGGTGCGCGATGGCGACTTCATCGAACTCGACTGCGCCAATGGCCGGCTGCACCTCGACATTTCCGACGCCGAACTGGCCGCGCGCCTGCAGGCGCTGACGGCGCAGCCCAAGGGCATGCCCGGCGGCTACCAGCGGCTGTATGTCGACCACGTGCTGCAGGCCGACCAAGGCTGCGATTTCGATTTCCTCGTCGGCTGTCGTGGCGCCGAAGTGCCACGACACTCGCATTGAACTTTGATTGAAAGAGACCCACATGAGCATCCCAGCCCCCATCAAACCGGCGCGTTATCAGGGCCTGTTTCCCGTGGTGCCCACGCCGTTCGCCGAAAGCGGCGAGCTCGACCTCGCCAGCCAGAAGCGCTGCGTCGACTTCATGATCGACGCCGGCTCGAACGGCCTGTGCATCCTCGCCAATTTCTCCGAGCAATTTTTGCTGGCCGACGACGAGCGCGAAGTGCTGACCCGCAGCATCCTCGAACACGTGGACGGCCGCGTGCCAGTGATCGTCACCACCACCCACTTCAGCAGCAAGGTGTGCGCTGAACGCAGCCGCCGCGCGCAGGACATGGGCGCCGCCATGCTGATGCTGATGCCGCCCTACCACGGCGCCACCTTCCGCGTCGGCGAGCCGCAGATCCAGGCCTTCTACCAGCAGGTGTCCGACGCCGTTGACATTCCGATCATGGTGCAGGACGCACCCGCCGCCGGCACGCCGATGTCCGCCGCCTTCCTGGCCAGGATGGCCACCGAGATCGAACACCTGGCCTACTTCAAGATCGAAACCGCCGGTGCCGCCAACAAGATCCGCGAACTCATCCGCCTCGGCGGCGACGCCATCGAAGGGCCGTGGGACGGCGAGGAAGCCATCACCCTGTTCCCCGATCTGGAGGCCGGCGCCACCGGTTCGATGACCGGCGGCGGTTTTCCCGACGGTATCCGCCCCATCCTCGACGCCTACCGCGAAGGCCGGCGCGACGCGGCCATTGCCGCCTACGAAAAGTGGCTGCCGCTGATCAACATCGAAAACCGCCAGTGCGGCCCGCTGGCCGCCAAGTCACTGATGAAGGAAGGCGGCGTGATCGCCTGCGAAGCACCGCGTCACCCGTTCCCGCCGATGAACTCGGCCAGCCGCGCGCTGCTGATCGAAACAGCCAGACGGCTCGACGCCATGGTGCTGCGCTGGGGACGCTGAGGTCTGCCACCGCGGCCGCGTACAGCTTCTACCCGACACCAGCCCGTGGACCTCACCAGAAGAGGGGATGTCGCAGTCGGCCCTTGTGTATAAGCTGCGCTCAAAACCTTCAGCATGCCCAATCCCACTTCTTGCGATCTCCCTTTTTGCGACCTCGTCATGAAAGGTGGCATCACCAGCGGCGTGGTCTACCCGCGCCTGATCTCGCGCCTCTCGGCGACTTACCGCTTCAAGAATATCGGAGGCACCTCGGCCGGTGCCATTGCGGCGGCCGGCGCAGCGGCAGCGGAGTTCGGCCGTCTGGGCGGTAACACGCGGGGCTTCGAGGAACTGGCGCAGTTGCCCGAGACATTGGGCAAAACCGCGCCGAAGGCCCGGGGCTCACGGCTGCGGCATCTCTTCCAGCCAAGCAAGGCACTATCGCGCCATTTTGACGTGCTGCTGGCCGCATTGAACCAACCCGGCAAGATGGCCCTGGCTGTGAATGCACTGGGTACCTTACTGCTGCGCTACTGGGCACTGGCATGGATCGTGGCGGTCATGACGCTGGCCATCGCCACGGCGCTGATTCGCTCGGCCGGCCCGATGCCGTGGCCCTCGGCGCTGTGGATGTCGCTGGGCGGCTCGGCGCTGTGGTTGGCTGCTGGGTGGCTGCTGGCATGGCGCCCGGCGCGAGTGTCCAACCAGGCCCCCTCCACCGGCAGGATGGTGGGTTGTGGGCTCGTGAGCGTGTTGGCTGGCATCGCAGCACTGGCGCTGCTGAGCGGGCAGCCGTGGGCGACATCATCATGGGTGTCCTTTACGCTGGCGGGCCTGGCATGGGCCCTGGTGTTGCCTTTGGGCTTCGGCCTCGCCCTGGTGCTCTGCGCCTGGCGTTTTGGCCAGACGCTGCTGGCAGGATTGCACCAGAATTTCTGGGGCATCTGCTCAGGACGAACCCAGGAAGGCCAGCCAGTCGATGGGCTGACCGACTGGCTTACTGGTTATTTCAACGCGCTTGCGGGACTGCACGCCTCGGCCCGCCCACTGACCCTGGGCGACCTCTGGGACGGTGTCCGGCACGCAGACGACGACCAGGCACCGAAGGACGACATACCGCCGCGCCGGCGCTGCATCAATCTCGAAGTGATGACGACGGCGGTCAGCCGGCGCATGTGCCATGCCATTCCGTTCAAACAAGGCGCTCCCGCCTACTACTACGATGCCGACGAATGGTCCCGCATCTTCCCCGACACGGTGATGAACTGGCTGAAAACCACAAGCCTGCGGGCCCGGCCTGAAGACATCACCAACGAAGTGACGACCAAGGCAGGCCGAACACTCTACCGGCTGCCCTGCAACAGCCATCTGCCGGTCGTGGTGCTGGTCCGCATGAGCCTGAGTTTTCCGGTGCTACTGTCCGCGGTGCCGATGTACGCGGTGGACTACAGCGGCAAACAAGCCCAGGCGCATGCCAAGCGCGTCTGGTTCTCCGACGGTGGCATCGCCAGCAACATGCCCTTGCATTTCTTCGATGAAGTGCTGCCGCAGCACCCGACCTTTGCGGTCAATCTGAAGGACGAGGATGTACTCGACCACCCGATCGGCGACGGCCCGTTCAACTGCAGCACCGACAAAAACCGGGTGTATCTGCCCGAAGACGGCAAAGGCGGCCTGCAGCAATTCTGGGCATCGCCGGACGACTCACCCGCCGGACTGGTCGGCTTCCTCTGGAACATCGTCAACACCATGCAAAGTTGGCGCGACGAGATCCAGTTGCCGATGCCAGGCTACCGGGACCGCATCGTACAGATCGCCCAGAAGGCCAAAGAAGGCGGGCTGAATCTTGACATGCCCTCGGGCCACATCAGCGCATTGGCGCAAGCCGGCGACTGCGCCGCGCAGCGCCTGGTCGACCGGTTCGCCGTGACCGGACAGACCGCACCGAACGGCTGGGAAGTCCATCGATCCATCCGTCTTAAAACATTTCTTGCCCTGGCGGAAGACCTGGTGAAACACCCTTCCCTGAGCGATCCGGAATGGGAAACCATCCTGCGTGGGTCCGGGCTCGGCTACACCGCAGCAGAAAAGCAGCGCGCCATCGACATCTACATCGGCTTGCGCAACATCGGCAGCCAGGCACAGGTGGGAACCACCCTGGCGACAAAAGCCCCAAAACCGCGCCCGGTACTCCGCATCGTGCCGCGCATCTGAGCGTCCAATCCATCACACGAGGAAGATATGGCTCCCAGCTCCCTCCTTACACCGCAGGGCTTGTGGCAACAATTGCAGGCGGACGCCGGGCTCGAGCTGCGGCTCAAGCGGGGCGGTGAAGGCCGCGATGCCGATGTGGACCGCGCGGTGCTGCAGAAGCTGCGGAAGGACTGCAGCACCACCATCCCGGGTCTCAGCGTGGCAGCGTTGCTGGCCGAGGATGCGAAGTCCCCGCAGCCTCAAATCAGTATCGAAACCCTGCTGGTCGCCGTACTCACCTCGCAACGCGGTTTCGGGATGATGCTGCAGGAAATACTGGAAACGCTGGTGATGGCGCAGGCCCGAAACGCCGAGCGCGCGCTGAGCATCGCGTTCGATTTCGATGCCGTGAGCGACCCCATCGTGCAAACCCTGGAACAGTTCCGAGCCACGGCGGAGCGGGTCCGCAAAGTGCTGGCCCAGACAGGGTGGGAGCTGCCGCCGCGCGATGCCAGACGAAATCTTTTCGAAGGCCTGCGCCAATTGGCACCCCTCGAATTGCGCAATCCGCCACGCGGCTTTCCACCGGCCAGTTTTTCCGCCTCCGGCCATGCCCAACTCGATGAAGTTCTTCGAGGCATTACCGACGCAGTGGAGGAATATCGGGCATGGTGCCGCTCCCTCGAAGCAGACCGAAGCGACATGCCCAACGTCGTCCGGCACCGCATCCCCGAAGGTGACACGCGGCGCGAGCCATCCCTGGACGCGGCCTACGATGCCACCGATTACTGGGACGCCAGCGTGCTGGAGCTGATCGATCGCATCGTTCAGACCGTGCGTACGCAAACGCTGGACCCGGCATTGGTCGCCGCCAAGATCGCCCCCTTGCTGGCCAACATCTCGCGGCGTCAGCAATGGATCGACGAGACGTACAACGCCTTGCTGGACATTCTCGACCTGCCGATCTGGCACAAACGCTACGAGCTGTATTCCGTCTGGGTCGGTACCCTGCTGTTGCGGACTGCGGCCAAGCGGGCTGTCAACATCCGCTTCTACCCGGTCGACGGGGTCTTGTCCTTCGCTTTCAACGCCACCCGCCTGGCGACCTATGAATGGGATGGTGCGCAGTACGACATCTGGTCCGAACTGAGGTCGGCGCTGGTCGGCACCAGCAAGAAGCGCAAGAAAGGCATTCAGCCCGACTTCCGCGTGCTGCGTGCGCAGATCGCGGCTTCGCACAATGCCGCGACCCATTTCGTGCTGGAGTGCAAACACTATCTGCGGCACAGCCTGGCGAATTTCTCCCAGGCCGCCACGGACTACGCCCGCAGTTGCCCGTCGGCCACCGTCTTCGTGGTGAACCACGGCCCGGCGGACGCCGACCTGCTCGCCGCAGTCACCGATGACACCGTGGTGCAGCGGGTGCGCTTCTTCGGCGACGTACGCGCCGATGCGCCCGTGGTGCCCGCACCCCTGGGTGAAGCCATCGTCCACACGCTGTTTCCGCACTCAGCGTCAGTGCCCGCCATCGATTACAACTACAGCGGTGCGCTCAGCCTGCCGGCCTCGATCCGCTTGGTGTGGGACGCCACGCTCGACGATCTCGACCTCTCGGTCGACGTCTTCGATAAGACCGGTCAGCAGGCTTCAGGCGTGGACTTCAGAAACGCTGGTGATCTGCGCCTTCCCCCGTTCGCCAAGCTGCAGCAGGATGTGCGAAGCGGACCCGGCGAAGAGATCATCGACATCACCGGCTGGCCCTATGCATGCTACGACATCATCGTGACCGACTACTCGAAAAGTGGGCGGATGCGCACCGGCAGCGTGTACTGCGAAATCATGATCGGCCCAGCCCGGTGGCGGTTCGAGTTTCCAACGAATGACACGGACGCACTGGAATGGCAGGTGGCGAGCATTGACACCATCGCCCAGCGAATCCGCCCCGGCTCAGAAGAAGGTTGACCGTTACGGCACCCGGACCAGCAGCCGCTGGCCCAGCTCGGCCAGCGCCTCGGCCGCCAACTGCTCGATCCGCGCCGACCACACGTCCTGCGGCTGGCCCGCCCGCACCAGTGCCACCAGCACCGCCAGCCGGCTCTTGCCTTGCGCCGCCTCCAGCGGGCGGAACACCACCGCGCCGCCGGCCAGCTTGTCCAGCATCGACAGCGACGAGGGCACGATGGCCACGCCCAGGCCGGCGGCCACCAGGGCCAGCACACTCACGAACTGGCCGGCCTCACAGCGGATGTCGGGGGTAAAGCCGGCCTCCTGGCACAGCGCCACCGTGCGGTCGAAGTAGTCGGCCATCTGGTGCCGCGCGAAACCCACGAAATGCGCCTGCGCCGCCTGTTCCAGCGCTAGCGGCGCAGGGCTGGCCGCAAGCGGGTGCGCGGCCGGCACGGCCAGACAATACGGGTCGTCGATCACGGCGGCGGTCTCCAGCGGCACGCCACCCACGGCCGGCCGCGCAAAGCCCAGGTCCAGCTCGTCGTTGCGCAGGGCCAGCTGCTGCAGCGAGGTGATCATTTCGCGCGCCTCCACCCGCACGGTGAAGCCGGCCTCGCGCAGCCGCTGCAAAAAGCCGGGCAGCACCGAATGGATGGCCGACGGCACCAGGCCGATGCGCAGGCTGGCGTGTTCGCCCGACTGCCGCTCGCGCGCACGCACCGTGGCCTGCTGGGCGCGGGCCAAAATGGCGCGGGCATCTTCCAGGAACGACTCGCCGGCCTCGGTAAGCCGCACGCCGCGCGCCAGCCGGGTGAACAGCGCCACGCCCACCTCGTCTTCGAGCTGTTTCAGCTGGGCCGACAGCGGCGGCTGGGCCATGCAGAGCTTTTCCGAGGCACGGGTGATGCTGCCGAGTTCGGCGGTGGTGACGAAATAACGCAGATGCCGCAGTTCCATGCCAGGCCTCCTCTTGATTTCCCATATTTTACAAATATGAATGAAAGACCAAATCAGTCTTTTACAGTATGAATCTATCCCCCGACACTGCGGCAATCTCAACGGATTCATCCTTCCACCATGTTGTCCCTGCGCAAAACCCAAGCCGGCCACGGCCTGAACCTGACCGAAACCAGCCGGCCCCCGGCCCCCGGCCCTGCCGAAGTGCTGCTGCGCGTGCAAGCCGCCGGGGTCTGCGGCACCGACCTGCACATCGACGAATGGACCGCGAGCTACCACTTTCTCGCCCCGGCGCTGCCGGTCACGGTGGGCCATGAATTCAGCGGCGAAGTCGCCGAACTCGGCGCTGAGGTGCAAGGCCTGCAGCCCGGTCAACTGGTGGCGGTGCGGCCCTCGGTGACCTGCGGCGTCTGCGCGGCCTGCAGCGCCGGCGAGTTCGACGCCTGCGTCACGCGGCGCGGCATCGGTGTGACCCGCGACGGTGGCTTTGCCGCCTGGACGCTGGTGCCGGCGCGCAACTGCGTGCCGATTCCGCCAGGCGTGGACGCCGAGATCGCGGCCATGACCGAGCCGCTGACGGTGAGCCATGAGGCGGTGCGCACCGGCGGCGTGGCGCCCGGCGACCGCGTGCTGGTGCTCGGCCCCGGCAACATCGGCCAGGGCATCGCGCTGTTTGCCCAGGCCGCCGGCGCGCGCCAGGTGGTGGTGGCCGGCCATGGCGACACGGCACGGCTGGAAGTGTTGCGCCGCATGGGTTTCACCGAGCTGATCGACTTCGCCATCACCGACAAGGACGCTGGCATGGAAGCCGGCCTCGCCCCGTACCTGGCCGAGGGCCCGTTCGACGTGGTGATCGAGGCCACCGGCGCCGCGGCCGTGATCGCCCCGGCGCTCAAGGCACTGAAGCCTCACGGTGTGCTGGTGGTCACCGGCATCCATGCCGCACCGGTGCCGATCGACCTGACGGCCATGGTGCGGAAGCACCAGCAATTGCGCGCCTCCTACCGCGCGCCCGAGCACACCTGGCCGCTGGTGGTGGCATTCATGCAACAGCACCAGGACAGGCTGCGCCACATGATCACCCACCGCCTGCCGCTGGCCGAGGCCTACGACGGCTTCGCGCTGTCGCGCAACAAGAGCGCGACCAAGGTCATGGTGCTGCCGAACGCAGAGGCCGTGGCCGAAGCCGTGGCGCAGGCATGAGGCCGACGGCTTTTCTGGCCCTGTGGAACGGCATCGCCAGTGCGGCGCTGCAGCCGGAATATGAAACCTGGCATACCTTCGAACACGTGCCCGAACGTGTCGGCCTGCCGGGCTTCATCGAAGCGCGCCGCTACCGCAGCTGGTCCGTCGACGAGGCGGGGGCGTCGCTGTATTTCACCTGCTACTGGCTCGACGACCTGGCTGCGCTCGACTCTGCTGCCTACCGCGATGTGTTCGCCGCGCCCACGCCCTGGTCGGCGCGCATGCGCACCCAACTGCGTGGGTTTTTCCGCCAGCCGTGCCGGCTCGCGGGGCGCCATGGCACTTCGAGCGCGAGCCAGTTGTGCACGCTGCGGCTGCACGGCGAACCCGCGGCACTTTCGGAAAGTCTGGCGACACTGGTGGCCACCGCGCAGGTCGTCAGCGCGCAATGGGGCAGAGCGGCGGCGTCGGAATTTACCGTTCCGATCGCCAACAGCGCAGCGAACACCACAGACGAAATGGTGCTGCTGCTGTACGGCATCGACCGTGCGGCCTTGGTCGCGGCGGCGCAAACCGTGGCCGCCCTCGCCTCGCCGGCCGCACCACCCGCCTTCTTCGAACTGCTGAGCCAGGTCCGCCAGGATGACCTGGCCCATCCCTTGTCCGCGCGGCAACCAGCGTTGATGCCGCTTTTCCACTCGTTCACTTCAGGAGACAAACCTTGATCGCACTCCCCCATCTTCCCAAGCGCCATATTCTTCTGGCCCTCGGCCTGGCGTTCGCAGTGGTTGGCGCCTCGGCCCAGGCCTGGCCCAGCAAACCGCTGCGCCTCATCGTCGGCTACCCCGCCGGCTCCTCGCCCGACATGCAGGCCCGCCTGCTGGCGGAACCGCTCGGCCAGGCCCTGGGCCAGCCGGTGGTGGTGGAAAACAAACCCGGCGCCAGCGGCAACATCGGCGCCGATGCCCTGGCCAAGGCCGACGACGGCCACACCATCGGCGTGATCGGCAACGGCCCGTTGACCAGTTCCAAATTCCTCTACGCCCGGCTGCCCTACGACCCGCTGAAGGACTTCGCGCCCATCGTCACCATCGGCAGCGCGCCGCTGGTCTGGGTGACAACCAAGCCGGCCAGGCCGCAAACCCCGGCCGAATTCGTGAAGGCCGCGCAGGCCGAGGGTGGCAAGCTGGCCTACGGCTCCATCGGCTCGGGCTCGGGTGGCCACCTGGGCATGGAGCTCATCAAGGAAAGCCTGAAGATCGACCCGCTGCACGTGCCGTTCGCCGGCGGCCCGGCCATCCTCAACGCCATGATGGGCGGCCAGGTGCAGATGACGCTGCTGCCCAATTCCACCGTGGCGCCGATGGTGCAGTCCGGCAAGCTGCAGGCCATTGCCGTCACCTCCTCGGCACGCAGCCCGCTGGCGCCCGAACTGCCGTCCATGACCGAGCTCGGCGCCAGCGGCATCAACATCGAAGTCTGGAACGCGGTGATGGCACCCGCCAAGATGCCGGCCGCCAACCAGGCGCGGCTGAACACCGAACTGGCGAAGATCCTGCACACGCCGGAGATCCAGCAGAAGCTGTTCGCCCAGGGCTGGAAGGTGGACGACACCAGCCCGGCGGCACTGACGCAGCGCATCAAGAGCGACACCGCGCTGTATGGCGAACTGATCGCCAAAAAGGGCATCAAGCTGGAGTAGCCGGTTTTACTCCCTCCCCTCCCGGGGGAGGGTTGGGGTGGGGGCACGGCACGTTAACTAGCGCCCTGCCCCAGCACCACATCCGGCGTCAACATCGCCTGCAGCAGCCAGGTGCCGGCCTGGCCCAGCGGGCGCTGGCGCGACCAGACGGCATCCACCGGCACGCGGCGCGGCCAGCCGCGGGCGTCGAGCTCGTGCAGCTTGTCGAGCGCGAAGTGGTTCACCATCCAGCGCGGCACGGCCGCCCAGCCGAAGCCGAGCACGGCCATTTCCAGCAGCATCAGGTAGCTCGGCGCCGACCAGACCCGGCGCGCCGCGGCCGGCAGGCTGATGCCCGGCATCTCCTGATCCATCTGGTAGGGCGCGAGCCGCAGTTCGCGGTGCGCGGCCAAGGTCTGCGGGCCGATGTCGGTCAGCGCGGCCAGCGGGTGCGTCTTGGCCACGAAGAGCGTGATCTCCGACTGCTCGGCAATGGTTTCCGCGCCGATGTCGGGCGGATACACCGGCTGCGCCGCCACCACGCCGATCTGCGCGCGGCCGCGCTGCACCAGCGACACCAGGTCGCCGTGTTCGGCGATCAGCGCCTCGAAGGCCAGATCGGGAAAGCGCCGCTCGAACTCGGCCAGGGTTTCCTCGAAATGGTCGGACTGGTAGGTGTCCGACCAGACCACGCTGAGCTTGGCTTCCAGCCCGCCGGCGAGCCGGCTCGCGGCACGGTCGAGCCGGTCGCTCGCGGCCAGGATCTCCTGCACCTGGCCGAGTGCGATGCGGCCGGCGTCGGTGAGCGTGGGCTTGCGGCTGCCGCGGTCGAACAGCGTCAGGCCGAGGTCGATTTCCAGGTTGGCGATGGCACTGCTCACCGTCGACTGGCTCTTGCCCAGGCGCCGCGCGGCCGCCGAAAACGAGCCCAGGGTGGCGGCTTCCACAAAGGCGACCAGGGATTCGGGGGAATGGCGCATGGCTGTTCTATCGGTTTTTCAGATGGTTATTGACTTTAGAGTATCCAAAATAACGATAAAAATGACCAGCATGACTTCCGAAAACCCTGCTGCCGCCATTGTGTCCAACCCCTTGCGGAAATCCGTCAAGGAGCGTTTCTTCCAGGCCCTGCTGTTCGAGCTGATCGCGGTGACGCTGTGCGCCACGCTTGGCGCCTGGCTGCTGGGGTATCCGCTGGTGCACATGGGTGCGCTCACGGTGATGATTTCCATCATCGCGATGTTGTGGAACATGCTGTTCAACGCCTTGTTCGACCGCGTTCAGTTGCGCTTGGGTTTCCGGCGCGGGCTGGTGGCGCGGGTGGTGCAGGCCGGGCTTTTCGAGATCGGCCTGATCGCGGCCGTGGTGCCGCTGGCCGCCTGGTGGCTGGGCATCGGGTTGTGGGAGGCTTTTGTGCTGGACATCGGCATCGCGCTGTTCTTCCTGCCCTACACCTTTGCCTACAACTGGGCCTACGACACACTGCGCGCCCGCATGCTGGCGCGGCGCTCCACGCCCTGCGCGACGGCCTGATCCGCCTTATTTCAGTTGCACGGCACCCGAGACGGTGACCTGCACCGTGGCCTTGCCGGCTTCGGCGGGCACGGCGGCGTCACTGGCCATCTTGGCTTCCATCGCCATCATGCGCGGCCGGGGCATGCCGCCCTGGTCATTGGCGTTGACCGAGACTTCACGCAGCGTGTAGCCCGCGAAGCCGAAACCCTTGGCGATCTCGGCAGCGCGGGCCTTGAAGCTTTCGATGGCCATGGTCTGGGCCTCGGTTTCCACCCGGGCCCGCTGCTCATGGCTCAGGCCGAAGCCGACCTGGCCCAGCGTCAAAGTCTGGATCTTGCCGGCCGCGCTGGTGATGCGGGCGAAGTCCTTGCCCTCCAGCACCAGGCCGGTCGTGCCCTGCCAGCCATTGATCTTGCCGTCCTTGCCATAACGCGGAAACAGGCTGAAATTGCCGGTACGCACCTCCATCAGGCCGGGCTGCGCGGTTTTCTTCGCCTCGGTGAGCGCGGTGTCGAGCGCCTGCTTGAGCTGGCCCTGCACGTTGGCCGCATCAGCGCCGTCGCGCGTGGTGTTGAGGGCGATGCTCAGCAGGTCTTGCTGCACCTCGACCGCGCCGCTGGCGCTGAGCTGCACCACGTTCTGCGGCACCGGCAGGGTTTGCGAAAAAGAAACCGTGGCGCAGGCCAGCAAGCTGCCGGCAGCCAGCCAGCGCAAAGCCGTCTTGGGGTGGTATTTCAAACGGGAGCCTTTCAATTTGGGGAGGAAGAATTCCTGAGCAAGCCTACCTGCATTCGAGGTTTTTCAGGCTGTCAGCCCCTGCAACGGCCGGGATTTGGCCGTCGTCTACATCTTGGAGGTGAAGCGTCAGGAGCTTGATGCAAGACCTGTAACAGTGTGTCAAGGCGACCGGATATCGACCGGATTCGCTTGTTACATGTTGCAGAATCGCCCTTGTTACAAATTACCGGCACCAATTTATGAACCAGACCGCTACCCGCCCCGACAAGATCCTGGTCGTCGACGACGATTCGCGGATCCGCGACCTGCTGCGCCGCTACCTCATGCAGGAAGGTTTCGAAGTGATGTTGGCCGAGGACGGCAAGGCCCTGTCGCGCATCATGCTGCGCGACACCGCCGACCTGATCGTGCTCGACCTGATGATGCCCGGCGAAGACGGCCTGTCGATCTGCCGCCGCCTGCGCGCCGCCAACGACCGCACGCCGATCATCATGCTGACCGCCAAGGGCGAGGACATCGACCGCATCGTCGGCCTGGAAGTCGGCGCCGACGACTACCTCGGCAAGCCCTTCAACCCGCGTGAACTGCTGGCCCGCATCCATGCCGTGTTGCGCCGCCGCCCGGTGAAGGAAGCCCCGGGTGCGCCGTCGATCGACAATGAAATCATCACCTTCGGCCCCTTCGCCTTCGACCTGGGTTCGCGCACGCTGAACCGCAGCGGCGAAGAGCTGCCGCTGACCACCGGCGAATTCGCCATGCTCAAGGCCCTGGTGCGCCATCCACGCCAGCCGCTGTCGCGCGAAAAACTGGCGCTGCTGGCGCGCGGCCGCGAATTCGAGCCGTTCGACCGCAGCCTGGACGTGCAGGTCTCCCGCCTGCGCAAGCTGGTCGAGGTGGACGCCGCGGCACCGCGTTATATCCAGACCGTGTGGGGTGTGGGCTACGTCTTCGTGCCGGATGGCGCGAACTGATTCCACGGCCGTGGCGCATGGCGCCGGCCTCTCCCCCAAAGACAAACTCCGCCAACGCGGTCACTCCATGAGCACCCACCCCGATCTGTACGATGCGACGGCGCCCGCGCCGTTGCAGCCGCACATGCAGAAGTCGCACCTGTCGCGGCAGTTCGTGGTGGTGAGTCTCTTTTGGCGAACCTTCTTCCTGCTGGCGATGCTGCTCATGGGCAGCATGATGGCCTGGCTGCTGACCTTGCGCGCGCTCGAGTTCACGCCGCGGGCGCTGCAGACCACACAGCAGATCGCCTCGCTGGTCAACCTCAGCCGGGCGGCGCTGGTGCATGCCGACGGCATCGGCCGGATCTCGCTGATCAAGACCATGGCCGACCAGGAAGGCGTGCGCATCCTGCCGCGCGAACCGAACGACAAGTTCCTGCCCTTCGACGACGACGCCCTGAGCGAACGCATTTCCGCCGAGCTCACCAGCCTGCTCGGCCCGGGCACGGTGGTGGCGCGCAGCGTGAACGGCAAGCCGGGCCTGTGGGTCGGCTTCAACATCAACGGCGATCCAAACTGGCTGCACATGGACCGCGAGCGCTTCAACCCGGCCGGCGGCAAGACCTGGTTGATCTGGCTGCTGACCACCGGTGCCCTGTCGATGGCCGGTGCGGCGCTGATCGCGCGGCTCATCAACCGGCCGCTGAAGCAGCTGTCGTTCGCCACCAGCCGGGTGCGCGAGGGCGACTTCGACGCCAGCCACCTCGACGAGCGCGGCGTGACCGGCGAGATCCGCGAGGTGAACATCGGCTTCAACCGCATGGCGCAGAAGCTGGCCAAGATCGAGCAGGACCGGGTGGTGATGCTGGCCGGCATCTCGCACGACCTGCGCACGCCGCTGGCGCGGCTGCGGCTCGAGACCGAAATGAGCGTGGCCGACAACGACGCACGCGAACACATGGTGGCCGACATCGCCCAACTCGACGGCATCATCGACAAGTTCCTCGACTATGCGCGGCCCGACCATGTGCAGTTGAAGCCGGTATCGCTGAACCAGGTGATCGAGGCCAACCTCTACGCACTGCGTGACCACGAGGACATCCAGATCCAGGTCAGCCTCAGCGATTCGATGATGGTCATGGCCGACGAAGTCGAACTCGCCCGGGTGATCGCCAACCTGCTGGAGAACGCACGCCGCTACGGCAAGTCGGTCGATACCGGCGTGGCCATGGTGGACATCGCCGGCAAGGTGCGCGACCAGTGGGTGCTGCTCAAGGTGCGCGACCACGGCCGCGGCGTCGATCCCGAGCAGTTGGTGAACCTTTCCAAGCCGTTTTTCCGCGGCGACACGGCACGCACGGCCGCCTCGGGCGCCGGCCTGGGCCTGTCGATCGTGGAGAAAACCATCCAGCGCATGGGCGGGGAATTCGAGCTGGCGAACACCTCGACCGGGGGCCTTGCCGCCCATATCAAGCTGCAGCGCGCCCCGACGAAGTAACCCTCGCTCGTGCAAACCCCATTCGTGTTGGGTAAACCCCGTTCGTGCTGAGCTTGTCGAAGCCCCCCGATCGTCCTGAGCCTGTCGAAGGATTCTCCGGGGAAAGGGCCTAAAACAGCAGCACTACCGCCCGCGCTTCCATGCTCCGGCCCTCGCCCACCGGCCCCATCTTCTCGGCCGTCTTGGCCTTGATGTTGACCTGCGAGGGCAGCAGCCCCAGCGCCTGGGCGATGCCGGCACGCATCGCCGGGATGTGCGGCATCAGCTTGGGCGCCTGGGCGATCACCGTGCTGTCGATGTTGCCGATCTGGTAGCCCTGCACCTGCACGCGCCGCGCCGCCTCGACCAGCAGCAGCATGGAGTCGGCGCCGCTGAACTGCGGGTCGGTGTCCGAGAAATGCGTGCCGATGTCGCCCAGCGCCGCCGCGCCGAACAACGCATCGGTGATGGCATGCAGCAGCACGTCGGCGTCCGAATGGCCGAGCAGGCCCAGGTGGTAGGGAATCTCGACGCCGCCGATGATGAGCTTACGCCCGGCCACCAGGGCATGGGTGTCCCAGCCTTCTCCGATTCTGAATGTCATGGCGTGCTCCGGTGTTGCTTCTGGCGGCTTTCGAGCACGGCCTCGGCCAGCGCGAAATCCTCGGGATAGGTGACCTTGAAATTCTGCGCGCTGCCCGGCACCAGCCGCGGTGCATGGCCCAGGGCCTCGATGGCGCTGGCCTCGTCGGTGATCTGGCCGTAGGCCCCGGCCGCCGCCTTTTCCAGCGCCTGGCTCAGCATGCCGATGCGGAACATCTGCGGCGTCTGGGCCAGCCATTTGCCGCCACGCGGCAAGGTGGCCGCGACCCGGCCGCGGGCGTCCCCCTCGCCTTCGCTCTTGAGCGTGTCGGGCAGCGGCAAGGCCAACAGGCCGCCCACGGCATCGGCCGCGCAGGCGTCGATGAGGGCATCGATCTGCGCCGGCGTGACCAGGCAGCGCGCCGCATCGTGCACCAACACCCAGTCGTGGCCGCGCGCGCCGTGTTCAAACAGATCGTGCAGGCCGTTGGCCACACTTTCGGCGCGGGTGGCCCCGCCGCAAGCCGACACGGCATAGGGCGAGCTCTGGTGTTCGAAGAAATCGTCACCGGGTGCCACCACCACCAGGAGGTCGGCGATGCGCGGCACACTGGCGAAAGCCGCCAGCGTGTGCATCACCATCGGCTGGCCAGCCACCGGCTGGTATTGCTTGGGCACGGAAGGGGCGGCCGAGGCAGAAACCGCCCGGCTGCCCACACCGGCGCAGGGGACCAGGGCAAAAAAGCGCGGCGGTGAAAGGGTGGAAGTTGAATGAGAAGGAGAGCTTGCGGGACTGGACATCGTCCCCCATTCTAGAATCCGGCATCAACCGGAAACACCGGACACGACACCCCCCAGCTTCCAGGCTGGGGGGTGTCGTGTTTTCCAGCGCAAAACCACAGGCCCCATGGATCTACCCAAACTCACCGCCGGCAAACGCTTCACCCTGCCCCGTCCGCCGGGCTCGGCCGACGCCCTGCTGCTGGCGCAGCTGGCCCTGCGCGAGAAGACCCAGCAGCGCCTGACGGCCATCGTCACCGCCGACGCCACCGACGCGCAGCGGCTCATGGAGGAACTGGTGTTCTTCCAGCCGACGCTGCGCTGCGCCCTGTTCCCCGACTGGGAAACCCTGCCCTACGACACGTTTTCGCCGCACCAGGACCTGATCAGCGAACGCCTGGCCACGCTCTGGCGCATCAGCCAGCGCGACAAGGACACCGGGGCCGACGTGGTCATCGTGCCCGCCACCACCGCGCTGTACCGGCTCGCGCCGCCGAGCTTCCTGGCCGGCTACACCTTTCATTTCAAGGTCAAGCAGAAGCTGGACGAAGCCCGGCTGAAGGCACAGCTCACGCTGGCCGGCTACAACCATGTGTCGCAAGTGGTGAGCCCCGGCGAATACGCGGTGCGCGGCGGGCTGATCGACCTGTTTCCGATGGGCTCGCCCGTGCCCTACCGTGTCGACCTGTTCGACGACGAGATCGACAGCATCCGCACCTTTGATCCGGACAGCCAGCGCAGCCTCTACCCGGTGCCCGAAGTGCGCCTGCTGCCCGGCCGCGAGTTCCCGATGGACGACGACGCCCGCGCCAAGTTCCGCAACCGCTGGCGAGAACTGCTCGAAGGCGACCCGACCAAGAGCCGCATCTATAAAGACATGGGCAACGGTGTGGCCACGGCCGGCATCGAGTATTACCTGCCGCTGTTCTTCGATGCCACGGCGACCGTATTCGACTATCTTGGGGCCGATGCGACTGTTGTATTGCATGGCGATTTGGAGCCCGCCTTCCAGCGCTTCTGGCAGGACACGAAAGACCGCTACCGCCTGGTGCAGGGCGACCCGGAGCGGCCGGTGCTGCCGCCCGACACGCTGTTCCTCGGCATCGAACAGTTCTACGGCGCGGCCAACCAGCATCCGCAACTGGTGGTGCGCAAGGCGCCGGCCGGCGAAGCCAGCCCGGCTTCCGACTACGTGGAATTCGAAACCCTGCCCGAACTCACGGTGGTGCGCGGTGCCGAGGATCCGCTGTCGCGCCTCAAGGCCCACATCCGCCAAACCCCGCACCGCCTGCTGCTGCTGGCCGAAAGTGATGGCCGCCGCGAAAGCCTGCTCGACTTCCTGCGCGCCAGCCAGGTCAGCCCGCCGGCCTTCGACTCGCTGGCCGAATTCCAGGCCGGCGACGAGAAGATCGGCATCGCCACCGCCGCGCTGACCAGCGGCTTCGGCTGGGTCGAGACCGGCATCGAATTCGTCACCGAGACCGAACTCTTCGCCGCCGGCCCGACCACGCGCCGGCGCAAGAAGCAGGAACAGGTCAGCGACGTCGAATCGCTGATCAAGGACCTGAGCGAGTTGAACCTCGGCGACCCGGTGGTGCATTCGGCGCACGGTATCGGGCGCTACCGCGGCCTGGTCAACCTCGACCTGGGCCAGGGCAAGAACGCCGACGGCACACCCCAGATGCAGGAGTTCCTGCACCTGGAATACGCCGACAAGGCCACGCTCTACGTGCCGGTGAGCCAGCTGCAGCAGATCAGCCGCTACACCGGCGTCTCCGCCGACGAGGCGCCGCTGCACCGCCTGGGCAGCGGCCAGTGGGAAAAGGCCAAGCGCCGCGCCGCCGAGCAGGTGCGCGACTCGGCCGCCGAGCTGCTCAACATCTACGCCCGCCGCGCGGCCCGCGAAGGCCATGCCTTCCGTTATTCGCCGAACGACTACGAGACCTTCGCCAACGACTTCGGCTTCGAGGAAACCGCCGACCAGCGCGGCGCCATCCATGCCGTGATCCAGGACATGATCAGCCCGCGCCCGATGGACCGCCTGGTCTGCGGCGACGTGGGTTTCGGCAAGACCGAAGTCGCATTGCGCGCGGCCTTCATCGCCGTGACTGGCGGCAAGCAGGTGGCCTTTCTTGCGCCGACCACGCTGCTGGCCGAGCAGCATTTCCAGACGCTGACCGACCGCTTCAGCAAATGGCCGGTGAAGATCGCCGAGATGAGCCGCTTCCGTTCGGGCAAGGAAATCACCACGGCCATGAAAGGCATTGCCGACGGCAGCGTGGACATCGTGGTCGGCACCCACAAACTCTTGAGCCAGGACACACATTTCAAGAACCTCGGCCTGCTCATCATCGACGAGGAACACCGCTTCGGCGTGCGCCACAAGGAGCAGATGAAGGCGCTGCGCGCCGAGGTCGACGTGCTCACCCTCACCGCCACGCCGATCCCGCGCACGCTGGGCATGGCGCTCGAAGGCCTGCGCGACCTCTCCGTGATCGCCACAGCACCGCAGCGCCGGCTGGCCATCAAGACCTTTGTGCGCACCGAGAGCCAAGGCGTGATCCGCGAGGCCGTGCTGCGCGAATTGAAGCGCGGCGGCCAGGTCTATTTTTTACACAACGAGGTCGAAACCATCGAGAACCGGCGCCAGAAGCTCGAAGAGCTGCTGCCCGAGGCCCGCATCGCCGTGGCCCACGGCCAGATGCCCGAGCGCCAGTTGGAATCGGTGATGCGCGACTTCATTGCGCAGCGCAGCAATCTGCTCTTGTGCTCGACGATCATCGAGACCGGCATCGACGTGCCCAGCGCCAACACCATCGTGATGAGCCGCGCCGACAAGTTCGGCCTGGCCCAACTGCACCAGTTGCGCGGCCGTGTGGGCCGCAGCCACCACCAGGCCTATGCCTACCTGATGGTGCCCGACATCGAAGGCCTGACCAAACACGCGAGCCAGCGGCTCGACGCGATCCAGCAAATGGAAGAGCTCGGCTCGGGTTTTTACCTGGCGATGCACGACCTGGAAATCCGCGGCGCGGGCGAGGTGCTGGGTGAAAACCAGAGCGGCAACATGCTCGAAGTCGGCTTCCAGCTCTACAACGAAATGCTCAACGAGGCCGTGCGCTGCCTCAAGGCCGGTGTCGAGCCCGACCTGCTGAGCCCGCTGAACGCCACCACCGAAATCAACCTGCATGCCCCGGCCCTGCTGCCCGACGACTATTGCGGCGACGTGCACCTGCGGCTGAGCTTCTACAAGAAACTCGCCACCGCCAAGACCACCGACCAGATCGACGGCCTGCTGGAGGAAATCGTCGACCGCTTCGGCAAGCTGCCGGCCCAGGCGCAGACGCTGATCGACGTGCACCGGCTGCGCGTGATCGCCCGGCCGTACGGCGTGCTCAAGGTGGATGCGGCGCCCGGCATCATCCACATCACCTTCAAGCCGAACCCACCGTTCGAGCCGCTGCGCATCATCGAGATGATCCAGAAGAACAAACACATCAAGCTCGCCGGCAACGACAAGCTGCGCATCGAGCGCGCCCTGCCCGAGCCCAAGGACCGGGCGCAGATGGTGCGTGACGTACTGCGCAACCTGGGCCCGGTGAAACTGGCACAGCCCGAAGGGATGGGACAGAATCCCTGAACTTCGGAGGTTTTCATGCGACTTTCCGTGAAATGCAGCCTCGCAGCGGCCATGGTGATGACGGCGCCGGCATGGCTCGCCCAACCCGCGGCGGCCCAGCCTGCCGAAGCCCCCGCCACAGCGGAAATGCCCGACGACGACGAGCTTCGCCCCGAACGCCCGTCGGAGCCCAAGGACGCGGTCGAAACCAAGGTGCAGTCCCTGCGCCAGCAGTTGGCCGAGGCCTCGGACGGAGAAACCCGCTACCGCCTGTACACCGAGCTGATCAGGACCCTTTACCGTGGCGCGCGCATCGTCGAATCGCTCAAAGCCAACGACGACCTGCTCGAAGACGCCACCGTCTCGCCGGGCCGCCGTTCGCTGGCAGCCTCCACTCTGGCCGTGAACTATGCGCTGATCGGCGACTACCCGAAAAGCCAGCGCGCCGTGCAGCGTGCCAAACAGCTGGCCAAGGACACCTCGGTCGAAGATTACGAAACACTGAGCAGCGATCCCTCCTACACTTTTCTGCGCGCGGAAGCCGAAATCGCCCGGCGCGCCACCAGCCGGCACGACATCGCGCTGACCAAGACGCGGGAACGCTCGGACCTGGCCTGGGCCAACTTCAACGACGCCACGCTCAGCGAAAAACGCCGCCAGGCGGCGGCCAACGAACTGCTCAGCAACGTCCACGTGCATGTGCTGCTGCTGGTGCAGAACAACCGCCGCGACGAAGCCCTGAGCTATATCAAAGGCATCCAGCAGCGTGTGGCCACCCGGCCGGACCTGCGCGCCACGCCTTACCAGCGGGCCAGCCTGAGTGCGGCGCTGGCAATCGCCCTGTGTTCCCATGACGACTACGATGCCGCGCTGGCCGCGGTGAACACGGCCATCGCCGGCTACACCCAGGCCGGCATGCCCGAGCATGAAACCCAGTTGGGCATCGCGCGGCGCCTGCGGCTGATGATCGCCCTGGCCATGGGCCGCATCGGCGACTACCAGGACGACGCCGACCGCCTGCAGCGCGCCCGTGCGGCCAATATCGTGCTCAACGGCAGCTTCGCCGGCGTGGAGGCCGATTCGCTGTTCATGGCCTCGCGCGGCCAATGGGCCGAGGCTGCCGACCGGGTAGGCCAGGTGGTGGCCTCCAACCTGCGCCGCCGCGGCCCGGACAACGCGTTCTACAAATACCAGGTCGCGATGCAGATGCTGTACCAGCTCAACGATGCGGCGAATCAGGTATCGGAATCGGCCATGGAGCGCTTCGTCTCGCGCCTGGCCAGCACCGGCGACGACTGGGTCGACGGCAACTACCGCGGCTCCTACGTGGAAGACGGCGCACTGGCCAAGATCCTCGACACCCTGGTGCCCCGCGCCGGCCAGCCCGCGCCGGGGGCGGCCGCGCTGGCCTTCCGTGTGGCTGAGTTGCTGCGCACCAGCGCCTCGCAAGGTGCCCTGGCCGACGGCGCCGCCCGGCTGGCCTCGGAAGACCCGAAGCTGCGCGATCTGGTCGAGCAGGAGCAAAAACTGCGCTTCGAGGAGTCGACCAGCCGGCGCGCCTTCGCCACCGCCACCGACCGCCTGGAGCGGCTCGCTCAGCAGGAAAAAGTGGACGAGAAACAGCAGAAGCGGCGCGAGGCGGATCTGGCGGAAAAGCAGAAGAGCTTCGCCGCCAACACCGCCCGCCTCAACGGGCTGCGCCGACAGATATCTGCCGCGTTCCCGGTCTACCGCGAACTCATCAGCCCGCGCATTCCGAGCGCTGCCGCGTTGGGCGCGGTACTGCGCCCGGGCGAGGTCTATGTCAATTTCTATGCGGGTCCGAAAAACGGCTATGCCTTCGTGGTACAGCCGGGCGGCGCGCTGCAGGCCTTCCGACTCGACACCGCGCGGGCCGAGACCCGGAAACAGATCGCCACGCTGCGCACCCCCTTCGATGCCGGCCTGCCGCCAGAGAAGGAAGACGACGCTGCAGGCTTCGACCTGGCGGCCAGCTACGCGGTCTACAAGACCTGGCTGCAGCCGCTGCAGGAATCGCTGCGCAGCGCCCGCACCGTCTACATTGCCGCCGGCGGCGTGCTGAGCAACCTGCCCTGGAACGTGCTGGTCACCCAGCCTGCGGCCAAGCTGGAGCAGGCGAACTGGTGGATCGCCCAGGTCACGCCGGTGCAGATGCCCAGCGGCTCATCACTCGTGCTGGCCCGCGGCCATGGCGCGTCCAAGGCCAAACAGCCGTTCACCGCGTTCGCCGACCCGAGCTTCGATGGCCGAGACACCGCCGCCAGCCCAGCCGCCACCACCCGCGTGGTGCGCCAGAATGCAGTGCCGGCCGATGCCGGCCAACGCCCGACGCTCGACTACCGCAGCATCACGCCGCTGCCCGAAACCCTGGACGAAGTACGCGCCATCGGCACCGTATTGGGCGCCGATGCGGGTAGCGTAGTGCGCGGCACAATGGCCTCGCGCAGCCAGGTCATGAAGCAGAATCTGATCGACAGCCGGATGATCGCTTTTGCCACCCACGGCCTGCTGCCAGGCGAGGTGCCGGGCATGCTGAAGGCCGGGTTGGCGATGTCCTATGAAGGCCAGGGCCTGGCCGATTCGGTGCTGACCATCGACGACATCGTCGGCCTGCGGCTCGACGCGGACTGGGTGCTGCTGTCGGCCTGCAACACCGGTTACGCCAGCGGTGCGGCGGGCGACTCGATGTCGGCCCTGCTGCGCGGATTCTTCGCTTCCGGCGCGCGCACCCTGATGGCCACACAATGGGCGGTGGAGTCGCAATCGGCCAAGGCGCTGACGGTGCAGACCTTCAAGACGCTGGCGCAAGACCCCAAGCTCGGCAAGGGCCAGGCCCTGGCCAACAGCCAGCGCGAGATGCAGGCCGGCAAGTTCGGCGCGCTGTACCGTCACCCCTATTTCTGGGCACCTTATTTCCTGGCGGGCGATGCCGCCCGCTGATTTTTTCAATCGTTGCTTTCACGTTTTCACTAGCCTCCAACCATGCCTTCCACCTCTTCCAGCCTTGCCACCGACCCCGTTGAATTCGCCCCCGGCCTGGTCGTCCAGCAGATCCGGCCGCCACTGCGCCTGGCCGACTTCAAGCTCATTGCCTTCGACATGGACTCGACCCTGATCAACATCGAATGTGTCGACGAAATCGCCGACGCCGCCGGCCGAAAGGCCGAGGTCGCGGCCATCACCGAAGCCGCCATGCGCGGTGAGATCACCGACTACAAGGACAGCCTGCGCCAGCGCGTGGCCCTGCTCAAGGGGGTCAGCGTGGCCAGCATGGAACAGGTGCTGCGCGAACGGCTGCAACTCAACCCCGGTGCGGCCAGGTTGGTGGCGGCATGCCAGGGTGCGGGCATGAGGGTGTTGCTGGTCAGCGGTGGTTTCACTTTCTTCACCGACCATGTGCGTGATCTGCTGAAGATCGATTTCACCCGCTCCAATGTGCTGGAAACCGAAGGCGGATTCCTGACCGGCCGCATGGTCGACCAGGCCTGGGGCGACATCTGCGACGGCGAGGAAAAACGCAAGATGCTGTTGGAAACTTGCGACAGATTGAACATTGCACCGCAACAAGCCATTGCCATGGGCGACGGCGCCAACGACCTGCCGATGATGGCCGTGGCCGGCCTTTCGGTGGCCTACCACGCCAAACCACGGGTCCGCGAGAAGGCCATGATAGCGATCAACACCGGAGGACTGGACCGCGTTCTGGATGTCCTGCACTAACAGGGGAGAATTCCTTTCTCATGTCAACACGGAAGGCCTATGATCGTTAGTAAGCAAGCTGAAACAGCCGATTGAGAAGCGAGCCCTGCACAGACCGAATTGTTTCCTTTACCAGGAGAGAGTCATGTCCATCTTCACGCAGTATCTAAGCCGCTTCGAAGCGGCTCAAGAAGAAGAAATGTCGATCCAGGAGTACCTGGACTTGTGCAAAAAGGATCCTTCGGCCTATGCCAGCGTGGCCGAACGCATGCTGATGGCGATCGGCGAACCCGAGGTGGTGGACACACGCACCGACTCGCGGATGTCGCGCATCTTCGCCAACAAGATGATCAAGATCTACCCGGCCTTCCGCGACCTCTATGGCATGGAGGAAGTGATCGAAAGCATCGTCTCCTACTTCCGCCATGCAGCCCAGGGGCTCGAAGAAAAGAAGCAGATCCTGTACCTGCTCGGCCCGGTTGGCGGCGGCAAATCATCACTTGCTGAGAAACTCAAGCACCTGATCGAGCTCGTGCCGTTTTATGCGATCAAGGGCTCGCCGGTGCACGAGTCGCCGCTGGGCCTGTTCAAACCCGAGGAAGACGCCAAGCTGCTGGAAGACGACTACAAGATTCCGAGCCGCTACCTGAACACCATCATGAGCCCCTGGGCGGTGAAGCGCCTGCGCGAGTTCGGTGGCGACATCACCAAGTTCCGCGTGGTCAAGCTACGGCCTTCGGTGCTGTCGCAGATCGCCGTGTCCAAGACCGAACCCGGCGACGAGAACAACCAGGACATCTCGGCCCTGGTCGGCAAGATCGACATCCGCAAACTCGAGACCTACTCGCAGGACGACCCGGACGCCTATTCCTACTCGGGCGGCCTGTGCCTGGCCAACCGCGGGGTGCTGGAGTTCGTGGAAATGTTCAAGGCACCGATCAAGGTGCTGCACCCCTTGCTCACCGCCACGCAGGAAGGCAACTACAAGGGCACGGAAGGCTTCGGCGCGATCCCCTTCGACGGCCTGATCCTGGCGCACTCCAACGAATCCGAATGGCAGGCGTTCAAGAACAACCGCAACAACGAGGCTTTCCTCGACCGGATCTACATCGTCAAGGTGCCCTATTCCCTGCGGGTGTCCGACGAGATCCACATCTACGAAAAACTGGTCACCAACTCTTCGCTGGCGCAGGCCCCCTGCGCGCCGGACACGCTGCGCATGCTGGCCCAGTTCTCGGTGCTCTCCAGGCTGAAGGCGCCCGAGAATTCGAGCATCTTCTCGAAGATGCGTGTTTATGACGGCGAGAACCTGAAGGACACCGACCCCAAGGCCAAGAGTTACCAGGAGTACCGCGACTTCGCCGGCGTGGACGAAGGCATGAACGGCTTGTCGACACGTTTCGCGTTCAAGATCCTGTCGCGGGTCTTCAACTTCGACCACCGCGAGGTGGCGGCCAACCCGGTGCACCTGATGTATGTGCTTGAGCAGCAGATCGAGCAGGAACAGTTCGCGCCCGAAGTCGAAGAAAAATACCTGCGCTCGATCAAGGAATTCCTGTCGCCGCGTTATGCCGAATTCATCGGCAAGGAAATCCAGACCTCCTACCTCGAGAGTTATTCTGAATACGGCCAGAACATCTTCGATCGTTATGTGGTGTATGCCGACTTCTGGATCCAGGACCAGGAATACCGCGACCCGAACACCGGCGAAATCCTCGACCGCGGCGCGCTCAACGACGAGCTCGAAAAGATCGAGAAGCCGGCCGGCATTTCCAACCCGAAAGACTTCCGCAACGAGGTGGTCAACTTCGTGCTGCGCGCGCGGGCCCGGCAGGACGGCAAGAACCCGAGCTGGACCTCCTACGAGAAGCTGCGTTCGGTGATCGAGAAGAAGATGTTCTCCAACACCGAAGAGTTGCTGCCGGTGATTTCCTTCAACACCAAGGCCAGCAACGAAGAACAGAAGAAGCACCAGGACTTCGTCAACCGCATGATCACCAAGGGTTATACGGAAAAGCAGGTCCGCCTGTTGTGCGAATGGTATCTGCGGGTTCGCAAATCGTCTTGAGACAAGCTCGTAACTACGGGAGTTTGAATGACCGTACGCATCGTTGACCGGCGGTTTGACAGCAAGAACAAGAGCTCGGTCAACCGCAGCCGATTCATCCAGCGGTTCAAGGGCCAGATCCGCAAAGCCGTGTCCGATGCCATCAACAAGCGCGGGGTGCGCGACCTCGACAACGGCGAGAAGATCGGCATCCCCGGCAAGGACATCGGCGAGCCCCAGTTCGAACACGGCCGCGGCGGTGTATGGGAAACCGTGCGCCCCGGCAACGACCGCTTCAACCGCGGCGACCAGGTGGACCGCCCGCCCAGCGGCGGCGCTGGCGGCAGCGGCAAGGGCCAGGCCTCGCAGGACGGCGAAGGCCTCGACGAATTCGTCTTCACGCTGTCCAAGGACGAATTCCTCGACATCTTCTTCGACGAGATGGCCCTGCCCAATCTCGTCAAGCAGCAACTCGCGCGCATCGACCAGTACCGCCGCATCCGCGCCGGTTTCGTGCAAACCGGCATGCCGACCAACATCAATCTCGGCCGCACCATGCGCGGTGCCGCCGGCCGGCGCATCGCTGTCGGTGGCCCGTATGCGGCCCAGTTGCGGGCGCTGGAGGCCGAGCTCAAGGCGCTGCACGAAACCTTGCCGATCGATGTGTTCGATGCCTCCGAAGAAGCCGAGCGGCTGCGCCGGGAGATCGCCAAGATCCGCGCGAAGATCGAGGCCATGCCCTTCGTCGACACCTTCGACCTGCGCTACAACAACCGCGTGCGGATTCCGCAGCCGACCACGCAGGCCGTGATGTTCTGCCTGCTCGACGTGTCCGGCTCGATGGACGAGGAACGCAAGAGCATCGCCAAGCGTTTCTTCATGCTGCTGTACCTGTTCCTCACGCGCAACTACGAACGCATCGAGGTGGTGTTCATCCGTCACCATACCGTGGCCTCCGAGGTGGACGAAGACGACTTCTTCACCTCGCGCGAGACCGGCGGCACGGTGGTGTCGAGTGCGCTCACGCTGATGCACGAAATCATCACCGCGCGTTACCCCAGCAATGCCTGGAACATCTACGGTGCCCAGGCGTCGGACGGCGACAACTGGCACGACGATTCACCCAAGTGCCGCGCGCTGCTGGAGAGCTCGATCCTGCCGCTCACGCAGTATTTCGCCTACATCGAGATCACCGACGGCCCGCCGCAAAACCTGTGGGAAGAATACGCCCGGCTGCAGGACGAGCGCCCGGGGCGCTTCGCGATGCAGCGCATCGCAACCGTAGCCGACATCTACCCCGTCTTTCGAGAGTTGTTCAAGAAGAAACAGGCGTAAAGTCGAAGCGTCAGCGCCTCAACCCTCACATAGAAAGTGCGCCATGTCAGCAGTCATCAAACCAAGGATGGAGCAGTTGCCGGCTGGTTCGGAATGGACTTTCGAGGCCATCGAGAAATACGACGAAGCCATTGGCAAAGTGGCGGCACGCTACAAACTCGACTGTTACCCCCACCTGCTCGAAGTCATCAGTGCCGAGCAGATGATGGACGCCTATGCCTCGATCGGCATGCCGGTGTATTACCACCACTGGTCTTTCGGCAAACATTTTCTCGCCACCGAAAACCGCTACAAACGCGGCCAGATGGGCCTGGCCTATGAGATCGTGATCAACTCCGATCCCTGCATCGCCTACCTGATGGACGAGAACACACTGCCGATGCAGGCGCTGGTGATCGCCCACGCCGCCTACGGCCACAACTCGTTCTTCAAGGGCAACCACCTGTTCAAGCAGTGGACCAGCGCCGACGCCATCATCGACTACCTGGTGTTCGCCAAGAACTACATCGCCCAGTGCGAGGAGCGCCACGGCGTGGAAGCGGTCGAGCGGCTGATCGACGCCTGCCATGCGCTCACCAATGTCGGCGTGGACCGCTACAAACGTTCGCCCCAGCTGTCGCTGGAAAAGGAAACCCTGCGCCAGAAGGAGCGCGAGGAATACCTGCAGGCCCAGGTGAACGACCTGTGGCGCACCCTGCCGCCCAAGGCCGAGGCCGAGGAGCGCGAGGAGGAAAAACGCTTTCCCGCCGAGCCCGAGGAAAACCTGCTGTATTTCATGGAAAAGAACGCCCCGCTGCTCGACCCCTGGCAGCGCGAGGTGGTGCGCATCGTGCGCAAGATCGGCCAGTATTTCTATCCGCAGCGGCAGACGCAGGTGATGAATGAAGGCTGGGCCACCTACTGGCACTACACCCTGCTCAACACGCTGTACGACGAAGGCCAGCTCAACGACGGCTTCATGCTCGAGTTCCTGCAGTCGCACACCAACGTGGTCTACCAGCCGCCGTACAACAGCCCCTATTTCTCGGGCATCAACCCCTATGCGCTGGGCTTTGCGATGTGGCGCGACATCCACCGCATCTGCGAGGAGCCCACAGACGAAGACCGCGCCTGGTTCCCCGACATCGCCGGCTCGAACTGGCGCGAGACCTTCGACTTCGCGATGCAGAACTTCAAGGACGAAAGCTTCATCGCGCAATACCTGTCGCCCAAACTCATGCGTGAGTTCCGCCTGTTTTCGGTGCTCGACGACGACTCCCGTACCAAGCTGGAAATCGAAGTCATCCACGACGACAACGGCTACCGCGAACTGCGCCACCAGTTGTCCGAGCAATACGACCTGGGCAGCCGCGAGCCCAACATCCAGGTGTGGAATGTCGACCTGCGCGGCGACCGCTCGCTGACCCTGCGCCATTTCGCCCACCAGCGCCGTCCACTCGGCGACTCCAGCGCCACCATGCTTGAGCACGTGGCCTACCTCTGGGGCTTCACGGTGCGGCTGGAGCGCGAAAACGCCAACGGGCAAATGGAACTGGTCGCCGAGCACAAGAACGAGAAGCGCAGGCGTTCCACCGCCAACAACCGGCCCTGAAGCGCCGTGTTCGGGCCGCCAAGCCCGGGCAATACCCGTGCAGAAGATTCAACTAAGGGTCATCATGGCTTGCCCCTCGGCGGTGTGGGCGCACCATGCGTCTGCGGCGCGGCCCATCGGCTGTGCGCCATCCGTCCACGACAAGGAGAGATCCCATGGCGAAGTTGAATGTCAACGGGGTGGTGCGCGAGTTCGACGCCGAACCCGACACCCCGCTGCTCTGGGTGCTGCGCGAGCAGCTCGGCCTGACCGGCAGCAAATACGGCTGCGGCATCGCCCAATGCGGCGCCTGCACCGTGCATCTCGACGGCGTGCCCACCCGCAGTTGTGTGCGGCCGGTCTCCAGCATCGAGCCCGGCGAGAAGATCGTCACTATCGAAGGCCTGTCGCCAGACGGCATGCATCCGGTGCAAAGAGCCTGGGCCGCGCTCGACGTGCCGCAATGCGGCTTCTGCCAGAGCGGCATGATCATGGCCACCGCCGCCCTGCTCAAGGCCAAGCCCAGGCCCACCGATGCCGACATCGACGAAGCCATCACCAACATCTGCCGCTGCGGCACCTACAACCGCATCCGCGCGGCGATCAAGGTGGTGACCAATGGCGGTAACACCAAGTCGGCCGCGCTGGAAATCCAGCACACCGACGGGAGCGTGACATGAGCCGCGCCCTGCAAACCCACGCCAGGCCGGCCGGTATCTCGCGCCGTGGCTTCATGGGCAACGCTCTGGCCGCGACCGGTGGCCTGGTGGTGGCCTTCCATGTGCCGCTCGCCAGCAAGGCGCTGGCCCAGGGCCTGCCCGTTGCCACGCAGGCCACACAGCCGCCCGAGGTCAACGCCTGGGTGGTGGTGCGGCCCGACGACACTGTGGTGATCCGCATCGCCCGCTCCGAAATGGGCCAGGGCACACTGACCGGCCTGGCGCAGTTGGTGGCCGAGGAGCTGGACTGCGACTGGGCCCGGGTCCGCACCGAATACCCCACGCCCGGCCAGAGCCTGGCGCGCAACCGGGTATGGGGCAGCTTCAGCACTGGCGGCAGCCAGGGCATCCGCCAGTCGCAGGACTACGTGCGCAAGGGCGGCGCCACGGCGCGTTTGATGCTGGTGCAGGCCGCTGCCGATGCCTGGCGGGTACAGGCAGCCGACTGCCGTGTCGCCAAGGGTGTCATCACCCACCCGGCCAGCGGGCGCAGCACCACCTACGGCAAGGTCGCCGCGGCGGCCGGCAAATTGACGCCGCCGGCCGATGTGCCGCTGAAAGACCCGAAGGACTGGAAGCTCGCTGGCAAACGACTGGCCCGGCTCGACACGGTGGACAAGACCACCGGCAGGCAGGTCTATGGCATGGACCTGAAGATGCCGGGCTTGCTCAACGCCGCCATCAAGGACTGCCCGGTATTCGGCGGCAAGCTGAAAAGCTTCGATGCCACCAGCGTGGCCCAGCGCCCCGGCGTGAAGAAGGTGGTGCGTGTGGGCGACAGCGCGGTGGCCGTGGTGGCCGACACCTGGTGGCGCGCCAAGACGGCACTCGACGCCCTGCCCATCGAATGGGACTACGGACCCCATGCCGCGGTGTCGAGCGCCAGCATCGCCGAGATGCTGAAGGCCGGACTGGACGCCGAACAGGCGGTGGTGGGCAACAGCAACGGCGACGCCCGCGCGGCCATCGCCACCATCACCACCCCCTCACGCAAGCTGGAGGCGGTGTACAGCTACCCGTTCCAGAACCACGCCACCATGGAGCCGATGAACGCCACGGCACGCTGGACGCCGCAACGCTGCGAAGTCTGGGCGCCCACGCAAAACGGTGAGGCCGCACTCACCGCCACCATCGAAGCCGCCGGGCTGCCGTCCGCGCAGTGCGAGGTCTACAAGCTGCTGCTCGGCGGCGGCTTCGGCCGGCGCGGTGCGACCGACTACGTGCGCCAGGCGGTGCTGATCGCCAAGGAAGTGCCGGGCACGCCGGTCAAGCTGATCTGGTCGCGCGAGGAAGACATGCAGCACGGCCGTTACCACCCCATCACCCAGTGCAAGATGACGGCCGGGCTCGACGCGCAGGGCAATGTGACGGCGCTGCACATGCGCATCTCGGGCCAGTCGATCCTGGCCACGGTGGCGCCGCAGAACATCCAGAACGGCAAGGACCCGGTGGTGTTCCAGGGCCTGAACCCGCCCGGGCCCGAATCATCCATCGGCTACAGCTTCCCCAACCTGCTGATCGACCATGCGATGCGCAACCCGCATGTGCCGGCCGGCTTCTGGCGCGGCGTCAACCTCAACCACAACACCATCTACCTGGAAAGCTTCATCGACGAGATCGCCCATGCCACCCGCCAGGACCCGTTGGCGCTGCGCCGCAAGCTCATGGCCGACCACCCCAAACACCTGGCGGTGCTCAACGCGGTAGCGCAACGCGTGGGCTGGGGCACGCCGGCGCCGGACGTGGGCGGGCAGAAGGTGTTCCGCGGCCTGGCCCAGTGCATGGGCTTCGGCAGCTACGTGGCCGGCTGCGCCGAGATCTCGGTCAACGCCGATGGCGCACTCAAGATCCACCGCATCGTGGCCGCCACCGACCCGGGCCACACGGTCAACCCGCAGCAGATCGAAGCCCAGGTGGAAGGCTCGTTCGTCTATGGCCTGTCGGCCGCGCTGTACGGCGAGATCACGGTGAAGGACGGCCGCATCGAGCAGGACAACTTCAGCAGCTACCCGGTGTTGAAGATGGACGAGATGCCCAAGGTCGAAACCATCGTGATGCCGTCAGGCGGTTTTTGGGGCGGCGTGGGAGAACCGACCATCGCGGTGGCCGCGCCTGCGGTGCTGAATGCGATCTTCGCCGCCACCGGGCAACGCATCCGCGACCTGCCGCTGAAGAAGCATAACTTGAAGGAGGCCTGAGTAGCCTCGTCATCAAAAAGGTCCGGCAAGGCGCAAACCTTGCCGGGGCTAGGTATTCCCGCCTGCTTGACCAGCGCTAGCGACGCCTGAGCTGGAGCCGTTGGAGAAAAGGGCTGCGTTGCTTTGCAATACATCTGGCGCAAAGCGGTAAATCGTCATGCCGTCCACGCTATAGGCGCCCAAGCCTTTGTAGAAAGCGATAGTGGGCTGATTCCAGTCCAGGCAGGCCCATTCGAGCCGTTTGCAGCCGCGCTCCACAGCGAGCTTGGACAGATAGGCCATCATGATTTTCCCCAGCCCCTTGAAGCGCATGGACTCATCTACGAAGAAGCCGTCGATATACATGCCGGATTGCCCGATAAAGGCCGATGAAGTCTGGCAGAAATAGGCAAAGGCCACCGGTTCACCGTTGTAGCGGCCAAAAACCGCTTCGCCCTTGCTGGCTGCAAGCAGACTCCGCAGTCCGTCTTCCGTGGCCACAATCCTGTCGGCCATCTTCTGGTAATTGCCAAGTTTTCGCATGAAGCTGAGCACCAGACCGGCGTCGTCTGGCGTGGCAAAACGCAGTGTGAAGTTTGGGTCGTTTGTATGGATCAATGTGCTTGAACGGGCCATCAGGAAACGGGGGCTTCCTACAGCACTCGTCCCCAGTAGTGGAAAAGTCTAGCACCGTTGACTCGCGCTACATATGTCGCTGCCTGGTGATGGGCTCGATTGATTCGACGACTGTTTTGGTTAGATTGCAAATGTTGTCCAAGGCCCGCGCTGCATAGCGGCCGAAGGATTCAAGTTGAGCAGACATATTGCATCAATACGCGCGGGCGTGGATTTCCGGGGCGTCGCCGCAACAGGGCAACGCTGCCAGCTTTAGCTGTACCGATTCTCCAATGCATCCAACACTGGCGCGGATGCGGTCCAACACCTGAAACACCGTCGGTGGAACGTTCTTCTGCATCGAACTGTCTCCTGCAAGAATCAGGGGCGCGGCCATTCCTCCTTCAGGGCCGGCGCATACGCGCACGCTGCTTCGAGCTGCTATGACATCCCGATTCAGGGCTGGTGCGGATCCTCCGCTGACGTGGTGGGCTTTGGACGGCGATTACCGACGGCGTCAATGGAATCGAAGACAACGCCGGGGCGTTGGTCACGCCCGGCACACTGTCACGGCCAACAGTTCCGTGCAGCAGCACCTCGATGCAACGACTCTCACTCCTCGCCGACCAACTCGATAACCTGCGGGTCACCGGTCCGACGCACACCAGCGTCTGCGCCGTCTTGGCGGAAGCCCCATCGGGGCGCTCCCGAGTTACTTGACCAAGTGCTGCCACATGCGCAGCACGAAGCCCGCGCGCTCCACATCCGCCTGCGCGATCAGCGGCGTTTCGCCAATCGGCTTTCCGTTCGATTCTGCGATCACCTTGCCGATCACGGCACCCTTGGTCACCGGCGCCTCAAGGTCAGGCTTTAACTGCACCGAGGTCTGCAATTTCTGACCGCGCGGGACGGTCAATGTCCATGGCGATCCCAGGCCTGCGGCGACGGTGTCGGCCTTGCCAAAGCTGACCTTGGCATGCGTGACCACGGCGTTCGGCTGAATGGGGGTGGCCTTCTCGAAGTGGCTGAATCCCCAACCCAGCAGCGTGCGGGTCTCGTCGGCGCGCGCCTTTGCGCTGTTGGTGTTGAGGATGACCGTGATGAGGCGCATGTCGTTGCGCTTGCTTGAGGTGACCAGGCAGTAGCCGGCTTCCTCGGTGTGGCCCGTCTTCAGTCCATCAACAGTGGGGTCCGTGTAGAGCAAGGCGTTGCGGTTGCCTTGCTTGATGCCGTTGTACTTGAACTCGCGTTCGGCGTAGATCGGGTAGTAGTCGGCGCTGTCGCGGATGATCGCACGCGCGAGGATGGCGAGATCGCGTGCAGACGACTTGTGCGCCGGGTCGGGCAGGCCTGTGGCATTCACGAAATTCGTGTGTGTCATCCCGAGGCGCTGGGCTTCGGCGTTCATGAGTTTGGCGAAGCCCTCTTCCGAACCGGCCATGTGTTCAGCGACCGCCTTGGACGCGTCGTTGCCCGACTGGATGACGATGCCGCGCAGCATGTCAATCACCGTGGCCTGGCTGTTCAGCGGCAGGTACATGCAGGACTCGGTGCTCGAACCGCGGCACCAGGCGTTCTCGCTGACCGAAACGAGATCTTCCTTCTTGAGTTTGCCCGAGCGAAGGGCCTGCTCAACCAGGAAGCTGGTCATCATCTTGGTCAGTGACGCCGGCGGCAACGGTTCGTCGGGGTTGGCCGAGGCAAGTACCTCTCCGGAGTCGAAGTCCATCAGCAGCCATGCCTTGGCGGGGATGGCCGGCGCACCGCCGGCGACAGCGGATTGCCCGGCCAATGGCTCAGGAGCGGGCACCGTGGCTGTGGGCTTTTTGTGGGCAGCAGGCTTGGCTGCGTGGCGATCAGCTGCAAAAGTCGCCGAGCTGGGCACCAGGGTGCCTGCGGCGATGGCGAATACGAGAGGCAGGAGGGCAAATTTCGTGGATTGCATAGGATTCATGGTCGTGACCGCTCATTGTGACGGAGCGTACCCCGCTTTCGTGCATGGAGGAGATTTTCGAGGATTCATCTCGTAAGATTCCAGCCTTGGGCCTCTGCGGCACCGCACCGGCCGCTCCTTCTGAAAAGTGTTCCATGCAATCCATCCACGGCAATATCCTGACCCCCGACGGCTTTGTCAACGGCGATATCCGCTTCGATGCCGATGGCCGTATTGCGGCCATCACCGGCAGCCCCGTCGATAGCGCCAGCGCGCGCGACACCAGCCTGCCGCTGGTGCTTCCCGGCTTCATCGACCTGCATGTGCACGGCGGCGCGGGCCACGACATCATGGAAGGCGGCGATGCCGTGCAGCACGTGACCCGGCTGCACGCCCGGCACGGCACCACCGCGTTGCTGGCCACCACCATGACCGCGCCCATGGCCGACCTGCAAGCCGCGTTCAGCGCACTCGGTGCCGTGTGCCAGCAGCGCCCGGCGGGTGCGGCCCGCGTCATGGGTGTGCACCTGGAAGGCCCCTACATCAGCGAGGCCAAGCTGGGCGCGCAGCCACCGTTTGCCCGGCCCGTGAGCCACGCGGAAATCCACCAGCTGCACGCCCTGGCCCCGATCCGCCTGATCACCCTGGCCCCCGAGGTGGGCGGCAACCTGGACATGGTGGCCCAACTGTGTGCCGACGGCTACAAGGTGCAGCTGGGCCACACCACCGGCAGCTACGAAGACGGCGTGGCCGCACTGCAGCAGGGCGCCACCGGCTTCACCCATTTGTTCAACGCCATGTCGGCCCTGCACCACCGCGAGCCGGGCATGGTGGGCGCGGCGCTGGCGCATGCCCGCTTTGCCGAGATCATTCCCGATCTGCTGCACGTGCACCCCGGTGCCATCCGCGCCGCGCTGCGGGCCATTCCCTGCCTGTACTGCGTGACCGATTCCACCTCGGCCGCGGGCATGCCCGACGGCGAATACACGCTGGGCCGCCACAAGGTGTTCAAGTGCCTGGGCGGCGTGCGGCTGGAAGACGGCACCCTGGCCGGGTCGTCGCTGGCCATGGACCAGGCCCTGCGCAACCTGGTGGACAGCGTGGGCCTGGACCTGGCGGATGCGTCCAACCGCGTCTCGCGCTTCGCCGCCGAACACCTGGGCCTCACCGACCGGGGCCAACTGGTGGCCGGTGCCTGGGCCGATGTGGTGGTGCTGGACCGCGACCTGGCCCTGCAGGCGGTCTACGTCGAAGGCGAAGCCATTCCTCTTTAGTCTGATGCCTGCGCAATGGCGGGCAGCAGCACCGTCACCACCAGCCCGCATTCGGCGTGGTTGTGCAGCCGGATTTCGCCGCCGTGCGCCTGGATGATGTTGCGGGCAATGCCCAGGCCCAGGCCGGTGCCGGTGCGGTTGTTCTGCTGGCCGTGGCCCAGGCGCACATGCGGCTCAAACGCCGCCGACATCGATGCCTGTGCGATGCCGGGGCCAAAGTCGCGTACCTCCACCACCGCCAGCGCGCCCCGGTCGCTTAACCGCAGTTGCACCCGTTCGCCATACAGCACGGCGTTGTCCAGCAAGTTGCTGAGTGCCCGTTCCAGTGCCAACGGCTTGCCCTGCACGCTCACCGGTTCGGACACAAATTCGATGCTGGCGTTGGGGTGGATCGGCCGCTTGGCCAGTCGCGCCAGCAAGGTATCGAGCCGCACGGGGGTCAGGTTCTCGTGGATGTCGGTGTCCTTGACGCTTTGCAGCGCCGCCTTGACCATGACGTCCAGGTCGTCCAGGTCCTCATGAAAATCAGTCTGCAGGGCTTCGTCGTCCAGCAGCTCGGTGCGCAGTTTGAGCCGCATGATGGGGGTTTTCAGGCCATGAGAAATGCCCAGGAACAGCCGTTCGCGGTCCACCAGATAGCGCTGGATGCGCGCCTGCATCTCGTTGAAGGCCCTGGCCGTGCGACGCAGCTCGGCGGTGCCGGTTTCGGGCACGGCCTCGGGTGCGCTGTCGCTACCAAAGGCATTCGCCGCCGAGGCAATCCGGTTCAGAGGACGAATCAGGCCGCGCACCAACAGCACCGACAGCACCAGCACCGTCAGCAGCGTCACCAGCTGCAGCGCTACCCGGTCCCAGGTCAGCGGATTGGCGTTGTCCAGAAAATACGGATCGGGCATGGGCGCCGCCAGGTACAGCCAGCGGCCGGGTTCGAACTCAGCCTGGATCACCAGCACAGGCGCCGGGCGCGGGCGCAGCAACAGAGTTGCCTCGACCCAGGATTCGGGCAGGTCGTTTACCGTGCGGCCATCATCCGACACCCGCAAGCCATCGGGCCAGGCGAAGGCTACATCCGGGGCCCGGGCGGTTTGCAGATTGCGCAGCAGATCGTCGCGCACCACATTCACCACCGCATCGACCAAGGGATTGCCGTTAAACGGCGTCAGCGGCACCAGCTCACGGTTCACGTTGACGAAGAAACGCGTGCCGCCCATGGTGCGCAGTTGCTCGATCAGGATGGGGCGGTACTTGGGCGGCAGGTCGCGGAAGAAGCGCAAGGTGCCGGCCGCGTTCACGGCCAGGTGGTGGCCAGCGCTCAGGGCTTCGGTGCGGGCACTTTCGCGCAACTGACGCGCCCACAGCAAGGTGCCGACGAGTTGCGCGCTGACCACGCCCAGCACCATCACCAGCACGATGCGGCCGAGCAGGCTGTCGGGTAGCCAGCGCCGTATCCCGGCAGGCCTAGGCATCGCTGGCCGCCACATCGGCGGAAAACACATACCCGCTGCCGCGCACGGTCTTGATCAGCAGCGGCTGCTTGCCGTCGTCGCTAAGCCGCTGGCGCAAACGGCTGACCTGCACATCCAGGGAACGGTCGAGCGGTCCCAGATCACGGCCCCGGGTTTGCTCCATGAGCCGGCCTCGGTCCAGGGTTTCTCCCGCATGCTCGGCAAAGAAGCGCAGCAGGTTGAAATCCATGCTGGTCAACACCACCAGGGCGCCAGCTGGATCGATCAGATGGCGCTCCAGCAGATCCATGCTGAAACCGGCAAAGCGCAGGTACCGCACCGCCGCGCCGGGCCCGCCCAGCTGCATGCGCCGGTGGATGGCTTTGATGCGCGCCAGCAGCTCGCGCGGGTTGTAGGGCTTGGCGATGTAGTCGTCGGCGCCCAGCTCCAGGCCAACGATGCGGTCGGTGTCGTCAGCACTGGCGGTCAGCATGATGATGGGCACGGGCGACTGACGGCGCACGGTCTGGCACAGGGTGAAGCCATCGGTATCGGGCAGCATCACGTCGAGAATCACCAGGCTGAGCACGTCGCGAAATCGCTCGAACCCGGCCAGAAAGCTGGCGCCGTCGTGCGCCACCCGCACCTCGTACTGGTGCTTTTCCAGGTAGGTTTTAAGCAGGTTGCGGGTTTTTTGGTCGTCGTCAACGACCAGAATGGTTCGGTTCATTCGGTACTTTTCAACGTTCAACAATTGGCGCGCGGATCACGGCGGCCAGTCGGCGCTGCGCGTCGGCGGGCCCCATGCGCGGGTCGGTCAGGTAGCGCCACAGGGTCTGGGCCACCGCGTCCTTGATGGATTCGTCAGCCGCCATGCGGTGGGCCAGGCTGGGCACGCGGGCGGTGCGCGGGTCGGCAAAGCTCGCCCAGGAGTCGCGTGCGCAGCTGTCCAGGCTGCTCACGTCCGCATCACGGTGCACCGGCACCGAACCCTTGATACGGTTGTAGGCCAGTTGGGCCGGCAGGCTGGAGATCAGCTCGGCCACTTTCTCCTGCGTGGCTTCGCGGTGCCGGGAGTTCACAAGCATGGCCAGGGTGTCGATGCTGTAGAGGTGCGTATTGTCGGTGCCAGGCACGACCACACAGTCGAAGTCCTTGCCCGGGCTCGCACCCCAGGCCATCAACTCGCCCTTGGCCCAGTCGCCCATGAGCATCATGGCCACGCGGCCCTGTTGCAACTCGCGCGCCGAGTCGGTCCAGGTCTGCTCGCGCGGCGTATCCCCATGGATGCTGCGCAGCCAGCGCAAACGGCCCAGGGCCCGCTCGACACGCCGGTCCATCCAGGCACTGCTTTTACGCTGCACGATCAGCTCGCGGTACAGCGCCGGGCCGGTTTCGCCCAGCAGCACGGACTCGAACACGGTGGCGATCTGCCAGGGTTCGTCGCTCCAGGCCAGGGGTTTGATACCTTGGGCCTGCAGCTTGCGCGCAGCCACTTCGAATTCCTCCCAGGTCTTGGGTGGCAGCAGGTCCAGGCGCGCGAAGACCCGGCGGTTGTACAGCAAGGTGTTGATGCGGTGGATGCCCAACGGCGCGGCGATCACATCGCCGCGGTAACTCACCAACTCCATTACCGTAGGAAACAGGCTCTGCGCCCAGTGCTGGTGCGCGGCTACCGCATTCAACGGCAGCACCAGGCCGACATCGGCCCAGTCGGTCAGGGTGGTGCCGATCAGTTGGGCCACATCGGGCGGGTCGCCCAGCAGCATCCTGCTCTTCAGCACCTTGACCGCCGCCAAGCCACCGCCACCTGGTATCGCCGCGTCACGCCATTGCACGCCATTGGCCGCCAGATAGGCACTGAGCTGGTCGGCGGCGCGACGCTCGCTGGCCGAAGTCCACCAGTGCAGCACGTCAACCGGCATGGCCGGCGCCTGAGCGAGCACAGGCAGCGCCCCCAGCCAGGCCGCCAGACCGATCGAGAACAAGGCAAGAGCTTTCATTTCCTATCGAAATGTAATGTTATGTAGGACGCACGCCGCAGCCGCCTTTGCGCTTGCCTGCGTCGACCGCCCGCTGCGTAATGAAACGTAATCCAGTCAGCCCAGAATCAAAAAAACACAAACAAAATCAATAACTTAAACAACCCGCAAAGCTTGCCATCGGTGGTTTGATATTACAGGTGGCACAGCATACCCTCCGCCCCACTGAGTGCCACGACATCCCGTCAATGGCAGCAGCCAGATTCAACCAAGCTCCAGGAGAACACCGCTCATGCGCCATTCATTTCACCTTGCTGCGGCTGCCATTGCCGTGGCTGGCAGCAGCCTTGCCCACGCCGGCAACCTCACCATTGAAAGCTGGCGGGTGGACGACAAAGCTCTGTGGGAAGAGGTTTTATTGCCCGCCTTCAACAAGACCAATCCCGGCATCAACGTCAAATTCGCACCTACTTCGCCGCCCGAATACGACTCGGCGCTCAACACCCGTTTGACCGCCGGCACGGCCGGCGATCTGATCACCTGCCGCCCGTTCGACGTGTCGCTGGACCTGTTCAAGAAAGGCCACCTGGAAAACCTCAACGGCAAAGCCGGCTTGAAGAGCTTTCCCGAATCCGTCCAGGTCGCCTGGCAGTCGGATGACGGCAAGAACACCTACTGCATGCCCATGGCGTCCGTGATCCACGGATTCTTCTACAACAAGAAGGTGTTTGCGGACCTGGGCCTGGCCGTGCCAGTGACGGAAGCTGACTTCTTCGCTGCACTCGAGAAGATCAAGGCCGCGGGCAAGGTGACACCCTTGGCCATCGGCACGGCCGACCAGTGGGAAACCAACCAGGTCGTCTTCACCGGCATTGGCCCGAACCACTGGAAGGGTGAAGACGGCCGCAAGGGCCTGATCAGCGGCAAGAAGAAGTTTACCGACCCCGAGTTCACCAGCACCTGGGAAACCATGGCCAAGTGGGCGCCCTACATGTCCAAGGGCTACCAGGCGCAGACCTATGCCGACTCGCAAAACCTGTTCGGCTCCGGCCGCGCCGCGATCTACCCCACTGGCTCATGGGACATCTCGTACTTCGAACAGAACAGCAAGGTAGATTTCGGCGCCTTCCGCCCGCCGGTGCAAAAAGCCGGTGATACCTGCTACATCTCGGAGCACACCGACATCGGCATGGGCATCAACAGCAAGAGCAAGAACAAGGGCGATGCCCAGGTGTTCCTGAACTGGCTGGCGAGCAAGGAATTTGCCGACCTGTACACCAACAAGGCGACCGGCTTCTTTTCGCTGTCCAGCCATCCCATCGAAGTGAAGAACCCGGTGGCCAGGGAAATGATCGGCTGGCGCACCCAGTGCAAGAGCACCATTCGCCTGAACGCGCAGATCATGAACCGCGGCACGCCGAGTATGGAGAACGAACTGTGGAACGTCAGCTCCCAGGTCATGAACCTGAAGATGAGCCCCAAGGACGCGGCCCAGCAGATCCAGACCGGATTTGCCAAGTGGTACGCGCCCACCAAGTAAGGCGCTCGGCAGCGGGCCCGTCACGCCAACGGCCCGCTGCTCTTTTGCCCTCATGCACAAATACCAAAGTCCGTGATGAAACAAGGATTCTCCTGGCGTGTGCTGGTGTTTATTACGCCTGCCTTGCTGATCTATGCCATGTTCAGCGCGCTGCCGCTGCTGGACACCTTGCGCCTGGGGCTGTACAGCACCGATGACACCGGGGTGCGCAGCTTCTCCGGCCTGGCGAACTACGCCACCATCCTGAACGACCCGCAGTGGTCAGCCAGCTTCTGGAACGCGATGCTGAACAACCTGAAGTTCTTCGGCATCCACATGCTGGCGCAAAACCCCATGGGTTTGCTGCTGGCGGCCCTGCTGTCGCTGCGCAATGTGCGCTTTGCGGCTTTCTATCGCACTGCATTCTTTCTGCCCACCCTGCTGTCGGTGGTGATCGTCGGTTTTGTCTGGCAACTGATCCTGTCGCCACTGTGGGGCGTATCCGAACGACTGCTGGGCTGGATCGGGTTGGCGGACTGGTTCGCCCCCTGGCTCGGACTGGAATCCTCGGCGCTGATCACCCTGTCGCTGATGTCGGTGTGGCAGTACGTGGGCATTCCGATGATGCTGATCTACGCGGCCATGATCGCCATCCCCGAGGACGTGATCGAGGCCGCCGTGGTCGAAGGCGCCTCGCCCTGGCGCATCTTCTGGCAGATCCGCCTGCCGCTGATCCTGCCCACGCTGGGTCTGGTCACCATCCTGACCTTCGTGGCCAATTTCAACGCCTTTGACCTGATCTACACCGTCAAGGGCGGGCTGGCCGGGCCCAACTACAGCACCGACATCCTGGGCACGCTGTTCTACCGCACCTTCTTCGGCTACCAGTCGCAGGTGGCCAGCGCCACCATGGGCGCGGCCGTGGCCACGCTGATGTTCCTGGTGATTCTGCTGGGTGTGGCGGCCTACTTTCTGCTGGTGCAGCGCCGCCTGCAGCGCTTCGCCCTGTGAGGACATGATGGCTAAACCTATGCATAAAGCGGCCCCCGGCCGACTGTTCGTACACCTCAGCCTGCTCGGCTATCTGGTGCTGGCGCTGGCGCCCATACTCCTGGTGTTCATGAACTCCTTCAAGGAGCGCAGCGCGATCTTCGACAACCCTCTGGCCTGGCCCACGCCAGAGAGCTTTTCGCTGGTCGGCTACCGCAAGGTGCTGGCCCGCTCCGACGTATGGCTGTACTTTGGCAACAGCTTCGTCGTCACCGTGGCCTCGCTATTCTTCATCCTGCTGTTCGGCGCGATGGCGGCCTGGGCGCTGGCGGAATATCGGTTCAAGGGCAACCGCTGGCTCAAGCTGTTCTTTGCCTTCGGCATCATGGTACCGATACGCTTGGGCACGGTGTCGATCCTGCAGACCATGGTCAGCCTGGGCCTGGTCAACACCCTGACGGCCCTGGTGCTGGTCTATGTGGCCCAGGGCCTACCGCTGGCGATCATGATTCTGTCGGAGTTCATGGGCCAGGTGCCGGGCGAACTCAAGGATGCGGCGCGCTGCGACGGCATCGACGAATTCCGCATCTTCTTCCAGGTGGTGGTGCCGCTGATCCGCCCCGCCATTGCCACGGTGGCGGTGTTCACCATGGTGCCGATCTGGAACGACCTGTGGTTTCCGCTGATCCTGGCCCCGTCGGAGAAGACCCAGACCATCACCCTCGGCATCCAGCAGTTCGTCGGCCAGTACGCGACCGACTGGAACGCCGTGTTGGCCGCCCTGGCGCTGGCCATCGTCCCGGTGGTCGTGCTCTACGCCTTGTTCTCACGCCAACTGATCCGCGGCATCACTGCGGGCGCAGTCAAATAAAAACTATCCGATCACCATGGCAAAAGTTTCCATTCAAAACGTCTCCAAATCCTTCGGCAGCACGCCCGTGCTGCAAGATGTCAGCCTAGAGATCGAACACGGCGAGCTGGTGGTGCTGGTCGGCCCCAGCGGCTGCGGCAAGTCCACCCTGCTGCGCGTGCTGTGCGGACTGGAAGAGATCGACAGCGGCACACTGCGCATTGGCGACGACATCGTCAACGGCAAGCCGCCGGCCGAGCGCGGCATCGCCATGGTGTTCCAGAGCTATGCGTTGTACCCGCACATGACGGTGTACCGCAACATGGCTTTCGGCCTGAAGATTCACGGCGCCGACAAGGCCGAGATCGAGCGCCGGGTGATGGACGCCGCCAAGGTACTGCACATCGACCACCTGTTGCAGCGCCTGCCGCGCGAACTCTCCGGCGGCCAGCGCCAGCGCGTGGCGATTGGCCGGGCCATCGTGCGCGAACCCCGGCTGTTTCTGTTCGACGAGCCACTGTCGAACCTGGATGCGGCCCTGCGCGCCAAGACCCGTATCGAGCTGGCCCGCCTGCACCGCGACCTGGCCGCCACCATGGTCTACGTGACACACGACCAGATCGAAGCCATGACCCTGGGCGACAAGATCGTGGTGCTGCACGAAGGCCGGGTCCAGCAGGCCGGTACGCCGCTGACCCTGTACCAGCAGCCGGCGAATCGCTTTGTTGCGACCTTCATCGGCTCGCCCACCATCAACCTGTTGCTCGCGCGGGTCATCGAACTGGCCGAGCCAGGCGTGCGCGTGCAGTTGGGCAACGGCTGCAAGTTCCTGGCAACCGTGGACAGCACCGGCCTGCAGGTCGGCGAGTCAATCGAGATCGGCCTGCGCCCCGAGCACTGCGAAGTGCTCACCGGTGACCGTGCGCCGGGCGTGGACGATGCCGCGCTGGACGCCGAAATCACCTTGGTCGAACACCTGGGCGAATCGAATTTGCTGTATCTGAAAACCGACGACGGCCAGGAGCTGGTGGTGCGCGGCGACGGCAATGCCGCCGTGCGCCTGGGCGACTCGGTCATCGTCCGCGCTGCGCCGGAAGCCATGTATCTGTTCCGCGCCGATGGCAGCGCTTGCCCGCGTCTGCGCCCAGGCAATATGCGATCGGCCCATGCGTCATGAAGCTGTCCGCAGATATCCGCTATCTGGTAGGTGTGGACGGCGGTGGCAGCAGCACCCGCGCGCGCATCACCCTGCCCGATGGCACGCCGCTCGGCGAAGGCAAGGCCGGCGCCTCGGGCCTGATGCAAGGCATCGTCCAGGCCTGGCAACACATCCAGCTGGCCATCACGCGCGCAGCGCATAACCTGGAGCAGCCTGGCCTGCCCGCACCCGACATGCACAACAGCGCGCTGGGCATAGGCGTGGCCGGCTTCAACAATGCGCAGTGGCGCGCCGCCTTCCTGGCTGCCAACCCCGGCTATACCCACCTGGCGGTGGACACCGATGTCTTCACCGCCTTGCTCGGCGCCCACCAGGGCCAGCCTGGCGCGCTGGTCATCGCCGGCACCGGCACGGTGGCCCAGGCCCTGCATTCCGACGGCAGTCGCATCACGGCCGGCGGCTGGGGCTTTCCGTCGGGAGACGAAGGCGGCGGCGCGGTGCTCGGCCTGCGCGCGGTGAACCTGACCCAGCAAGCCATCGACGGTCGGCTTGCGCCCAGCGCCTTGACCCGCGCAGTGCTGCAGGCCGTGGGGCCCAGCGCCGACGATCTGCTGGCCTGGTGCGGCACGGCCAGCCAGGCGAACTTCGCCACGCTCGCCCCCCTGGTATTTGACTGTGAAGCACACGACCCCGGCGCAGCACAGCTGCTGGGCAACGCCGTGCACACCCTGGAACGGCTGGCGGCAGCCGTCGACCCCCAGGGTGCGCTGCCACTCGTGCTGTGGGGCAGCATCGGCCAGCGTTTGGCGCCGCGCCTGGCGCCCTCTCTGCAGGCCCGCCTGGTGCCACCCCAAGCCGATGCTCTGCAGGGCGCGATTCAATTGCTGTCACAGCAGTTTGCTTAAATCTCTCCACCTATTTTGCAAGCCCTCATTCCATGAAACACATGCTCAAAACCATTCTTTCCGCCAGCGTCCTGGCCAGCATCCTGGCCCATGCCCCGGTATCGGCCGAAGGCATCAACGCCATAGCGCAAGAGCGTGCGGCCAAGATCGTCCAGACCGGCATCTACTACTACTGGAACGGCGGCGACCTCAAGCAGGCCGAGAAAGACTACTTCAAGGGCATCACCCTCAAGGGCAAGTACGACATCGTGGAAAACAGCTTCCGAGAAGCCGCCAAGCTGCAGCCCGAGCGCCTCGACCTGTTGTTCGGCGTGGCCTCGGCCCAGGTACTGCAAAAGAACACCAGCGGCGCGCTGCAGACCTGGGCCGATATCTGGAGCAAGGACGCCCAGGGCTTTGAAGCCCCGATCCTGCAGGCCGCCTACCTGAAGGCCCTGGGCCAGACCGAGGCGGCGGACAAGATCCTCGCCACACTGGCCCAGACCCACCCCGACCGCACCCAGGCCTACCAGGACAAATTCGCCCGCACCGCGCGCACCATGGCCTTGCCGATCCGCACCACACCGAACGCCGGCATGCCGCAGGACAAGCACGCCATCGTGGTGCTCGGCTACGCACTGGGCAAGGGCGGCGTGATGCAGCCGACCCTGCTCAAGCGCCTGGACAAGGCCCTGGAGCTGGCCCTGCTGTACCCCAAGGCGCCCCTGGTGCTGTCCGGCGGCGTGCAGCAAGGCGGTATCACCGAAGCCTATGCGATGGCCGAATGGCTGGCGGGCAAGGGCATTGCTCGCTCGCGCCTGGTGCTGGAAGACCTGGCCAAGGACACGGTGGGCAATGCGGTCAACTGCGCGGCCATCCTGAAGGACCTGGGCGTCAGCCACGCCACCCTGGTGTCCAGCGCCAGCCACATCCGCCGCGGCCTGACCCTGCTGGAAGAAGCCGCACGCAATCAGGGGCTGGACCTTCAATTCGACAGCCTGGTCGAGCTCGACTACCCCAGCATCGAAGAAGCCCAGAAAGTCAGCGAGCAGGAGCGCGTGGTGGTCTACCGCGACCTGATGCGCACCAGCGGCATCTGGGCTTTCCCCGGTATCCAACAGTAAACCCGACCATGAACAGCCCCATACCCACCCATATGTATGCCGAGGCGGTCTCGTCCGCCCAGCAAGTCCGACTGCAATTGGCCGCCGATGCAGACCGCTACGCCGCGCTCGGAGCCGCCCTGCGCGCGCGTCCGCCCGGCGGCACGGTCACCATCGCCCGCGGCAGTTCGGACCACGCGGCCGCCTACATGGCCTACCTGATCATGGCGCGCAACGGCCAGTTGGTTACGTCCCTGCCGATGTCGCTGCTGACCCTGTACCAGGCGCCGCTGGCCATCGGCCAGATGCTGGCCATCTCGATCTCGCAGTCCGGCCGCAGCCCGGACCTGGTCGAGCCCATGCAGCTGTTCCAGCGCGCCGGCGCCACCACCGTGGCGCTGGTCAATGACACCAGGTCGCCACTGGCCGCGGCGGTCGACTGGGCCATGCCGCTGCACGCCGGCCCCGAGCTGAGCGTGGCTGCCACCAAGAGCTTCATCTGCAGCCTGGTAGCCGGCGCCCGCCTGGCCGCCTGCTGGAGCGACAACGTCAACGCCAGCACTGACTTCATCGCCCGCATGGCCGACCTGCCCGCAGCGCTGGAGCAAGCCTGCCAGCAGGACTGGTCGGCCGCCGTCGCGCCGCTGGTCGCGGCCGAAAGGCTGATGGTGATCGGCCGCGGCCCGGGCCTGGCGATTGCCAATGAGGCAGCGCTAAAGCTCAAGGAAACCTGCGCCATCCAGGCCGAGGCTTTCAGCGCCGCCGAGGTCAAGCACGGCCCGATGGCGCTGGTCGACGACGCCTACCCGATGCTGGTGTTCGCACCGCGCGGCCCGGTCCAGGCCAGCCTGGTGGCCCTGGCCGCCGAGATGCGGGAGCGCGGCGCCCGTGTGCTGCTGGCCGCGCCCAGTGACGTCGCCAGCCGAGACCTGACCCTGGCCACAGCCCCGCACGAAGACCTGGACCCGATCACTGCCATCCAGAGCTTCTACCAGTTGGTCGAAGCCGTGGCCCGGACCCGCGGCCAGGACCCGGACCGGCCACGCCATCTGTCCAAGGTAACCAGCACACGTTGAGCCCGGCTGCGCAAAAAACATTGCGAGCACGGGCCTGTGGGATGTTGCATCCGCTGGCGCAGCAACGAGGCAGCTTGAGTCGATGGGTCATGACCCTGCTCTCGTCGAAGAACAAGGCAGATGGCCTCGCTCGTCAACATCGACAAGATCACCGGAATATATGCACCTACCCATGACTTCGGTCAGGGGCTACCGTGCGAGCGGTTTAGTCCCTTGAATCAAAGCCCTCCCGGCACACCTCAAGCGCCGACGTAAGCCGTCTTCACCGTAGTGAAGAACTCCTGCGCATAACGGCCCTGCTCGCGCGAACCGAAGCTCGATCCCTTGCGGCCGCCGAAGGGCACGTGGTAGTCCACACCGGCCGTGGGCAGGTTGACCATCACCATGCCGGCCTGGCTGTGGCGCTTGAAGTGGGCGGCGTACTTGAGGCTGGTGGTGGCGATGCCGGCGGACAGGCCGAACGGCGTGTTGTTCGACTCGGCCAGCGCTTCCTCATAACCCTTCACGCGGATGATGCTGGCCACCGGGCCGAACACTTCTTCGCGGTTGATGCGCATCTCGGCGGTGGTGTCGGTCAGCAGCGCGGGGGCCATGTAGAAGCCGTCGGTAGCGAGCTTCAGGCGTTCCCCGCCGGCGACCAGCTTGGCGCCTTCCTTCTGGCCGATGTCCACATAGCTCAAGTCCTGCTCCAGCTGCGACAGCGAAGACACCGGGCCGATATCGATGCCGGCGGTGAGCGCGTCGCCCACCTTCAGCGTGGCCATGCGGGCCTTCACGGCTTCGACGTACTTGGCGTAGATGCCTTCGGTCACGATCAGCCGGCTCGATGCGGTGCAGCGCTGGCCGGTGGAGAAGAACGCGCTTTGCACGCTGAGCTCCACGGCCTGGGCCAGGTCGGCGTCGTCCAGGATGATCTGCGGGTTCTTGCCGCCCATCTCCAGCTGCACCTTCTTCAGGTTGACGGCGCACTGCTGGGCGATGCGCGCACCCACGCCTTGCGAGCCGGTGAAGCTTATGGCGTCGATGCCGGGGTGGTTGACCAACGGGTCGCCGATGACCGAGCCGCGGCCCATCACCAGGTTGAACACGCCGGCGGGGATGCCGCTTCGGCTGATGATGTCGGCCAACGCCCAGGCGCAGCCGGGCACGAGGTCGGCGGGCTTCAACACCACGCAGTTGCCATAGGCCAGGGCCGGGGCAATCTTCCACGAAGGAATGGCGATGGGGAAGTTCCAGGGGGTGATCAGGCCGATCACGCCCACGGGTTCGCGGGTGATCTCCACCGTCACGCCGGAGCGCACCGAGGGCACGACTTCGCCGGTCAGGCGCAGGCATTCGCCGGCGAAGAACTTGAAGATGTTGCCCGCGCGGGTGACTTCGCCGATACCTTCGGGTTTGGTCTTGCCTTCTTCACGCGCAAGCAAGGTGCCGAGTTCTTCGCGGCGGGCCAGGATTTCGGTGCCGATCTTGTCCAGCGCGTCATGGCGCGCCTGGATGTTGCCGGTGGACCAGGCGGGGAACGCGGCACGTGCGGCCTTGACGGCGGCGTCGAGCTGGGCCGCGTCGGCCTGGGTGTAGTCGCCGATCACATCGGCCAGGTTCGAGGGGTTGACGTTGGGCGCGTACTTGGCGCCGGCAACCCATTCGCCATTGATGAGGTTGTCGAATTTTTGGGTGGTCATGGTGTTGTGTCCTGGTGGGTGGTGAAAGGCGTCGCCGATGTTAGCGCAACCATCAAATAGCTTCATCCCCGCCTTCCCGTGAGGGCTGGCGGGGTGAAAAGGGCGAGATTGCAGCCCTCGCTTACTGTGGGCCGAGCTTCTTGATCAGCGCGGCCAGTTCTTCCACTTCATTCGGCTTCAGGTCGGTCAGCGGTGCACGCACCGGGCCGCCGTCGTGGCCGACGATCTTTGCGCCGGCCTTGATGATGCTCACGCCGTAACCTTCCACCCGGTTGCGGATGTCGAGGTAAGGCATGAAGAAGTCCTTCAACAGCTTGTGCTGCGTGGGCAAGTCGTCGGCGGCGACGGCCTTGTAGAAGTCCATGGCGGTCTTCGGGATGAAGTTGAACACGGCCGACGAATACACCGGCGTGCCCAGCGCCTTGTAGGCGGCGGCATAGACCTCGGCCGTGGGCAGGCCGCCCAGGTAGGCGAAGCGGTCGCCCATCTTCATGAAGATGGAGGACATGATCTCGATATTGCCCAGGCCGTCCTTGAAGCCGATCAGGTTCGGGCAGCGCTCGGCCAGGATCGCCAGCGAGTTGGGGGTGAGCTTGGTGCGGTCACGGTTGTAGACGATGACGCCGAACTTCACACTCTTGCACACGGCTTCGACGTGATTGATCAAGCCTTCCTGGCCGGCTTCGGTCAGGTAGTGCGGCAACAGCAGGATGCCGTGCGCGCCCAGGCGTTCGGCTTCCTGGGCATGGGCTATTGCCGTACGGGTCGGGCCACCGGCGCCGGCGATGATCGGCACCTTGCCGCGGCAGGTGTCCACCGCGGTCTTGATGACGGCACTGTATTCGGCCCCGGCCAGGGAGAAGTATTCACCCGTGCCGCCGGCGGCAAACAGCGCGCTGGCACCGTAGGGCGCCAGCCATTCCAGGCGCTCGATGTAGGTGCTGGGGCGGAACTCGCCTTGCGCGTCGAAGTCGGTGATGGGGAAGGAAAGCAGGCCGGAGCCCATGATGGATTTGAGGTCTTGAGGGTTCATTTTTTCTACCTGATGAAGTGGGAACGAAAGCAAATAAAGGTTGCGGCGATCAGTCGAGCTTGATGTTGGCGTCTGTGACCACTTTGGCCCAGCGGGCGCGCTCGCGGTTGAAGAACTGGTCTTGTTCGGCAGCGGGCATGGTCACCACTTCGGCGCCCTGCCCCGTCAGCCGGGCACGGATGTCGGCGCTGCGGATGATCTTGATCAGCTCCGCATTGAGGCGGGTGATGATGGCCGGCGGCGTGCCGTTGGCCACCAGCACACCTTGCCAGGTGCCGGACTCGAAATCGGTGACGCCCTGCTCGGCCAGCGTGGGCACGTCGCCCACCAGGGGCATGCGGGTCTTCTTGGAAATCGCCAGCACCTTGAGCTTGCCGCTCTGCACATGCGGCAAGGTGGCCAGCATGCCGTTCATCAGCACCTGGGTCTGGCCGCCCATGGTGTCCTGGATGGCCTGCACGCCGCCCTTGTAGGGCACGTAGATCCACTTGGCGCCGCTGGCGCGCTCCACGGCCACGCCGGCCAGGTGGGGGGCGCTGCCCATGGCGGTCACCGCGAAGTTGAGGTCGCTCGTCTTCGACAGCGCCACCAGTTCCTTGAACGAGTTGGCCTTGACCGATGGATGCACCACCAGCATGTGCGGCGAATAGGCCAGCATGGTCACACCGCGCAGGTCCTTGCTCGGGTCGAAGGCGAGCTTGGTGTAGACCGATGGGCTGATGGCCAGCGCACCCACGTCGCACAGCAGCAGCGTGTGGCCGTCCGGTGCCGACTTGGCGACGAAGTCCGCGCCCACGTTGCCATTGGCGCCGGCGCGGTTTTCCACGATCACCGACTGCTTGAGTGCTTCGGAAAGCGGCTGGCTGATGGCGCGCGCGATGATGTCCGAAGAACCACCGGGCGGATACGGCACGATCAGCTTGATGGGCTTGCTCGGCCAGGCCTGCGCGAATACGGCCCCGGGCATGGCGACGGCAGCGGACGCAGCAGCGACCGAGGCAATGAGTTGACGGCGATTCAGCGACATGTTGGCTCCTCTATCTTTATATATCCACTGTCCCGGCTCAGACGGGAAAGCGCGAAAACAGCGGTTCGGGCAGGCCGTGCACACCCGGGTCGAGCGCGAACAGCGCGCCGTTCAGGCCCGGCGTTTCGGCCGACACGGTGCCCGGCAGGATCGAGGTAACAAACAACACGTCGAGCCCG
>Ga0307514_10000779_pt1 | contig 52865 bp, 57 predicted proteins | sample 16_EM_MG_FD_203088 | JGI IMG/M metagenome (GOLD analysis project Ga0307514, IMG submission 203088) | Populus trichocarpa ectomycorrhiza microbial communities from riparian zone in the Pacific Northwest, United States - 16_EM | ecosystem: Host-associated > Plants > Roots > Unclassified | place... | reverse complement strand
CTATCGGAGGTGTGATTTCCCAGGACGCATGACCACAAATCGTTGACGCTCCGTTGACGCTCATTTTCATGATGGGGCAGGGAGGGTATTGCAATCTGTTTTGCCTATAAAGGCAGCCAAAAATACCTTTATGAGTAACGACAACTTATCTGAGGTGTGATTTTCCAGGACGCATGACCAAAAATCGTTGACGCTCCGTTGACGCTCATTTTGCCATGGCTGTATCCACAATATGCAATCATTGAATTTGGCACAGTTTATTATTCACGTTGTTTTGGCTGCCTTTCTTGCGTTTTCATTTACATTCTTCTTGATAACTACGTTGTTCTTTAATAATACATAGATATATATAATAATAATCTCCAAAATCCCGTCTTTCGGTCAATGGTCGTCATCAGTTGTAGGATCGCTCAATCTGCTGCTCTTGTCTTCAAAATGAATGTTAGCTGTATTACCACACCACAGAGAGTTTACTAACCTTCATCAGTGAGTATATCTGGATCAAAATCGGTATCGTGCTTGGTATCCTCATCATCTTCGAAATATTCCGCACAGGGAAGAGCTGTATGCAAATATTTATATCCGGCCAGCAAATTGATGATTTCAGCAGGTTAAGCTCCGGAAGTGTTACCGGTTGGGGCGGGTGGCGTGCCTGGCGGAGGTGGAGTCGGCTCTGGAATCTGCTCTCTTCATCGGGCGGGTGGAGGTGCACCTGTTCCTTTGCGTGTCCAGTGTGACTGCGAATTCTTTGCGGTGGCATTTTGGCAAGGAAGGCAGCAGGACGTTGGGTTTTGACGAAGCATTGCCGGGTGTCTTTGTATCGCAGCCGTCACCTTTTGTGCCCAGGAAACTCAACACCCCACTTCTGTTCTTCTCGGACCTCGGCACATGGTTTCTTTATGAGATATTTCATTTCCTCAATTGCGGAGCGCGAAAAGCCTTCTTTGGCCATTTTGGCCATATTCAACGCCAGGCACATGTCGGACTATTCCAGCTGTACCCGACCTCCTTGCCTTGCCATTGTTGCAGACAAGTTGAAAACCTACAAGACATTAGTTGATGCTTCTAACAATGAAATTCGGCTGTTACCTCTATCATATACGCTTCTGTAGTGTGGTCTAAGGTGATTAAAGCCTGTTTCATCCACTCACAGGGACGCTTATCAGGAAATTCACCAGCCAAAATCCCAGAGCTCACAACATCATGATGTTCGATTTCCCGGACTGTGGGGACAAATGGCTTTGTCGACCATGAAGGTTTCCCGTTACGGGCAGCGATGAATTCGTTACGTAGCTCTCTATGGACACCCGCTGTACGTTATATGATTGATTGACGGTCGATTGAATCGATATGGATATACTCACATCCCACCGCATACTGCTTCTTATTTTTCCTGCTGCTAGTCTTGCGGATGATTTTCAAATGTGCATCCTGGGTCATATGTTTGGTGGCTGCATCGGCAGCGTTGCGGTGAACTAACTTGTGTCTGCGCTCTTGTTGTGTGCCGAGAATTTCCATATTTGATGTAGCGCCCGCCAATCGGCCGGTATTCGATCCGCTCTCACCTGGTGGGGGTGGTTGTGTATCCATGATGTGCTGGTGTGGAATAGGAGAGGAAGATGATAATGAGAGGAAGTGGGAAGCCCTGAGGACTATATAGTTAGCATCTTGTCAGAATGGAATAAGTAGCAGCTAACATGACTGTTATGCTCACGATGAATCCTGCTGAGTATGGCTGCCACATGCAGTGGTTTCCCACCGCCCCGCAATTAGCAATAAGTCGGTCTGATGTTGTTTTTTCGGTAACGAGGATAAATTGCGGTGTACGACCGCCGGAATCACATAATCGCGGGAAATTAATAGGATGTAGTTTGAGGGAAAGAACGTCTGCTGATGTTTGTCTCAAATAATCCCTGGGATATTACATTGAAAATGACACTAACAATCAGGACATGTTGTACGGTTAGCGTCTCTATTCCTGATTTTTTGACAGTTAGGATGAAGATTTTGCTTTGTTCACGATGAGTAAACGTACCAACTTTGACATAAAAGACGCAGCTTGCCTCCATATTGTCCATAACTTGCAACATCCAACATCTCGCCTAACAACACAGTCCACGCAAAGTACGATGGTCAATGATCTGAAAAAGAACTTTTCGCCACTTCCGGCTCGCAGAAACGGGAAATCAACAAAGCTCTCAACCCAACGACGTCATCAAGCGAATGAAGGCAAGAGCGGCTTCGAGGCAGAGAGAGTGCGAGCCCTTGGGGCTTTGCACAGCTTGAGATCCAAAAAGAGGCTTGCGGTGGAGAAACGGCGAGAAACGCACTTCTTAAGCAATGAAGAGAAAGAGCAATGGATTGAGGATTTTGTTGAAAGAGAGACCGCTGGGGCAAGAAAGCGAGTTGAAGACGCAGAGGCAACGGTTCAACAAGAGCAGGACGATATGACGCACGCTGAACTCACGGGATTGAGGTCCAGAAAGCCCGAAAAGACATTTCAGAAGATGCTGGTTGCTATCGGAGATAGTCTGAGTGAGCTTGGATGTTCCGACGATGGCGAAGATGGGGAAGATGAGGATGATGAAGAGACTGAGCAGGGCAAGCTGAGCGAAGATGACGAACCCGGCTGGGTGATGGGCACAATCACTAAAATGGTACAGCAGCGCATGGGGAGGTTTTGGCAGAAGCAGATGAAGTTCGATGAATTGACTCAACCGGAATGGGAGGATGCAGCCGACTACTTCCGTGAACAAGATAGGAAGTACGGCATATCTGAATTAAGGGTTCCGGCAGTCGTTCAGCAGCGAACAAATGACGACGCTCCGCCGCACCCACCGACGCTCCGCCGCACCCACCGACAACATTTGCAGAGTTTATGGAGAGTATTGACATTGTCCCCGGAATATCGGAAGGGACTTCTCGACCAGGAAGTAGTCATATCAGGCTAGGTTCGGTGAAGCCGCAGTCAAAATCGAGCATACCTAGTGGTGAGCCAGCTGCTGAGCCCGATTCGTCACCGTTGCTGAAAGCGAAGCCAGTTTAACCGGTAAGCTTTTACCCCTGCATATGGCCTCCAGCTAATTACCATATAGATATCGGATTCTGACTAAGAGATGGTGACGGCTCCTGCGTCTCCAGAAGAATAGATATGCAAACTGTAATTTTTGATGTCTGATCGCGGGGAAAAGCAAGTTGTTTACCAATTTTGCTATGTGTCAGCTTTTTCTTGATTTCAGTGACCAAATTGTGAGACTTGATAATTCGTCTGTGTATGTGCAAGGGTCGAACGCACCATGTGAACGTTCTAGAATTCGAATCGCGCTGTAAGACGGCCAAAACGTTCGGTTTCATTCTGCAAGTGACTGTTAAGTGACAAAGTAAAAGCAATATTAGTGACGAAATAAGCTAACAAAATTTAAGTGAGTGATGTCATATGTGTCATGGAAAGAGCGGTCAGTACACCTGACGAATCAATCTGAATGACAACCGTCATGCTGCATTTATCCATGTATCCAACTGCATAACTCTCCGCACAGACCTGGTGCACATGATTGAGATATTTGAAATTGCTTGTGGTACGTCATGGAAATCGAGGAGAAGGAGCTGGATAAGGAATGGTGAGGAAGTCGAGCTATATTTACCCAAAACTAGTGAAATGATCTACATGCCGTCAATTGCCGGCCGAAAGCGCGGGAATGTGATAGAGCCACGTCATTTCACAATCAGATAGCGTAGATAGCAGTTGATCAGAAAGTGAGAGGTAACAAAACTCCTGGATGCAAACAATAATACATACAAACGCAATACTGGATGTCAAAAATGTGTATATGATTCATTGCATACAATTATTGAGTGTACAAAGGCTGTTTTGATGTGCTTAATGTGTGCGTCAACAGAGTGTCAACAATTTTAAATCTTACACATTCAGCAATCAATGGGCTGCATTATCCCATCCTTTCAAAGTGAATGTATAGGTCGGCGTTATTGCGAAAAAAGAAAATGACTTGGTCGTTGCCACATACTAAAAATGAGTGTCAACGGAGCATCAACGAGTTTTGGCATTGCGTCATGAAATATCCAGTAGGAGTTGCGGTTACAGTACGTCATATTCAGACAATCAGCCGCCTTTCTATTGAGCAATTGTGCTGGCAACATTTCTACAATGTCCTAAAAATGAGCGTCAACAGAGCGTCAACAATTTTTGGCCTTGCATCTTGGAAATTGCATGGGCTGTGCAGCGACGTTACGCCATAATCGTGGCTCACGACATATTCCCTATCATACCACATGGTGTCAGAGTGGATGCCAGTTTTTCCCTTGGCCAAGATGTTATTGGGTGGAGGGAGTCAAAAACCACAGGCCAGACCCTTCGCGAAAAAGTTGTTGTCAGGCAGTTTGCTCGAGCCAATAACGGGATTTTGGCAGGCACTGACCGAGAATTGGATACCCCACAAACAGAAAACGACTCGGAACCGAAGAAAGAGGCGGAGGAAAGGAAATTGCACAGAATGGCCAAGGTTCACGACTGTTTGGAGATGTGGCAGGGCAGCTAAAACCTACGTACTACCCAGAAGGAATCTCGCGCTCCAAACAAGGAGATGACCGCCGTAGAATACATTTCGGACACTGAAGAGAGCATTAAAGCATCCCGGTCACTCTTTCAACATGATGGTGCGGCTGCATTTAAATTGTCAGAAAGATCACCTCTGCCACCAGCTTTGTCTGCAAAGGACCTCCCTGGAGGACGAACTCAGATCTTAAATGTCCGCTGAATCTGGAGAATCAACCGTCACCCAGTCGAAAGTGACGACGATAGCGCACCTGAAAGCATTTCCGACACCGATGATTGGCTGAACTGCAATGGCGACTTGGATAATACAAATGACAGCGAAGATGATTGCGCAGCAGACGATGAATCCGATATAGGCCCCAACAATGGCATTGAGGATTCGGAATGCCCAGAGCAGCGGGATGTGAGTGCCGCGCCAAATGTGCCCGGATTGGTTTGGCCGACATGGAAGTCAAAGAGACAGGCTGAAAACGTGTTGGTGATGGTCAATGCAGTTGAAACGCAGAGAACCAAAGGAGGGAAGAAAAAGTAGGACAGAATGCGTCAATGGTTCACCAGCTTTATGTAGCTTGACCGAGAGTTTCAGTTAGAGATATATTATGGGCGAATGGTAAGAAGTAGATCGTGAATATCGGTTCATAAATAGATGCATAGCAGGGGCAATGAATCTTTTGGCATGATAAATCATTTTTAGTCGTGTGAGAGTGAACAGTGCAAGATTATTACGCCGCTCGGCTTTGCCACAGGGCTGAGTCTGAATCAGGCAGAATAACAGCCGATCAAGTCAAATCAGGATGAAATCAATTGTCGACAGCAGCAGATGTTGAATGTACAATACATTAAGATGAGCGTCAACAGAGTGTCAACGACTTTTGGCCTTGCATCTTGGAAATTGCATGGGCTGTGTGGCGACGTTAAGCCATAATCGTGCTATCGGCCGCCTTTCTAGGCAAAACATCTTGCAACAACATCGCTACTATGTCCTAAAAATGAGCGTCAACGCAGCGTCAACGACTTTGGGCCTTGTATCATGGAAAATCCTAGTGTTGTGCGGCGACAATAGGCCATAATTAGATTATCAGCTGCCTTTCTAGGCGAAAACAGTAGCGACAACATCGCTACTATGTCCTAAAAATGAGCATCACCGTAGCGTCAACGATTTTTAGCTTTGCATCTTCGGTAAGTTATGTTCCGATTAGTTGTAGACATCCATTTAAGGGATATTCGCAGCCTTTACATGCAAACACCACAGCGAGATGCTCCCTGCGGCATCCTGGAAATGAGGGTCAACCGAGCGTCAACAGTGTTACGACTTCCATATTTCGTAATCAAGGCATCGCGCGGATCTTCGCGTGCGTAACTGTATTATTGACCGCCTTGCTAGGCAAAAATAGTATATATCGAAGGTGAAACACAGATACCAAATTAATCGATATTACACACTCCTCAACAAGCATAAGCACATTGTTGGTTGCTGAAAATGCGATTTTGATAAGATACTATTAACACACTGCAAATACAACAGCCTTATATGAATCTATAGATGGACCTGCTGGGGGACCCGCTGACAAACCGCCCAATTCAGACGGATTGGGAGTTTACCATGGAACTGTACCCGAGTGAGCAGTTCGGGTTTATTGACGACCCGGACCGCCAATTTGGCAACGGTTCAGTTTGGACCTGGACCCGGACCCGTAGTGACGGTCCGGAACCGTTGCTAACACTACTCTTGCTGCAAGACCAAAAATTGTTGACTCTCTAGTGATACTAATTTTCAGAATTAGGCTGGGAGGATGTTACTGTTGTTTTTCCCACTGAAAGCAGCGAATGCCTCATATATGGATGTCTGCAACCAATTGCCACTTACATTGCCCAAGATGCAACACCAACAATATTTGACACTCTGTCGACGATCATTTTCGGAATGGGGCAGTGAATGTGGTGCATTCTCTTCTGCCCACGAAGGCTGCCAAGTTGTGGATTATGCATAACAGTAGTGTTAGCAACAGTTCTGGACTGTCACTTCAGGTCCAGATCAGGGTCCAAACCTAACGATTGCCAATTTAGCAGTCTGGGCCTTCAATATACCCGAACCGTCAACTCGGGTATGATTGGATGGTAAACTCCCAACCCATCCGAATTGGGCAGATTGTTACTGGGTCACCCAGTGGGTCCATCTATAGATTCATATAAGGCTCTTGTTTTTACAGTTTGTTAATAGTATCTTATCAAAATCGCATTTTGAACAACCAATAATATGTTTTTTGATGTTTTGCAAGTTACAATATGGAACAATTTGGAATCCGTGTTTTCCCTTTCATATATTGTATTTTTACCTATCCCGGTGGTCAATAATCTGATTATGTGCGTGAAGATCCACAGGATGCCTTGAGTATAAAATATGCAAGAGCTAGTGCTGTTAACGCTCCCATGATGCTGATTGTCAGGATGCGGCAGGGAGAATGTCGCTGGTGTTTTTGCCCCTAAAGGCTGCCAATATCTCATCAATCGATGTCTGCAACCAATCCGAAGATAAATTACCCAAGATGCAAGGCTAAACATTGTTGACGGTCCGTTGACGCTCATTCTCAGAATTGGGCAGTGACCGAGTTGCTGTCTGTTCTGCCTATAAATGCTGACAATATGGGGGTTTTGCATAACAGTGACCAGATCACTGTTCAATTACCATACTTTCAAGTCGCCAAATTGTTGCTGCTCCATAAAAGCTCATTCTCCGAATGAGGTAGTGATCGTGTTGCTGTCTCTTTTGCCTATGAAAGCTGCCAATATGTTGGTTATGTATAACAGCAACCAGATCACTGTTGAATTACCATACTTACAAGAGCACAAATCGTTCAGGCTATGTGCACACTCATTTTAAGGTATTGTCCATTTGACATCTGCTGCGATAGATACTTGTTTTCATCATGATTTGAACTTATTGGTTGTCTTTCTGACAGATTGAGACTCTGCCCTGTGGCAAAGCCAAGCGCAGTAACATTCTTGCACTGTTCGCTTTCACATGACTAAAATTTATACATCTTTCCAAAAGATTCATTTCGTCTGCTATATATCAGTTTATCAACCGATATTTACCAGCTAATACTCCCCATTTGCCTATACTATATCTCTAACTGAAACTCTCGATCAAGCTACATCAAGAAGCTTGTGAAACATTGATGCATTATGTTGTACATTTTCTTTACTCCGTTATTCCACCGCATTTCGATTGCATTAACCGTCACCAACACCTGTTCAGCCTGTTTCATTGACTTCCGTGTGGGCCGGATCAATCAGGGAACATTTTGTTCGGCACTCACATCCAGCTGCTCTGGGCTTTCCGGATCCTCGATGCCATTGCCTTACTCTATATCAGATTCAAAGTCTGCCCTGCAATTGTCTTCTCTGTCATTTGGATCATCCAAGTAACCATTCCAGTTTAGCTAATCTTCGGTGTCAGAAATGCCTTCTGTTGCGATATCCTCATCACTTTTGACTGGATGACGATTGATTCTTCAGATTCGGCAGACATTTAATATTTGAGTTTGTCCTGCAGGAAGGTCCTTAGCAGACAAAGCTGGTGGCATAGGTGATCTTTCTGACAGTTTAAATGCAGCCACACCATCATATTTAAAGAGTGACCAGGATGCCTCAACAATCTCTTCCATGTACGAAATGTATCCTACAGCTGTCATCTGGTGGTTTTAAGCGCAAGATTCCTTCTGTGTAGCACGTAGGTTTTGGCAGCCCTGCCAAATCTCCAAACAGTCATGGGCCTTTGCCATTCTGTGCAATTTCCTTTCCTCTGCCTTGTTCTTCATTTCCGAGTCGTTGTCTGTGTTTATTGTATCCAATGCTTGGCCATCGCCTGCCAAAATCCTGTTATTGGCTCAAGCAAACTGCCTTACAACAACCTTTTCGCGAAGTGTCTCGCCTGTGGTTTTTGACTGTTTTCAGGCGATCACATCTCGCCCAAGGAAGAAAATGGACTCCAAGCTGACACCTTGTGGTATGATAGAGAATATGTCACGCGCCGCATTGGAGAGATCGGCGTACTCTGAGTGCAGTTGCTTACACCGGCGCCACCAGTCGGTTATGTCCGGTATCGAAAATATTCTCCTTACCTCCATTAGGTCGGAGTGGTAATCATTGAGATCTGGAATAGTTTGCCCCCAGTTCTTTGGTTCTTCAGGGGGTGAATTCAAACAGAGCCTGGAGGTGGTCAATCAGTGCGCTGCATGATCTCTTTATCCTGGAGTCGTTTCAGCCACATTGTCAGGCTTAAGTATTCTTCATCATTGCTGCACAAAGCATATGGACCAAAGAATGATTGACCAGATCCTGAAGCCATGGCGAAGGGGACAAGATTGCTGCTGGGTACGGTTTCGGTTTTATTGACTGGCACACGTTGATTTTTGGCACATTATTGATTCTCCACATACTTCAGAAAAGCCGCCTTGTATTGGCTAGTATAGGATGTCTCGTCCTCAGGATTAATATCTATTCCCTTGTCCCACTTCCGAAATAATCACAACTTCTGGAAAGGATCGAGGATGTGTGCAGAAATGAGAAGCACACCCGTCGTTGGAGTCACTTCGGCATACAATTTGGACAGCTTCTGTCGAGCTAACTTCATGGTGAAGAACAAGTGTTCCTTCCATTGAATCTTCTTCTTCGCCAAACCTCGCATAATGCCATCCATATGATCGAACATGTCATTGTAGACTACGATAACATGTTGCAATGTGACTGTATGCCTCTTCGACATCCACAGAGTCCAATATCTAAATGGCCTCAAAATCTCCATGACCTACTTAACAAGGGTCCATTCATCCTGTGTTGTGAAGACTGGCCGGTAATCGCTGTATTTTGGATGTTGGAGACACCTGTCAGTGAATTCTTGTAGTCGGTAAGCTCGGTCAAGCAACTCCAGTGTCGAGTTCCATCATATCTTCAGATACATAATAGGTAGTACTGCAATGCAGAAATTCGCTTTTTTGACAGTCAATCAACTCGTTTGGACGACCAGGTGTCAGCATAATCAGTACCACAAGCATTCTCCACTGTATGAAGGTCAGTTTCAGCACTTTCAGAATATCTTGAAATACGTACATTCTCATTTATCTTTGCAAAACATAATCTCATGTCTGACAGCTTATTGATTCTAGCATTGCCCTCATTTCGAAGTCTTTGACTCTTTCCAATGTTTATGCTTTCATTCTCTCCAAATTGCTGATTGCGCTCATGGGCTTCCCAAGACTTGGTGCGGCCTTTAACACCCAGACTGCTCATGAATGCACCTAAAGCCAGCTGTATGATGTGAGCCATGCATGGTATGTAGTTTCTCAATGCAGTCCACTCAATCCCGGAGGCCTCAAGGGTTAATTGCAACTCGTGTATTATTGAGTAATTTGAGGAAGCATTAAATGTCGTACTTCCAAACAAACAGCCATCGGTAAGTTCAACACGCCCAATCACTACCTTCCAATGTACAGCTAGCGTCGCTCCAGGGTGTTGGCCCTTGACTTATCGTTGGTAATTAGATTTCCAAAGTGGAAACGAATACACGATCAATCTCATTGAAAGTGAGTTGTACTTCACGCAATGTCCAATTTCAATTCATATAGTAAGCAATGACCGATCTTATGGCGAGTTTGTTCATCGATGTCCATCAGTCCAATTCCAAACCAAGTTTATTTCGTGATGGCAATTGTGTCTTAATTGCATCCACGGTCAGTCCCTAGTCCCTCCGGCAAATGTTGCTAAGGATCACGGCGGAAGGCAGTACTAGATCACTTTGTAATGCTTTATATGACCATCGTAGCTCGAGATTTGATAAAGCGTTCCATGGATTATGAGCAGAAATAAATGCTGATATTAAGTAGCAATCCCACTTGTTTTCGTGAAATTTGGAAGTTTCAAAGTTCTTAGCTGCCAGTGTAGAGTGTTTTGTCTGTCATTTCGGTCAATATGGATCAACCTGGATGTCAAATTTGAATTTCCTCTGCTAACTTACTATTGTAATTCATCGAGTTCCTTGCCACTCCAGGATGGCCAAAGCTGTTTCATCGACCATTGAACTACTCAATTCAGTTACTTCCGACTCTGTTAATTCATTGAACTTTGCAATGTGAGCTTTTGCCAGCAGGTGTTTCCCCATTGAGCTGGTCCCATGTTGTAAAGGATGGCAAAGAACTTGATGACAAACGATACATATGATCCCAGGGCTGTCAGTCTCCTCAATTCCGCAATGCAGATAAAATCGCTATAAAGATGCACGTCTAGAATTATTGCAAGCGATGGGACGTTTTGAGCCTATGTTCATTGAAGCACACAGAGCGTCGAAGATGATTTGTAAAGTATGGTAGTTAAAATCACGAATATTGACACATTGATTTTTGGAAGAGATCATAAACTCTAGCATTGCAGTATTCAAAGGTTTTGAATCCAACATGGCAGTCGTAACATGAAAGCTTGGTAATCTGACTTGAGTGACAGCCGAAAGCAACATTATAGTACAGCAGAATGCGGGTTCTTAAATCTTGACTCTTGAGCTACAAATAAAAAAATCAGTTCTGTGGGACATTGCATGCATATTTGTGAAGTTGTATACAAGGACATAGTGCAAAGACTGGCCATGTAAAACTCAATTTAGGAACAGCGCAATGCACTTCATCGCTGTGTAACTTACTGAGCCACAAGAAAAATTGGTGACTCTGAGTGGGCGCTCACTCGTAGGAGGCGGACGCGACATCATCACTAGTATTTTTGCCAATCAAGGCTGCCGATTGGTTGATTGTTGGTTAGCTGTGTTTCATAGCCCCTCGATTATCCGAGATGCAAGATCAGAAATCGTTGACGCTCCATTGACGCTCCTTGGACGCTCATTTTACGATATAGTTACGATGCTGTCACAAGTAGTTTTGCATAGAAAGGCAGCCGATAGTTGGATTATGGAAAAATGTTGTTACACAACCCATTGATTCTCAAAGATGCAAGACCTAAAACTGTTGACACTCCTGTGCCGCTGATCTTTATGGCATCGTCTCGATGTTGTTGAAAGCATTTTTGCTTTGATAGGCAGGCGATAGCTCAAATCAGGATTCATGTTGTGGCACAGCCCCTTGATTATCGAGGATGCAAGTTCAAAAATCGTTGACGCTTCGTTGACTCTCATATTTAGGACACAGCAGCTATCTTGTCCCAACTATTTTTGCCTAGAAAAGCGGCCGATAGTTCTATTAACGGTTGAGGTCGCTGCATAGCCATTGGATTTTGTGAGATTCAAGGCCTAAATGTTACAGGTCTCGAAGTCTAAGAGTTGGACAAAAAGAGAAGGAACCTTAATACAGAATATGGCAACTATTCTGTAACAACGAACGATAAACGATACGATGTTGACGAACAATAAATGATACCATGTTGACGAACAATAACCGATATGATGTTGACGAACGATAAACAATCTGATGATGCGGAAAGATAAATGATAAGATGTTGGCAAACGATAAACGGAATATAATGGAATTGAAGAGAAGTACACTCGTGTTGTGCACGGGGCTGTGCTGGCAATTATGAAGTCCAAGGGAATATAGCGGCCTGTAGTAATACAGAGTGTTCGCCCCGTGAGATTAGCAAGTTCACTTCTTACGACGGAGCAATCGTTGCGTCACTGATTCTAGAGAATGGGGTGATGTTAGGGGTTCTCCCTTAACAGTGTCTGTGTAACCTGAGATAACCAATGATGGGTACTTGTCAGTGTAATAACTTTCGGGCCACCTAACTTGCATAACGCCTGCACTAGGCATCCTCAGAACTTTCAGTCACGAGTACCTTTAGCGGGGTATGAGTGAGATATGTCTCGATTGGATAAGCTTCGGCATAGCAGATTCATTTGTGATGATGCAGCAACAGTGCCAGATCGAATGGAGCTTGCTCCGGCCGAGCGTGTTGTTTTCGACCAGATTCATTTACCAGATTCTAGCGGGATTATGTCTGATCACACTCAGGATTACCTCGACCTGCAGACATGGCAATCGATTAGTTGAAAGCTATTAAGTGGGATTTTAAGCCCAATCTCTTATGCGAAGTTGGTTACTGGTCACTCCCCGGTCAAACAGAACAGTCTCGGCATAAGCGTCAACGTGATTGAGGGAATATGACGTTGACTGTTGATATGAGGTCTGAAGGATCCCCGCACATTGGTTTGTGGCGGTATGGCAACTGCGAGTTATTTAATCTACATCGGCATAGTACTGGTTGGCCGCCACCTAAATCTATGTTGCAACTATACTATAGTATTAATTGCTCGAAGACACTGTCACTACGTTGGCAGCTGTTCCCGATTACTGAACCATATGAGAGTGAGATGTCCAAGTTGAAGTTATGACCTGATATATGATATTGTGCGGGTGTGGCCTGATTCTTATCAGGAGCATAACGCTTTAATACCTCACTGGCATGAACACGTTAACCTTGGGGATATGTGGCAATCTCTACCATGCGCATTTGGTATGACTTGCCTTAGCATGCATGCATACAATTACGAATATAAGTCGCAAAGCACGTTGCTATCTGAATCATGGAAAGGAAACCTGGGTCCGCCTGCGTAACATCCTGATGAACTTTCTATAAAGAGGTCACATCATTCTGGCAATAAGAAGGACAAGCTCTAGCAGCGAAACAGTCAAGATACCTACCAGCGGAAGAAAGCCTTTATTCATTATTAAGTGTTTATGATACCTATACCTACCTATTTTTATATAAAATTTATTAGCTTTCTGTAGTGGCAGCCCCGCACCTTTAAGGGAGTATTACTTTATGACTATTACGTTCAAAACTGAGAATGACGTGATTATATACGCTCTCAAAAAGATTATCTCTTACGCTCGAGACAATCAGTATATTTTCGTGACTCAGAGTATCTGGTGGATATCCTCAATCATCGGATTACAACAAGAATTAGTCAGACATATCGATAAATTGAAAGTACGAACCGATATTGGTCGAACCAGGATACCGGCAGAATCTGTGGAGTGTATTGAAGAATTAAATGATCAGAGAATGATAACTACGGGTGTTCTTAGAAAGCCACAAGGACCATTTCTACATCCCGATAGGATCTCGAGCATTGAGGATTCCACAGATAGTTACATTGGATCCAAAGCCAGTACATTAAGTACTTCGGAGGACGACATCCACAACGAGATTATTCAACACTACGAGGAACTTTTGAAACAATCTCAAAGAGAAAGGAAAATATTAGGACAACGGAATCGACAGGTTAGCAGAGCAGTTGTAAGGCCGTATATCCGTATATGGCCGTGTATGAGAGTATATGACAAGATACGGTTGCAGACGTGGATGTGGTAATATAATAGAGTAGTTGATAGGTAAGATTATCGCTAGTCGTCTATATAAGGTTGCAGTTACGCGGCCCTGGACACATCTCGTGCCAATGCCGAGAACCTAATACTGACTGCCATTACATCATCCCCCCATTTAGGAGCAGACCCCCTGGGCTGCCACATACGTCTATATAACAAGAAAACCCAAAAGAAAACAAAACCCAGATGCGTACGCCTCCGTACGACTTTAGTAAGTCCCACAACCGATCAGTGCCCTATGAGCAGCCTCACGGCGGATTTGGTGCACGGGGAAACTCCACCTCCACTTGACGTGTCTCCGGAGGTGGTAAAAACCCGTGCCGACGCCATTTGTACTGGGCCGAGATCCATAAGAAAGTACGCAAAGTAAAACCCCCCGTGAGATGTCAAATCCCATTCCTCCAGTTCAATCATTGTCGAGGCTTTCTCGGACCTTCTCGGTGGAACTCATCAACCAATTCCTGCGCATTCCCGAGATTCTCCGCAGGTTCGCAGCTAGACCGTATGTAACTGTAACACGCCCATTGTACGAGATAATGGAGCTTCCGGTAGCGTCGCTTAGAGTCGAGGATTCGGTCGACTTCCCATTCGTCAGAGTCGTCGACAACCGTCGGGTGCGGTTCAGATGGCGGCTGGCCGGGGGTAGGAGGTGTATAGCGGACGAGCAAAGAGACGTGGAAAACGTTGTGCTTCCAGATCGTATATGGAAGGTCTAATTTGTAAGTATTCTAATTGATGACCTTACTTATCGTGTACGGTCTTGTCCGTTTGTAATTCAACATCTTTGACGGTCTTGTCGTCCGGAAGTGCCGCGTTGAAAGCCAGACCTTATGTCCAACCTCGAAAACATCCTCTCTGCCGCCGGTGTATTTCGTCTGATTGGCTATAGCCTCCTATAAGTTCTTACGAAGGGTTTGGTGAGTCTCTTCCAAGCCAGCTGCGAACGTGTCTGCCTGGATGTCCGAATTCAGGCTAGATGCTTGCTTCGGGGCCTTAAACTGCATCACCGGATGGTAGTGGTAATTCGCCCTGAATGGAGTCATCCTCGTAGACGCGTGTATCGTGTTATTGTAAGCGAATTCGGCTAGCAGCAAGAGTTCGACCCAATTGCCCTGCTCGTAGTTGCAGAAAGCCCGGAGATACCGCTCCATCGTCTGGTTTTGACGCTCCGTCTGCCCGTCCATCTGTGGATGGAAGGCTGTCGAGAGCCGATGGTCAGTACTCAAGTGAGAACATACCCGCGTCCAGAATCGGCTTGTAAACTGGGTGCAGCGATCTGTAACTATGTTGTCCGGGACGCCTCGCTGGCAGATGACGTGTTCAAAGAAGAGTCGGGCCAATTCCGGCGAGTCAATATCCTTTCAGCAGGTAAGTAGATTGCCATCTTTGTCAGTCGGTCCACGATGACGAGAATCCCTGTGTAGCCCGATGCCGTTGCCTCTGGCAAATCAGTGACAAAGTCCATCGTGACGCCTTCCCATGGCCGTGATGGTGTCTCCAAGGGCATGTTGATCCCGTGCCTGGCGTGCCGAGGTGCTTTGATTCGGTGGCATACTTCGCAGCCGCTGACATACTTATGTACACGCGAGTCCATTGCTGGCCAGTAGAAATCCCTAGATACCAACTCAGTAGTCTTAAGAGCTCCAAAATGACCGGACTCAGGGTTGTCATGGAATAGACTTATCACTTTTCCGCGTAGAAAATCGGTCGATGGAACGTATATCCTCCCCTCGTAAGTCAAGACTCCCGCGACAACTTTCCATTGGCTCTCCTCTTTGGCGGTGTCTGTGCCGTCTATCATTGGTCGGTCGACATGCTTCACCGAGGCGTCGACAGCCAGAGGGTCGGAAGCCTGGGCCACGATAACTGCTGCCATGCGCTCGTCGTATGGTTCCACTGGGATGGTTGCCAATGGTCATGCCACAGGCCTTTCGCAGCCGATCTCGTAGTCGGGCCGTCTGAATGGGCCATCGGCCGGAGTCTTGCTGCCTTCCAGGTGCTCAATGACAAAGTCATAAGCCGAAAGATTTTCTGACCACCTGGCTTGTCTTCTGGAGAGTACTTTGGATGTATGGAAGAATTCGAGATTCTTGTGATCGCACCGAATTAAGACCTTGTAATTGGCGCCCTCGAGGTAATGCCGCCACTGTTTTAGTGTTTCCACAATGGCCAATAGCTCCCGATCATAAGTGTCGTAATTCTGTTCAGCTGGAGAGCACTTCCGGGAGTAACAATTGACTGGCCTGAGAACCCCGAAAACATTCTCCTAATTGAGAATGCCCGCAATCGCGAATCCACTTGCGTCCGTTTGGAGAATGATTGGCTTGGCCAGATCGAAATGCCTGAGGATCGGTGCCTCCGTGAAGATCCTTTTCAGTTTCCGGAACGCCAATTCGGCTTGCCGCGTCCATTCCCATTTGACTGTATGTGCCCCTTCTTTGCCTCTCGGGCTTGCCTCTGTCTTCTTTAGTAATTCTGTCAGTGGAAGGGTCACCTTCGCATATTTCCGGATGAATCTTCGGTAGAAGTTCATGAATCCGAGAAGCACCGGAACATCTCTAACTGACTTCGGTGTCGGCCAGTCCTCGATTGTGGAGATCCGGTCCGATTCCATGCCGACTCTATCGGCAGTGATGACAAACCCCAGGAAGCCGAATTCCGAAACTGCGAATTGACACTTCTCGGCTTTGCAATAGAGGCCGAATTCCTTAAGTCGCTGCAGTACTTGGCGCACATGGTCCTCATGCTCCTTCTCGTTTGTCGAATAGATGAGTATGTCGTCCAGGTAGCATACAGCAAAGTCATCAATGTATGGCCATAGGCAATCATCGATGTAAGACTGGAACGTAGCCGGTCCGTTTGTTAGACCGAATGGCATGACCCGGTATTCGAATTGGCCGTAACGCGTTCCAAAAGCCGTCTTGTATTTGTCGCCTTCCTTGATGCGGATGAGGTTATAGGCACAGCGGAGGTCCAGTTTCGTGAATATCCTGGCCTCACGTACATGGTCAAGCATCTCTGAGATTACTGGAACGGGATACCGATTCTTCACCGTCGCCAGATTGAGCGTGCGGTAATCCACACAAAGCCTTAACCCTCCATACTTCTTTTTTGCAAAGAGGATTGGCGCTGCCGCCGGCGATGATGATCGCTGAATAAACCCGTTGGCTAGGTTTGCCTCGATGTAGGCCTTTAACGTCCTCAACTCAAACTCCGATAGGTGGTAAATCCGCCCATATGCCAAGTTATAGCCGGGCTCCAAGTCAATTGCATGGTCGGTTGACCGATGCGGCGGGAGTGTCTCCGCCTTATCTTTGCTGAAAACCTCCACAAATTCTCTGTATGTGGTGGGGATATGTCCTGCATCATCCGTAGGCACCATGTTTATCGTTGTGCCGGCTCCATCTGCACACATTAGTTCTCAATTCATAATAGATATGGAGCGGTATGAAGGAATATCCAGGAGCCCGGATTTAAAACGGTTGGCCACAATAGGGCCAAGCCCCGCCGTCCAGAACTCCCTTCGTGTCTCGGCGTACCGGTAGCAGTCATTCAAGGTCCGCATGGTTGGTACAATCTTCTGCCACAACTACCTCAGCTACTCCCTGCTCACCCGTCCAGCGCCTGGGGCCTATCTCACTCACCATCAGTGATGCCTTCTACGGTCGCTCCCAGCAGCCCTGTACAATCTCCCACACTTAGGAAGAATGTCCCGACGACCTGCTCACTGGTCAGTAGATCGTCAAAGGCAGTTGCTCTGAGTATTTGAATATCTGGGATACCGCCGCATCCTTCGGAACATGCCTCCTCCCTAGCCGTCGATCCTGGTACATTCCCGGGGTATTCCTGATGGTCTACCCGGTCCACTGCCACCACTTCCACTCCCCCTGTGGTTCGCAGAGCAAAAAGTCGACCGCTTTGCCAATCGACGTCAGGATTCCTGGACTGGAACCAAGGAAATCCCAAAACCAAGTCGTAAGCCCCCATGGGCACAACTAGCACCTCCGATTCTCGAACCGGTGATAAGTGCTCCATATACTGAACCGTGAACGCGGTTTTTCGACTGTTGCTCGCATGAGCCATTACTTGGCCATTGAGGCCTAGAGTCATGACGTATGCTGGTTCGTCTGCTAGACCAAGCCGTTTTCGCAGTCTCAGTGACCTAACCATGCTCGTTGCGCCGCAATCGATGAGAGCTCACACGTGTTGCATTACCCCATTTCCATCTCTTATAAAAACCTCGTGAATAATATGGGACGTGTCCGGTCTGGATGTGCCGCATAAGTACTGACTTCACATGAGAGCTTTTGGGCTCTCCAACAACACCCTTGACTTCAAAGTGATCCGATGCGGTTGTATGCTGTCCATTGTCGCCATCAAAGTCTGAATTGCCAACCTCTCCAACCCCAATTCCGGCTTGTCAAACCTCTCCCGTCGGGCCAGATGCCGAGAGAGGCCTATTAGTTTTTTGGTTGCTGATTGTCGAAGGACTTCTGTCGTTTGATTTGGTGTCCTCCGTCCCTGTTTGGAGCTAATGTCTGGTCCTGCTGCGGTGGGTTACCTCGTCATGAGTATTTAGGGCAGAAGCTTGCCTTGTGGTTCGGAGATCCGTATCGTAGGTATTTGCCGGTAGTACGTCGGCTTTCGAAGATTTCCATTGAGACCCATGGTGCTGGTGGTAGGCCTGACTATTGTCTTCCGCCGCCTGATTTGCTGTGTCTGTTTGATCCCGATTGGCCGGATTTGCCGCCGGTGGTGTCGGCTGGCTCGGAGATGGATGGCCGGTAGCCTCGTTTGCCACCTTTGGAAGATGAGTCCGTAGGCTGTTTCTGCTGCTGTTGTTGTTTCTGCTGCTGTGGCTTCTTGTTTTCGACAGGGGTAACTTCCGAGGCCACGGCCTTATCGAAGAATTCGTCCAAGGTGTCAAATCTGCCACAGGCGGGGGTCATGGGTCCAGCTTTGCTCTTGACAGAGTTGCGGAGGCCTGCCCAGGCAATATCGTAGAGGCCTTCTTTGTACTTCTGTAGATTCCACCTAGCCTGTCTCCAATTAGCTTTCAAACGATTCGCATAGGCTCTGACCGATTCTTGTGGAGGTTGTATGTATCCCTGCAACAGTGTGATCACCGCCACGCGTCGTCAGTCCTTATCCCCATAAACCTTGGCCATCTCTGGTGAAAAGAGGTCAAAGTCTTATAGTCATGGGTCGGATTCCACAGATAAGTCGCCCGCCCATTCCGAAGGGTCTGTCATCGCCGTCTGTTTAAGTGTCAGGTTCTGGTGATTACTCCTGGGGTCCAGAAGAGAGATCGCGTATTTGACATGATCGGCTCCACCACGTGGGAATAGGTGGCTGTGGGAGTTGAAATTCGAGCGTAACGCGTCCAGAAATCCGTCCAGCTCTTTTGCACCGCCGCAGAACCTTACAGGGTCAACCATCTTGTAGATATTCGGTCTTGAGCCTACAGTGCTTCGTTCGGTGCGTTCGGTGCGTTCGGCAGCCCATTGATCCCGTTCGGCAGCCATTCATTCCCGTTCGGCCACCATCCTCTCCCGTTCGAGTCTCTGTTCGGCTTTCCACTGGGCTTGATTTATGAGCAGCATTTCCAGCATCAACCGGTTTTGAGTGGCCACGTCTAGACGATCCTCGTCAGTAATTTGGGAACGGAGATCACCACTGTCGTTGTCGATCGGGATATCTTTGGGTCTTTGACCTCCGAGGTCATCGTAGAGGTCATGGTCATCGTCCATCTTGGCCTCCGGTAAGATCGTTGGAGTAGTGCGTTCGGCTGTTGATGCCGCTGCCTGCAGACTGTCATCACTCTCATGGATGTTAGTGACGCGCAATTGAGTTCTGGTAAACTTCTTTGGGGGCATGTTTTGTGATAAAACGCGTTATTTCGTGGCGAGGCGTCGAAAGGGGTAAATCGCGAGATCCCGTGAGCGACACGTATCGAATTGATCAAGAGCGATAATAGTGTAAGGGCGTATATCCGTATATGGCCGCGTATGAGAGTATATGAGAAGATAAGGTTGCACACGTGGATGTGGTAATATAATAGAGTAGTTGATAGGTAAGATTATCACTAGTCGTCTATATAAGGTTGCGGTTACCCGGCCCTGGACACGTCTCGTGCCATTGCCGAGAACCTAATACTGACTGCCATTATAGTAGTCAAGAGAAAATATAAGCCAAAAGCTTATGGAGTTATTAAAACATTGGGGACTCAGACTCAGGGAATTGAAGGCTCTGAGTTAAGAAGAAGGAAAGCAGCTGGCGAGTGTCAACGTTGCGCTTGGCCCGAGGACCGAAAAGGAGGCCATAAAACTATCGACTTATTCAAGCAGCAATGATTAGATAAGGGGACAGCTCTGTTTACCAAAGGAAAGAATTATTAAGGCAACTCAAGAGATAGGAATATTATCTAGGGCCGTTCAAAGTACCTATACATAGGTCATTGGAACCCCCCTAACACAAAAGTTGTTAACATTCCCATGATGATTATTCTTATGACATAGTAGTCATGTTTCCACGACAATTTTTGCGTAGAAAGGTGGCTGACAGTTCGATTATAAGTTAATGTTGCCACGCAGCCATATGGATCTTACAAAATGCAAGGCCATGAACCATTCATGCTCAGTTGACACACATTTTTAGGATGGGGTAACAAGCATGTCGTTTACCTCTTTTGCTATAATGCCAATCAATACATTAGGAATGAGAAAATACAGCCCTTTGATTACCAAGTGTGTAAAACTAAAAATCATTGACACTCTGTTGATGCTGACATTGATCACATCAAAATAGCTTCCGCACACTCAATAATTGTATGTAATGAATTGTATACCCATTATTGACATCCAATATTGTGTTTCTGAGTATTATCATTTGCATTCAGGAGCTTTATTACCTGCCAATTTCTGACCAACCTTTATCCAGATTATCTCAGCGAGAAATGACTGGGCCTTATAGCAATCCTGTGCTCTCTGCCGGCAATTCACGGCATGTAGATCATTTCACTAGTTTGTGATAAATATAGCTTCACTTTGTCACCTTTCCTCATCCAGCTCCTTCTCCTCGATTTCGATGACGTACCATATGCAATTTACAATCTCTCAACCATGTGCACCAGGTCTGTGTGGAGAGTTATGCAGTTGGATTGATGGATGAATGCAGCAGAACGGTTGTCATTCAGACAGATTCATATCGGGCACGGACTGGTCATCCCATAACTTATATGCCATCACTCGCTGGAATTTGGGTTTTATATCTCATCATTAATTTTGCGGTTGCTTTCTCACTTAACAGTAACCTGCAAACAGGATGCGAATGTGTTGGGCGTCTTACAGCCTGTTTTAGATTCTGGAACTTTCAGATGGTGCATTTGACCCTTGCACATGCACAGACGAATTACCATGTCTCAGAATTTGGTCACTGAAATCAATTAAAAGCTGACAAGTTGCAAAATTCGTACACAAATTTCTTTTCACCCAGAGATAACGCCAAAAATACGAATTTGGCTCTTCATTCCTCCGCAGACCCAGGAGCCATCACCATGTTTTTGTCTGAATCAGATTTCTATATGGTGGTTAGCTGGGTAGGACAAATGCAGGGGTAAAAGCTTACGAGTACAACAGGTTTCGCATTCTGAATGAGTCATGAATTGGACCTCGCTGCTGGCACCTGACCGGATATACTCAGGTTCAACTGTGGCTTCCCAGAACCTAGCCAAATATGAACAGTTCTTGGTCCAGAAGTCCCTTCCGGCATTTGCGATATTCTTGGAACAATGTCATGACACTGCGTAAACCCTTCAAACAGTGTCGGTGCAGGTGACACTGCATCATCATCCGTTTTCGGTTGAAGGACTGCCGGAACCCTGATCTCCAAGATGCCGTACTGCTTAACTATTTGACGGAAGTAACCACGTATGTCGTCCCATCCCGGTTGTGTCAATTCGTCAAGCTTCATCTGCTTCTACCGAAACCTCTCCATACACTGCTCCACCATTTTGATGATTGCACCCAACACCCAGCCGGGTTCATTATCCTTGCACAGCGGGCCCTGTTCTGTCTCTTCATCATCCTCATCTTCCCCATCCTCGCCATTGTTGGAACTTGCAAGATCACTCTGAATTTCTGCGATAGCAACCATGATTTCCTGCAAAGTCTTTTCGGGCTCCCTGTTTGTCAATCTGGCATTTTGAGGTTTCCTTGTATCATCCTGCTCCTGCTAAACCACTGCCTCTGCGCCTTCAACTCGCTTTCTTGCCCCAGCGCTCGCTCTCTCAGCTTAATTCTAGATCCATTGTTCTTTCTCTTCATCACTTAAGAAGTGCGTTTGTTGTTGTTTCTCGGACACAACTTTCTTTTTGGATCGCAAGCTGTGCAATGCCCCAAGGGCTCGGAGTCTCTCTGCTTCCAAACCGCTCTGACCTTCATTCGGTTGATGACATTGCTGGGTGGACTGCTTTGCGGAGTTGCCATATTTGCCTCCCGGAAGTGGCCAAAAGTTCATTGTTAGAGCCTGGACCATTGTAGTTTGCGGTGACTTTTTTGTTGGGCGAGATGTTGGATGTTGCAAGATATGGATAATATGGAGGCAGACTGCATCTTTTATGTCAAGGTTGGTACATTTACTCATCTTGAACAAAGCAAAATATCCCTTTTGACTGTCAATAAAATGGGAATAGTTACACTAACTGCACAAGATGACTTGATTGCTAGCGTCAGTTTCATGTAATATCCCAGGGATTCTTTGCCACACACATCAGCAGACGTCCTTTCCCTTGTACAATATCCTATTTATGTCTGACAATCATTTGATCTCGGGTGTCGTACAATGCCATTTATCCCTGTTAACAAACAAACCACATTGGACCTACATATTGCACATTGCGGGGTGGTGGGAAACCCCTGCAACTTGCGGCCATACACTCCAGGATTCATATTGAGTATAAGGAACATCTTCGCTGCTACATATTCCATTCTGACATGAAGCTCACTATATAGTGCTCAGGACTTCCCACTTCTTTTCGTTATCTTCTTCCTCGCCTATTCCCCTCCAGCAAATCATGGATACCCAACCACCCCAGCCAGGGGACAGCAGATCCAAATCAAGCCGTTTGGTGGGCGCTACATCTGATACGTCACTCACAGGCACACAGCAAGAATGCAGACACCAGATAGTCCACTGCGACACGGCCAATGGAGGAACCAGAAATATGACCCAGGATGTACATTGAAAAATCATCCGTCAGACTAGAAGCAGCAAGAATAAGAAGCAGCATGGAGTTGGATGTAAGTATATGCATATGGTGGTAAACAGCAATCAATTGACTATATAACGTACAGCGGGTGTACATAGATAGCTACACACGAAATGTATCGCAGTCCGTAACGTGAAACCTCCCTGGTCGACAAAGACCTTTGTCTGTACAGTCCTTGAAATCGAACATCATGATGTTGTCAGGTGTGGGAACTTTGCGCACGAGTTTCCGGATAAGCATCCCGGGAAGTGGACGAACCTGGCTTTAATCACCTTGGAGAAAGCTACGGAAGAGTATATGGTTGTGGTAATTGCCGAATTTCATTGTTACAAGCAGTAACTAATTTCTTGGAGGTTTTCAACATGTCTGCTACTGTGGCAAGGCAAGGAGGTCGCATACAGCTGGAACAGTACGACATGCGCCTGGTGTTGAATATGGCCAAATGGGCAAAGGAGGGTTTTCGTGTTCCTCAATAGACGAAACTCAATTCCTGATCATAAAACCTTGTGTCAAGGTCTGAGAAAAAAAGACATGTGGGTGTTGAGTTTCCTGGGCAATAAATGGTGAAGACTGCGATGGAATGACACCTGCCTATGGTTCGTCAATACCACACGGCCTGATGCCTTCCTTCCCACACTGGCACTGCAAAGAATCCGCAGACACAATGGAGATGAAAAAGATCATGCACCCATCCACCCGGCCAAAACAGACAGCCGACTTCAGAGCTGATGCCACCTCTGCCGAAAACGCCAGCCATGTCAACTGGTAACAGTTCCGAATCTCAATATTCCGAAATTGTCAATTTGCCAGCGGGACATACGTATTGACATACATCCCTTCCCTGTGCTAGATTGTTTACTCTTGATGCACATTCCAACGATGGGCAGCTCAATACAGATTTTAATCCAGATATCCCGACTGATGAACGAATATCCACTACTTAGTACACTATCTGCTGTGTGGTAATGCAGCTAATGTCCATTTGGAAGTCGACAGCAGCCTATTGAGCAAACCTGGAAGTCACGACGAGCATTGATCGAAAGGCACGGGATTTTGGAGTTCATTATCATATATTTAAAACATCAGCAACAACCCTAGTTTCCGTCTGAAACACCCGGGTGTTCCGGAAGGCTCTGACGGCTCTGACGGAACCTTGTACCCTCTGAAGGAGAATGACACGCTTCCAGTGGCCCAGGCGACGGGTCGCGTTGCATACTTACCTCCATTACTATGCTCCTGGTATACACACCATCAGAACGACACATGTGATATACTCTTTGCAGGGGTTGCAGTTGTGCTGTAGCCATTCACACAACGCCTGGCGATGTTTATGCCTCTCTTCGGCCGATAGCCACATTGTACCTCTCTGCTATTGCTATATATCGGATGCCGCAATCGCCTCATCTATGTTTAGCTTTGAGATTTTGTCACATATTGCAATACAGTCTTCGCTTCAGATACCTCGCTTGTCATTGCATTTGCTTCACCATTATCGTATTTTCCAGGTCTGAAATATACAGTCTAATCTTCACACTCTCTAGTACTATGCCCTCAGTCCTCCACATTCTGTGTTGATCCTTCATCGGCTTGCAATGGTTCTTCCTCCTCATCCGCATCCGCATCATCGCCATCCTCCCCCTCATACCTGTCGACATCACTGGGTCCCAGGTCAGTCCTCCGCATTCTGAGTTGATCCATCATCGACTGGCGTTGATTCTTCCTCCTCATCCGCATCCGCATCCGCACCGTTGCAATGCTCGCCCTCATACCCGTCGACATCACTTATTCCCAGGTCAAACCTCTCGAGTTCAGTCACGGGCCGTCGTCCCCGGCTGGCGGTGAGGATGGCATCGCGATCATCGCTGTCATTACCTTCATCTTTGTAATCCATGCTGCCCCCTGGCATCCCAAAATGAAGTTTGTCATCCGTGCAATTGTTGTCTATCGGGATTTTTGGGTCAGTACTTCCGATCTCAGGCTCCTCAAGCGCCACTTCGGAGGCCAAATAATCAAGAAAAATACCATTGTCAACACGCGCTGCTTCCACGCTGATCACCACAGCAGGCGTTGGGTTCTCCGCCGGTTGCATCTGATGGTTGACTGTAGCAAGAGTGATGTTATACACCCTCTGTTGATAGCTCTCCGGTGGTGTGTTCCAGATATTCATCAAGAACGTATACGTGTCTGCAACGCCAGGCGAGGTTAACAACTTGCGACCCGTTATAGCGCAGCAGGATGCAATCTTACCACCGTCATTCTTGCAGTTGAAGTAGTTCGAGCGACCAGGTCTGTCCGCTTTCAGCTTTGACTTGGAAGCTTTCCGATGAACACCTTTGTTCTTTTGCCACTCCAGGACAGCATGGCGCAACGTGGTGCATGTAAACATGATCAGTGGCGAGGGTATATGACCGTCCTTGTCGTTAATCATGGAATTACAAAATCCATCAGCATACTTACCGCGGTTATTCACCCGATGATAAAATTTGATGTAGATGAACCGTGGGAATGATTCCGCCAGGAAGTAAAGTGGACGCTAGCAATTCGTTATCAGCTTTCGACTCTCTCCCCGTTGGATTTGGACCGCATACACCACCTTCCACACGCTCTGCTACCGGAAACAGATACTTATTGTCTGCCAGAAGGGATTCAATGAATTCCAAATGCTCTGCGGCAGATTCAAAGCGGTTGAGATCATAAAGCTCTGCAATGTTGTCCCTTACTGATTGAATAAAATGGGATTTAACCCCATCGACTTGTGGGCAAACCTGGTACCGGTTTGAGCGTGTAATATCCACCGTGGGCCGTTGATTAAGCATACATCTCTCAAGATCTCCTTTGTGCATGCCTCAAATGCTATGGACCAAATGTTGTTTTGCTGCATAGCGGTGTTCCAGTACGTCTCTATTATCTGCCAGTATGGGGCTTCAGCTTATGCTATAACAAGGCGTCGCGTTGCATAACTTACCATCTCCAAGTCGCTTGAACTCATAAACGGCTGTCTGTTCCACATGGAGAGCTCCAGGAGCCGGCCCTTTGCAAATACAAGACGCGTCATGTCGGAGTGACCAAATCGATGGATGCTGTAACTGCACGAGACCATTGCTTGAGGTGTAGACACCGCCTGCGGTTGCAATTGCCACTTCCTCTGTCTCTGATTCATTTCGGTAGCTTGCGTTCACAGTGGATTTGTAATGATCGCGCGGGCTTCTGGATTCGGGATGGGGCTAGGTAGGTTTTCAAAACCGCTGAGAGGAGTGGAAGTGCTAGCAATGCCGCATGCTGAGCTGGATACCACGCGACGCGTTGAGTGTGTCTGTATGGTTCCCCTGGGAGCTGGTGTGTTACGACTGCTTGTACCAGGCGTGGCGGTTGGAGTAATTATTGACCGTCGTTGTGTAGCGGGCGGGGTGGAAGTCACGCGTTGAGTGATATCTGTAACGCGAGAATTGTTCAGCGAAGATGAGGGGGTGGAGTTCTGACATTGGATTGTAGAGCGTACAGAACTCCCTCCTTGAGAGGAATCCCTCTCACCAGCCAGTATGGAAACCTGTCTCTTAGGAGGCGGAAGTTGAGAATTCCGTGAAGGCCCAGGTTTTTGTTGATTCTGACGATTAGCAAGACTTCGAACATTTCGTACGACCGGAGTTGTGTCAGGGTGAGTGCTTTGGGAAGGCATATTCCGATATAGATGTTCGACGTTAAGAAGGTAGGAATAATATCCTCTGCATGCATATGCAACGGCAGGCGAGGTAGACTCCTATTCGAGCGACCATGGACGGATTCGACACAAAAGAGAGGCGCAGTGTAGACTGCACTAGACTCCAAACCCTGACAATACTCGGGGACGAGATCCCTTCAGAAGCATTCAATTATGGGGTCAACTCCCATCAGATTAAACTCAGATTAAACTCAGCATTGATATTCACTGTTACAGCGACGTCTGAAGGTCTATTTGTACCGCTTGAAGGGTGTTTATGCCATCTTGGTTGCGACTATCATCGTATTGCACTCGTTCTTGGCACAATACTTCGAACGATCGATTGTGTATATCTTCAGCTTCCTGGTGGAAATTCCACTTTGGCAGAACTAAAAGCATCACAAAGCGAACAATGACGTATTCTCTATCCTATGGCATCAGTTGCGAGTGCTTTTTCCACTGCTAGGTGTTGGTAGCCATGTTGGATGGTTGCACAGTTGGGACAACTTGAGAACTACTCAGTTTGCTCCGAGATGCACCAGGTCTGAGTGGTAAAAGTGGCATCAGATACCAAAGCAAGGCCCAGCGTCGCAAACTGTCCTCACCGCCTGGACTAAATCTCGTCTCGAGGCTTCACATTCATGAGGTGCCTGGTGGTTGTGCAAGATGATGGCTGGGCCGTTTTGTGTTCATTAACGAACAAAACGCAGGATATGAACCAAATCGCAGGAACTCGAGTATATATATCCCTTCTTCCCGCCTACACCTCGATTCTCTTTTCCTCCTGTATTAAACACACCGGCAGCAATTAAACACACCGCCAGCATCCTGAACTATCTGGACATCACGTGACTTGCACGAAACAACGCCTCTCGGTCCAAAACACACCCGATAACCTACAGAACTTTGTACGTTCACTCTGGGCTTCCTTCCGCTCCGTTCAACTGTATTATAATGCTAACGCCTCGGATGTAGATTCGTTTTCAACTCGCAGCGATGGCTCCAAAGGGCAGCCGCAAAGGAAAGGGGAAGGCAACTGCAAGGGCAAAAATGCCGACATCGGTTATAAATCAACGCTTGTCATTGGATCGGGACTGTAAAGAGGGATTCATCTCGGAACACATCCGTGGACTCATACGGATAGACAATGTTCGCGATGTAATGGATGACAGGGCCTGGGACCTGTTTTATGATATAATCATTCTTGATCCAGTCATGACTGGCCACTTTTGACAATTCCAGCTGATGTGGCCCCACTGCAGGAGCAGGAGTTCACCTTTTCGGGAGTGGTGTGCAGCGTTCTGCTCATATATGGGGCAAATGTTTGACAAAACCCGCGATCAAATGAATGATTGGAGGTGGGACAACCCCCATGCCTTCGGGGATCAAGTCGATTGTTCCAATCCACAGACAACCAGCTTGGGGATGGTCATTCCCACCGGCGAGCGTTTCTCTTGGTACGGTAGGGATGATCTCAGGGCAAAGATTGAGCCACCAAGCTGCCGGCAGTACAAGCCAGGCGACTTCCTGGCCGTTAGACCACTGAATTGGGATGAAATAATCGATGAGGATGACGATGATGAGAATTGGGCGGATCCCACAATGCCGAGCAGTGGATGGAGCCGTCCTGGCGATGGCAATGACAATGACAATGGCAAGGGTGAGGAGGACATGCAGGGAGGTGAGAATGGAACCGGGAAAGGGAAGGGAACAAAGGACGGGAAGGGGAAAGGGAAGGGGAAGGAGAAGGGAAACGCTAAAGGGAAAGGTATTGTTAAACAAACCCCAACGGGAGATGATATCTCTCGTGCCGTTGCTTTGCCGTTGCAGAAGGAAAAGTATGAGGCAGACTCGGGCATGGAGGACTAACTAGAGCGGGTATATTTAGAGCCGGAAGCATCGCCCGGCATATCAATTTTGTCAGATGATGATACCGACTCTACAGAGAAGTCGGACGGCAAGTATGACTCAGAACTTGACCCTGATGTGGATATGCGCATGGAGGATGATGTGGACGCAGCGGACGACATTGATTTCGACAGCGATGTGGATATGGAAATGAATGGTGACAATGATTAGGAGGAAGATGAAGAGGAGGAAGATGAAGAGAAGAAAGATGAGGAGGAGGATAAGGATGAGGATGATGGCAAACAACATCGGACGATTGGCCAGGGACAGATGGTAAATACATCGGCTGACAATGCTGATACCATGGTAGACAATGAGCCATCCGTGCTACCTGAGCAAGGCCAGGAGATGAAGCAAGGCCAGGAGATGCACGAGCATACCCCACGGCCACAACCTCCGGCACCTGCCCCATGGCCCCAAACCCCGGAGCCTCCCCCATGACCACAAACTCCGGAGACTCATTCCCTCAGTGCGCTAGACTTTTTGGAACTTGTGACGCCTCAAAAACCTCGCCCAGCGGCGCACACTTTGCAAGAAGCTGAGGCTGCCGGAAACCCCTCGGATGTCGATGTGGAACAGCAGCTACTTGGTGAATCGGTAGGTGGCGACAGTCTCCCCAATGTCCCACTGCCGGATGTCCCCCTCCCCGATGTCACTGTCCCAGTTGTCCCTCTCCCGGATGTCCCTCTCCCCGATGTCCCTCCCCCTGATGTCACTCTCCCTGAGGCACGGTCAGATGGCTCAGTAGGCGAGGAGTGAACCAGTACTCGCCTTGCGTTTGGGTTATAGTCGGGTTCTTGTCTTGTTAGTTTCCTTCGCTGTAATCTATTCATCTGAGGCACTGATTAAGGTATGCATGGAGGTGTTTTGTTCGTTTGGGTTGGGGTTGTGGGCTTGTTCGTTTCCTTTGTTCAAATCTATTCATCTCAGGCATTGATTATTACACGCGTCGCGAGGTTTTTGGATTGCTTAGGGTTTATTTTTCATTTATTCGTAGTATTATTAGACCTCGCGCATGCAGTGTTTTTGCAACTCCTGGTGTGATTGTGTTGAGGCTCAATAAATCTCTCAAGTATCGTGAGCTTATACCCACACCAGCCTGCTCAGGCCCAGCTCCAACTTTCGTCCCTTTCTACAGTGAATACTCCACTCCTCCCGTGTCGTCGAGAATGCCAGAGAAGACCCCATTCCGCTGCCCCGAATTTCCATGCAGAAAGAAGTTCACCTCAGACAGCTGGCGACTTAAACATATCAAATTTCACCATCCTGAACACCTTGAAGTTGCAAAGAATCTGACAGTTCGCAGCACACCCCGACACGTTGAACCCGCTCAGCGTCGCGAATTCAACCATAACATAGATCCAGTCGCAGACTTGGACGAGTTTCCCTACCTCGAACACGTCGAAAACATCACAGACTCGGAGTCCCAACCACCGCCACCCCTTCTGCCACCGACAGAGACATACCCCCGCGCCGGCGCTCCGCTGAGCGATTTCATTGCTGAGCCATGGGAACGTGACGCGCAGGGTTGCCTTGAGATGAACCTACAGAATAATCCCTCCTACCCGTTTGCAACGCATGAACAGTACAAATATTTCCAGTGTGGGATCAAGAAGAAGGGTATGAAGACGTTCTATGACAACGTGCTGAAGGAAGAAAACACCACTCTCCGTTTCCCAAGCTTCAAAAACGGGGAGGCGTCCAGAAGCTCGTGGCTAGCATGCCAGATGATCAGGCTCTCGGTGAGTGGGAACTACACACCCTCGAGGATATGAGATGGAATGACAATCACCAACGGCCTATCTAATACTGGAGTCGAGACATCATCAAAACCATGAGATGGTTGATGAGGCAGCCAGCCTACGCCTAGCATCTCATTTACGCCCCTCAGCGTGGCTTTAACAGCGATATACCACCGAAACGCCTCTATGCTGAAATGCACATTGTGGACTGGTGGTGGGAGACACAGGTAACAAGAGATACTCGAGGATAATAACGTGCTAATCGAGATTAAGGCAACGCTCAGACTGGGGGATACACCGGTTCCCTTGATCTTCATGTCTGATGGAACACATCTCTCGAAATTTGCTGGCGACAAGAAACAGTGCCCTGTACATATGACAATTTGCAACCTATCTTCGAAGATCCGCCAGATGCCCTGAGCGCACATCGTTGTAATGGTCACTCTCCTACCGATTCCAATCAAGAACCTCAATATTCCCCAGAAGCGGCCGGATGAGCAGCAACAAACAAACTGTGAGGTGCTGCACGAAGTACTCCGGCGGGTACTCCAGCCTCTCACCTTGAAACTGAATCCCAGCGACAAGAGCGGGTATTACAACGTTCTCTGTGAACATGGCAACTTCAGGCGTTGCAAACCGGTTTTAGCAGCATGGCTTGCAGATTGCCCTGAGTATAGCGACCTACATCGTCTCGAGCGGCATGTCTGTTTTTCATACGAGTCTCCAAAGAATGAACTTGGAGATGATGTCCCTTCTGACAAGCAACACCCCCGGTGGGGTCAAAACCAATATAGAAGGCTCAGCGATGCCAACACCAAGTCAGCCGATGCTGAACTCTCGTCGTGCCATGTCCACCGAGGATTCAATGTGTTTCAACATATTCCCTGTATCATGAGTGACCTTCCAAAGGCCGACCTCCTCCATACAATGCAGATCGGCATGCTTGACCACCTCCAGAAGTCGATTTTCCACTTCATGAAGACACACGAACAGCTTAACAAGTACAATGCAATCTGGTTATCCGTGCCTGCTTACGACGACCTCACACCAAAAAATAAGTCATATGAGCAAGTTTCTCAATGGAATGGGAAGGAGATGAAAGAAATGAGCCGGTACCTGTTTGGAGTTGTAATCCAGTTTCCTCTAGGTGGAAGCCCCGCTCAGCGTCCCATATTCAATCGCGCAATTGATTGCACACGGGTATTGTTAGAATTCTATATGTACACTTGATATAAATCTCACGATGATGAAACTTTGAGCTACATGGAGGACGCCTTGCATCGTTTTCACACCTTCGAAGTTGTTTTCTTACTCGAGCAAGCTGGCAAAAAGGGGAAGGCCAAAGCCAATGCGCTGAGAACAGCACTAGTGAAGAAGCGAAAGGTAGAGGAGGAAACAAATGCTGAAACTTGGACACCATCCAAGAAGGGGTGCAAAATGAACGCCTGGCGGGATGATATCAGCCATGAGATAGATGCTTCCAAGGAGTTGGATGCCGACTTCAACTTTCCGAAGATCCACTTGGTGTCTGATTGGGTCGAACAGATTTGTCGATATGGAGCCTTGCAACAGTATTCTGCTGAGGGACATGAACAAGCACATAAAACGAACCTCACGGACAGTTGGAACGCCTGCAATCACAATCTCAACTACCTGCCAGAAGTAATCCCCTTTCAGCGTCGCATTCTCTACTTCGAAATCAGAGAGCTCAATCTCCAAGCCCTCGCTCAGCGTCGGGAGAACAGCGCTGCCGTCTGCAAAGTCCTCCCTTCCGGTGCTGATCTGGCTGCCCCCTGGGCTCCCAGTCATATGCGAAGCCCGAATTCATGGTCCCCCAAAACTGCCGTGATGGAAAGCATCTTGACACTAGGATCAAAGACTTCCGAGCAATACTTGACAATACACAAGACGCAACGCACCGTGTGGCAATATACAGCGGCACGCGGGAGTGAAACAAGCATAAGAGTCGTTACAAGACGTAAATATCGGATGAACAACTGCACGCAATGGAGCTCTGTATTTACCAACGTATTATTGTTCAAGTTGAGGGTTTCGATGGTAAACTCATATCTCAGATGTGTCGATGCACAGGAAGCCAGAGCTGGCCTGGAGGGGATCGACAGAACATCTGGGTATGGGTAAAACAACACCCGGGGTGGTGTTATGGCGCGCTGAATGGACGTCTCCCGTGGCAACTGCAACGACTATTCAAAATCAAACTCCTAAAAAAAGATGGAACTTTCGTTGAGTACTGGTTAGCCCTGGTGCTCACCACAATACCTGAAAACTCGGGTAACTTGGATCCCATCTCGAAATTTGTACAAATGAGAAAAGCGCCGGCAGCCGTTGCTTTGCAAGTTTTCAGCATGGGAAATATTGTCGGCTGCGTGCACGTCATCAGAGAGACAGCTACTAGTAGTAAGACAGGAGACGGAAGCCACGAACGATGGATTGTCAATAGCGACATATATCTGGCGACTTGGAATGAGATGTATAATTAGTAAAGGGAGATTGGCATTTTGCGTGCAGATAGAAGGAATGCGAGAAAAGATATTCCCAGCATCACACATCGCCTTGCAATCCCGTATAATTAATCAAGAGAGAATTACATTTTGCGCGCAGGTAGAAGGAATGCGAGGAGAGATTTTCGCAGCATCACCCATCGCATTGCAATCCCGATGCAAGCGCGTACCCAATGAATCCATTCCGACATATGGTCACAGTTGGCCACAACGCCAGAGTGATCGTTCAAAATAGGAGACTGACAGAACGAGAAGCAACAGTGAAACAGCGATCAGAGGGCGATATAGAACGCGACGCGTTGAATTAACGCCGGGCTCAGAGTAATCCACCACCAGGGTGTAACTGACAGCTCTGACGGAGTGCGTCCACTCTGACGGAGCTATTCCGCCCGGACGGAAATATTTTTTGCTGATGAAGTATTTTAAAAGAACAACGTAGTGGTCAAGAAGAAAGTAAAAGAAAACACCCGAAAGGCTGCCAAAATAATGTGAATGATAGACTGCGCAAACTCAAATAATTGTATATTGTGGATACACCCGTGACAAAATGAGTGTCAACAGAGTGTGAACAATTGTAGGTGATGTAAGTTTGCTAATGAAATAGTGATTTGGTCGTGGTTATACATAATCGAAGTATTGGCCGTCTTTATTGCGAAAAAATATAGCGGTACGCTCCCTACCTCATCTTGGAAATGAGCATCAATGGAGCGTCAACGATTATTTGTCATGGGTCCTGGGTAATCACACCGCCGATAGGTTGCAGGCATGCAGAGAGGAATCATTGGCCGCCTTTGTAGGCAAAACAGATTGCGATACCCTCCCTTCCCGATCTTAAAAATGAGTGTCAACGAAGAGTTAACCATTGTTGGTCATGTATCTTGGGTAATATGTGGTGTAATTGGTTGCAAACAGTCATAAACAAAGTATTGGCTGCCTTGATAGGCAAAAGAGAAAGTGAAACACTCCCTGCCCCATCTTGAGAATGTGCGTCAATGGAGTGTCAACGATTGTTGGCCTTCCATCATGGCTAATGACAGCACGATGTGGCCGTTATGGTTTATATATATCGTTTTGACTGCTTTTGTACAATAGAAGGCTCAAGAATACTTAGTTGTAGCTCTGTAAATGAAATAAGTTGTTACTGTCCTGGAGGATGTGGGGGGAATATTCAGTGCATATCTGCCTTGAAAGGCTGCTGTATCCTTGTTTATGGATGTTTGTGATCAAGCACCACTCATAGTACCGAAGATGCAAGATCAAAAATCGTTGATGGTCCATTGACGCTCATTTTCAAGATGGGGTAGGGAGTATTTTGATTTCTCTTTTTACTATACAGGTGGCCAATACGGAGTTTATGACTTTAGGTAACCTGTCGCAGCCCGGATTACCGAAGATACACAACCAACGATCGTTGATGCTCCGTTCACACTCATTTTCAGGATGTGGTAGGGCACGTGTGTCTGTTCAGTTTGATCACTAAGGTGGCCAAGATATCGACAATAAAGAGTGATGTACCAATGTTAATATTTTACGATTATCAGTTGCATATCTGAATGTAAACATATATGTAAAACCTGAAACCCAGAACCAGAGATTAGAACTGACGGGCCGGGCCAAACGCGGTGGAACCTGTGGGTTGATGGGTACGGGTTCGGGTTTGTCCCTCCAAGAGTCACTGGGATATGTTTTGGACGGGTCCGGAACAGAACCGACCCATTTTTACGATCAAAACCCGGACAGCTTGTGGGGTACCCGGACCAGTTGCTAACACTACGTAACAGCAACTAAATCGCCATTCAATTACATTATGTAAAAGAACCAACATCGTCAGAACTCCGTTGACACTCATTTTAATTTATTGTCAATTCACAAGCTGCTGCCATTAATAATTGAATTGATCATTATTTTAACTTATCGGGAGCCTTGGAGACTGATTGAGACTCGGCTCTTTGGCAAAGCTGAGCACTTTAACATTCCTGCACTGGTTACACTCAATCTATTCAAATTTAGATATCTTGATAAATAGTTGATTTTGCCCACGATACATCTGTTTATCAATCCATATTGAAATGCGACTGCTCACTATTGCCCCATAATATTTCTCGAGATCAAATTCTCGGTCAAACAACACAATGATTCTGGCAAAATGATACTGATGGATTCTGTCCAACTTTTGCTTGCTTCCCTTATTCAGCCACGTTTCCATTACATTCACCATCACCAACTACTTTTGAGTGGGATTCGTTGACCTCAATGTTGGCCGGATCAATCTGGGAACATTCATTGCTGCATTAACATCGCACTGCTCTGCGCTATCCGGATCCCCAATGCCATCGCGCAGCACTGTATTCCATTCAATATCTGCCTCCCTGTCGTGTGCGCTCTGATTTCATTTAACCAAGTCAATATTCTAGGTAAGTTGATTTTCAGCGTCCGAAAGGTTGTCAGCTACCCTATCCACATCGCTTTTGCCGGGACAGTGGGAAATTCTTTGTATTCAGGCCACATTTAATACTTGAATTCCTCCTCCTGGGAGGTCCTTGGCACACTATGCTGTTGGCAAAGGTGATTGTTTCGACAATTTACATGCAGCAATACCATCATGTTGAAAGTTTGATCAGAAGACTTTGCCTATCTCTTCTGTAACTGATTTGTATCCTACGGATGGCATTTGGTTGTTGTGAGAGCGAGATTCCCGCTGTGTATCATATATGATCTGGCTGCCCTGCCACATTTCCATGAAGTCACAGACCTTGGCGATTGTGTGCAATGTTTATTCCACCACCTCTTACTTCATTTCCAAGACATTTTGAGTTTTTGTGGTAACCACTGCTGGGACATTGCCTGTCAATATCACATTATTGGCCTAAGCAAACTGCGTTATTACAGCATTGTTGCAATGGGTCTCATCAGTAGATTCTGACTGCCCCCAGCCAGTAATGTCATGTCCAAGGGAAAAACAGGCCTTCAATCCGAGACCATGTGGTATGATAGATAATATCTCACTGGTCACATTGGAGAGGTTCATGTACTTTGACGATGTTTCCTCTTCTTGATACCACCAGTCAGTGATATCTCGTATCAAAAATGTACACCTAAACTACCGAGGGTCAGTGTGGTAATCGTTATGATTTGGATTAACTTGCCCCCAGATCTTTGGTGAATCAGGCAGTGAATTCAAATAGAGCCATGCGACTATCATTAAGCACACTGCATGATCGCTTGATCCCAGTGTTAATTCATCGACATTTCTAGATATTAGCCATTTGTTATTATCACTGGACAAATCTTGTGGATTGAAAGATTATTGACCAGATCTGGAAGCATATGCAGAGAGGAAGAGAATTATGTTTGGTACTATTTAAGGTGTTATGACGGATAAATATCTATATTTGCGACAGTATTCAATCTCCACATAGTTCAGGAATGCCATGGGGTAATGGATAGTATATAAAGTCCCATCCTCAGAACCAAAATCCATTAGCTTGTCCGACTTTCTAAATGATTGAAACTTCCGGAAAGGATCGAGGATGTGTTTGGAAATCAGAAGCATAACAGATGTTGAAGTAACTTCAGCATAACATTTGGGCAGCTTCGGTCGCACAAACTTTATGGTGAAGTATAAGTCTTGCTTCCATTGAGTCTTCTTTTTAGCTAAAATCCACATGACACCATCCATATGATCGAACATGGCATTGTAGACAGTGACAACATGATGCAGTGTGACTGTATGCCATTTTGACATCCACAGGGTTTAGTGTTGGAGTAGCCTTAAATCTTCCATGACATACTTGACGATGATCAATTCATCTGTTGTGGTGACGATTGGCAAGTAATCACTTTATGCTTTGGATTTTTGAGCTACTCAGTGGTGAATTCTCGTAATTGGTAGGCTCACTCAAGCAACACCAGTATTAAATTCCATTGTGTATTCACATTTATTACAGTTAGTATTGCGATTCGTACTGTGGCTTGTTGACAGTCCATGAACTTGTTTTGACAACCCCGTGTCAGCGTAACGAATAGCGCAGGCATCTGCTGCTATATGTAATAGAATATGTTGCGAAAGCCCAGATAGATTGTTTAAAATCTAACGATGAGAGTCCAAAGCAACGATATGATAAATATAACGAAGTAATGAAGTGGTCGAAATAAGCTCATATAATACGGCAGAAGAAGGTATCATGAAGATATTATTGTATTCTTATCGATGTCAGAGCAAGTCCAAAAAGGTGTTCTCTAACTGGAGAAACAGTATCTATGTATATATAAAACAAGGAGTGATTGTCCATGACCACGGTCGCGGAACAATATCCTGAAACAGTAAAGAACAACTCTTCAACTGTACACAAATATAAACCAGAACTGTAAAGAATACAACAGAACCATCAAGGCGCATTCTAAAAGATAACTGCTAATAAATCCCTTTCCAATGGAACCAAAAAGAAGATTCTAGACAAGTTCTAACCAGAACTTTCTAGACATCCTGGTAAAAAAGATAAAAAAGTATTTAATGCACTACATTATTCTTATCCGCAAAGACCTTCCATAACAATGAGTAATATAGAGAAGATAGAATTATTTGTAAGAGAAGTATAGATACTCCCGTACTTCCAATACTCCTTCTCACTTTGATCCAAATATTTTTGAGCATAAGTGGTCATTCACATATCTCGTCATTCCCTTTGCACATATATGTGCCAAATTTTCTTCCGAGGGTCCATACATAACTGACACATTTCCTGGATTGATTTGTTCTCACATAAAGTGATATGCCAGATCGATATGTTTTGATCCGTCGTTAAGTTTTGGATTATATGCAACATCAATAGCGGCATTGCTATCGCAAAAGAGGGCTGTTGGTATATCCTCTTTCATTAACTCTTGAAGTCCACATTTTAACCAGAGATGTTGTTTTGTTGTCATAGCAAGTGCCATATACTCAGCCTCAGAAGTAGAGGTAGCAACAGCCTGCTGTTTCCGACATCTCCAGGAAATAGGAGCATTTCCAAGTTGAAAAATATATCCCGAAAAGCTCCATCTAGTATCTAAACAATTGCTGTAGGATTCATCCATATACGCATTAATTTTCAGTTGATTATTCCAGGGATTAAAAAGGTGTTAATCCTTGGTTCCTTGAACATATCGAAGTACTTGGTTTGGTGCGGTATGGTGCGTAATTGAGGGAGACGCATGAAACTGTGAGCGGTGGGTAATGGAATAAGCTAGATCAGGTCTAGTCCCAGTAAGTAAATACATCTCAGATCGGATTATTTGTTGATAAGCAGTTGTATCGGTACATTGTTCATCGACTTCAATAGCCCTGAACCAGTGGTTTGGGTCGATAGGTGGCGACACCGGTTTCCAATCTTGCATTGACAAATGGTTCGGAATTTTATTGATGAATGTCAACTGTGATTGAGTGATTCCAACTTTGGTAAACGTTCTTTGGATTGCTAGAAGCCAATTGAGCTCACCTATGTCGATGACTTTAAACTCGGTTTTCAACACGTCAATGGTTTGCTCTCTTAGATTTCCAGTAGCTCCAAAGAAGGTAATGTCGTTTACATATATAGTCAGGAAGTGATTCCCAGATTCGTGGGCGAGCACACAGGGATCCCAAGCAGTTGTCACAAATGCGAAAGGTCCTAGGTTTTCTATTGACTGGTAGCACCATCCCCTCGGAGATTGTTTCAATCTGTAAATACACCTCTTTGACTTTGGTACCATTCCATCTATCCTGCTGCCTTCCGTTGGATCAATATAAACTTCATCGTTCAAAATCTCTCATAGGAATGCAGTTTTGACGTCCCATTGCCCAGGTCACCATCCTTTACATGCCGACATAGCCAATAAAAGTCTTCGAGAATTATACTGGACAACGGGGGCGAAAATTTCATCGTAATCTTGGCCTCGGGCCTGTCAAAACCCGTTATGAACTAACCGTGCCTTATAATGTTTGACTTCTCCTTGAGCATTTGCTTTGGGTTTAAATACCAATCTACTCACAACGATTTTCCTTCCAACTGGTGTTGGAATCACATCCCAGACATCATTTTCCTTAAGTGATTGTAATTTGTCAGCAATCACCTTCTGCCAATCTGACTATTGCGGTGACACTTTGGCCTGTCGGTAAGACTTTGGTTCATTTATTCACAATACACTTAAATTTGCCCACTGGCTTCCTTCAAGTCTTTGCACAGGTTGATTTTCCGGAGTAGGAGGTCGAGAAGGTGCATCTCACATGGTAACTTCGGAACCCTGGTTCTCGAAACCATAACGTTCAGGTGGGTGGACAATTCTTCCAGCATTGGTGACAACCTGTCCAAATGAAATTGGTGGTGGCATCACAGGTCATGGAGGAGGAAGACTTCCAGATCCCAATGGAAGTTGAGATCATTGTTCAGGATTTTGACATTCTTCATTTTCGAAAAAGTGATCGTCAGGAATTGCTGTTCGTACTGATCCATTGAAACTTTCTATATCGTCTGCGATTGGTTCATTTGGTATAGCTTCACGATAGGCTATATTGTTGTCGTTGGAAACCCAATAGGGAGCACTAAGATCCTCGTCGCTTTTCAGATCATTAAAGTCTGCTTCCAATATTCGTCCTATAGACTCATGTTCATTATCGAATCAATTATTAGCTTCTTGAGTATTTTCTCTCCTTCATTGTCGCAATAAACTATCCAATGATTCTCCATTATTAGTAAAGGAATAATCAAGAAATGTTTGTTGAAATAGTAATGGACTGAGATGTTGAATAGTTCGATGTATTAAGAGCATAGCTCATTCTGTCTTAAGAGAGGGGAAGAAATTGTCTGCCCATACTATGGTCCTTATTGTATCAGGTAGGAACACTCTATAATGATTAATGGTATTAGTGTATCCCGTAAAAATAGCCCTTGGTGGCCTCGGAGAGAGTTTCTTTCCGTTCTTTGGTTTCCAATAAGACACATGCATATAAAATTCTTTGCTGAAACATTGTAGGTGCTGGATCAATGGCTTCGAGCAATACAAAGCCTGATGAGGAGTTAGATGCCTTAGTGCCAAATAAGGTTGACAATTTTTTATATGTATTGAGGTTAACACAGCCTCAGCCCATAATTTCTTATTGTAGGTAACTACACTTTGAAGCATAGCTCTTAATGCTTCTCCTATAGTTCGATTAAGACGTTCTGCAACTCTATTTGACCCAGGGGAATAAGGAGGGGTAAACACATGTATAATTCCCTTTGACTCAAAGAACCCTTTCGAATCCTTGGTAACATACTCCCCACTATTATGCATTCGAACTGCCCTAGGTGTTTTGTGTTGTTGAAGTTCCATTTCTGCAACAAAATCTTTGATAATTTTAGTAGTCTCTGATTTTTGTTTCATAAATCGAACCCATGCATCCCTTGTAGCATTATTGATTACAGTAATATACTAATGGGAATTGCAATATGACGGAACAGGAAAGGGTCCACTCAAGTCGGAATTAGCAACATCAAGTTCATTTGTATCTTTTCTCAATGTAGAAGGTCGAAATACCCGAGTCATTTTACTTTTCACACATAAGGAGCAGATGAAGTCCTTTGGTTTTGCTGGGATATCAGGATCGGAATATAACTTTAATGCTTTGTCCATTGAGGATGGTTCAAGATGTCCGAGAGCCTGTTGATAGAAGTCATAAGTAATATGGACCGAATGTGAAATCTCAGAAATTTTACACAAATTTCCATCAAAAACAGCTTCAAACATAACTTTTGTTGCTTTATTAATTGAACTGAAATCCCCCTCTCCAAACTTAGAATACCCTGTTGTTCATACTTTCCTCCAAGAAATCAGAGGATGTCCTAACTTGGGAACATGCAGAACATCACAAACACAGAAAGAAGAAACTGATCCATTCCTAAGAACACATTCAATAACCACATCTCCCTTGCCAACAATCTCCATACTTTCCTATGAGCTGTATTGTACAAATCCGGAAGACTTCGTATAGTTGAGGTGATATCCTGTATAAGGGGTTATCTGTGAGGTACAGGCCGTGTCAAAGTAGAAGGATTTGTTTCTTACCTTAGCCTCTGTTGTAATGTTTGCCTCTTGATCTTTCTCTTTTTCCTTCGCCTTCTTATCCTTGTTCAATGCCTGTAGGCGAAAACATTCGTACCAGGTATGTCCTTCAGATTCCCTAGAATTATGCCTTTTACCCCAAGAACAGGTCTTGCACTTTGTTAAGAAAGAGTCAGAAGAGCTGTTTCCTGACGATTTCTTTCCCTTTGTCCTATTACCCGAAAGTTTAGAAGTAGACAGAGCAGTATTATTGTCAGATTCGGAGTTATCAATATCCATAAGTTATTGCTTAACCTCCGCATACGGCAAACTATCCTTTGTTGTAAGGTTATTGATCACGTTTTTATGGTGTTTTAAACAAAAAACCCATCCAGAAATCGCGCTTGGCCTTACCTTTCTTCAGGAACATTTCAAACCTTTTATGATCCAAATCCGAGGATCCTTTCGAGAGCTTGGTGTGGTGGAGCCATTGGGACACAAATTTGGATTGAAAATCTGACAGGTTGTTGCCAAAATACTGCGTACGTGGGGAGACAAGATTCAGTATCTGAGAAACTGGTGCATAAGCCGAATGTCTATAATATTCCGTGCGAAGCCAGGTCCACATCCGGTATGGTTTCTCGAGTTCCACAATGTTCTCCAAGATGTCTTGCGAGACCACCTGGATGAATATGGTTGACGCAGTATCGCAAAGATGGTTGAAAGCATCGACCTCTGTTGCGTAAGCTCCTTCTGCGGGGACCTTACCATCTACCACCGCTTCATATGCCTTTATTCCCTTCAGGATTATGGTCATTGAGGCACTCCAAATCCTATAGTTTTTCAGTCCCGTAAGTTTTCCGATGCTATCGAGTTTCACATTGATTGGAGTCTTTTCATCTACTCATGTAGAGAAGGAAAACGCATCTGTGGATAAGGAGCCTCCAGGAGCCATTGCCTTATTTCCTCTATCGAAGGGAGGTGGGGTTTTGAAGGGGTTTGTTGGTGTAGTAGGTAATTGTTCGGGTAAATCTGCATATTCTCTCGGGTTATGGAAAAGATTGTTAGATAGTGTTGGATATTTGTGATCAGATTCTGTATTGCTCATCCGGGCTCACAACCTAATAGAATATGTTGCGAAAGTCCAGATAGATTGTTTAAAATCAAACATAGAGAGTCGGAAGCAATAATATGATAAATATAATGAAGTAAAGAAGTGTTCGAAATAACATCATATAATAAGGCAGCAGGTGGTATCGAGAAGATATTATTATATTCTGATCGATATCAGAGCAAGTCTAAAGAAGTGTTCTCTAATAGGAGAAACAGTATCTATATATACATAAAATAAGGAGTGATTGTCCGTGACCACAGTCGCGGAACAATATCCTAAAACAGTAAAGAACAACTCTTCAACTGTACATAATTATACACAAGAACCATAAAGAACACCACAGAACCATCTAGGCGCATTCTCAAAGATAAGCGCTGATAAATCCCTTTCCAACGGAACCAAAAAAAAGATTCTAGACAAGTTCTAACCGGAACTTTCTAGACATCCTGGTAGAAAGATAACAAAAGTATATAACTTACCACATAATTCTTATCCGCAAAGACCTTCCATAATACTGAGTAATGTAAAGAAAGATACAATTATTTGTAAGAGAAATGTAGGTACTCCAGTATTTCCAATAATATGCATTTAAGTTTCAGGATATTAAAAATTTCTTGGAATATGTACTTTCTCAATAATCTTTGCTAAAACTGGTGTCATGACCAACACTTTGTTGATTCTGGAATTGTCCTCTTTTTGAAGTCTTTGACGCTTATCAATGTTTAAGCATTCATGCTATCCAAATTCCGGATCATGCTCATGGGATTTCGAAGACTTAGTGTGACCTTGTACACAGAGACGGCTAATGCATATACCTAAATCAAGCTGAATGACGTGCACAATGCATGATATGTGGTATTTCAATGCAGGCCACTCGATTCCGGAGGACCTTAAGGGTTGATTGTAGTTACCCAGTCATCACGTAGGTTGAGAAAGTGTTATCAGTCTTAATCCTGAGTAAATGGCCGTCTGTAAGCTCAAAACAATCAAGCACTTTATTCAAATGCATGGCTAGCCTTGGTGCTGAATATTGACCCTTGACCTATCATAATTCATTAGATTTCAAAATTGGAAAAGAATATGCTATCAACTACACCAAAAGCGAGTTGTGTTTCTTGTAATGCCAAAATTCGATTGATATAATATACAACGACCGATGTTATGGCTAATTTGTTCGTGGATGTTCACCCGTGTAAATCTAACTCACAGTATATCTTGAAGGTATTTGATTCTCAATTGCATCTGCAGTTAGTAAGTATTCCCTTCGGCAACTGTTGCTATCAGTACTGGCAGCCACTAGTACCAACTCACTCCAGAATTCATTATATAACTGTCATAGCTCTAGGTTTGACATAGCTTTACATGTGATATGAGCCTAAACAAATCCTAAAATGAGGTAGCAATATCAGCTGTCTTGATGAAATTCGGCAGTTAGAATGTCCTTAGCAGCCAGATTGGAGCGATTTGCCTCTCACTTCAGTAAATATAGATAACATCTAAATGTTGAATACGAATTTTCTTTGCAGAATTGCTTTTGGGATTTGTAGACTGCCTTGTGACTTCGGTCAGGACAATGCTCTTTCATCGATGGTTGAACTTGTCAATTCAGTAACCTCCGACTCAGTTACTTGCTTTACCTTTGTGATCTGCACCTTTACAGGCAAGTGTTTCCCGATTGAGTTGGTCCCATGATCTGATGGATGGCAAAGAACTTCATGATATATGATCCCTATGATGCCAGGGCTACAGGTCACCTCAAGTCCGCAGTGCTAATAGAAGCACCTGGAATGCACATGTCTAGAATCATTCAAAGCAATTGAATGCTTCGAGCCTACATCTAAAGAAACCCACCCAGCATCAAATATGATTTGTAATATCAGGTGGCTCAAATCATGAATAAAGACACATTTATTTTTGGAAGATATCACAACCTCTAGGAATGAGGAGTTCACAGATTGTGACTCTGACATCACGGTAGGAATGTGATAGCTGCTTATTTCAACCTCTGACAATCCTTAAAGTTACCTTATCATAAGTTGAAAGCTGGTTCTGAATTATTGACTCGGGAGCAACCAGCAAGCAAAAAGTAAGACCTGCAAGACATTGTGTGCAAATTGATGAAGTTGTATACAATGACAAATTGAAAAGACTGACCATTAAAAACTCAATTTAGGAACAATGCAATTCACTTTATTGCTGTGTAGCTTACTCAGCCCCCACAAGAACTGATTCCACTCCAAGGACACTCATTTTTTGGTGACAGTAGCGATATCTTCACTAGCATTGTTGCCCACAATACATGAAAGAATAATTTTTATGGGTTACCGTCATTAATCAGCCCTTTGATTTTCCAAGAGGCAAGACCAAAAATCGTTGACACTCCAGTGACTCTCAGCTTTAAAAGGTGGTAGCGAAATCGTTACTAACATTTTCGCCTATACAGGCTGCTAATTCTTTGAGTATCACTCAATGCAGTTGCACATCCCATTAATTATCCAAGATGCATGACAAAAAAAAGTTGACACTCCATTGATGCTCAATTCTATGATGTGGCAATGAGTCTGTCGCTTTCCCTTTTACCTATGAAGATGGCCAATACTATCATTTGGGATGGATGTGACTATGTAGCCCTGTGAGTGCCAAAAGAGTTAGACCAAAAATCATTGATGCTCCATTGACACTCACCTTAACAACATACTAACAGTCATTGTATGCTCAACAATTGGATGCAAAAATTTATATCGTCATTATTAACAGCAAATATATATTGTTTCTCTGTATAATCATTTGCATCCAAAATCTTTGAGGCCTCTCAACTCTTGATCAATGGATATCCATGTGATTTGACCTATAACTAACGTAGGCCCACAATATGACAGCACAGTTGGCTGGAAATTTACAGCATGTAGATCCAACTACTGGATTTGAATATATGTGGCTGGACTTTCTCACCTTTCCTCATCCGGCTCCTTCCCCTCAATTTCCATGACCTACCATGATCATTGTTCAAAATCTCAACCATGTGAAGAATGTTTAAGCGGAGAGTTATGCAATTGGCAGCCTGGATTACGCCAGCATGACATTTGTTATTCATCCTGGTTCACATTGCGCATTTACCACTCCTTCTTTGACTTAAATGCCATCACTGACTTAAACTTTGATACAAAATTTTGTCTCTATTTTAGTTTTTCTAATCACACTTAAACATAACAGGCAAGGTGATATCAAGTTCGTTGGATATCTATCAACTTGATTTGGACTGTAGTACAAACGTATGGTCTGGACAACCCTAGCTTACACTTAGATGAAATATCACATCTCAAAAGATAGCCACTGAAATCAACAACAGCTGACATACAGCAAGTTCGGTAAACGAATTTCTTTCAAAGAGCGAAGTCATCAAATATAGGAATATGCCTATCAGTGCCTCCAGTCATGCGGGAGCCGTCGCCATTTCTTTGTCATAATCCGATTTCTATATGGTATTTCCCTAGCGAGGTGAATGCTGGGTTAACAGCATACTCCTTCATTGGGCTTCGCATTGGTAATCAGGAACAAATCTTGTGCTGCATTGGGTGGGAGGGACACTATGTGTTTTTGAGACTGCTTTTCTGAAACCTAGCTTCACATGACTACTTCTTGGTTAAGAAGTCATTTCCGGCATTTGCAATTTTCCGGGGAAAATATCAAGAGTCTCCACAAGCTCTGCAAATGTTGTCACTGCAGATGTGGCTGCATCGGTTTCTGTTTGCGGCTTACCAACTGCTGCAACCTCCAATTCAGCTGTCCTGTACTTAGAATTCCTCTCGTGGAAGTAATAGGCGGTGTCCCCGGATCCTGGTTTGGCTAAATCATCAAACTTGATCAACCTCGGCCAAAATCTCTCCATCCCTAGCAATACTGATTTGGATATTGCACCCATCACCCAGAGTGGATCGTCCTCTTCGCTCAGCTTGTCAGGCCCTGTATTCTTTTCATCAAATTCATCATGTTCCCCATCCTCCTCATTGTTGCACTTTGCACGATCACTCAGACTGTCTCTGATAGCATTCAACATCTCCTCCACTGCGTTTTAGGGCTTTCTGATTGTTAAACCCACCTCTTCAACATTTCTCATATCATCCTGCTGTTGCTTAATCACCGTCACTGCATTGTCAACTCAGTTTCTTCCCACAGAAGACTCTCTATCAATGTGATCCTTGATATATATCTCTTTTTCTTTATTGCTTCAAAAGTTCGTTTCTTGTCTTTTCTCGCCTTCACACTTCTTTTTGGATTATAAGCTGCACAATGCTGCTAGGGTTTGGACCCTATCTGATTCTAGGTCGCTCTTGCCTTCATTCGGCTGATGACATCATCAAGTGGATAGGTTTGGTGATTTGGCATATGTGCCCAGCAGAAGTGGCGAAAAGATCTTTTTTACACCATTGACGATTGTATGTCTTGTTGCCTTTGTTGTTTCGTGAGATGTCAGATGTTGCAAGATATGGACCACATGAAGGCATGCTGTATCTTTCATGGCAAGGTTGGTACATTTGATCAACATGAACGTAGCAAAATCTTCTTTTTAACTATCACTCCATGGGGAATAGAAATGCTAACCTTACAACAAGACTTCATTTTTAGCTTCTGATTCATGTAAGATCAAGGGGATTTCTTTGACAAACATTGCCAGACGTCCTTTCCATTGAAGAATTTTCTCTTTATATTTTACAAACCTGACATTTTGGCTATGGTTTACTGCTATTTATCCCTGTAACCAATCAAACAACATCAGACCAACTTACTGCACATCGCAGGACAGTTGGACACCCCTGCAACCTCTAGCTATACACTGTAGGATTCAACTTGAGTAGCACTTGCAAGATGGCTGTTACTCGTTCCATTTTGACTTAAAGCTAACTATATATTCCTCAGGCCTTCCCACTTTATTTCAATATCATCTTCCTCTCGATATCCACATGAGCACAGCATGGCTCCACAACTACCTCAGCAAGGTACATGCGAATCTGAATCGAACTAACCAACAGGTGCTTCGCTCAATGTGTCACCTTCTGCGACCCAACATCAATGCAGACACCTATAGTTCCACCATGATACTGCCAATGCAGCCACCGAAAATATCACCCAGGACAAATATGTTAAAATGGCCAGTAAAACTGAATGTAGCAAGATTCAGATGCAGCATTCCTTAAGATGTGAGTAAATCCATATCGAAGTAGAGAGCCATTAACTAACTGTATAATGTACAGCTGATATATGTACAAAGCTACCTGGCTAATTTATATCTGCCTGTAATGGGAAACCTCAATGGTCGAGCAAGGTATTTGTCCACCCAGTCCGCGACATGAAACATAATGATGTTGTCATCTCTGGGATTGTCATAGTCAAATTGCATGATCAGTGTCTCCATGAGTGAACAAAACAGGCATTCAATACCTTAGAGGAGGGTATGGAAGCATAGATGGCAAAGTATTTGCTGATTCTCATATTTGGCAGAAGCAACTGATTAGGTGTAGGTTTTCGACATGTCGGCTATTATGGTAAGGCAAGGAGGTTCGGTACAGCTAGAACAATCAAACATGTGCCTTGTGTTGAACATGGCCAAAATTGCCAAAGGAGAGATTTTGTGTGCCGCAATAGAAGACATGAAACATCTGTTCATGATGCCTCGTGCAGAAGTCCGAGATGACAGGAAGCGGTGAGTTGAGTATCCTCAGTATAGAAAGGTGAAGGCTGCAATGGACAGACACCAAGCTATGGTTGGTGAAAATGAAACGGACAGCTACCCTCCTTACCAATCTGGCACAGGAACGAATCTGCGGATACACTGGAGGGTCACAGAAATGAGTGCACCTCCACAAGAACGATGCCGACAGACACACCCGGAACAGACCACACATCCACGCAGAATGTGAGTTGTTCATCCCACTGACAATTACAGAGCACAAAGTTCCCAAATCGAAGGTGTGCCACCCGGATATGTATATATACAAACTTCACTTTCGAACAGTCACTTTTTCAATCTTAATGCATAGTCCAAGCATAGTAAGTGGAATGAAGATTATTTTCCAGCTTTGCTGACTGATGAAGGAACATGCACTGGTTAGTACACGATCTGCTGTGTGGTAATGCAGCTGACATCCATTTTGCAGACAAGAACTGCCTACTCAGTGACTCTGCAAGTGATGATGAGGATTGATAGAAAGGAACAGGATTTTTGAAACTATTTTTATGTACAATTAGCAGAGAATTAAAAGTATATTTTACAGGATATATTTATATGTATTATTAAAGAACAATGTAGTGATAAAGGAGAAAGTACTTGAAGATAATAGAAATGCTGCCAAACCACCATTAATGATATACTATACCAAATAAAATGATTGCATATTGCGGATACAGCCATGGGAAAATGACTGTCACTGTGCTATTAACAATTTTTAATATTGTAAGTTAGGTAATTAAAAAGTGATTTGGTTATTGTTATACATAATCAAACTATTGGCACAATTCATAAGCAGAAGAGTAAGCAACACTCACCCTGCCACATGTTGAAAATGAGTGTCAATGGAGCGTCAATGATTTTTGGTTGTGCATCTTGGCCAATGTAAGTGGCGCTTGACCGCTGACATCTGTAAACAAGAAGTTGTCAGCTTTTTGATGCAGACAAGCAAGAGATACACCCACAACAGCCTCCTGGACAGTAACAACTTAACTTATTTACACACCAGCAATTATGTTTTCCTAACTGTTTTAGTCATTAAAAATGGTCAAAACTTTGTATATAGAAAAAAACAGCCACATCGCACTGTAATTAACCATAATGGACTGCCAAATTTCGTTGATGCTCCATGGACGCCGATTTTAAGGAGATAATTTTGATGTTGTCACTCTCAGTTTTGCACATAAAGGCAGCGAATATTTGTAGTCTGGATCACAGTGAACAAGTCTTTTATTAGTTACGGGACTTACAAGACTAAATATCGTTGACACACTGTTGACATTCATTTCCAGAATGTGGCAGGGAGCATGTCACTCTCCCTTCTGACTATGAAGGTGGCCAATACCTCATCTATGAATGTCTGCACCCAATCGCCACTCAGATTACCCAATGTTAATATAGTACAAATAATATACAAGACATAACGTGTTTTTCAACTCGTTTCCATTTATTTAATTTTTGTCCAATTTCAATACTAGAAAATAAAACAAAACATTCACCACTATGGAAACTTACATAATGTTCAATAATGGCTTCCAAATTATCTGCCAGCAGTTTTTTATATGGGAAACAATATGTGCACAACTATTTTACAACTAAAGAAACCTGATAATATAAAATGATTTAATCGTATTGAATACTATCAAGTATTCGAATAATATATAAATGATGAGTCTATTGGTATCAATCTGTGCAACATTATTGAAGACAGAGTTGTACCTGCAACTGATAAACACCTTACAGCAAATAAATAGTTTAACCATATTTGTCATCATATAACAATAATCTTCATTCAAGAAATATCGAATTCTATTTATGGTACCAGTGTCCAATTGGAATGACTTCTGATAACATGTGTTTCAGTTTGCAATTAACAATAACAATTCTTCATATCTATACTAGTCCATCAGAGTATGATATTGGTTTCAATACCAGTAGCACTTCATATATCTGAACTCTCTTCACATTCATCTTCAAATTTTTGTCAAGGTCACCCAATGATACCAAATTTTACAACATTGACCACCCAGAGGAAGCTTCCTACATTACTGGATGAAGCTTATGTTCTAAATGAAATGTTTGTTGGTTGTTGACCCATAGCAGGCACCAATGTGGTTGATAACCATTCAACGTAAGATGATTTAATGTATTCTCAGGTTGAACAATATTATATTGATATGAATCCTTCCAATAGTAAAGGCCAAACTGTCCCGGTTACTTTTAAACTCTCTAGTACTCATAAGAATAAGTGAAACCTATCAATAACCAGATCAACAACATCTCAGTTTCAGGTATGGAAATGGACATAATTTACATCAAATATTGTTCTTACACAGTATGATATAGGAAAAATATCTCATTCAATCTAACCAAGTTCAATTAGAATACAAATACAAGGGAGCAAAAGTGAATAATACACTACAAGAAGATGTAACTTCTAAGGCCAGCTAGGATAGAAACAAATCTTGATATCATGATACAGTAAGAATCTCATGGAGAACCACTTTTTCATGATGATATCGAAACTAATAGATTTGTTTCACATTTGTATAATTATGATCAGAAACCAATCAGGAGAGTGTGTGCAACGGTCATAATGGGATGGACTCAGTCCTCAGGGATCAATTAGTTATAATATTCTGTGTATATAAAATTTGATAAGTCTCTATATTTAATCATCAATTGATTTCATACAGGTTGAATGGAAAGAAAGATTATATTGATTGTGGATATACAGATGATTTCTCACTAATGATTGAAGAAAAAGTTATCTTTGAAGTGGTTTTTGAGAACAATTAGTACTTTATATTTCCAGTATATCACAACAACATCTTTCCTCACACAGTTTCATCAACGAGGGAAAAAGCAACAAACCTATCCTTCAATACCAGTGTCGTAGTTTAAAATTATGACCGTAGTAGTTTTGAGAATGATCTCAATTTCCGGGTTGGGTTCCAGTTCCAGGTTTGACTTGAACCAGAACCATTGGGATGGGTTTTACCCCATTTAAAAACCACACCCCACCTAGTATTGCAGTCTTTTGGCCAGTTCCAACCCTGAATCTATCACTCCAATTGAGTATTGAGGTTCAAATCATGTCATAATACAACATATACCTAAATTCAGCAGTTTTCGATGGTTTTTCACATCGCATTCTTCAATTTGCAATCCAATCAATATTCATTGACTCAATGTAAGCAAGGCCCAATGCTCAGCGTTATTTTACTGCGACTCAATAATTATTGCTCAGAATAAAAATCGGAGATCATAAAGTGAAAGTGCACCCGAAGTTGCATATTTTACATATCAAACACTTTTTGATACAATCAGAACTCAAAAACTTAATTGGAGCAAAAGATCTGAGTTTGAGAAATGAGGCTCTATGGTATCCAAAACCTGGCCAAAAGAACTGTGATTTTAGGTTCTGTTCAGCTTTCGAACAACCGTTCATTGGGAGGTTGAGTTGATTGTTGGATACAGATTCGAACCAGGGCTACTGATTCAGTTCCAACATGGTCTGCAGAGAAGTATCCCAAAAGCGTTGCTTACTCTGCTCATATTTGAAACACCACTATATTATAACTGAACTTCATCTCTTTTGTCAAAAATAACTAATACTTTCAGACAATTAAAGATGATTATTGGCAGTGGCCAATATAAATAGGAACATTCGTGTTTCAATTCACTATTTTTAGTTCCCTATTATGGTTGGTTACTCAGTTCAATTGTTTCTTTTGCTTATCCAGCTATAGATACTGGAATTCAGTTTATACAACAAATATTTAGGATCACTTTGGTGATTAAATGTAATGTTCCAGTGATGGAAAATTAACATTACATGACACCCAGTGCATTGTAGGCTGATAATGGTAGTGAGTATAGTGTCAAATAATTGAAAAAGTTTTTCTTATTAGAACGAATTGGATCAGTATTTACCCCTCCCCATACCCCTAAGCCAAACAGAGTATCAGAGAGATTCACTACTACTAGAGGTAAAGCTCTTTGAGCTATGCTTGTTAGTGCAGTAGTATACAATCAGATATTATTAGCTGGTACCATGTCTACTTACATCTACAATCAAATCATTCAACTTCATATGGAAATTAGTGATAAAATACTATATCCCGATTTTTATGTAACAGTACTATGAAGCCAGAACCGTCAACAATTTTGAAGTGAATGTTGTTCTAGTCCATTCACGGAGGCGGTTCCTCCGCGGAGTACCTAGTCAGTTCACGGAGGCCCACCTTCCGTGAACGAACCGTCCATTCACGGAGTCCGTACCCCACCTCCGTGAACTGACTAGTTCATTCACGGAGTCAATGAAAAATTATAAATAATCTATACATCTTCATGATACATACAATCGGATGCCTTGTGGATGACCTGATGCAACTACACTTACACTATGCTCCATGTCATCGTTTGAAACCGGCTCATCTTCCTCATTGCCCTCCTCATTGCCCTCCTCCTCCACATTTCTGTCCTCCTCTTCGTCTTCCTCTTCCTCCCCAGTGATCCCTTCCTCCTTGAGAAGCCCCTCATCCTCAGTATCCATGTCTGGTAAATCATTGCTCTCATTAGCGGTATCCTCCGCAGATATGGGATCAGTATCCACGCAAGCATCTCCTTGTGTATTGGTGTTGACACGAGACGATGATGGAGAAGCAGAGAAGATGATGAATTGTTTGTCGATCCAAAGAGAAGGAAAACTATGGACTTATATACAAAAGAGAGAGAAGGAAAACTCAATGCCGACCAGTGTTCCCAACCGGCCGGGCTGACCTACAGTCACCTGCAGGTTTACCTACAGTCTAGGCCGGGCATCGGTTGACAGAAAGCCGGCCGGCCAGGCATGGAATACGAAATGACTGCGGGCATGCACTCACCTAT
>Ga0307514_10000778_pt1 | contig 52875 bp, 47 predicted proteins | sample 16_EM_MG_FD_203088 | JGI IMG/M metagenome (GOLD analysis project Ga0307514, IMG submission 203088) | Populus trichocarpa ectomycorrhiza microbial communities from riparian zone in the Pacific Northwest, United States - 16_EM | ecosystem: Host-associated > Plants > Roots > Unclassified | place... | reverse complement strand
AGGAAATTCTGTGGTGGGGGGAGGGGGGGTACATGTGACGGTATCCAGCGTCCAATGCGGCTTTGACGGCAACACGGACCTCGCCAGGAGCGCTGAGCCAGGTTCCGAGACCGACGGCGGGGATTTTGTCGCCGGTGTTGAGCGTGAACGTTTCAGTCCAGGTGGTCATGATGGAGGTGTGGAATGAAGAGTGGTCTCCTCGAGTAGAATCGATGTTTATATCGTAGAATCAAAATAGCATTGCACCATTTATATCAAACGCGACTGAATCCGCTATGATTGCCGGGCTACTAATCAATTAGCCGTTGGCCTCGGTGTAAATCCTGCCGGATCTCCGGATCTGACAATGGACCCTTGAACATGGCGGGTTGGAGAGCAGCCCAGTATGCGCTTCTGGATGAATCAGGCTGGTAGGATGGGCACTGGTGTTGATTGGCACTGGCTTTGAGAGTGCGCCGACTCAGAGGGGCGGGACAGACTAGCCTCGGTGACTGCGAGCCTGTATGGGCAGAGCGTCACTCTACATCCTATGACGTCGTGCATGCTTATCAAGGACGCGCTGCCTAGGTAATGGTGACCGTCACGTCACTGCCTCCCATGCCCGCACAAGCAAACAGCCCAAGCCTGCCGCATTCGACTCGGTGACATACCTGAGCTCTCTATCAGATCCAAGCCCCAGACCCTACAAAAAATGGCTACAAAAATGGCTGGTGCGAAGTAAAACTCTGCATTTTATCTCACGTCAGAGACCTCCAAAATTATTCTAGTGGTATACGCATAACACCCAGTGGCTTGCGGCAGGGGAGTATTATTAGCGCTATAGCTGCAAGACAACGAGACCCTTGTGAGGCCTCACCCGTGTTTCGAGCCTTCGAGCCTTGACGTAGGTAGATGGCCGCGCGGATTCCAGCGGCTTCACCGGCCCGGGTTACCCCGCCCCTCCTGCGACTAACCCTAGCCCAAACGCTAGTGCTCCAAGTGCTCCGCAACTCGTTGCCTCGGGTGTATCCCACAATAGTCCGTGCCTTTGGAACACTCATCTGTCTGTACCAGCGTGCTCGCTCGTAGTTATCCGCAGGTAATGGTTAACTCCACCTCACTTTCCAATCTTCAACCGTCTTAACGAACTCCAACATTCCACCTTCGCATCTATCTCGCTCATCCTCCAACCCAATTTCCTTCCTATTTTCTAAAACTACCACAACATAAACCCCACCACTTCCTGACTGGATACACGGAACCTAGATACACGATACTATGGCATTGGTTAAGATACGTGTCAGCACGCTCCATCATGGGGATGGGAGAAGGCCTAGGCGAACGTTTTCGCTCAGATTAGATGTCGGCTCGAGTCGTGCGCAACTACAACAATAGAGGCAACTTGACGTTGTGATGAACTGGTGAAGTAGCACCGGGCAGATTTAAAAACGCTGTCTATTCGGGTAGTAAGTATAACTCGTCGATACAGCGCCAAACACCTCCACCAGACATTCAGATTACGACTATCCGCTAGGCACCAGCCTTGTTGACTAGAACCAATCGATTCCCACATATAAACGAGTACACTACAAACACACCAATAGGAATAACACACCGCTAGCCCAAGAGGTTATCCGGTGAATGGATCCCACATCAATTCGTGCTCTTGCGATAAGTGATATCATATGTTGTCACGCGGAGTTGTTGCTAGTCGCCGCATTTTCCCTGGCGTCCTCGCAGTAATGAAAGAACGAGCGTCATTCCTGTCCGCAATCATCCCAACTTTACTGTCTCTCGGCCTTATGAGTAGTGCAAGGTACAGCCGATAATTTTGAATTGTTCTTTAAGCATAATAAGAGAATTGGCGGTGACCGCTATAATAACAGATAGCAAGAATACCTGCCACATCTGAACTAACCCAATTGACTATCCAGAAACAATTCGAGTTCAGCTAGACAAAAAAAGCCTTTACTCTTAGTCTTGGAGGCTCTGGCGGCCGCCCCGCGCCAATCCTTCAGCTGCGAGCTTGAAATCATATGCGCCTGGATAGCTGGTGCAAATGTCATTCATTCTTCAGACGCGCCACCTGCTGGTATGTCCCTAATAGGAGACGCCTCTAGTGGGAAGTAACTGTCTATGGAACTCGGGAGCTGAGGTATCTTCGGCCATCGTATGGAACCCGCTATAGTTTTGGTTTCATTGCCCGTTCAACTCCTTACTCCGGCACCGTATAATCTGTGTACCTGAAAGGATTTTCCATATTTCCAGCGCACGTACGCCGTCATCACCTCCGACAGTTGGCGGCAATTTCTGCCCGCTCTCAAGACTGACGCACTTTGATCGGGGAGACGAATAGACTAATACAAACTTAAATGCTTCCTGTATGTATTGCAAAGTCTAATTCACCGAAATCATACGGGATGGCACTAAATAGTCTAAATAATCTATCTAATAACCTAACACCATACAACGCCTGTATTCAGTGTTGGACCAATCCTGACGCAGAGGGAAGCGTACGTCGACTTATGGTGCAGCTGCCAAATTGGTGATGCATATATTGACTTGTCTATTCATCTAATTGACACGTACACAAGAAGTAAAGTGAATGCGGCTCCGCCGCTCAACCCTAACCCAACGCCACGTGATGACTGCACTCGAAATCCGCCCAACATTCAGATTCATTCTCCGCTATTAGGCCAACACATTGGTAATGATTCGCAGGAGCTAAAATTCGAACAGTTCATGATGACGAATTTGAATTCGTGAGCAAAACGTCTTGGTGCCTCTTATTCGATGCCTCCTAGCCAAGAAAGCTAGCCAAGTTCGGCATATTTATCGATGGAGGTGAATATACTTATGCCACAATTAATACTAGTGCCAAGGCCTCAAATAGTATATATCACGTTTCCCAACCCACATAGATTAAAGTTAAGAGTTGCTGCACGTAAATCCCCGGTAGGTATTCTCCTTCTACAGCGAAGACTGGGCAGTAACGATGGCAGTTAGAGTTAGAGTTCTAGTAGATCACGTGGATCGATCTAGAAATGCGCCTTCTCGCACATGTTCATGTGAGCACGGACAAGACAACCACAAGGCAATATGTGTGTTCCAAATCCTTAGCTTCGGGACCCTATCAACATCTAGTTATACACATGCTTGTCAGCTCAAAGCACTCTCATTAGTTGACAGGTGAAACGTATCTACTTTCTGTGGCTGATCCATGGCTGATCTGTGGCACATGCCCTTCGTTAAACTGAGCTTGAATTCAAATCCAGAATCGCCCGCCTAATTAAATTTATGATGTGTATGTCCTTCGTAGAACACTTCGTGATTGGACCAAAGCTTTCGAACTTGAATGGATTTGAATTGATTAAGGTAGCCAAGCGGAAGTCCATTTCTTCGAGTTAGCTGCTAATAGATTTGCTTGGTAGCGGTGATAGTACAGATAGACTAACCGTAAACTAGAGAGATACACTTACTCGGAGCTGGCTACTGTATACTGAGATGGACATACTGGGCGCTGGCTGGTGGTGGTAAGTTTGAACAGGCCAAGCAATATCTGGTCATCTAGGTCACTCCAAAATGCGACGAAGTCGCCACCATATCTTGCTCACCGCCACTGGCAGGAAGCACAATTGGGAGCCATGGAAAGCGCAGTTGAGACGCATACTTGAGAAATGCACATGAGAAGCACGTTTAGGAAGTGTGCTCTTGAGAAGCGCACTTGAAATTGATGGGAAGCACACTCGTGACTGATGATGCGGAGTTTTCTTCGTAGGGATTATGATGAAGGTGTATAGAGTTATTGTTATTTTTTGTTGAGCGTAATTAGTACTTTTGTATGTACGCTCCGTGAATGGGTTAGAACATCAAGTACACCTAGAAGCATTGATGAGCCAGCTGGGAGCTGGCTGGAGATGGTAAAGATGCAAATACTAGGAGCCGGCTGGAGGTGGTATCACTGACCTGGCCGGAATAGGGACGGTCTATCTAGGCCACCCCAAAAGGCGTCGAAGCCGCCACCGTACCTTGTAGAGTATACAACACCAATTGCTACAGACTGAGGACAAAGTTTCAGTATTGACAATGGCATGGCAAAACGTTTGCAAGACATTTCTCGTACGAAGTGCAACAATACTCATACCATTAAAGCTTTGTAATGTAATGTTTGTAGTTTGTGCAGCTCGCATACCTAAGCTTCAATGGCGGATTTTAGTCACTTAGAATACTCTAGGCACCCAAGTAGCTACATCTGAAGCACTACGAAATTACAGATACATTTAGAGATGATAGGGTAGTGGTAGGAATATGTACCACTCCTGTATGCACCTCAGGCCAAGAAGAAAGAAGAAACGTAAGGCAAAATACTGCGATGAAACGTCAAACGGTGGCGACCGCCCGCCCATACTACTACACTACAGAAAGACTTTTCCCACCAATCAAGCAAACCAATAGTACTCCAATACCCAGTGCCAAAATAATTTCCAAGATTTTCAATACCCTTCTTCCAAGCAAAATTATCACCCCCCCCCTCCTCCTCCTCCACAACCTCCCCCTCCTCCTCCTCCACAACCTTCCCCTCCTCCTCCTCCACAACCTCCGCCATTGCCGCCCCCACATGCCCCATGACCACCGTGGCGACGCCCACGGTACGCTCGTGGCTTGCGACAGTCGATTAGGCCGAGAGTAAATATGCACATTAAGCTGCGAAACATATTCGCTGGAAGGTGGAAGCAATCGCTGGCTCGGCGAGGATCGATCGGGTTTGTAGTGAGACCGGCCGGGTAATTTGGTGTGAATGAACGCAGATAACTATCTCTAGCCGTCAGTTCAATTCCTACATAGCTAGGAAAGTACGCACCTTGCTCGAATAGCGTTCTATCTTTTTATCCGTTTCTGACGCGAGCGGAGATGGACAGTGTTCTTAAGAAGCTTCGAGAGCATGAAAGCAGCAGAGGGGCTGTGCACACGATTGGTGATACGAGCAGCTGTACTTTCGATGATCATGATTGGTTATGTCACACAATTGCCCCAAGTGACGATATGAATCACATAAGCAAATCAGGCATGGAATGCCCCCTTTCGCTACATATGTGGATCCGGAGCGAAGCGCCGTTTAGTCGTTTAGGAACGCCTTGCGAGGTCATTTAGGTTGTCTCTGTATGTAGCTCGCTACGCATGCTGGATACAAGCGCTGAAATTAGGCCCGAAAACAACGAAGTACTATCCGTTGCGCCAGAACTTTTCATCGCCTAGGAGCGCCCATAGCAGCATTTACAAGCACAAAGCCGAAACACGATAAGTTATCACGAAATTACCTATGGCGTTTTTTTTGCCACAGGCTCATGGCGATCGAGTGTACTAATTGACAAGAGAATAATCTATGACGAAGTTTGTTAGTCAATCGTACCCTGAATAGGATATGAGCAGAGGTATTCTTAAGCAGCAATGTCACAGGGATCGGAAAGGCTAAATGTCAGTGGCGAATGGAATGATGAAGTAACCCTTCGAAGAATAGTAGAGCTTTAGCTGAGAGTCAGCATGTACCCAGCACGGTCAGGACTCATGCCATTCTTACCCTCGAGACTAACCCTCAGCAACCAATCCAGTGTATTTGTTGCTTCGAAAATTCCACTCATGTCATTCACATGATGCAACAAAACCGCATCCTGTATCTGGTTTTTCAACAGGCCCATACATAATATCAATCCTATGCTACACACATCTCAGCTGGCATGCATATGTATTATACTGAAATCTACATATCCCTGGTGAGGCAACTCCACTCTCACGTCACACCAGATCTTGTTTCCTGCCCGCTAAATTCACTGCTAAACCTTTTGTCAATTGGCCCGGTAACTGGGTCCGAGAGAGTGAGTATTGTAGCAGGTTTCCATTCGCTAAAGGCTGCTCGGGATACAGGCTACCACTCCACCCTCGATCCATCATCATCTTAAACATCATCCACGTCTAGGATTCTGGCATTCCATCCTGTAATGTTCCCTTGTAATTGTATATCCGGTTGGTGTTGCCTAGACTGTATGCGTAGCTTAGGTTGATCCGTCTCCACTGTAGCTGTCTGCAGGATACATTGGCGATGTTGCTTCTATTATCTGGTATCCAGCTGAGTCGCCAAGCGGCTTCAAGGCTTAACGGCAAATGAATTGCTTTTGAAGGGTTCGGGTAGGCAGGCTGCAACACGCACTGGGCAAAAAAAACAAACAACCGTACGGGACGGCTACTCGGCGTCTCTTCTCGGTAATCTGTCGCGTGCTCAATCAATCAAGCTCTTACGACAGCATGCTGCTGCTCTATCTCTGTGTTATTTATCTTGGTTGTCCATAGACTGCAGATGGCGCATAGATAGGAACGTATTGGCACCTCCTAACAAGTAATGAGGGAGGAGAAGATGGCCCTATTATTGGATGACCGCGCGCCAACGAAAAAAAGGACGCATAGTAATATGGGGCTAGCAATGTTGACGACGCAAGATTTTAATTTTGGGTTTTAACTCCAAGTGCTGCAACAAATTTTTGTATTGTTTTCTCGTGGTAGAACGCTTTATTGTCTTCCGTGTTACAGCATGCGGGCTCCACTTATTTTCAAGGACGTTTTTGGATCGATGACGAATTCCTCCCAGTCGGTTTTGTCCGGGCAGTTAGCAGGGTACAGTGCCGTACGAATAACGTTCATTAGTGTGGTCAATTAATGACATCCCTTGACTTGGAAGTTAAATGCTGAGTCACTCCGAGCAATACTTAGTGTGCTGTCTGAGCTGTTTCGAACCATTATGAGATATTTGCTTTTGCTGTGCGTTTCACGTTAGGGCTAGAAAGATTCTTGCATCAAGCTTGGTACTTAACATATTGGCACTCGGACATATAATATTCTCGCAGTTCTGCTCACTTTCACCTAGAATCCGCATTTATGCCTCATCACACCTCAGAGCTTTTTACTACACTTGACTGTTCCTCTTCCTGTCCTTTCATTTTGTTTTAATCACCACTCCCGGGATGTCAACACTATCACGAACCCTCGCGCTGCTTGTTGTCGTCTTTTTGGGTCCGCTTTCTATGACAATAGCATCACCGTTACCTCTGGCGATGTAAGGCCTGCCACTGCATCTTGACAACAATTACAATTACACTGCTAATATCTAGATTTGTTCTGCAGCATACCTCTTGTCCGGCGTAACAATGAAACTGACACCGAAGCACCCGACCACAGCAAAGAGGACAATCGACTCGCAGTAATAGTGAGCTGCGCCCTAGTCGGCTTTCTCGTCTTCGGTGCAATTTCAATGTTACTCTTCCTCTGGTACCTTCGGCGGTATCCCAACCCAAAAGCCGCCTCTCACCCCAAATCAAGCCCAGAGTCATCCATCACTCTAACAGGCGAAAAACCCTCCTCATCACAACTTGAATGCTCGTGGTGCTACATTGCCGAAAACAACCTTTGCAAATGGTGTTCTGGCGAAGCACAGGATCACTATGAAGACGATGACGATGACGACGACGACAGAAGGCGGAAAGGAAAACAACTACGGCTGTTTTTGGATACACGACAGAATGGGTGGAAGAGTACTATAATATCGCCAGAGAGAAGCCTAGAAACAAGTGTGGATGGTGACAGGGCCTGGACTTTAGCAGTCTTGAGTATGAAGGAAGGAGGGGTACAGGGTCCAAACAAGATTGACGGCAGAATTAGCCCGGTAGAAAGTGTTACGGGGAAGAAGAGTTTTAGGCCGGGTGGAATTTACGAAGTGCAACCACAGCAGGAGATGCCCGAGGCGCCGAAAAAAGCCGTGGTCAAGAGGGGCAAGGAGAGTCCAGTTCGATAGGTAGGTATTGCTAGATAAGTCTGAAGATCTCAGGGCCAGGGAGTGACGTCGACATTACACAGCATGTTTCACGACAGTTGTCATGAGGGAAGTTTTAGGGTTGCATCACGAGGTAGAGCCTCATCATGTCTTAGTTAGCGGTTTTTTTGCTTGTGCTTTTCTGCATTGACTTCATCCCGTCAGTCATAGTGTGCATCCCTCTTGGTAGAAGAGAGGGCGCTATAGAGAGGTATTGGGGAGAGATGGGTGGGTGGTTGCATTGGGGATGATCAAATTAGACAGGATTATTATGGAGCTCGCCGGTTGTGGCTAGCGAACCATGATTTGTACTTAGATGGGCATTGCAAAATAATACATAAATCTGCACACAAGCATTTCCGTAGTCACGTACAGTACATAGTGATCATGATTGTGATAGAGCGTGAAATACGTCAGTCCACTTAATCTTTCCCGCCTTCTGCTTCACACCTTAAGTTTGCGTTATATACTTAAGTACCTATAGGTACAAACTGACCAATGAAATTTCTGGAATACTTTTCCGTAGCCCCAACCACTGACCAGCTTTTTGTATGCCATGCTAGTTTCGGCTTCCAGGATATACCGTGACCATGTTTTCCTTGTAAGTCCCTCATTCCCATAAACAGGACGCACTGACACAAAAAGTAGCTCGTACCGCCCTTTTTCCCGTTTAGAACGCTGGAACAGGAGTGCCGCACCCGATTTGTAGTGGCGTTTTGTTGTTTCGTTAGCGTTCTGTGTATGTAATTATCGTAGGCACTTGCAGTACCTTGTACTTGCCATAGCTCTTTTGTTCATGAATAAGTCGGCATAAAACCAGTTTATATGTCATTGCAAGAATGGTTGCCAGGTCTAGATTTCATGCTCTCGGTCTGACAATAGGTCACGTGCCGCCAAGTAGGTTGTTGAGCTTATCTGGACAACACCTTCAGCCTCTATCATATCACCGCCTCCTTTTCAAGCCAACCATCATTCTCTCTTTATTTCCTTCAAGCTTATACATAGCAACACCCTCTATGATGTTTCATTAACAGCATTTAGCAGCGGAACTGTTGGTATACATTGTAAATAGCTGTTGTCTAAATCTGTAGTGTTGACCTTCGGGCTTTTGCCAGTTGTTAAATCGAGATCCCCTATTTCGTGGTAGCCACTGTAGAATATACCCCGCATAATGGAGCAAGCGACATGGGGCCCGAAAATGAACTCAAAACAACAAACGATATATGAAGAGTAAGCATAGATCCTGTATAACATGGACAGGGGCATTAGGTAGCGGCATGAAGTATCCACGCGGCAAAATCTCGCCCTTACGACTGCCGGTAGTTTGGTAACTACGTTTCATGTTAACAGCCTCAAACGTAGAGGAAGGCTATTCGCATTCCTACAACTATTGAAGCAAAGTACATGACTTCCTGTCCGGGCTAATGCAACACCATTTCGAGATATATTTCAGCAGTTTAAGTTCCCCTATTGGTCCAAATTTATGAGCTAATCCCGTGGACAAGATATACGTTAAAAAAGTTTAACGCCACGTCCAAACCATACTCTCCCCCTGTATTCTCTCTTTTATTTTTAAGCTCTAGTGATTGATCTTGCAGGAGACTCTAAGACAGCAATGCAATTTCCGATGTGACAGCAGAATTGGGGAGGAGGGTTCAGGTATGCGTCAACATGGTCCTACAACCGGAGATTTCAACTTTCCTTCCGTATGTCTTCAGGCACAGGAACTGCCTTCTATGCGTGGAAACAGAATATGTACTGCGCCACCGTTCCGACCCGAAGATCGGATTCTACAGTGACACTGGGGACTCGGACTAGATAGAGCGCACCTGCATAATAGCCCGTTAGAACAGTCAAGAACAGGCCGTTAATAACCGGGGTATCCTCGAAAAGATCCGGTTCTCCCAGCAGCTGATCACGGTGTACAAGATATGTGTCCCTATCTATACCATAATTTTGGCTCAGTCTCCACCAAACCAAGGCCACCCAGCAAGGTATTCTAACATAGCCGACGCTAGAAAACTAAACCCTATCGCTCACACGAGCAATAGAGAGGTAGTGCGGGGCCCCGCACGCTATACTTCACCATATGATTGGAGGTGCCTGAAGTTCATCCACGAAACAGATTTAAACTTAATTTAGTAATTGAATCACAATTTTCAATCCAACTTTGCTGGATTTTGGATATTTTTTTTGTACCTTTTGACTGCGGATTCTTGAGGGGAACCCCGTATTTTGCAATTTACATATTATAGTTACAACGAAACTCGGCCTATTGGTCCTGCATACATATCGCAATTGAAGACGCTGTAATAAATCGGCACTAAATCCATGGCCAAATATTAAATGCTTGATTACTGCTAAACAAAATCTTCTCAAATTTGCAATGTTTTACGATAATCGAGTCATTACAGCATGCATACAGGACGAATAACAGGACTTTCTTTTGTCACAGTACCTAAGATTCATAGTACCTAGAGTAAATTATGTAGGGACGCCGCTAATTAATCGACAATTCGACATTCCACCTCTATATGAAAATCAATTATGTTTGATATTCAATGAAAAACTCTATTTAAATAATTGGGCACTATAGAAATGTTCGTTTACTATTATTCTGCGGCTCTACGAAGCTCTTTTGTCTATTTGGTGGTTTGTGGTAGCGGAGATAATTGCCAAAAGTGAGGTTTTTCCATTTCTCGTGTCCAGACTCCTTCCGCTGGCAAGCTCGCGTGAGCACAATGCTCCGTGAAATTTTCGCTACCGGACAGCCAGGTATTGTCACAAGACCTCCCTTAAAAAGTTATCAACCGAATAACCGAGTCTGAGACAGGTTCGTTGGAAGTGAACTTCAGGGTATTCAACTCTATGCGGCGCCTGCCTCCACTGTTCTTGATCGACGCTAATATTTGATCTCGTCCCTGGTCGGCCTCATCACCGATGCCACGACCTCACCACGAATGGGGCAAAAAAAGCACAGGTAATAACCTATCTACCACAGTCGCCCGCGGCCCAGTCCCAGAACTCGCACGAAAAAATTTGCTCCCTAGTCTCAACGATCCCCTCCTGAGTATTCAAAAGAGTTCAACAAGAAGCAGTCAATGCTCAGAACGATCAAGGAAATTAGCTGCCCACAGATCCCTACAAGATAGCCCGGAATGAGTGCCACGCTGGATTCAACTCTCTGCGAACTGAAAATCCATTCATAGGCGTCGCTTATGCTTAGGTAATACAACAATCTCCTTGTACATTGTTTCTTAATACGAGAATGATGATACAGCCCTGCAGTCAGCCTCGCGATCCACGCAATAAAACAATCTCCGTTATGGTGCATATGCGGCGGGCAGTTTGGCGGCGGAGCCAAACCTCGTACATCGTATCGCAAGTTGCGGTCGACATCTCCCTGAGAAATTGGGGGAGTTCAAACAAGCACGACATTTGACATACTTATCTAGAAACAAGTGCTAGTCTTCGGTTACTAATATCGACTTGTTCATTTACGCACATGCTCTATTTACTTCCAGCCACGCATTTACTGGTAGCCACTTAAGTAAGTATGTCTTTAAGGCCGGGGAGTTTTCGCGATAGGAGATAGCACAGGCAATCGCCGTGAAATCGTTGTTTTGCAAAATGGAAGAGACAGATCCGAAATATCGCGGTGACAAGCCCGGATAGGGATGACACTAAGACTAAAGGTTCGTGAAAGTTCCCTCAGCCTCTAAGAGACCCGAAAATGTATCCGGGAAACGTATCCGGGAAACGTATCCAGGAATTACTAGAGAATGTATAATCGCGGATATAGATATGTATCTTGAAAATATACCAGAAATGTATCATCGATGGGATATGTATCTATTCAATATATCCACGATGCTGGGGCTCGTGTGAAGACGTGTCTGGGGGTGCATCCGTAGGTGAATTTTCGGGTCTCTTAGAGACTACTACCCGCTACTAAAAATGTGAGCGATCTTTGAGACTAAATAAAGGCAGTGAGTTGTTTTTTAATAGCTTATGACGAGTCTGTGATGTTATTACTTGTTAGCACTGCTTAATATATTCCATAAAACCCAATGCCTGCTTCAACGAACTAAGAAAGGCTGTCTCTTGACTACCACAGGGCGACGTTCATATCACCGAAACATGGAAACAGTCGAAACCGAAACTATGGCTCGCAGCGTTGACATGCCTTCTATACGGTGCCGTACGCTAAGGGGGTGAAGCTAGCTAATCAGAAACTAGTCTCGAATCATAAATTGGTATGTCACCGTATTGATCCCATATTTCTCAGTGCGTGAATTTGGCAAACACTGAACGAATGCAAGCTGTGCAACTCAATCTTGAGCTTCATCGCTTTATTTCTAATATCAGTGTTAGGGCAGTAGTACGTTGGTTTGACATTAATCTGAGGAGTAATGGTCCATTTCATTGGCTCACATAGACCGCCCGGTCTGATAAACCCTTTTCGTGAGGCACTGAGGGTAGCCAGCGTCATAGATAATGTGGTAGCGCAATTATGATGCAGTTCATAGACACTGTATCCTGTGTATAATATCCTTCTTCCAGTATGGAACTTAAACTTTGCCGAACAGGTAGACATGTAGGTATTCTTTCTGTCGAACAGCAGGCTTTCTTCTCTCGTCCCGCATGCGGGGGTTCCTTAGTTTAGGCTAATTGACAAGAGGCTTGTTGCACAACACGCACTGGCATGACTATTGTGAACCCGCTCCATTATACTTTCCTGAGACGGGTATTGGTACTTTGATATTGTAAAGTTACTCCTATATACTTATGTTGTGAGTTAGTGGTGCTGCTAAAAGTTCATACTTTAGCGGGGGAACACTATTTCAGGTAAGGCTCATGTAAGGCCGGTAGACGTCTATTAGCCTCACATGAGGGTGACTAAAATATCATGTTGATGTGAGTTGGCTCACGGTAACCTCTCAAACCTTATGACTATCCTGCAACTGTTACTCACACAATCATTCAGGCAGATTTGACACCATTGCAGCAGACTGCAATGGTGACAGTTGAGACACACTATCCTCAGTTGACATTCTCATGCCACAGTAACTAGTCTAGTAGGAGGTTTTAAGTATTCTCACAATCAACATTTTAGAGATTCTTGTACAAAGTTGCGAAAACTAAAAACTCTTTACCTTCACAGCTAAATAAACCATTACATAGCAGGTATTCTGTGATGGGTTGTCACTTCTCAGAGTTACTTTTAGCTCTACAATTATTTCCCGCTGCACCCATGATTTTAGATGTGTAAGAGTGCATGGGGTGGTGGCAGTGGCAGCATTAGCAGAATGCTAGTGATGATAGTGTAATAGTAATGGTGATGGTGATGGTGATGGTGATGGTGATGATGATTGTCATGGACCTATGGGACACGGTGAAGGTGTGTGCTGCTGTGTACCTACTTATCCCACACCTCCGACAACACACCACACCACCTTTTAGTTTTGCCAAGACCGATTTTACCCAATCAAGTTGGACATCGCGAGAAAATTTTTGCTTCGATTTTCAGCTGAATGACCTTCAGTCACCCAGAAGCTAAGCACGATGAGTCTCGGAGCAAGAAAAACATCTACCTTCCAGAAGGCGAAGGAAAGACTCAACAAGAAAATGGCTGAGGAATCCACCGGCGAATCTCAGACCTCCAGCAGCGGTATCGGGGCAGTACTCGATATACATCTCAATACGATTACCGGACCACTTTCCAGCGACGGGGAGATGGCAACTATGTCCGAAATCACACACGAACTCTCTCAACTCGACAGCGAGGATCAATTACGACAGTTCCATGGAACGCAGGAGTACGAAGTGCTCAAGGCGGAAGAGGAACAAGATAGAATCGAGATGGGTCTTTACAGGGCCAGGATCGAAGACGACTTGAGGAGACGCGAAGACAGCCAGGCGACTCCCAGACAGGAATCAGGATGGCTCCCCAGCGACCTGAACGATATGAGAGCTTATTCCGACCTGACGGGAAAGACTGGAATTACGGGCGTCACGAGACGCAGAAGCAGTAGTGTAGGCAGCAGGAGTTCAGGGCTGTCTTCACCACCACTAACTATGGTTTATGGAGGAAGCATTTTGGCTATGCCTCTGAGTGCGATTTCACAGGATCCTTTTGCGACCCCGAGAACAAGCGGAAGATCAATTTTGGCTGCCAGATATATTCAGTCGGAGGAAAATATCAGCGAAAAAGCAGCGAGCAGTGAGGAAGAGGAGGGGGGAGTGGCAGAGACCATGAGAATCAGCACACCCATTCCTAGGAAATTCGAAATTAGCGACAGCGAAGACGAGGCCATGACAGAGGTCGAATGGAGGAGCGAGGAACCTTACATGACGCCAACGAAGAAGGGAAAAAAGCGCAATAAGGGGAAAGGGGTGGTGAGGCCGGTTACGCCCGAACGACCAATCCCGAATATGCCGCAGACACCTAGCAGGAGAAAGCTTGAAGCCGATTGGTCCAAGCCTGCAGAGGTGGTGACCAATGAGGAAGAGGTAGTTAATCTGGAAGCGTTTATTGGTGAGTATCTTCGGAACACTAATGGGCTGAGGGATTTTATGGCTACCAATCAGTTGCATGATGAGCGATATGATGAGTGGTGCCTAAAGCAGGCAGATCATATGGCGGCAAGACAGAATCATACGGATGCAGGGGTCACCTCCATTCGTAGGACGTCGGAGAAGATTCTGACTGAGGTTGAGTTGAGCAGGGAGGATGACGAAGAAAGGGCGGATAAACTCGATCAGAGGTTGGAGAAGATTGAAAAGAAGGTGGCCAAGTTAGCTCCGGTTAATATGGCCAAAACGATTGAGAATGCAATGAGCGCGTGCATGGAAAAGATGGTGGACCAATTGACCGATAGAGTGGTTAAGAGGTTTGAGGATATGGCGGAAGAGAGCAGGAAGAAGGATGAAATCCGAAAGGGGAAACAGGTAGAAGCAACCCCTGAGGAGGAAGATATGAGCGATATTGAGTTTGAGCCGGGAGCAACTTTTTCGGAGGAAGAGAATGCGAAGGTGGAAAGAGTTATCCGGGCCGAGATGGAGGTGGATGAGCCAGCGCTGGAACAATCCAAGCATGCGCCGGTGATTGCACCCGGAGGAGTTAGTCAGGAGTTTCTGCGTTTGGAGGTGGGACAGGTTACGATCCTGAAGAAGAAGCCGGTGGTGCCAGTGGTGCCACAACAAAAGAAGAAGGAGGTGAAAAAACCGGAGGTAAAGGAGGTACCACAGGGACCAAATGCTGGGACTAAGAAGCCGGAGGTTAAGAAGCTGATCGAAAAGAAGCCGGAAGGAAAGAAACCGGAAGAAAAGAAGAAGGATACGTGGGCGCAGCGAGCAGCAGCACCTGCACCAATGAAGAAACAACCCGAGCAACGACAGCAGCAGCAACGTCAAGGGGAAAATAAGAAGAAGGGGGATGGCTTTACTGAGGTAAAGAGGCAGCAGCAGAAGAAAGAAGAGATGAGGCCGGTCCCCCCAGGACAGAATTCGATGGAGAAGAGGAGAGTTACATTTAAGAGAGATAACGGACTCCCCCTTTCTCAGAAGAAAGATTTGGACATTTCGTCGGAGGTGAATAGAGCACTTTTCGAGGCAAAGGTCCCCCATTTTGTGCGCATCCAAGGAGTTACGAAGAATACTCGAGGATGCCTATCAACAATTACGACCCCTGGAGCAACTGCCGAGATGTTGATCAAGTACAGGGAAATTGTGATTAAGGTGGCAAGAAAGGTGGACGCAGGAATTGTGGACATCGAGACAAATGAACTTTGGGAGAAAGTGAAAATGCACGGCGTCAATTTCGACAGGTATTTGGGGAAGACGACAGGAGGAGGACTGGAGAAATTGAGGGCGGAATTGCAGGCGGGTGGTGTTGCCCTTGGCTATCAGCTGGATTGGAGGACCGAAAGATGTGCAGAAGAAGAAGTTGGAGGGGAAGAAGGCATCATCGGTTGTGTTTGCAGTCAAGGGGAGTAAAATGGCTGAAAGAGTTTTGAAGGGAGGACTGAGGGCGGCAGGAGTGAAATATGATGTGGAGAGGTTCATGACTGCCGGACCGGATTCCTTTTGCGGAACATGTAGCAGATGGGGACATGTTGAGGCGAAGTGTGGGGCTTTGAAGATGCCGGCTTGCATGCTGTGTGCGGGCAAGCATCTGACGAAGGACCATAAGTGCAACGTGGTAGGTTGCAAAGCTAATGCAGGACAGAACTGCACCCATAATGTCAACAAGTGTGTCAACTGCAAGGGGAACCATATCGCTAAGGCTAATGTTTGTGTTAAGAAACAGGAAGCTATTAAGACGGCGAGGGAAGAAAGGCGAACCTGGAAGGAAAGAGAAGGGGAACGCTGAAATGTGACTACGGATCAGCAGAAGAAGCCAGATCAAGTTGAGGATGGGGGACCCTCCACAGCAGAAGCCGAGAAGAAAGCTCCGTCAGACGAGCAGCCAGAAAAGGAGCTGGAGGTCCAAGTTGTTTTGACACAAGCGACAACCGAGCCAAGCTCCAGCGCAGGGACCTCAGAAATCCCCATGAAGCAATGGTGAAGTGCATAATGCACAATTGTGGGAGGGGGTATGATGCGACGATGATTGCGTTGGAAAAGGGAAATGTTTGGGGGGCTGATGTTGTGATGATGCAAGAACCAGTGGTAGAGAAAGAGGGATACAACATCAGTCACCCAGGATATAGATTGGTCAGGGGAGGAAGAACAATGACCGCGATACGAAGAGATACGCACCTGGAGTTTTCGGAAGTGGATATGGGGGGAGAAGGAGACGTACAGGTGTTTGATATAAAATACCCCTCTGGGAGGGAAATGAGATTGGTGAATGTGTACGATCAGCTGAAACAAGAGGGGGGGGTGAGAAGTCAAGGCAGGCCGGCGCAGACAGCAAGATGGAAGGAGATTATGGGGCGGAACAAGATCCTGTTAGGAGGAGATTGGAATGCTCACAGTGATAGATGGGACCCGGAGTGCCCACCAAAAAGAGATGAAGTCTTTCTAACGAATCTTATGGATGAGTATGAATTGACGGATGTTAACGATGGGGAAGCAACCCATACGAGTATGAGAAATGGCGAAATCTCGAGATCGCTAATAGACTTCTTCATAACGAAAGCCGCTATGGCCGACAATTTGGAGATAGCTACGGATTTGGCAACTACTTCGAATCACGCGATGGTGTGTGCCCAGCTAAGATGGGATGAAGGGGAAGGAGTCAAAGTATCAAGGAAGGTTACAGGATGGGATATTGATGGGCTCAAGTCGGAGAAGGAAAAAGAAAATTACAAAAAAGCCAAAAAATATTGGAAGGATAAGAGCTCAGAGAGACCCGTTTTGACCAAGAAAAGCAGCGGAGAAGAATTACAGAATGAAGCTGAGTGGATACAGCGGAATTTTGTTAATCATTTGAATAGGTGCTGCAAAAAAGTTAAAGTTTGTGCGAGATCAAAGAGGTGGTGGAATGAGGAAATCACAGAAAATAGAAGGATTTTGGGCTCGCTAAAGAGGGCCAGAAGAAGGGGGGAAGCGACGCAGCAACAAGTTAAAAAGCAGCGAAGCAATGTCCGAAGAATAATCCGACAATCGAAAATGAAGATGTGGCAAGACTTTTTGTCTTCCGCAATGAAGGATCAGGTATGGCAGGCCTTGAGGTATACAAAACTGGGAGGTCAGCAAACGACGAAGGCTTTGAAATCCAGGGATGGAGTGGTGGCGGAATCCTGGGAGGACAAGGCAGAGTTGATTAAAGAAGAAGCATTTCCGAAACCTTTGAAGGGTGTGGAGAGAAAGGCCCAAGAAAAGGGAGGAGGAATGTGGAAGAAGATTACTGATGAGGACATCCGATTGGCTCTGTTCAATCAATCAGTGAAGAAGGCTCCCGGTCCGGATAGATTGGGATTTAAGGCAATCAGGTTATTGTAGGAGTGGGATGCTCCGAGAATAATTGCGATTGTCAGAGTGACATTTAGGTTAGGGATACACCCACAAGTTTGGAAAGATGCGAGGGGGGTGGTTATACCGAAGCCGAATAAGCCAGATTACGGAGTCACCAAAGCATATAGGGTGATTACGTTGTTAAATTGTCTGGGAAAAGTGGTCGAGAAGGTGGCAGCAAATGCAATAGCAGAGGAGTGTGAGCGAAGGCAGTTACTTCACGATGGGCAGTTTGGATGCAGAAAGAGAAGGTCAGCAATAGACGCGGTTGGAAGATTGATGAAGAGAGTTGAGGAAGCATGGGGGAGGGGGAATACCGCGGCAGTGCTGTTGATGGATGTTAAGGGAGCCTTTCCACACGTGGCAAAGGGGAACTTGATAAAAAGAATGGAAGAAATGGGGTTTGAAGCCGATCTGGTGAGATGGGTGGAAAATTTTATGGAAGAAAGGAAAGTGATTATGTCGATGGATGGGAAGGAAGGGGACAGTATGAATGTGGAAACGGGAGTTCCGCAGGGGTCGCCAGTGTCGCCAGTACTTTTCATTATATACCTTTCGGGGTTGTTCGGCAGAGTGGAAGAAAAAGAGGAAGAGTGCGGAAGTGAGGGCATATCTTTTGTCGATGATGTGGCATGGGTGGTAGAAGGCGAGGATGTGGGGGAATGCACACAACGACTGGAGGGATGCGCCAAAGAAGCACCGATATGGGCAAAGGAAAATGCCTGTCAGTTTGACAACGAAAAAACCGAAGCGATTTTGTTTACTCGAAGGAGAAACAATAAGGAGCCGAAGATGAAGGCCAAGATAAGGGTCGGAAATCATGAGGTTCATTACAATAAGGAAGCGACGAAATGGTTGGGGGTATGGCTGGATAGTATGCTTACCCTGAATGATCATACGAAGAAGATGTTTGCGAAAGCAAGAAGAGCGCAGAGTAGGGTGAGATCCTTGATGACGAAGAAAGGATTAAGCCCGGAAGGATGCCAACAAATCCAAATTGCCCCAGTACAGGCCGTTGCTTTATACGGAGCTGAGTTGTGGTGGAAAGGACAGAAAAATAGAGCACAGGAGGTACAACAGATTTTGAATGAACAAGGCAGAAGGGTAACCGGATGCTTTCGAACGACACCTCAAGGAGCTCTGATGAATGATGCTGGACTTAGACCGGCGAATGCGATTCTTAATAACCGAGTTAGGCGGTATAAGATGAGGCAAATGATGATGCCCGACGCCTCAGGCGGAGGGAGAATAATAGAGATGGAAGGAAACGTGATTAGGAGGGTGGAGGGGATTGATCAGTTGATCCCAGAGGATTACCCCTTGGAGAAGAGGAGATATGAGGGGACCACGTTACCGGAAATTAGAAAGAGGCTGCAAGGCCAAGTGATAATTCAGGAAGAAGAACAGGCGCTGGGAGAGGCGAGGAAAGAAAGAGAAGGTCTGGTTCTTTGGACGGATGGATCGAGAAAAGAGGATGAGTGGGTCGGGTGTGCAGTGGTATGGAAAGAAGAAAGGTGGAATAAGAGGAGGGTGCACCTAGGCCGACAAAAGGAAGCGTTTGACGCAGAAATGTACGCGATGTCGGAAGCAGTGAAAATTGCGGATGAGATTTGCGGAAGAAAAGAAGTGAGGAGAGTGACGATTTTTACGGACTCCCAAGCGACTTTACGAAGAATACAATCGGACGAACCAGGACCAGGACAGGTACTGGCATTACGAACGATGAATTGGGAAAGCGAGTTGACCGATAAAAATATCCAGGTGGAGTACCGGTGGGTACCTGCACATAAGGGTGTGGAAGGCAATGAAGACGCAGACCTACAAGCAACGAAAGCGGTGTATAAGCATTGCGGAAGTTATACCGAAACGCAAAATCCGCTACCACATTTGAATTATATATCTTTCGCGCACATTGGTCGACGATTAACGGAGACGAAATGGGACGAAAGTAAGAAAGAAATCAAAGAGATGGGAAAGAAATCGAAGCACAGTTACCAGTATGATTTGGTGAAAAGGGGGGGTAACAGTGCAGTGATGAAATCCCAGAAATCGATTGCGGCGAGGTTTTATCAACTTAAGACAGGGCATGCTCTTATGGGGAAATACTTAGTGCGCATTGGAAAAAGAAGAGATATGAAGTGCTGGTGGTGTGGGCACGAATATCAGACGAGAGACCACCTTTTTAAGTGGTGTAAAAGATGGAAACGAGAACAGAAGCGGCTTTGGGTTGACAGGCAAGAGGGGGAAGACGGGTATGAAGGGGTTGAAAAAGTGATGAAGAAGCCGAAGATTAGTCTGCCAATGTCTCGTGTTTTTGTGGAGGAAAAATGTTCGCGGGCACTGTTAGATTTTCTTTGTTTGACAGATGTTGGCAGAATTAGCGGAGTGGTGGAGGAGGCGGAGAACTCAGATCACGAGGAGTCGAGTGATGGGGGGGTGTAAAAGTTGAGGTTGTTTTTGGCGGTTTCTTTTGTTGTTGGGAGGAGAGGACTCGCGACTTTGCTTTTGTTTCTTTATGTTACGGAAGAAGCGGGGAGGAAATGTGTATGGGATATATGCCATGGCCGCCAGCGGCCGAATGCAATATGATTACAAACAAACAAACCTACTTATCCCCCACCTGGCACATGAAGCGTGGGTGTGAGAGCGGCTACCAAAATCCTGTCAGGTTCTGATGTGAGCATGGCAGGCAAGACAGACCATCAGGAGAGCCATACTTGCAGCTGGCTGCAACTGCAGCAAATTTATCTGGTATCAACTGCACCAGTACTGTCATGATTATGCAAAATCAAATCAAGGTGATTGCAAGACCAACTTCATATACGCCTTATATGAGCCTTATACGAAACGGAGGACTCCCGCTAAAGTAATGTTGACTGATTCGGTTAACTAGAGCCCGGCACCCTCGATAACTGAGTCCTAACATCACATTGATATATATAAAGTTCCCCAGAAGGATCATTCTCATTTGCTGTAGCGAAAGCTCACACATAATGTGGAGGCAGAATGGTAATTTTTTTTCGTTGCAATTTTACTATGCAACCTTTGTTGAATGATTCGCCAGCACGAGTGCCAACTTGGCTGTTCAATTGAGACCATTAGAATATAGCTTACCATTTTCCCACACACTGGGTAATTTGTACTGGATAAGCCAAAACTTTCCTAGATATTTCCAAGGTCGTACTCTATTGATTGAGGCGGTGTTCAATATTTCCAGCAACCGTCAAGAAACCATAATTCCCATGTCATGTATTCTTACTAGGTAGTTGATAGATAAGCGGGCTACAAATTCTATGCCATATTGTCCAAAGAGCTCGAGGAGGGGAGAAAGTGGTATATTTGTTTCCGTTGACTAGCTATTAGAGATCTTACCATAGGAGATTCAATCTTTTTTCATTCCAAACATTCTAATTACCCTTAGAAAACTACCGAAACTAAGAAATCCAATCTGGAGGGGTTAACTTTTCAAATTTCCTTTAGAAACTTTAGAATGATTCAACAGAGAGGGTGTTCTATCTAACGGAATTTGGGGTATAGGGTTTAGGGTTAAGCCACGTATGTAGCTTTGAATTTCACTCCGCATCCCAAGCCTGACACGCAACTACACTACATAATCACCACGCACCATGGATTCATCTCCGTCAGGAGGGCCAGTGCCACCTGCGGAATAAGCTTGGCTCCATTTAATCTAAGAGGAGTAATATTATCAGAATGATTATTTGGAGATAGTGTTTCAAGTAGCTGAATCAATCGAGACAAGAAGGACACAAAGAGAGTAAAGATGAATATTACACCAGCCCTAGAGATCCTATTCTGACCAATATCAAGCACTGAGGAAACACTATCTAAAGGGCAGTAGGAGACTATGAGCCCTGTGTTCTTGCTTCGGAAGGAGGGTTCTGTTTCAATATCCTATACGCAACAGTGTCTCAATTTGGTTTTTACGGCCTGGGGAGCTTCAGATTCTATCTGAATTATGGTATGCCAAAATCTGGTCTCATTTTGACAAGTAGATATTCACCGGGAAAAATGACCTTACGCAACGCGTAACTCATAGAGAAGCTATGTTTGGGATGGTAATCCATAGCATATTTTAAACGTGCCACTATAAGATCCTATGGACCTATGCATTGACTAGATTACTATGATATACATGTGATTATGTGTGCTTGATACTATACATCATGCTGCATCTAACAAACTTGTAACCAAACTGCCAAATGCACTGCATTGCATGCTCCCAAGTACGCTCTGAAGTACACCCCTGATTACACTGGATTGTACACTCCCAGCCTGCTTGACTTATGATTCCAAGTACACCTGCGAGTACGTTCTCAAGTTCACTCCCGGGTATGCTCTCAAGGATGCTCCCAATTGCACTCGATGGCACACTCTCAGATTCTCCCAAGTACACTCTGAGTACGCTCCAAAGTACACCTCCGAGTACATTCTCAAGTACACTCCCGGGCATGCTCTCAAGGACCCTCCCAATTGCACTCGATGTCACACTCCCAGCCTGCTTGACTGTACGCTACCAAGTAAGCTCTCAAGACGCTCCCATGTTCACTCTGAGTACGCTCCCAAGTACATCTCCGGGTATGTTCTCAAGTACACTCCCGGGTATGCTCTCAAGGACACTCCCAATTGCACTAGATGGCACACTCCCAGCCTGCTTGACTATACGCTCCCAAGTAAGCTCTCAAGACGCTCCCAAGTATACCTCCGAGTACGTTCTCAAGTACACTCCTGAGCATGCTCTCATGGACGCTCCCGGGCACACTCTCAAGTACACTCTCAAGTACACTCCCAATTGCACTCAATAACACTCCCAGCCTACTTGGCTCTACGCTCCCAAGTACACTCTCAAGAGGCAAGATACTCGCAATCTCACTTGACTATATGCTCCCATATATACTTATACATACTCGATCTAGAGACTTGCTGCGTTGCAGGCGCCAGATATCGGGAGGTGTGAGGTAGGTGGTAGGTGACAGGTGGCAGGTGGCGTATGGTGGCTGAAATCATGACGTCAGTAATATCATAGTCTGAACCTTATCTCTAGCGTGCCCACTGCGCAGGATCTCACGATGTCTCACGGTCATGGTGTTGACAACTGCAGCCTTAGATAGTGCAGGAAAGGTAGACAATTGGATCTTAGGGAGTGCAGATCTCCGACTCAGTTTTCTCTGCAGAATCTGCAGCCAGTTTCCCGTCGATTTTGGGCGTATGCGTATGCATTCGGTCCGGGGCTGATGGTGCTGATGGTGATGGTGATGATGATGGTGATGGTGATGGTGATGATACCGAAAGCATTTAGTCAAGTAGGTTGGCTACGTCAACATCATTATCAAAGCATCAACAGACTTAATGCCTTCTATTGGCCAAAGCTTCCACACACTCAGAGTTCAATCGGCCCAAAGATTCGTCTGGTAACGCTACTCCAGCCAAAGCTCGGCTCTCTCAAGCGCGGCTCTGAAGCAGGCTCTCAAGCAGGCTTTCAAGCAGGCTCTCAATCAGGCTCTCAATCAAGCTCTCAAGCCGACTCTCAACCAGGCTCTCAAGCGGGCTCTGAAGCGGCCACGCAAGATGCTCTCAATGAGTATCAGCACCAGCGAAGCCTATCGGCAGTCAAGACTAGCTGAGGTTTATCGAATGCCAGCCGTATATAGTCCCATAGTCCTACGCGCAGATGTCTATGAACCGACTATGGATGTCTATAGACTGCGCGTCGCGCAGGGGTCCACGGGAAGCTTGCTATGAGCTGCGTGTGTGTGCGTGTGGGCGTAGCGCAGTCTATAGTCGATTTGCACTTTTGCTGATGTTATTGTGTGAAAAAGAGATGAGTGGTACTTTGAGATAAGTGCTCTTGAAACCAGACGTTTGTTATCTCTTTGCCATCGCCGAACGAGCAATTTGAAACCTTGGACATGTTATGAACGCATTAATATGCTAAAATCTTTTGAATTTTGAAAATTCGGGAACCAAAGCGACATATGACTACCCCATTCCAGCAAACCATCATGAGAAAATACCCTTTTCATGTAGTATTTACAGGCTTCAGGAGAATTCTGCAGACAAGAATCTTTGATTTTGTCAACTGGGTTCTGTATGTATTCGGGGCCCTACCCTTGACCTAAGCTCGGATGTTTCCTTCCCGGCGATTTGGACTAGGATGAGACTGAGTACGGAGCAAACCCTGCCGTAAATAAATAATGTAGTCTTAGGCAAATTTAAGTGAGAATTCAAACTCATTTACTACACAGCTGCTGGTATATAGATTTACAGTCGATCACTCCGTTAATTGGCTAAAGGGGAATGAATTCTGGAACGCGTATTTGAATTTGTCGGGGCTCGTGGTCTCAAATTCGAATGTCTAGTGCTATTTATGAAAGTGACGCACTGCCGATGTAAGATATCAGGATTGAGATTGAGTAGAAAGAATAGCATGGATCTTGTCGCGATATAGCCAGTATAATTATTCCTTGCCGTCCTTGACATGGCATGTGTCTGTAACAAATCATCCATGATCGACATCCGGGATCCTAAATGTGTAGAGAGGACGCTCCCATAAGCATGCTGAAACGAGGCCGAGTACCAAGTTCCAACCGCAAAGTTAAGCGATCTTCCTCTGAATGCTCCTGCCCTGAACCTGGAATATCTTGCCACAAATATTTTCCACTGCACATACAGCAACCTGCCCAAGCACATATGTATCACAATACGAAATCTCCGAAGCTCCGGATCCATTCTTGGAGTCTGCGACTTCTGTCCTGGCTAGCCGTAGACCTGCGGCGAGAAGGTCGAGGATAAACGAAGAGAAAATGGGCGCAATTATGTTGATAATGAGGATCTCCGTAGATGATTTTCATGAAAGAAAAGAATATAGTTGTCATGATGGCGAATATTAGCTCCACTCTAAAGCTCTGCCGCATCTCGGCTCTACAAATGCACCCGAACCCTAATCTATACTCTAAGCTAAATCACACCTCCTCTACTGGAAGACTTTCCGTAGCGATTTAGGTAGAGGATATGAAATTTAGGAAGCAAACTTTTGGGACCCAACCCACTTTTTGGGTAGTTCGAAGAAACGGTCGTATCATACAATAAGCGGGGACATCAACCGTTCTATTCGTGAATTGACTGACCAATCTCTGGTTTTCCCGCTTCTGCAATAGACTGGCAATTCAATGAGGGCCCGCTAGAAATGTTCTTTCATAGCATGTAGTGCGCACTATCAATTAATCTGATAGTAAAGTGTCAGCGGTAACCTATATATAGAACAGCAGAAGAAATCAAAAACACGATGACTTATAGTGTGCAAGAGTCAAAATACTGAACTGATCCTACGACTACTTCTATATCATATGCTCTAGAGACACAGATCCCAGCCGTCCGCTGGCGGCCATCGAAGTCTCCCATCAATGACCCACTAGATAAAATAAACTCTAACTCTAGAGTCATGGCCGCTAGGTTAAGGCCTCATGTAATGTAGTGGTACGTAGTGGTAGTTGTGGTAAAGGAAGAGGACCACGATATGGGTTATGGATATATGTTCTGTCCTACCTACGAATTCAAACTTGCTAGTTCGCACGAAGATTCGCGATGTTTTTGATCAGTTCATGAGTTTGAGCAGACTGTCGAACTCTTGGATGTGCCACTTACTCAGATAACAGCCCAAACCACTCGCCATCCCACTCATAACCTCTATCTCATTGGACCCTTACGAACTGCCTAGTCTAGTTTTATGGGTGATACCTGAAAAAGTATTTATTAGCGGTCAGTTCGCAAATGGCCTCCACGAAGAGCTAGTTATAGTCAACTGCCCGATTTCTTGAGTGGCCTAGAATATAGGGCTCTTCTATGAAACGTTGTGTAAATTACGGTGTGAATAAGTGAAATGTAACTCTTTATTGTAAGTACCATCGCTGGCGTGAGCATATACGAGTCTATGTATAGTACAATACAAATATGCGGCCGTTTATAACCACTCTTCTGTGATCATAATGCAATGCCCCAACAGGTGAGAGATGATAGTCTCCCAATTACTGTACCGAGCACGATGCTTCGGACCGTCACACGCCAGATACCCGTCCGAAGAGATTAGTTCAGTTTCCGTTTACTCTCGGTTAATCGGGATTGAAAGAGTTTGTCCTAGCCAGTCTCGTCCGAATCATCGCGCTCGCCACTGTACCTCTAACAAAAACTCGTTCCAAGCGCTATGGGAGGTCCTCCATTATAATTACCCAATATACCTCTTGTCCGGATGCCTCATCATATTCTCATGCCAGTCGTACACCTCATCGGGACAAAACACTACCTTCTCACCCCCGATTTGCTTCTCCACCTCTTCTAGCCTCCTAACATCAAACGAAAACTTTTCCTCCCCCAAATTCGCCTTCACTCTGGTTCCAGGCGAAACATACACCACACCAAATAACATCCCATTGACGCCTTCGCATGCAACATCTTGAGCACCAGTCAGTATAGGTGAAAGCTAGGAGGAGGGAGTAATGGAAGTTTTACTAATGATTTCTCCATCACATGTAAAGTATGCAACCTCCTTGTGGAGGTTGACCGCACAACCAATGACACTTCCGGACGAGAATGAAGGCGCGTCAGAGTACGAGGTTACGCCCTGGATGGATCCGGAATTGGAGTAACTCAGATTGCGCTCGGCAAGCCTGTAATGGGAGGTAAGGACGTGGTCCCCGTAGTCGTAGAGTGCAAGAGCGCTGACAAGTCCAACCTGGGCTCTAGCTGATATTAGTTATACCAGTAACAAAAGTGGATTAGAAAGAGACGCACGTGAATCTCGAGGATTTAGCAGCTTCAAGGATAGTAAGTTCAAAGTAGTACCAACCAGAAGCACGAGGGGGGATGGGGTAGTCGAAGGAAAGGATGTAGTTATGTATATTCTCTATACACTATCAGAAATGTAACACGACTTTGGGGGATTAACCGGAGAAAACTTACTAGGCACAGAGAAGACTGACCAGCCATCTAGTTCGAGGATAGGAGGGGCTATTTCGGAGGCAAATTCAGTTGATACCTGCCATGTGCTCGGTTCTAGTGGTGTAGATGTCGAGTTCTCCAAAGTTTTCCCGACTCTATTAAACGTCTCCAAGACCTTATGCTGCTTGCTCACTGATGCAGCAAGCACCGCAGACCATCCATGTTCATTCATCGCCGCTGGATCTTCCCCGCTCTCCAGCAGTCGGTCGACAACCTTCTGGTTTCCCTTTGCCGCTGCAAGAACCAGTGGATTACCGGGGGCACCGCCTTCTTTGCGAGCATCCAACAAAACAGCCACCGTCTTCTCATGTCCCTTCACAGCTGCCTCCTGCAATGCCGCAACATACAACTTCCCCTCCGTTCCAGAATAAACCAACATTTGTTGGATAAACTTGTAGTACCCATTGGAAGCACAGGTCCTAAACGTGAGGTACATCAACTCCCTGAACGACGGATCCGCAAAAATTCTCTCCCCATCCTTCTCTAGGATCTTCTGCGCGATTTCAAAAAAATTAGACTGCGCAGCCAGATTGAGAGCATATCCGTCCACTCCCGGCGTCAGGTTCCAAGGCAATTCAGGGTGGATGAAGTTACCGCCTCCGTGTTCCCACAACGTCTCAAAGATCTCGGGATACCCGAAAGTGGCCGCAACCTCTATCATCGTATTCTCATGTTCACTCCGCATCCCCAAGTCCGCACCGGCAGCGATACAGATCCTCACGGCTTCGGGGGAACGAATGTGCGTCGCTGCTTTTAATGGGAAATTTTGCTCAGGCGTGCAGAGGTTGATATTTGCGCCACGTTCGAGGAGATACTTCAATGCCGCAAAACCGTTTGTTTCACCATGCGCGATAGCTGCGTTTAGGGCTAGACCATGTTCGCCTGCGATTGCATTGATATCTGCACCATGGGTGACAAGTAGCTCCACCACCTTGAGATTCCCTGACTCGCAGGCTGCGTTCAATGGGTTACCGCATGGAGCTCTCAAGATTGATCTAGCGTTCCTGGCCGCCATGCATACCGCGTTCGGATCGAGCCCCTTCGACAGAAAATGGTGTGCGGTTGAGTATAGCCCCAGACGACAGGCATATATCAATCTATTATTGCCTTCAGCATCTGCTGCAATATAGTTTTGCGGCATTGTCTTCCTCCAATCGTAGGCTTGCGTCCAGAAAATGAAATTACCGCTCATCGTTGGTTTCAGGAAGAAGCGTTCGATTGTGGACAAGAACTTCTGGTCGTTTATATCAATGTGTTCTTGAGAATGTTGTGGCCAGAATTTAGCTGCATAGCGATATAGACGATATTTTGCCATTCGGGATTCGAACTCTTCGTTTGTCGCGCATGGTCCAGAGCCGAAATCTTCAAAGCACAGATAAGTCACGCAAAGCCTGGCGAGTCTAAAGTTGGTGCGTATAACGTCCACAAAATACACAGAATGATTACCATTCCGAAGGCGCCTTGAAGTAAAGAACTCCTTTACCGAGAAGTGGGCCAAACCGACAGTCCCGGCGTCTTGGTCCACCGTCACCAAACTCCCACAAACATCAAGCAAATCCTCAGGATCATTGAGAAGTGAATCTGCATCCAAACTGGTTGTTCCAAATTCGAGTCCAATTCCTTCAACAATCTCCTGAATGAGCATTGGCCGAAGCGAACAGGTCAACCAGTGGAAGATGCGTATAGCCAATTCCTTATCGAGAACAGATATCATGTCTAGAATCCTCTCATAGGTTTCATTGAGATCCGGTGGTAGCATCTTCAGTGCCTGCTTAATTACTCTATCATTTCGTAGTCGCGCTATGTAGTCCAGTGAGCACTTCGCCCAGCGGAACATTCCATCCGCTCGAGAAGTAATAGTCGTGGCCACTTCCTCTTTCGTGGACTCTTTCAGTTTGGACAGCTTGGCATTCCGTTCGATCTGCCCTGTAACAAAAAGTGCAATATCCCTCGACGTTGATGCTGCGTTGATCTTGATACATACTTTGGGCGCATCAAACCCATCGACAGTATGTTTGATGTCAACTTCCTCTCGGCTAGTAACAAGGATGTTTGTCCTTCCCTTCAGTTGAATCTCCCAGAGCATCTTAAGGATGTCCCCACGGACGTCAGGGCTGCACTCATCGAGTGCGTCGACTAATATCCTGGTGCGTCCAATCTGCCCGACCAATTTTAGCAGCACTTCTCGCAAAGTCGACTCATGGGGTGCCTTCATCTTGTTCTTCTTGTAGTAGTTTTCAAACTCTAGAGGCAAGTCGTTATCCCAATTAGATTCCAAAATCTGAGCAGCAAGGGATTTATATATGCCAGCAGTGCTCGTTTTTTGGGCGTCTTTGAAATCGCAGTAGAAGTATATTGTCTTGCTCGTGTTTTCTTCAATCAAGTGGTCGATGATGATTGAAGACAAAATCGTTTTGCCAGATCCAGCTACAACACCAGTCGGTTCCCGTACATACACACCGCACTTCCAGAGAAATATACCTGTGCCATAAAGCCACATAAACGAACTCTCCGCCCTCCTCCATTCCAAGAAGTCCGTCGACTCTGTAAACCACCTCCCAGTTCCCCTCTGTTGTAGTTTCCGTGCGGCAATATGATTCGGTTTTGGATCCACGTCTGACAACCAAGCTAATGCTTCTCGGTATATCTCACCTCACAATTGTCAGCAGTCATGTTTGCCGCATCCTCTGAGACACCAGAGCTCACTCTGTTTCGCCATCTTCTTCTCCACACGGTCGGCCTCCTGGGTGACCTTAATCTCTGCCACATCACCACAAATCTTTTCCCGGGCTCCCAACTCTTCCAACTGAACCGCCAACGAGAAGGACCCCTTAAACCTCTCCATGCGCACAGCCCACTCCCTCGTCTCCTGCTCCTTCATGGGCCACTTTAGCCTCCTACCCCAATTCTTGATTCTAGCACGTCTGCCCCGCCCATTCTGCAAGAACGAATGCAGTGTCTCCAGTTGTGTATGGCACTCCTCCATCGTCGGCTTCAAGAAGTCCTCGCCAAACGTCGTCGGAACAACGGTCTTCTCATTGGCAGCATTATGGAGAACCGAATCAAGCTTATTCAAGACCCCCGACAACAGCGATATCTCGGAAACTAGGGCTTGTACTTCATTCGGAAGGCTCTGGACGCTTTTTCCATAGGCGACTGCGGCGGAGATGGCTTTTGAGGCAACTGTAACTACAGTTGTCACGCCTACAGCGAGAGAGAGGGGATCCATGGCGTCAGGTGAGGTGTTTGCATATACTTTTTGCAGCTCGAGACGGCGGAATGAATGGCTTTTACAGCTGTGACACGTAAGACTTGCGGTAGGGAACATCAAGTGCATTGCCGCCTGCGCCACGCGAACGCATATGCAGGCATCACTGTACTCTACAGGGGGTGAAGATCGTTGATATCAGAAATAGCCAGCGCATGTTGATTGGCGGATGTTGCTTCGTATTGCGCCTAGTGCGCTTTTTACAAACTCGGTCAAGTAGAAGTAGCTCGAGGTGTCAAAATTAATCGATTTAATGTGCAGTGAAGTCAAATTCAGATGGTATTGCTCAACCTAGGTATATATCCATACTAAATATCACTTGGTTTTTAGTCAATTTATACTTATATCGGCGAATCCCATCTATCGATGCTATTTAACTCCTCAGACGCTTCTGTTTCAATTCGGCCTGTGTAGGATGGTAAGCTCAAGCGGCGGTGGCGGTAGATAACGGTGACGCTCGTTGGGCAGTCGTCTGTAGTCCTCCAGTCGCCTGGGTCCAGCACCCGCTATCGGTTCCATCCAACTCCTGTCCATCCTCATCCACGCCCTGATCCTCCTCATTCGACCTCTTTAACCTCTCCAACACCTTCCTTACCCCTCGATCCGTCCTCATTCTCCCCGCCTGATCGAGCGCACACTTTGCCCACCCCCACCTGCCATTAGATTCACAAATTATCACATCTATAACTTCCGCCTTGAGCTCTGGCTTCAGCCGCTTCAGCGTCAATATCCGTTCTACCTCCTGCTTGATAAATCCCTCCAACTCTGGGGCTAGGATAGACGGCTGTATTTCCAGTTTTGGTAGCGGGTCGAATATGTCCGTGATGACTTCGTCCTCCCGGCTGGTGAGCATCAGGGAACAGTGGTTCCGAATATCCAGGAGGGTGGTTAATAAGTCTTCGTTCCCGAGCACCTCATCAAGGCCGTCGATTAGGATTATTGTAGGGTTTGTAAATGAGGATAGCACGCGAAGTAGGTGGGGCTGTAGCTCGTGCTCGTACGGGCGGCGATGATAATTATTGTCATAGTAGGATTCTATTTCATTAGGAATGGTGGGAACGAAGGAGAGGAGTTGCGAGAGGAGAGAGCCGTAAAGCTGTGTAGGTTTTGTGGTGGCGTTGCAGTAGAAGTATACTGGGTGCTTTCCCAGTTGCAGGAGATGATCTATTACAATTGACGTGAGCACCGTTTTCCCGGTTCCCTCTGTATTAGTTAGCTATGGCTGCGGCGTAGTAGGTATAAGGGTGGCATATACCACTGCCTTCAATCCGAAGAAACGACTTATCATTTGCAGCCCAGTTTTTAAATGCCTGATCTTCGAGAAACCATCGTCCAGTGCCTACGCGCCGCGATTTCTTGGTCTCGAGATGTGTATCTAAGGGGTGTATCGGCGACAGCCATGCAAGAACTTCATGGTATTTCGTTCCTACACCTGTCAGCCATCAGGAGATGTTAATCCGCGGGGTCACCTACGTTGTCTCTCCGCCAGCACCTCCTTCCTCTCCTGCTCCTGCGCCCTCTTCACCTCCGCAATCTCGGCGCAAATCTTCCCAGTCACACTCATCCCATCCGCCTGCAACGCCAACGAAAACGTCCTCTTAAACCTCTCAATCCGTTCCACCCAAACCATAGTCTCCCGTTCCCTCATCGGCCACTTCAACGACCGCCCCATACGTATCCACCGGTTCGTACCCCGAACCTGTTTGAGCAAAAACTCATGAAGTTCCAGCAGCTGTTTTTTGCACTCTTCCAATGGGCCATCGATGAGATGGGCTCCTTGTGGCGAAAGGGATGTAGAGAAGGCGTTGAGGACGCCTGTTAGTGTGGAGATTTCGCGGATGAGAGTATGAACGGTGGTGCCGTGGTCTTTAGCGCTTGAGGAATACTGGGAACTGAGGGCGGTGAGTTTTATGGCGATGTCAACGACGGTTAGGATGTTGACTGCGAGGGAGAACTCGGCCATAGTTGATAGAGGCAGTAGAGTTCTGCTAAGAACTGGTTCTAAATTCTCTAGAGGAACGAGGGGCACAGTACTTATTCTCCAGTGCTAGTTTTCCGCTGTCATGCGGGAGGCGTAGGCGCTGCGGCGGTAGGACAGGAGTTGAAACAGCACTTGTGTCATGCGAGCAATACACCGCCATAGCAACGTGCACTCGAATGCACGGGGAAGGACAGGGTTACGACATCCTCGTATAGCAAAACGCCCGCCCGAACTTCCGCTGAAGAGTGAGTAGATAGTTATGTTGAGCATTACAGGTGTGTGGAGGGCAATATACTTGGTGACTACACTGCGAAGGTAAACACTTCCACAGTGACTTCCTCTGTTGGTACCAAGTCTCGGGGATATCACGCCCACGTTCACAACCCAGTACCTCGCACTTAAGTACTGGGTGAGGCCCGTCCCGCCACCACTTGCGCCTCACCACTGACAGCGGCACAGGGATTTGATATTTCATGCTCAGCCTTGCTTTAGAGAATCAACACGAGTAGCCAAAGAAACCCGCGATGGAAGGGAGCTAGCAAAAGACTACGCGAAGATGCGCTGGCACAGCACAGCAAGGATATGGTCACATGGCGATATCGACTAACACAGAAACAACGCATCGTGGTACACAGAGGAATTGCCCACCCCGACGAGAAGAGCTCTATTCAACGATTATGCCAGTGGGCATTATCCCAATAACGTTCTCACTTTAGCAGGGAAACCACCTTACTCCTTCGCTTCCCCTGCTTCGTCCTCCTTCTGCTCGGCCAGACCGTGTTCCGCAACCAGTTCCTCAACAAGCTTAATGTATTCCTTCTCGGCTTCCTCGGTCGACATTCCGGCCTTCTCCTGACGCGCACGGTACTTCGCCTTTCCCTTGAACTATCACCAAGAGTTAGCGACACGGATTGGAGGTTAGGATCTGCGGTGGAATTACATCGAACATGCCTGGCGCAGCGTCGTCGGGTCCGAGGTCGCCGACAGTGACTTGCTTGAACAAGGCGTATATCTGGGATTCATTACTCAAGATACTGCTCAGATGAGGGTCCGAACGAGGCGCTGGGTAGCAGGGAGAGTGGTACCTGCAACAGCTGAGCGTCTTCAGGCTTGCTCTTCAGGCTGTTAACTTTGTCGGCAGCGGCCTGAAACTCGGGGGATCCTTTGGAAGCCATTTCTGATGATTTCGAGGGCGAGTTTATAGAGAGAGGCGGGTGTTCGATGTGACAACGGAGGCGGGGGAGGTGGGTTGGGTAGCTGAGAGGAGATGAGTTGAGGATGAAGTAGCCTTATAACCACTTCCAGTAGCGGGAGGGGAAGTGGGGTGTTGGTAGTACCACGCTAGCTAGCGGCACGAGACTCCAATGGAATCGCATTCTTCTGCGATGCTCGTTTTCCTGAAAGGCTTTGGCGTGGATTTTTCGTTGTGGAAGTCTGTTCTGGTTTGCTTTTATGTCGAGAAGAGATGGCATTGGGTGGCAGTACCTAATCTGCGGCGACAGTTGAATGCCGTTTCATCATATATGTCTCTTGGCACTCCATCGCAGTGAGCGAGAGTATCGTGAATGGTTCTCCGTAATAACCAGCGCAAGACACGTCCGAACGCCTTTCTTTACCACCACCAGCGATGCGAAGTTACTGATGGGCCTTCAATGCCGAGTCTCAAACGGAACCTTTTCATCCATTGTAAAGTTCTTCCCTCCCGAAGGGTGGCGTTGTTGAGCTCAGTCTCCGTACTCAGGCCTGCAGCATCACGTCACCTCTCCCTCTCCCTCCAACGCGCCAACGCCGCCCAACAATTTCCACCTCAACCCTTGTTGAGTCCAACATCTACCCAAATCCACCCACCATGTCAGACCCGTCTCGCCACAAGCGCCGCAAAGTCCACGTCGAAGAAACGCCCCCTCTTCTACGGCCGCTCGCTTCGTTCAACCGCGACGTTTCCCCTCCTCCAATCGGCAATTACACAGCGACCGACCCCACCACCTTCGACGACGAACACGACCCGCTCCGAGACTTCTTCCGATCAGCGGGAGCGCCCGTCTCAAAAGAAGTCATTGACCTGACTGTCGACAAACCCAATGCGAAAGACGTAAACGGTCCTGTTTTCCGCCACGGCCAACCGGAATCTTCAACTGCGACTGCCGATTCCGGAGCACAAGCGTGGCCGTCGCCGTTCCGCTTGACTACAATCCACGATCTCCCGCAGTCGGAGAACAAAGACACAGTTGGAGTCGCCGAGATACTCGGAGATGTGATGCTGCGCGAGGTGTGGTTGTTTAACTACATGCACAACATCCATTGGGTGATGGCGCAGTTCGACCCGGACATCAGAGCGCATGTCAAGGTTGTGTTTGTTCACGGGAATTGGAAGCAGGAGGATGAAGGGAGGAAACGGATGGAGGTTAGTGGTCTACGGTGCTGTTGAAGCATGCTGATTGTGTGGGCCTAGGAGGAAGCCAAGAGCTATCCAAACGTTAAGCTAGTCACCGCATACATGCCCGAAGCGTTTGGTACGCATCACACTAAGACCATTGTGCTCTTCCGAAGAGATGATATGGCGCAGTATGTCACTCCCACACAAGCGTTCAATATATTCCGCGTACTAATCGAGCGCAGGGTCATAATCCATACCGCTAATATGATCCCCTTCGACTGGACAAATATGACACAAGCAGCCTGGATTTCCCCACTACTGCCCCTCGCCGAGAAAAACCCCACACCCTCCGAAATCGGAGACCAATTTAAACGGGACATCCTCGAATACTTCAGCTTCTACGGCAAGTCGCGGTGTGGCCCTCTCGTCGACTTACTCAAAAGCCACTCCTTCACCTCTGTCAAAGCCGTCTTCATCGGCTCTGTTCCCGGCCGCCACAAAATCTCCGAAGCAAAATTCGGATGGCCAAAGCTGCGCAAAACCCTTTCCACCATCCCGTGTCCGTCTACTCCCGGTGCTACGCCAAAGGTGTATGCACAATGCTCCTCCATTGCAACCTTAGGCACAAAAGACACCTGGCTCACCCCCGTCTTCTTCTCCGCGCTTTCAGCCACCGCAACGAAGAGGGGCAAGAAGCCGCAGTTCGGGATTATCTTCCCCACCGCGCAAGAAATCCGGGACTCACTGAATGGATACAACTCTGGCTCGTCGATCCACTTGCGTCTCACCTCCGCCGCGCAGCAGAAGCAGCAGGAATATCTCAACCCGTTATTTTATCACTGGTCTTCGCAGTCACGGTCGGCGGGAAGAGATAGATCCGCCCCGCATATCAAGACTTACATCCGCTTCTCGTCTGATCCCAAGGACGCGAACACAAATATTGATTGGGCACTTATTACCAGTGCTAACCTTTCCACGCAAGCCTGGGGCGCGGCAGAGAAGGATGGAATGGTGAGGATCTGCAGCTATGAAGCAGGAGTGTTGGTGTATCCGGGCTTGTGGGGAGAGGGAGTAAAAATGAAACCAGTCTTCCGGAAAGATGAGGCGGGAGAGAAGGAGGTTGTGGGCTTGAGGATGCCATATGGGCTGCCGGTTGCGAAGTATACGGAGGAGGATGAAGTTTGGAGTGCGACGAAGAGCTACAAAGAGGTGGATTGGTTGGGACAGAGCTGGATGGCGTGATTGGGCATGTATTCGTAGGCGTTTGGGGTGGGTTTGTGGGCTGCTTCTGGCGTTGGGGGTTATCTCGGCATCGGAATTGGGTACGGCGTTAGCATCTAGAGTATAAACTGAATGACAGATTTTTGATCATAAGTGATCGGAGTTTTCAATAAACAAGAACCAATGCCTAGCTTAGCAGTTATAAGGTGCCAGGTGCTGTCAACACTAAGGTTCGAAACCTTTAGCCTCATTCTTTTGAAATTGTTCGCTTTTTGTCCATCGTGTACAGAGAGTACTTATTCCCCGTACATACTCGCGTCAAAGTATAGTACCTAGACACAGAGGTTAAAGTATAGTACCCAGACACAGAGGTTAAAGTAGAGTAAGATCGTGGCAATATCATTTCGGAGCCGCCCCATTTAGGTTTACTCCTACCCAATAAAGCGCTCTTGTAAGTCTTATCCCCGTAGCATGCACGCTCTACTATTTTTTTAAACGAGCAAGGGGTTGTTGGGGAGCATGATTGGATGGTCAGGGCTCAAATCTTTCAGCGAACGAGAACTCATGCCTAACTTAGATAGTGCCTACCAGGTACTTTAAACACCAATGTTCGAACCTTGTGCTCATTCTTTTGCTCTCCCATGTCTGCTCAAATCATTCTCTCCGGTCATCACGCTGCCAGGTCCTACAACTGATTATGAGAAACCTTGTGGGACCCAAGATCCAATACCTAGCTTAACTGGTGCTCTAAACGCCCGGTTCTTTGAGCATCAAGGTTCGAAACCCAAGGCTGGTGCTGTAAACATCAAGGTCCAGGTGCCTCAAACGCTGGGTTCAAAACATATAGTTGCGCTCCTTCTTTTGTCTGCGATAGAACAGTTATAATTACATGTTCCCCTAAGTGGCCGTGGTGACCCTGAATAGCCCAAGGCCTGGGTAGCAGCGAGTGATGCTGAACATACTGGACGCAAACAAGGAGCATGGGAGCTGTGGAAACCAAGTAGGGTTCAGAATCAATTCGCTCTCACCAACGAAAACTAGAGCTGGTAACTATAGCCGTCTTGCCCGGTGCTGCAGCTCTAACGCGAGTAAGAGGACAAGAGCTCGAGGCTGGGTTAGGAAAACGGCATCATTACATACCGCATCAATTAGTTCATAGAAATCTGCACGTGGTGGAGTTTACTCGTTTTTGAAATGGTGGCTATGGCGGCTGTTCACACTAACCATCAAGTATGCTGGACGCACAGGCGTAGATGACTGGTTTGATTCTGGCGGCTATGCACGCTCATACAAAGCTACCCTGCGCAAAAGCTGCCTTGCCAACCTCCGTCGTCAGCATTCAAATATCATTTACATCCCATGAACCCTCTTCGACAACATAAGACCACCTGTCTTCCACAATGGACCCGCTTTCTCTCCTTGTCGGGGGCATCGCCATCTGCCAGGTAGCCGGGAAGATAATCTCATTCAGCGCCCAACATGTGAAGTCGATGGCCAACCTGCCAGCGGAAGTACAAGTGCTCGTTTCCGAGATTGCGCTTCTCTCTGGCGTGCTGAACTCCCTTTGTTCGAGTCTCCAAGATAGCGGTGGCGGCACGACAAAACCCATCACAAATTCTTTGGCATCGTCGGTGACTGAGTGTCAACAGCAGCTAGAAGAGTTATATAGCTTCCTAGCGAAGCATCAAGGGTCGGGGAGTAGACTAGCGGGTCTCGGAAGAACGCTGAAGTGGCCAATGAAAGCGCAGGAGACTAGGGAGTGGATCGTCAAAATGGAGCGGTATAAGACGACCTTCTCCTTGGCGCTGCAGCAGGAAGAACTGTGAGTTTCCGTATCCACTTGTCTTTGTTATAGGCTGATGTCAGTATGCAGATGCGTTTCGAAGAAGATGTCTGGAGATGTGGCTGATATTAAAATAGCCCTAGAGCGGGAGCGATCTGAGGAGATTCGAGAAAAACAGAGTACGCCATGTACTCCACTAAGCTTCATTTACGGTCTAATGAGGAGAAGGCAAAACATTCAAATCTGCGTTGGCATGGATTTCGCCGGTGAACCCTAGAGAAAACTATCTCGCGTCACGAAAACTCCAGCAGAACGGGACCGGAAAATGGTTTATGGAATCGAAAGACTTTGCGCGCTGGAAGGACTCTGAAAATTCTCTTCTGTGGTTGTATGGCTCTGCTGGGTCTGGGAAGACAATTTTGTCGTATGCAACTCCCGACTACCTTGAAGGGTAGGCGGCGCTGAAGTGTATCTAGTTCCATAATCCTCGACCATCTAATGCAGGAGGAGGAAGAGGCGGGCGTGAGTTCACGCACCAAGTCGGTGTACTTCTATTGTGATTTCAAGGATGTCGAAAAGGCCAGTTCCGTAGGCATTTATGGATCTCTTCTGGCGCAGATCCTAGAATCGTATTATGACGAATTGCCGGACCATGTTGTAGAGTTCTACGAAAAGAGCCACTCGAGACCACCACAGGCAGACACAATCAAGGAACAACTTCTGAGACTAGTACGCAAAATCGGATGCACGAGAATCGTTGTGGATGCTCTCGATGAATGTGTTGTCTCAACGCGTATAGAGGTGCTGAGGACTTTGCTGGAAATCCACCGGGCGGGGAAGATCAACTTGCTTATTACTAGCCGGGAGGAAGTCGATATCAAGGCTATACTTGCGGATGTTCCGAATGTGTGTATTAACGCCATCGTTAACTCAAAGGATATTCAGCTGTTTGTCACAGAAGAATGTGAACGCAATGTCAAGCTTCGTCGGAGACTGAAGGGACTTATAAAGTCAGAGGTCATATCTACTGTGTCATCTGAGGCCAAAGGAATGTCAGTATTGGATATCGCTTCTGGAATATCTGCCAAGTTAGCTATTACTTGTGTCGACTAACGCTGCGTATATTCAGGTTTCGATGGGCCAAGTGTACTCTGGATCACATATCCCGACTCCGCAACGACAGGGCGATCAAACAAGCACTGAAAAAGCTGCCACCTGACCTAAATGAAACGTACGAACGAATCTTGGACGAAATCTTACTGGACGACAGAGAACTAGCCTTTCGGATAATAAGATGGCTTACGCTCTCACTTCGCCCCATGCAAATTGAGGCGTTGATTGAAGGCATATCTCTGGAGCTTGAAGACACAGCATTGGATCCCGAATCATTCCTCAACGACCCCGAGGATATAAGCGATATCTGCGGCAGCCTTGTAGCGCTGAACCTGGACACTGGAACGGTGACATTGGCCCATTTCTCGGTCAAGGAATTCTTCATCTCCTCAGATCTAAAACTGGGAGCGCATCCCGAATTTTTCATTGACCAAGAAACCGGAAATTTTGAGCTGGCGAAGCTGTGTGTTACATACCTGAAGCTCGAACACTTCAGCGTCGGTCCGTGTGGAACGGGAGAGGAACTTGCAAGCCGATGCGATTTATTCGCACTCTACCACTACGCATCTTTAGAGTGGCCGACGCATGCCCACGCACATATCGATGTAAATGACGTGCCGTTTTTATCAGTCATCGAACCGTTATTCACAGACTCAGATATGAATGGGAACTTTGATTCATGGAGACAGGCGTTCGAAGGCTTAAGTCGGAGAACTAGACCCATCAAGGGCCGCCCGGAGACATCGTTTAACGTATACCGTCAGTCTGATTCTGACGCTGAAACCAACAGACTCATATATGCGTGTCGGCTGGGATTGTACTCGCTGGCGAAGGCAATGATTTCGAAAGGCATTGGACTGAGGGCAGTCACTAATGAAAATACTGTCCAAAGGATTAACAGAAGTGGTCTGTTTAGTGCTCGCGGGAATGCACTGAATGCCGCGTGTGAGTCGGGAGATTTGAAGCTGGTGGAGCTCGTCCTCTTGGCAGGGGCAGACATCAATGCCACGGCTGGTCGTTACGGGTTAGCACTCATTGCTGCTATCGAGCCTGTCAGATACATCAACGGACCAAAAGACTACAGTATAGCCCAATTTCTGCTGGAGAAAGGAGCTGACGTCAATCTCACCACCCCCGCAAACACATGGCCGCTACTTGAGGCTGTCGGCTGTCACAGTGTTGAAGGAGTGAAGCTCTGTCTGGCTGCCGATGCAGATATCAGTAAGCGCCATGAAGGGTGGTCTGTTTTTGAGAAAGCCGCGATGAATGGCGACGCTGAAATATTCGAAATACTACGACAACACGGTGGAGGGAAATACGTGAATCCCGACATTGAAGAGTCGATAAATCTAACTCCAGGAGTTGACGGATACGGCCTCTGGTTGGCCTCAGGATGCAACTTCGTTGAAAGTGCGCAGAAGATACTGGAGGTTGACGGTGAAACTATCTTCAGTGATCCTGCGTTCGAGCTGGTGACATATGGCATATTCATCCAATGTGCCGCAAATGGTTTCTACAAGTTCCTTCAGCAGATGCTGGCATACTCTGGAAATTCGTTCAACGCTTACAATGAATGTGTGAAGTTGGCGGCATCGCAGGGGCATGCCAAAACTCTGAAAATTCTCTTGGATCTCAAAACTTTGGAGCCAGAAGATTTGTTCCTTCGTGACCTTTTGGTTATGGCTTCTGGAAGGGGACATCCTGGTGTTGTGAAAGAACTAATTACCCGAGGAGTACCTCTGTTTGCTCCAGACAAGCATGGCTGGACGGCTATGCTTGCTGTTGCCACCTCAGCACGCAACCAAGATATCCAGAACTCAACGCTCGAGGTATTTTATGAGTTCGCGAACGGCTTCAAATTGGAATCAAGGGTCTCGAAACCAACCGGATGGATGAGACGCTTTGAGCGCAACGAGGCTACCGTTCGAAAGCTAACTGTTGAAGGAACATCTGCGTATCTTCCCGTTGGTGAATCTCCCTCTCTGCCCTGCTCTGGCTCCTTGCTGATCCGACAATAGGCGAAAACCCTTGCTGGATCACATTCGACCACCCGATTCCGCCATCCACTCCGTACTACTACTTCGAAATCACGATTGAAAAGACCCTAAAGCCTCTAATGGACATCGGTATTGCCAGCTTGTACACCGAATACGACAGCGAAGGGCCTAGCCCTATATACTACGATAGCCGTGGCCGCATCTATAGTCCTACTTCTCACAATGAAGGATTTCCGAAATTGTTGGAAGGTAGTATCGTCGGATGTGCTGTTGATCTCAAGAAACGCATCGCAGTATTTACTCACGATGGAATGATAGTCGGTCAGTCCTTTGACTCCATCCGAATTGTGAATCCTTAGCTAATAGATGAATAGAAGCGTCCTGTAATGATGTTCGCGGGATGGTGTATGGTGTTGTGTTTATGCGACCCGGCGACAGGATCAAGACGAATTTTGGAGATGAGCCCTTTGTTTTTGATACCAGTGTTATTGATAAGGGGCTGGACGATTTTGCAGTAGAGCCGAAGTTCGTGTTTAGGACACAGCCATATGTAGACCCGATGATGCCGGACTTTAAAGGACCAGATCAAAGGTTTGTTGGGTAACTGCCGGGTTTATGGGGTGCACTTGGCCATGGTGTATTGCATCTCGCACGGGTTAAGAGACAAGACTACATGCAGTATATATCATCGGTTTGAAAACTTCTAAACCTTAAAATTCATCAATTGACATGACCTATTGATCCCGATTCGACATAGTGACAAGAAGCAGATAGCTGTCCTACCTACAAACTCCAGTTCCCCCAGGTCCACTCATAGTAACCCTCAGTAGAAGCCAGGGCAGTCCATAGGTCGTTCTTTTACAACCCGGCCGCTCAGGTCGATTTATTTAACAATCATTGTAATCAATATATGGTATATGTACATAAATTGACTTTACTGACGGAAGGAGAGAAAACACCTTCGCACAATAACCTGGAACCTAATCACAACATTTGCAAGGTCCGAACCGCGACACTGCAAGGCCGTTTGACCACCTCCCGCACGAGTCGTTTCCGTGGCCCGCTGTTGGCGATAATGATTACTAGCCGAGTCTCCAAGGACCAAAGATTTGGATGGAACGCGGTATGTTGGCAGTCCTATGCTACTTCTAAGTTACAATACTTTTTTTATACTTCCGACATGACAAGTCAAACAACAAATGCTCAATATATGACTCCCAAATTCACAGCACTCATCAAACGCAGCCTAAATTCTAATAATATATACGTGCTAAGAGATGCCCGCTGGTTTCGGAAACCAGCTCACCTCAGATTTCCAAAAACACAGTACAGAAATAATACCGCCTCGCTACTCCAAAATAAGCGCAGATGTAGAGTTCCACAACTCATTCTATCACGGCATCAGTTAGCCACCTCCATAATCCCAGTGTATCCAAGGCACATACTATATCAATCCTCTTCTTCCCCATCACCACATAATAATCTTCCGTAATCTTCCCACACGCATCCAACGCAATGTACACTACCAGCCGGTTCTAAAAACGCATTAATATTCTCCGTCCAAAACATCGGGTGAACCCGGATTTTCAACAGTGAATCATCTCCAAGATAACCACAAAAGTTACTTTCAGATCCACAACTCCCTCGCTCAGTGGGGTGATGTTTTAGTCTCCACGAATGTCTGCATTATTAGCTGTGCTCCTGAATACTAGCAAGGGGGGATGCATAATAGTTGTTACAGCCTTGAAGGGGCAGCGGCTACATAGGATACGAGTGGCCGCGTGGTTTGCGGCTGTTTGAGTATTAAATGCCAAACTGGGACGCAGTAGTGCACCGCAGTCCATACCTGTACTTTATGTGTGGCCCCTAACCCGAACTTGTCCATGGAAAACAAGATCCTGGGTAAGCGGGAAAACAAGCTCGGATGATGTGTTGCCCTAAGCTCAGTATCTGAACAGTCATGCCTTTTAACTCTTCCATTCTATCCGTCGTCGTCGCCTTCAAACCGCTCTTCAGTTTAACACTGCCTCGATAGGGAGCGAATTCCCCCCCGAGACATAATGACTTATGTGTATATGTATATAAACTTTATTACGAGACGTCCCGGCGACATCATTCAAAGTCTCGAGCCGAGGAGACTAAAGCACCGCGAGACGAGATATTCCGGGCTATATTGAATCTCGTCTCGTCCCGTCTCGTGGCCAACATACACCCAGTCAAAACCTACGCACTAGCAGTTGCTACCACCCCGAGGAGACCAAATTCGCAGCTCCAATGTTGAACATGTGTGCTTCATGGACTTCGCGGGCACCATACTCAGTCGCGAGTTTCTTATATTACAAGGTGGCTAGTCTGTCAGACAGCTTTATCGCTGGCGCTAGAAGGCGGGCGTTTCAACGTAAGTAGTCAACTGGGTAATTGACGCTGGAGTTGTCATTGACCCACAAAATCTAGGCTGAGCACAGGCCTACCTGTCATGGTTGATACTGATTACTCCAAATCACAACTTCTCCCCCTTCCCACTCTTCTCCACAACCCCCCTCACCCACTCAGCCAGCTCCTTTACCATTGCATCCGTACACTCATGCCCAACGCCCCTAAACACCCTATCAACAACCTCCACTTGCTCTTCCCTCAACCTCCCCAAGAACCTCCTCGAAGACTCATACGGTACCAACTTATCTACCTCCCCACTCAAACACAGCACCTTCTTCCCTCTCAACCTCCTCACCGCCTCCGCCCCCATCGCCGCCGGATCATACCGTCTCACCGTATTCAATAGCGTCTTAGGGAAGTATGTGCTGTCTCCCACCACGAACCCATCAAGCCGACTCTTCCCCGCTCGATGCCGCAGCAACGCGCAAAAGTCCGGGCAGCCGATAATAACGCCGGCGGCTTCAATCCGGGGGTCGGTGAGGGCCGCTACCCATGCGGCGTGGCCGCCAAGTGACACACCGGCGACGATGTGTCTTGTGATAGTGTGTTCGGCGTTGGGGAAGATGTAGGCGGGGAGGAAGTCGAGGATGTGGGAGAGGTCATCTACGGTGCCGACGTAAGTGGAAAATAGGTCTAGAGCGTGACGTTTGTTTCCTTCGCGCCAGGTCTCATTGGCTTGGGGGGAGAGGAGGCGGGTGCCGTGGTTACGTTGGTCGAAGGCGAGGCAGAGGATAGGTGTGGTGGCGGCGGAGAGGATAGCGGAGGCGAGGGGGGCCATGTAGGCTGCTGTTTCGAGGCGGGGGTGGAGGAGGGAGACAAGTGTGATGGTGCATGGAGAGGCTGGGAGAGTGGTGAGGCCATAGAGGGTAACTTGGAGGCCGCCGATGAGGAGGGTTGCTGGTGGGTAGGGCTCAGTGGTGAGCGGGGGGTTGGATTCCATTGCTGTGGTGGGTTCAGCGGGAAGCCAGAAGCTTATTTGATCGAGGCGACGGTTGCAACTAACCAACAATTCTCAGCTGCCGTCACCACCGAACACAACCTTATCAACAGCCGCTAGACTGCGAGGTACGACGTGATCTCGCGGAGGAGGAGCGGTAATTGCGCAGGGTGATTGAAGGCTGCAACACAAGACACAGAGCGGCTACTGTGAGAGGAGGAGGTTGTCGCCAGCCTGGCAGGTATCTTGGAGTTCCAATTTCGCATCAGTACGGTCCGAATACCTGCCACCCCCCAAATTTTGTATGTCCCAGTACTGGCACGGACGTATAAGGAAATTAGAAGTGAGCCCGTAACGCTACCAACTATTTTCTATCCGTAGTCGACAGGTCTTAGGACTCGGGCATCAGGCTCGTGAACGGGGGCTCTGACGGATTCTGTGGGCGCAATGGCGTGAAGACTAACTAACCAGGAGGGATGAGGATCCATATGTCAGCGCTCGGAAGATAGGCACTCTGGTCTCATTCGAGGAGACAAGTGCTTAGCACATAAGAATCGTATGCATCGTAGGGTCGCGGCCGTCGTAGTCGTCAACTATAACAATTTCTTTTGCAGTGAACCACGACGCCAAGCCACAACGTCATCTGCTTACCCATCACCAAATCTCACACCACTTGCATCAAAATCCCACATCTCAAGAGAACCACAAATATCACATCCATTCGCTATCCTACCCTACACACGACACCAAGAAGTTGTTACAAAGAGATGTGTAAAAAGCCATAAACTAAAAAAAAAAAGGTAGTAACAAACACCCATCAATACGCATAACAAAACGCAGCCATTTTACAAACGTTAACAGCAGCAACGTTCTACCGCACCCGTACCCTGCTCATTGCTCAATTCAATCCACTTTCCCCTGCCCCTGTCCTCCTAGAAGCCCCTCCTTCCCATCCAGCCTAAAGAAACCCGCAGACGCCTTTCTCCTGATTCTTCCACGGCCCCAAAAGGCCGCCACTATCATTGCAACAACAAAAAGTGTGACGGTGATCCACGGATGTCCGCTCGCTCCTGCCTTGGCGAGAAAGAATACACGTTCAATCTTAGTGCTTGTGCTCTTACTCCTGATGCTAGGGGACTTCGAGAGCACGTCTTTCAGTGTCTCCAGGATTCGTGAGCGGGAGGGGTTGATGGTGCCGCCATCGACGTTTTGGTCCCAGTATTGTTTATTCTAATGCTTGTGTTAGTGGGGAGATGGGAAGGGGGGTGTGGCGAGGGTATACATCTTCATCATTAATAACGACCCTTGCACTGTCGGTGTTGACATTTACACCATATGTGGTCCTAACCCATCGCTCCCAAAACACTCCATCCACCCAGGCAAAGTGTACGTCCTTCCGCCGGGAAATATCGATGCGGGTTCCTTTAGCAGCCTTGATGGCTCTGTCGTCGTTCCTATCCTCTGCCTCCTCTAGCCGTAGCTGCTTTGCATCACGTAGACGCTTCCGTTCTGCCTGCTCCTCCTCCGTTCGTTGCTGCATAAACTCTATCGCGGCCTCCTTAAGTTCCTTCTTGGCCATATTAAATTCATCCGCCTTGTCACGATTTAGGATTCCAAGGACGACAATATGGTTGTTCATGATTTGGTGAGAGTTGGCGGCTGTTAGCTCGGGAACAATTGGAAGCCAGACGGAACGCATCCAAGTAAGGACTTTGTTATAATCGCGCATATCATGCGGGGCAAGGGCGTTATAGTATGATGGCTTACCATCACGGACAACGATGAGCCTAGGGCGGCTGAAAACACGGAACCGAGTAGCCATATCGTCATCCTGGGTCTTGAAGAGAGGTGCATGGCCGATAAGGTTTAAGGTGAGCCGGTCGAGGGCCTCAAAATCTTCGGAGGTGGTGGCGTGGTCGTAAAAATATACAAATGCAACCTCCATATCTCCGGCCTTTTCCATCGCCTTGAACTTGTCGTCATCGGTTTCCTTGACGCCAGAATCGACCGCTTTCCGCGCATAGCTGACAAGATCACCGAGGCCGCGAAGGCCGTCGTATTCGACACGCTCTCCATTCTGGAAGTACAGGATGGTGGGGAATGCTTTAACCTTAATATCCTTGCACAGACGCTTGTCCACCTCACAGTTGACTTCGCCAATGTTGAGTTCCCCCCGTAGCTCCTTCCCAAGTTCAGCCCAAGCTGGAGCCATGGCCTGACAGTGACCACACCACGGAGCGTAGAACTTGACGAACCAGGCGTCACGGGTAGTGGTAATGAGTTTGGTGAATGCCTCTGCATCAAGGGGAATAGACTCGCCCTTGGGATTCGGTTGTGTTACGGGAGTTTTAACAGTTTTCGGGGCGACGATATCCGACAATTCCTTCTTGATGGCATCAATCTGCTTATCGACAAACGCGGTGAGTTTCTTATAGGTCTTATCCGGTTCTTCAAACGTATCTATCCGCTTTCCATCTTTGTAGACGTTAAACCAAGGGTAACTCATGACTTTCAATTCGCCGCAGATATCGCCATAAGCCACACAGTTCAGACTTCCGAAGTGTAAATCGTAGGCCTCAGAAACGAGGGAGGCAGTATAATGTTTAGCGACTTTTTTGTATATTGGAGCAACCCTTTGGCAATGGCCACATGTGGGAGAGTAGTGTTTGACGATCCTACCGTTGAAGATTGCACGTTAGCAACTATTTTCGGCATGCTACACCAAAACCCTTTCTTTTTTATCCGGCCACCACTGATGGTACCATCACAACAGTACTACTTGAACAATCGCAGAGTTCAACTCACCAGGTTCCCTTCGCAATCTTTTCTATAAAATCTCCACCCGTCAATTCCAGCACCTCCGGTAAGTCATCGGCGGCTTGTGCTGGCGATTCCGTAGTATCGACGTGAGCATGCGGAGCGGGGGCAGCATCGGCCGGAGCTGCAAATGCACTGGCTAGTAGGCTCTGACCTACCAGAGCAGCCAGCAGCAATGAATAGGGGGAGCCGAAGCGCATTGCGGCAGTGTCGGTTAGGCACCTCCTCGGAGCGTGTCAGTGATTCCGAGTCGATAATCTAAGGATGTTTGTTATCCGGAAGAGGCGGGTCGGGGAAGGGAGAGGGCTTGTTCGGTGCGATTACTGTTGCGACGGGGTGATGTGGGCGATAGATGCAGATGGGAGATGTAGTTGATCCTGGGCCTCGGCTTAGCACTTGCGCGGTGTTTTTCCTTGGCACCAGCCAATTTGCGCTGTGTCTCCAGAGCTGTCAATTCTTGCAGTTAATTCTGGCAGTCAATTCTGGCAGTCAATTCTTACAGTTAACTCGCGCCAGTCAACCTTTCGGGTATGGAGCAAAACAGAAGTGAAGAATACAAACCTATGGATCAGAATCAAAACGAATGTCATCAAAAGTTCCACTCATATCCGTCTGGCTTTGAGGATCGCTTTTTAATCGTATTCCATTTCAGAACATTGCTGTCTATGAGAGGATTCACCCTAACTAGATGCGCAAACATCAGAATCCGACTTCTAAGTTATTCCGGTCAGGAAGAGTACAAAAGGTTGATCCGCACAGCACTGACATGTAGGAACCTGAGCAACACATTATCTGAATTCTTTCAATTAGGTCCTAGGCATGGCAGTCAGAGTTGACTGGAGTGTAATAATTGACTGTCCGAGATAAGTACGGCGTCCAATCTGTGAACAAAGTACCGAGTGCTGCTCGATAATTTGTTGTCAGGGCGCGAAAGCCCGCCTACCAGTCTCCAGGACTCTAAGGAGCACGAATACAATTCACTAATGAAGCAGTCCGACAGCGATGGCATCAACTTAGTATATTTAGAATAATCTCACAGTTGATTGACGAAGTGTACTCAGAAATGTAGTAGTTACTACAGCGTGACCTCTTCTTCAGAAAGAGTGAAACCCACTTCCCCTCCGGCCGCCATCATGACACGAGAAAAACAAGTGCAACCTGGAAACAAAATTACAAGCAGACCAGAACTATCCCATTCTTAAAGCTCCCGAGATTTTTCTTTGTCTCTGGCTCTCATACCTTCTTCGCCTAGGCTTCCGGGTTGCCATTGAACGCGAGACGGTTGGGACTACCCTTCAATCCCTCGGGAGTAATAGCACTCCTAGCTAACTCCTTGAGTCGTTGAGAGACGGCCTTGGAACCGGAGAGACCTTCTAAGGCAATGAGATACACGGAAAGTCCCGTGACATGAGGAGTAGCTGCATGTATGAGTTATCATGTCGGGTATTCAGTGAGGTAGGACGTACCCATCGAAGTTCCAGAAATCGTGTTGGTTGTGCTGGTGCTGCCACCACCGGTCTCGTCAATCCAAGCGCTGGTGATGTTGCTTCCTGGAGCAAAGACGTCAACCACTGTAAGCATAGTCATTAGCTATGTCACTAGCTATGTGTAAACGTGTAGCATACATTTGCCGTAGTTGCTGAATGGCGACACAGTATCATTAATAGTGATGGAACCGACGGTAATTGCAGTCGGCTCGGACGCGGGAGAAGAGGTTGAAGCATCTCTCTGCCCCAAAGTAAGCACGCTGGGGGTGAAAAATTAAAGGGCGCGTGAAGGGGTTAGTAGATAATGGAGAAAAAGAGAGACTAACAGATTCATTTCCAGCTGCAACGCAGACCGTCAACCCGGCTCTCACAGCGGCAGCAACGCCATTATTGACTGCTTTGGAGTAGCCTCCACCAAGGGACATGTTTGCAGCTGATATAAGTTAGCTAAGGTAGAAGAAACATTAGAGAGGTACTAACCACTCTTGTTAATCGCTCCGGCAGCCTCAGCATCTTCAACAGCCCATTGGAGACCCTAGACCTGTTAGAAACTGAGGGGAAAAGAGCCATGAGAGGATTTGGTTTCTTCATACTGCCAAAACTGACGAATTGCTGCCGGTTCCGTCGTCTCCCAAGACCTTTACGCCAATAAGAGTAGTCTTCTTTGCAACACCGTACGTTTTACCTCCAATGGTACCAGCAACGTGTGTTCCGTGTCCATTCTTATCGGTGTCGGTAGAGCCTGCAGCTGCGTTGTAACCGAAAGTGGCACGTCCTTCGAAGTCCTTCTCAAATAGTTAGAATCGCAATTTAGAATCGCAAAATGGGAGGATAAAACCAAGAACTCACCTCGTGCTCCGCAAGAATACCAGTGTCGATGATATACGCCCGGGTGCCCTCTCCAGCCGAGCTATCGTAGATACAGGTGGTCTTGGTATTTTCCGCCAACTTTTCTTTGTGCGAGATTCTAGCCAGACCCCACGACTTGGCCTCAGTATCTTTGATGATTTTGCTGGCATAGACCTTGCAATCCGGCTCAAAGTATTCGACCTGGAGAGAAGTTAGATTCGCCCCCGTTGGATATTTAGATATAAAGAGGAGGAATAAACTAGCCTCATCGGCCTCTCCGAGCTGCCTGATCACGTCGTCGTGAAAGCTACCGGCATAGCCAGACCATCCGCTCGCAAACTTATACTCGTGTTTCACACCATCATATTTTGCCCCCTCGTCGGCAGAGAGAGCACTGACATGCTCGGAATGGAGCTCACGAGCTCTAGCGCAGTGGGAATGGCATGTTTCGTGAGGAGTGTCCGGCTTGAAGACGACAATATAGTGGTGGGGGATAACGTCAGAGCGATCAGCAGAGGTGGAAGCCATTGTGGATATGGATATGGATGTGAATGTGTTTGAAGTTTACAGAATTGGTGGTTGTGTGGAAAGAGGTAGAAAGGCAGACCGAGAATGATTGAAATAGGGAAGACAGAGGAGAGTGGGAGGAGAAGGGGGAGACATCTGAGGACCTTGGAGTCTATATACCAGCCGAATCTCGTCTTCAACAAATACTAATAGCGCGTAGGGCTGAGATGCGCGGTCGTTACGTAGTGTACATGCAGCGCTGAACAGATAACGTAGCATGTATGCCGATCCATAAACGATGCTCTGCAACCGCAAAAAGTAAATAAACACAGCGACCAGACACCGCTGACGTCTAGACCTCAACCTTGTTTTGCGCCTTCAGCACTAGAGATCACGCAGATGATTCGTTCAGCCCAGAAGTGTAGCACAGCGCTCAGGTCGTAAGCGTCTTATAGCTTGCGAGAGCAAGATGTCTCAGAATCAACTAAATTCCCGCAGCGTCAACCGGTATCGTGAGAGGCCATCGACAGCGATGGGGGTGTGCGGTTCTCAGCCCCCGTACTACCGCTGACAGGTGTATCTTGTGCATCTCCGTTCCGTGGGCTTCCCGTTGCCGGATCTGGTACCCAGATAGAAGAAAAGCAAAAGCTGAATGTCCCATCCAGATCGATGGCCATCCGTGAGCGCAGCATATCCGGGTGGTAGGCTGAAACGCAGTAGAAGCCGGTAGAGGCCGTCTGTATCCTGCCAACCTCTACTGCGCCAAGAGTACGTTTCCGAGTTCTGTTTCCTGAATACAGATCGAGATTGGGTTGGAGAAGGTTAACGCTGAGTGTGCCTGTCCCTTGATCACCGGTAGCCTATAACTAGGGGCAACAGCATTCACAGCTTGATCTGCTGATTTGATTGGAGCGCTCGCTCAGGGAACAAGCACCTTCAACATCAAGATCGCCAGTCCATTGCCAGGTACTCAACAATGGCATAAATCGAGCACTTTGAGCTAATTATGTGTTTGGCTAAGAAGTACGTATTCTGTCTAAGTAGACTCCAGGTCCTGGGCTCACTTGCTGATTCGCCGCCCCAATCTCTGAAGAATTCCTCTTCCTTGAGAGGCCAACATGTGTGACAATCAGTGGCTTGGATGGGAATACGCCATATGGAAATACCTGATAAAAAAGGAAATAACGGCTGAGCCTCCACCAGCTCTGACTCCTCGCCGAATCACATGCCCTGATTACGGACCAAACTGCGTAACCCAACGGTAAGTGAATGCTAATGAGTGGTGGCAGGCAGAGCACAAATTGTTGACTCTCTGATGTTGTCACATTATCTATTTCTGATGAAAGGTGCGCATAAAATTCAGCCGCTTCTTTTCGCCTCCAGCAAGCTTGCGAGTGACGAGAAAATCTGGGAACGAGAGCAATGAGAGGATCCCTACTGAATTGACATGCCTACTGTCTGTTCATGTCCATCTGTTGCCCACCAGTATGACACTGCGTGGCAGCGCCCAATGCATCGGCAAGGGAGTGTGTGCATACGTTCATCCCGCCAGCTGCGCACAGTGCGTGAACATCCTGAAACCTCAAAAAAACTATGATCCAAACCCCTAAAAGGAGCTCTATCTTCACTAGCGGCCAGACCGATCAGATATGGCTATTTAATGGCTTGCTCTATATATACTACAGCTGCTTTTGGAGTCCTGGTCTGGCCGGTCTACAGATATCTAGGCCACATAGATCAAGAATGTTTAACTATCGCCTATTGGCTGGAATGCAGTAGACTCGTACTGGCCCGGAGCTTTTGTACAGACGGAGCTGGAATCCGGCACCACATCCCGCGAATCTCTCAGCTCTCTATAGAGTGATATAATGTAACCACACCCTGAACGTACCGGCAGACGTCCACAATCCCGCTAAGCGCCAGACATCTATATGCCTACAGATACCTAGGCTGTCCTGACGTTTGACCGGGTCAGTCAACGGTAATAGCGGCTCTCCCACTGCAGGACGGGCCTGACTTGCCTGACTGGCCTACGGATATGTAGATAACCGGGCTGTCAATCTAACCGCTTGGAAACACGACTCTTCACCTCCCACACATGATAGAAACTTTCCCAAGAAGGGAACTCTACCCAGTACCAGCCTCGCAGAATCTTGTCTATCCCACCATCATACCCCCCAACCGGATTGCCTGGTATCCTTATAGTGGTGGCAGTCAATCCATGTCTAAACCACAATGTTTCACCGATATTTGATGTAGTTGATACTTGACGAATGGGAGAAAAAGATAGATCTAAACGCCCCGATAAATCTGGCTCGTAGTCTCCTTTCCATTCCCTCAAGGTCCCACTTCTGTTCCACACCTTCAAAATATGCCAAAATTGTAGCAGCCGACCGATGTGCGAGTGACTTGTAACTGGATTAATTGGACGGCTTACCCTCATCAAGTTAACGTTCTGAACGATAGAGTTCGGGTCGGTGCTCTGGGCAATCTAGCGTTGCACATGGGGCATCGTTCCGAGCCGAAAGCCTGGAGACGAGATTTCTATCCCGAACCTTAAGCTTGTGTTGGCGGAGCTCACTCGGGATGTCACATGCGATCGTTGACCTTCCGGCTGAGATCAGTCACATGAATTCTGATATTGGTGGCTCTTCGTCGCTAGCTGCTAGCTGTCACCACCCAGGACAGATACCGCATCTGCAAAATCTACAGTTCCAAACCCGGACTTCCTTCGAAGCTTCTCCGCCGGCGTGTACACGTCCAAATGGTAAGATCCAGCATGCTCGCTCGGCTTGCGGCGGCGGCGGCGGAGTCCAACAAAATGGCCTAAGGGACACTGGTACTGCTGTTGCTGCCTCCACTACTTTGTAGCAGCCCTATTCCATCTGCACAAGCCGCCACATCATTCACAACCCCAAATGTGTCACATCCGCATGTGCTCGAGTTCGTGAGCCGACTGTTGAAATAGTAAAGCTAACATCACACGATGCTGTTCTTACCCGTCCATGGAATCGCCCTATCTATGGACGGGCAGTTCTACGAATGGTACAAGTGAAAAAAAATATGCAAATTAAATTTGTGCTACTAACGTAAGTTACACGGAAACCGGCTAATACACATTACCCGGCCGGCTTGTGTGACCTCAACCCCGCACTGAAAATTCGAGTAAAATTCATCACCTCCATCGCTGCAACAAGTATGGCCCCAGTTAAACCTCGCACAACCCCTGACGAACGCCGGGAAGAGTGTATTAAGCTTGCGCTTGCGAAACGACACAAAGAGAATGTACC
>Ga0307514_10000777_pt1 | contig 52900 bp, 45 predicted proteins | sample 16_EM_MG_FD_203088 | JGI IMG/M metagenome (GOLD analysis project Ga0307514, IMG submission 203088) | Populus trichocarpa ectomycorrhiza microbial communities from riparian zone in the Pacific Northwest, United States - 16_EM | ecosystem: Host-associated > Plants > Roots > Unclassified | place... | reverse complement strand
ATGCCTGCCGTTCTTGGACTACTTCCCTTAGTAGATCTGGCTAACTTCCTTGGATATCGATCCTTTTTCCTCAGATGCTTTTTGGAAATAGCCGTAGGATTTATTAAGCCAGTAAGGGTCTTCCCTGTTGCTTTAAGGGCGGCGATCTCTCTTAGCCGTCTTGAATCCTTAAGGTATTCCTCGCACTCATCGAGTATCCTATCCTGTCTTTGGTCTTCCTGCTTATCCCTAGGTGACGGGGATACGGTTCCTTCGTTGCTGTGAACCTTATCTGGAGCGATGGTAATGTTGACCCTAGACTGGACGTTATCGATATAATTGGCTAGTCCTTGCTCTAGCCCAATAATCGATGCAAGCCACCACACACACTGTGCCACGAAGATTTGCTGGGTTCTTCTGGCGTAAGATATAACCTGCTCGAAGGCGTATACAATAACGTCGTTGTCGTTCTCGAAGGTTATAGTCATTCGTATTGTAATACTTCCGAGGTGCGGGGCTGCCGCTACACAAAGCTAATAGATTCAAGGTATAGATATAATAGGTATAGGTATCATAAAAACGCAATAATAAATAAGGATATTTCTCCGCTGGTAGGTATCGTTTTTCTCTCTAGCTGTTCGAGCTTGTCTTCTTCATTGTCGGAACAATATGATCTCTTTATAGCCAGTGCCCTACTACCTTCGGCGTTTATTCCTTGACACATAGCTATGATTAAATCCCGCAATGATAGCCACTTATCTGTGGGTCTTATTGGTGATGCCCGGTAGATATCTTTGCGACTTATTTGTTGGCGCCTCTCGGATGTGCTCGCGCATCCCCATAGGAGACACGTATCATATCGGCTCATTAATCAGACCATAACTTCAACTTGACATCTCGCCTTCGATGAGTTTATTCGGCAGTTAAATCAGGCTTATCAGGATACCAGTTCCGTGCTGTCAACATAGAGTCTTTATGACACATAATAGTTGCGAGCTACACTCATGCAACCCAATGCAAGGTAATCGCTTCTGGTTTTCACCAATGCCATAAATCCCTCAGTTACATCATGCTTAGGTGGAGACAGTTCTCTCAAATACACCGGGGTGTGCCGCACTGGTTATCCTGCCATTACGGTCAGGCAGTGAAGAGCCCTCTTACTCGCAATAGATTATCAACTGCCGTGCTTGCTCACAAGCATGTCCCGCATAGTATCCAAGAATGAAAGAAGCCTCTCATGGTCTTGGCCTCTAATACCACTGACCAACTTTCGAGCTCTTCTCGTGACTGGCATAAACCCCCGCTAAAGGGTACACCACTGGGCAGAGTACTTGCAAGTCTCGGCATGGTATGTGCTGTCCTTGACTGTTAACAAGTCCCATTATCACTGCTAAGGGAGAACCCCTAACAGAAACCTGGAAACGACTATGGGCTTCTTGTCATTTGCCCCCAAAGTGGTAGCGAATAGCCGCCCCTTCCTTCGCCGACTCTACGACACCCTTACATCTACACCTCGAACCACCACATACGAATCTCATCAGAAATCAAGAAAGACCTCACCTGGTGCCAGGTGTTCCTCCGCAATGGAACGTAATCCGACTACTACACTGCCCACACTCAGTTATGGACAGACGCATCTGGACAGCAAGGAATCGGGGGCTACTTTCTCAGACCAGGAGAAACTCTGTCTACCATACGCTCATCAGCCCAGCTCTTCCGTACTATGGTCCCACAGAGGCACAAAGCCAAACACATCAACTTTAAAGAAATGTACGCCGTTCTTCACCCACTACGCACCTGGACAATCAAGTCCACCGCCTGTACCATCAAACTACACTGCGACAATGAGGCAATCGTGGCAGCACTTACAAACGGAAGCATCAAAGACCAGGCAATCAGCCCACTCCGGCAAATAACCATGCACCTAGCACTTCACGATATCAAGCTCCACTGCGTGTGGATCTTGACCCAAGAAAACGCTCTTGATGAGGCGCTTTCACGATGGGAAACACGAAAATTCGCTAACCTCTGCCCAAATTTACAATAGAAACAAGTCCTCAACCAATCGCAAACGATGTGCCGACACTTGGTACGAAGATTGCAACCTCCCACCCCAAGCCACACGATATCTTGTGGAGATTCAGCTCCCAGACTCGGTGCGCATACACCACACCAAGAAACGACTTTGTCCACTTCTGCGTGGTATGAGGAATAACGCCCTTCCCAGCATTGGAACAACTGCTCACTCTGGGGCCTCCACACGCGGCGAACGCGGCCTGCGCACGAAGACCATCCAAAGCCTATATCGACTACCACCCTGAGCAAGTCTTCCAAATTGCTTGCCGCTTCCAGAACTCACCAGAAGACTCCCCATAAACCCCCTTCCCATCATTTGGGGGCCACCGCAGCGTTTGGGAGAGTCCAGGTGGAGTGATGACCTCCGCTCCTCAGAGGTGGCACCTCTGTTTATGGTTTGGCACCTCTGTATATGGTTCGTTTACTGTTTCGTTTCGGTTTTGCTTCCGTGCCTGTTCAAGTGCTGAAAATGTCTGTATATGATACAATATAGTATATGCGGGGGAAGAACCAGTGCACTAGTTTGTTTCTTTTATCTCGTTAGTTTCTGATTTTCGTTTTATGGATTTGTTGTGAGTTTTCGATTTTCAGGTTTTAGGTATTTAGATTGTTACATTACTAGGTTACAATCTTTCTAACAGTAGGTAGTATATCCATGCCCGGTTGTCATTGGCTTACAAGTGCATATAGGTGAAGTTTAAGTATCGAGTGTTTGAAGCCCCTAGGGGTGGCGGTGATTCTTCTGATAATTCAATTGATAGTACTGGTTGTGTTTTAGCGATTGTCTATCTAGGCGAGAGCATTATATATTAGAACATCTCAACTCTATAACATTGCTTGTCATATGTTCGCTAACCTGCCAGCACTACTCTGAAGGCATTGGGCAGGAATATTGTTGCTAAGGTGTATGGTAGACTTATCTAACAGTCTAGGTACTGCTCATCTATCTATATGTTTTTGAATTCCATAAGCTTAACCTTGCATAGACTATGCTGCTGAGCGACCTTTACTCCAATTTAAACCCATATCCTCCAATTCAAACCAATATCCTCCAATTCAAACCAATACCTACAATGAAGCCCCATAACTTGGAGAGCAGCCATAGCTTGTAAATCCTCAGTCACCGCCAACACCAACACCATAACCCCAGGTATAGACCAAAGAAACAACCAAACGCCAAAGAGTATCTATCACAAATTACATGACACCCGTTCGACTATAGCACCCCATTCAATTGCAGCAACTGTTCAGCAGCGCAATTCCTTTCAAGGCTCAAACCACCTGCCGCTATTGATCGTCAACGGCCGAGACTCATTTTGAACAGTATCAAAGACCTGTTTTTTTACTCGACAAAACAAAAGGTACGGGAGAGCAGCTGGTCTTCCCCGTATATAGGCACCTGGTGTACATCCCGAATTCCACTTTCCTAGAGTTAGGTCGCAGACGTTGTGCATCTCATCATCCTGGATCATGTTCAGAGGACCTTTAACACTCTCATGGACTGCGCTGTGCCAAAGGTCACTGCCTTTGGTTGTTTGATTGAAGGAATTGGCAGGTGGGTGGGGAAAGATCCAGTTGTACCTGAGAAATGTTGCGAAGAAGCGGTCTTTCCAGCACTTAGCACTCTCTGGGCCCAATACGGAGGTGATGTTGTTCTGGCATGACTGGAACAAGATTCGCCAACCCTTCCTATCCCAACGTCTGACTTCACCATCATTGAAGTCCCAGATATACCGGAGTTTGGCTACTGCATTGAGGGGGTACCTATTGCTGTGTTTGGCAAACCTCCATGGATACATCTCTGGGTGAGTGTAGCGCTTGAGATTGGAGACGGTAAGGGCTACGGAACCACTTCTGCATGATTGCCTCTCTTCGGGATCCCAACGCATCTGAGTGTCCGCAAAGTTGCACCAGATATCTCAACGGAATGCATAGATTAGATCATGATTGTACCAGTCGAAGATAAGATGATAGGCATGAGATTTCGTTTGCCTTTGGTTAACAGCAGCTGATTGCAGTTGTCCGTTCTGAATATGTTGCAGTAGAGAAAGCGATTCCTCTACCTCACCTATTGTCTGAGTCAATGATCCCACCAAATTTACCCTCTTCTTATACATGGATACAAGCTGGCGGTCGTTAAATAGAGTGGGTGCTACCTCAGGCAGACTCTGGAATTTGTTCCAATCTATGCGATCCGTTGCGATCCATCCGAATCGATATCTATTTAGAGAGTCACGCAAGCCAACGCCAAAGTACCGGGAGCCATCTTCCTTGAATACCATTCTTCTCCAAATGGCAGATTTATCCACGAGCAGGTCGGCACCAGCACATGCTCTCAACATTTTCAGCATCGCGAATAAGAATAGTGTGGTATCGTAAGGTATATCATCAGGCTTCTTCATAGAAAGAAACCCACTCAAATGGATATGCAAAACGAAGGATGTTGAACAACATGAACTTCCTAGTAGTTTGTGTAGGAATGATAAAGTATGAAGGCATGAGTGTAGAGTGCAAATTCTGGTCCGAGAGGGGCTGCTTGGGTTCTTACAAAGTACGCTGGAGTTCAGGTACTATCCATTCATATAAGAGCTCAAAAGTCAATCTGTGCTCTTCTCGGACTCCATAAGTGATACGATTTGCGATCATTGTACCTGCGGTGCAACCTAGGGAATGAAGACATCGGTCTCTCGAAGTTATATATGCACGCTGTAACACAGGCCGTTGGAAGGGAATTGCTGCTCCAGCAGACTTTTGCATGTCGCTAATGTTGGTGTCCACAGGGAGATATTCCAGACCGTCATTGTCGAAGGGATATGTCTTGCCTGCATATAAGATCTCCTTGGTGGATGAATAGTACTGCGAGTACATTAGGCCTGCTCTGCGCATTGGATTCTTAGAGTTTGTTGGCTCGATCGTCATATTGCCAGCATCCGCAGTCAAACTGCAAAAGTAATGGCTCACTTTGAATCCACCTTTTTTCAGGCCGGAAGCTTTCCGCTGCTGAATTGCGATCGACTCGAGGCAGCAAGTCCGCCAGAGATAGGTATCGCCATCTTTGGATCTGAGACATTCGTTTCCATAGTCAATCCAGGATAGACGAGGGTTGAGAAACTGGACATCCAGGTTGATATCCCACGGGCTTCGAAATTCTTCAAAACAAAGCAGAGCACCCGTCCTCTTGGTCTTCAGCTTCAGGTTTTTGCCATTAATCAGCAACTTCATATCCCTGAAGTGATCGCATTCCAGTTCATCTGTGAGGAGTTGACAAGTCTCCCAGATCTGTTCAAGATACTGGGGAGCTATGAAGTATTGCAGTAGCTGCATCCTGGCTTTGTAATCAACCTTGGACTGAGGCTCGAGAGAATCGGCCTTGGCTTTAGCTTTTCCATGCTCGAAGTTAAATGGATAGTGTTGTGAGACATTATTTGGAACCACCCAGCATATACTGGGAAGCAGTATAGTATCCATAAACTCTCTAATTATATCTTCCCGGGGAAATGTGCATTGCTGATTTTTCAGATATAAGCGAGGGAAGAAGACCAATAGTGACAGGTTGAAAAACCCTTCTGTGAATCCCAGTTGAAAGTGAGGTATTTTGTGAATCTTGAGTGATTGTGTCACCCCCTCAGAGACAGTCACATCAAACTTGATGTGGAGATCAGACTTGATGTTATTTGGTTGGATAGGGTAGGAAATGAACCGGAGACCTCGTTTTGCAACAGATAATGATGAAGAAACACAGACAACGCTGTCAATATCATACACGGTATTGGCCTGCATGGAACGCAAGTTATCATTGGCTGCTGAGGATAAGGCCAGTGACAAGCAAACTGGAATGTCTGACTCAGAGCATGTATCTGGAGCTGATTCTTCGCTAGATATAGTGCCAGTGCATAGAGCACGAAACATCTTACTCGGATTGCTGACCTTTGAACGTGTTGGATCAAGCAACTTTCCTGGCTCAAAAATATGGTTCATTTCGCCACATTCCAAAAATGTGCCAGCTTTTGACGTCATCATCGACATAGTGCATTCCTTCGTAGTGGGATGAATCTGAGGCTGAAGAATGCTGGCCATGTCATTGTCTGCTTTTGTCATTGTCAGGTGTTCACGGTGGGTCCTCCTTGGTTGATGTTCAGCTGAGGTAACTCTATGTTCCATACAACCTTGAAATTGAAGTAGGTTTTTGACTAAAAATGCAGACATTTTGGCGAGTGCTTCAGTTCTTGGGATGTTTACTATTGCTGCATTGTGGTCTCTTTTAGCCTCCTCCAAAGCGCTGTGCTGAGAATCCTCGGAATCTGGATCTTACATATAATCTTCTTCACCGCTCGTTGACGACAATTCATTCCCCAAGGTGTAGTCCAGATCATCGTCACCGCTCGTGGACGACAATTCAGTCCCCAAGATGTAGTCCAGATCATCTTCGGAGTCCTCATCCAGAGAGTTGTCACCGCTAATTGTACCATTTGACAGAGATCCCAGTGGCGATCTTAACGTTCCAACTGCTGGCATGGGGGAGTGGTCTAGAGTAAAGATTGAACGATCGGTCAGTTCATCATTGTCCGAAATACAAGCGTCTGTTGCAAATATTGGACTTCCTTGCGAGCTTCTGACGGGGCTAGAACTGAATATTGGACTTCCTACCGAGCTTGAACTGATTATTGGACTCCTGATCGGGCTAGAACTGAATATTGGACATCCTATCGGGCTTCTGATTGGGCTCGAACTTTGCTCATGGATCCCAAACATGATTCGACTTGTGCTAGAAGACTCTAGTACATATTAGGATCTTCTTGGATAACAGATATGGTTGTCCTCACTTGTAAGTAATCCTTCTGAACTGTAATTTTGTTCATTGGGGTCTTCCTGCAAGTACTCTTGGCCACGGCTCGTTCGATCCTTTTCTTTTCCTAATATTGGCCATTCCCCTATATAACAGTTAGAGTTTGATGGAATTATTTGGTTTGGAATTGGCAACTCACCCATTATTCTCGTTAGCTTTGACGCAGCATCAACACTATCAATAGGATTATTCATCCATTCTTCGCTGTCGCTCGCTTGTACTGTTTTGCTTGTAGTCCGCGATAGTGAGGATGCTGAAGAGGATGCGACACTCGATTCCCGATATAAACGCCTGCTACCAACCGGTCTTTGCAGGTGACCCTGTACTGCCTTGGTAGCATCTGAAACTTGCGGAAGGACCTGTGTTCTAGATTCGCATGTGCTAAGCGTAGGAGCTCTTGGGTGTACAGGTGCGACTGGTGGTTGCTTCACTGAGGCTACTGGAGCTGGCTCAGGTGCGTCTATTCAGTGTGGTACATTAGCTAAAGCACTTCCAACTACAGGTTATTGCTGAGTACTCTTTGCATCTTTTGCTAACTTCTTCATAGCCTGTCATTGCCTATAGGCGGCTTGCTGTTCTTTATGTGCAGCTTTCCTTTCAGCTTCGGTGGCATATTTGCGTGGGCGTCCCCCGACATTGGACATGTTCAATTAATCTGTAGATTATATCGTTGGTATGACTGCAGTCGGTAATGTACAATTGAGTACTCAGTAAAACAACTGGAATCGAACAAATGCTAGGAATGATGACGATCTGAATATGAAACCCCTTTTTCAAAAGCTGATTACATATTAGTTGAGACAGATCGCCAGTAGATTATTGGACGGACTGTTATGAATTATCTACTCTGCCGATTAAAATGCACCTCGATTTCAGAGCTACAGAACGATTTACTAATTACAGTTTATATTTCAATGGCTGTCAGTTGCAACTACATAATAACATATATGAAGGCATTGAGCAAGTCCTATTGTGATTGGTTGACGAAGTATGAAACTTAGGGTCCCGATTGGTCAGAGTTTATCTTGTGGCACATTCTGGGGTAAATACTACCATCTCTCATCTCACATCTCGACAGCACTATAGCTGTCACCATTTCCCCACGCTCATTCATCAAGCTCTATGTGGATCTATGTTGTTACACTTTATGATTGCTCGTGTCGCAGCATCTTGATTCTGTACTGTTCTGGTATACAAACGGATTACACATGTACAACTACCTCTGTTATTCCTCAAGTTGAAGTATCTGGCTTCAGTCCGTTGTTGTGTTGCCACCGACACCTGACCCTGTACGGAGCCTGACTTAGCGCAACAGAGTTAGTTCGTTCCTAATTCAAGCGTTTTCCTGATTGTATGATCCTGATATTTTCAACATTGTCCACAGTATCAATCAAGTATCCATCTGCCTTATAAGTTGACACAGACAACAGCGGCTACTGTTGAACTCCTTTAGTGAACAGGGTAGTGGCGCCAGATTGCATCTAGGATATGTTTAGCTTCGACAATGGGAGGGGCTTCAAACAGCATCTATACTTGCAATGTGTTATGACGGCGGAAGTGTTCAATTTAATTAAGTATAATCCCATTACTACGTCGCTTTCTCTGGAATATATGCTTGAGTTATATTTGCTAATATGCTTCTGAATTCACTACAGTACGATTAAGATCTGGTCGCTTGTATACTGGATAGTTGTTAGCTTATTGGAGACCATCAGGGAGGTTGTGAACAGCTTGTTCTTGCTGTAGAACATAGCCTTTGATTCCATCAACTAGTACCAAGCTGTTACAAGTCAATACATACAAAATTGGCTGTATCTCGAGAACCCTATACCACTGCATGGCTTTCGATTCTCTTGCTTTCCTTCTATACTCCTGGAAGTCAAAATCCCTCCACTCTTACCGATTTCCTTCCGATACTGCCATTAGCGCGGTTGTTTTACCTCAGCCCCCTCAAGTACCCATGCAATTCTCTACTGTCGTACGAGGTCCCAGTGTCCTCAATCTCAACTTTGTCTTATGATACCATTCGGTAAACTATTCAGAATTATTGGTGGTCATTGTCAATTGTCTTCGGGACCTATTCGGTAGCCGAATTTCCACTCGTTTGGTACCCTGTTCGAAACTACTTGATTGCCCTATTTCGGCTCATTCGGTATTCTATTCGGAACAGTTCTGGTAGCCATATTTCAACTCGTCCAGTAACCCATTCGGAACAACTTCGGTAGCCATATTTGCACTCATTGGGCATGGATCCGGCTCGCTTGACTTATCTCTCCACTGTATATGTAGGTATACTTGAAATCTATTGAATACTGCGTGCACTGATCAACTGCAATTATGGAGTGCGCTGTGGTGAAATGACAGAACTAGAAAGCAGAGAGCCCATCATCAACACTCCGTCGAACCTCTCGCGGCATCCAAAGGGAATTCTTGAGAGAGAGCAGTTCTGGCTCAAGCAGCGTAAGAACAGGGTGAGAGGATGTGATAGGGTTACCCAGTCATGAGAAACTGCACAAATTGCATGGACCAATGAAGGCTCGGCAATAGTGTGTGAGGAACCGCACAAATTGCGTGGATCTATGAAACATTTATCTTTATGCTTAGTTACAAGTGTTTGTCCACAGACACATACTTGCAACTAGTCTGGTTGCGGTTAGCAGCCTTGGCATATTCATATCATCACAACTGGCGCAGCTCCACCCCTTTTTTCAGCCACCACAGCATACTCTTTTCCCCACACGGTTCCACACTCGGCCATCTACTAAGACTTGTTCCAGACGGTGCAGTGGGATGGTTTTCAAATTCTCAGCTTACTTTGTCAGCATCCGGGTGAACTGTATCGCTTAGTCTTGAGGCATCGTAAGATCTTGTCATGGTGGCCCCGTTACAGATAAGGTTCGGACTAACATATCGACCGACATCATGATTTAGGTCAAGATACACCACCTGCCTCCTGCCACACTCCACCCACCACACGCCGTCCGCTGTTCACCGTCCGCCGATCACCGTCTGCCATACCCCACCAGCCTCACCCATTCCTGTGCCTGGCTTCTCGAGTACTATTGGGAGGGTACTGGAGATCGTACTGGGATGTATACTTGAGAGCTTACTTGGAGCATATATTACATGGGAGCATATAGTCATGCAGGCTGGGAGCGTGTCTTTGAGTGCAATTGGGAGTGTTTTTGAGAGCGTGCTCAAGAGTATGCTTGAGAGCTTACATGGGAGCACACAGTCAAGCAGGCCGGGAGTGTGCCATCGAGTGCAATTGGGAGTCCCTGAGAGCATGCCCGGCAGTGTATTCGAGAACATGCTTGGTGTACCTGGGAGCGTACAGTCAAGCAGGCTGGTAGTGTGCAATCGAGTGCAATCATGAATGTACTTCAGAGCTTACTTGGGAGCGTGCAATAAACTGTATCTGCCAGCTTGCTTTCAAGTTTGTTGTATGCACCGCACAATCACATGTGTATCATAGTACTCTAGTCAATGCGTAGGTCCATAGGACATCATAGTACAACGCGTCAAATATACTTGTATTACTGACCCAGAAGCAGCTTCTCTGTGAGTTACGCATTGGATAAGGTCGTGACAAAACTCACGTACGACACGGAGCTAAACCCAGTTGACAGCGATGGTGATGAAAACTCACATGATGTGAGATGAAAACTCCGGCGCTAAACCCAGTTGAGAGCGAAGGTGATGAAAACCTACGTCATGCGTGATGAAAACCCCTCTGCGCTCGGCGCTAAACCTAGTTGGTAAGCGAGTTTGATGTGGTGCGCCCGTTGGCACGCAGATTTAGCGTCGAGCAGGGATCTAATCCCTGTTTTTCACATAATTTTTCGTGATGATGACTCTGGTCCTAAGCCTAAGTCTGGTACTTCTAGTATGACGTAGTGCAACTTTTGCCATGCCGATAATTCGCTGAGAAGGAATCTTATCCCTGTTTTTCACATAATTTTTCGTGAGGACAGCTCTGGTCATAATCCTAAGTCTCGTACTTCTGCGAGACGCGTTTCTGTACTTGCTGGCAAGAGGAATTCCTCTCAAGGATGGAGTTCCATACCCTCTACAATCCATGTTCAGAACACCAACCCATCATCTTCGCTGAACAATTGTCGTATTGCAGATATCACTCAATGCATGCCTTGCACCCCATCCGCAGCACTGCGGCAGTTAATAAATACTCCAACTGCAACGCAGGTGACAAGCAGTTGTAGCACCCCAGCACCCAGAGAAACCTAATAGACAGACTCAACACATGACATTGTATCCAGCCCCACATCCGTCATTGCCTGCTCTCCCGCTCTTCTCAGCTGTCTTGAAAACCTGCCTACCCCCATCCAGAATCCAGACGCCCACACAATGATTACAAATCCACTGCGATTGCTAGCTACGGAAAAAAATCAGAGACAGATGCAGTAGGCATTACACCCATAGACGGTTTCTACACCTCAATCAATCTTCACCAGCATCTGCAACAGCCATCGATTTGTTCACTCGGACATGACGCATCTTGAATTTGGCACGGGCAGAGACCTGCATCTGTACATGTGGAACAGACCGCCGTTTATGGGGGCAAGCAACTTGGAGATGGTAAGTTATGAAATGCGACGAGTTGCAAAAGCATTAGCTGAAGCCCCGCACTGGCAGATAACAGAGACGTACTGGAACACTGCTATGCAGCAAAACAACCTCTCGTCAATAGTTTTCAAGGCATGTACAAAGAACATGTTGAAATAGGTATGCTGAAGCAACGGCCCATGTTGGATATTACAGGCACAAAATGGTGCCAGGTTCAAGCACATGTCAATAAGGTTAAATCCCATTTTATTCAATCAGCAAGGGAGTACATAGCAAAGCTTCATGATCTCCACTACTTTGAATCCGCCCCAGAGTTAGTGTTAGCAATGGGTCCGGGTAACCTGCCAGCTGTCCGGGTTTAAACTAGATCAACGGTTCGGTTCGGTTCCAGAACCGCCCAAATACCCGACCCGCAGCTTGTTGGCAGGCCAAATCCGAACCCGTACCTCCCAACCCATGGGTTTTGCCTGGTTTGGCTAGACCCGTCAGTTCCAAACTCCGGTTTCCATTGTCTGGTATTTCTATTTATGGTTGCGTTCAGATATCCTACGGTTATGTGCAAAATATCAACTTTGGTACATCATTGTCTGTGTTAGTTTTACTGGCTGCCATTATGATCAAATTAAGCAGCGAGATGCTCCCTGCTACATCCTGAATTTGAGTGTGAACAATCTTGGTCTTGCATCATTAGTAAGATTTGAGGTACAGAACAGCCATATTGACAGTTAAGGAAGTCATCAAACCGCAAATGGATCAGTTCAATCCTGCTACTGCGCTGACAACATTCGGTGAGCTGATGGAGATTCATGATAGTGTCAACAGAGAATCACAATGGCACAATGAATTTCATAAGCTGAAATTAGCCATTTGAGATTAGCACCCGGGAAACCACTGTCAGAAGAAGCCATATCAGCTCTCACACCTGATGCGGTACCCAATTGGTTACCAATTAAGAAATGAAAACCTGTTAAACCCGTAAGCTTTTACCCCTGCATAGAACCTATCTCACACATTTTGATACACGAATTGGATTCTGATTAACCTATAGTACTGGCTCGTTTGTCATCTGTACACCACCTGCACAATGTACGGTGTTTGACTACATATCTCCACAAAAAGTAACTCATGAACCTCGTTTGCTATGTGTCGGCATTTTTTTAATTTTAGTGACCAAATTGTACGACATGATAATTCGTCTGTGCATGAGCAAGGGTCGTACATGCCACACGAATGTTCTAGACTCCAAACCAAGTTCATTGACAATCGATCAAGATGACATTGTCATGCCTCTTACACATAAGTGAGAACGTGCAAGGTATATTGAAGACACAATTTACTAACAAATTATAGGTCAGCGATAGCATACGTGTCATAGAAGGAGCGGTCAATGAGCAACGCGAATCTGTATGAATCACCACCATCATACAGCATTCATGCACAGATCCAACTATATAACTCTGTTTTCTGACCCGGTGCACATAGTCTACATTTTTGAAATTGCTTATGGTAGGTCATGGAAATTGAGGAGAAGCAACTGGATAAGGCAAAATACACAAATTGGGCTACATTGATGAAACATTAGTATATGGATCAAAATGTGGTAAATTGCCAGCTGAAAGCACTGAAATGTGACAGCGCTACATTATCCATTGCTTATAGATCATGTGCATCAGTGGATCAGAAATTGACACGCCACAAAGCATTTGGATGCAACTGACTATTCATATAAATTGTACCTTGGCTGCCATAATGACTATATGATTATTTATACAAAATGATTAACCATACAACAACAGTAAGGACATATTTATGGTGAGCGTCAATGGAGTGTCAACGATTATTGGTCTTGTAAGTAAGTTAATTGGGATGTGAGTTGCTTGCCGTTATTCATAACAAACGTATTGGCTACTGTTATATGCAAAATAATATGCAACACGATTACCCCCCCATGTTGACAATGAGTGTCAATGGAGTGTGAATGATTTCTGGTCGTGTAAGTAAGTTATTTGGAAAGCAATTTGCTCGCTGTTATGCATAACCAATGTTTTGGCAGCCTTGATAGGCGAAAGAGAAAGTAATACTGTAACAGCCCCATTCTGAATGTGACCATCAATGGAGAGTCAACAATTTTCGGAGTTGTAAGCAACTTAATTGGGAAGCGATTTGCTCGCTGTTATTTATAATCAACATATTGTCAGCCTTAATAGACAAAGGAGAGTGGGACACGGTAACAGCCACATTCTAATAATTAGCGTCAACGCAGAGTCAACTATTTTTGGTCTTCTAAGACAGTTAATTGGGAAGCAAGTTCCTCGCCATTATCCATAACCAACGTATCGGGAGCCGTTATAGGCCAAAGAGAAAGCGACACGATAACATGCTCGTTCTGATAATGAGCGTCAATAGAGCGTCAAGGATTTTTAGTTTCGCAAGTAAGTTAATTGAGACACAATTTCCTCGTTGTTATTCATAATAAACGTATTGGCAGCCTTTATTGGGAAAACAGAAAGCTACATAGTCACAGCCCCATTCTGAAAAGGAATGTCAACAGAGTGTCAACAATTGTGGGTGTTGCATCTTGTGTCATCCAAGGGCTGTGCTACGACTTTTGCCCATAATTAAAGAACTGGCCTCCTTTATAGGCACTACGGTTGATGTTGATGTTAGTATACATCAAAAACAGCGTCAACAGAGCATCAGCAGAGCGTCAACAGAGCGTCAACAGAGCGTCAACAGAGCGTCAACGGAGTGTCAACAGAACATCAACAGAGCGTCAACAGATCGTCAGCAGAGCATCAACTATTTGCGGTATTGCATCTCGTATAATCCAAGGGCCAAACTACGGCATTTACCCATAATCAAAGTATTGGTAGCCTTTGTGGGCAAAAGAGAAGGCGACATGATCACAGCCCCAGTCTGAAAATGAGCGTCAACAGAGCATCAACGATTTTGTGTGTTGCATCTTGTGTCATAGAAGGGCTGTGCTATGACTCTTATCCATAATCGAAGTATTGGTCGCCTTTATAGCCAAAATCATGAATGTTGACGCCCCTTCACCTGACAATGAGCGTCAACAGAGCGTCAACAGAGTGTCCACAGAGCATCAACAGAGCATCAACAGAGCATCAACAATCTTGGGTATTGCATCTTGTATGATTCAAAGACTGTGCTACGGCATTTAACCATAATCAACGTATTGCCAGCCTTTGTAGGCAAAAGAGAAGGCGACATGGTCACAGCCCCAGTCAGAAAATGAGCGTCAACAGAGGGTCAACGATTTTGTGTGTTGCAACTTATGTCATCCAAGGGCTGTGCTGCGGCTTTTATCCATAATCGAAGTATTGGTCGCCTTTATAGGCAAAATCCTTAATGTCGACGTCCCTTCACCTGACTATGAGCCTCAACAGAGCGTCAACAGAGCGTCAACAGAGCGTCATCAGAGCGTCAACAGAGCGTCAACAGAGCATCAACAGAGCATCAACAGAGCGTCGACAATCTTGGGTATTGCATCTTGTATGATTCAAAGACTGGGCAATGGCATTTACCTATAATCGACATATTGGCAGCCTTGGTGAGCAAAAGAGAATGCGACCTTGTCACAGCCCCAATCAGAAAATGAGCGTCAACAGAGCGTCAACGATTTTGGGTGTTGCATCATGTGTCATCCAAGGGCTGTAGTACGGCTGTTATCCATATTCGAAGTATTGGCCGCCATTATAGGCAATATGGTTAATGTCGATGTCGCTTCACTTGATAATTAGCGTCAACAAAGCATCAACATAGTGTCAACAGAGCATCAGCAGAGCATCAACAGAGTGTCAACAGAGCATCAACAATCTTGGGTATTGCATCTTGTATAATCCAACGGCTGTGCTACAGCATCTATCCATAATCAACGTATTGGCAGCCTTTATTGGTAAAAGGGAAGGTGACATGGTCACAGCCCCAGTCTGAAAATGAGCGTCAACAGAGTGTCAACGATTTTGTGTGTTGCATCTTGTATCATCCAAGGGCTCTGCTATGGCATTTATCCACAATCACAGTATTGGCCGCCTTTATGGGCAAAATTGTGAATGTCGACGTCGCTTCACCTGACAATGAGCGTCAACAGAGCGTCAACAGAGCGTCAACAGAGCGTCAACAGAGCGTCAACAGAGCGTCAACAGAGCGTCAACAGAGCGTCAACAGAGCGTCAACAGAGCGTCAACAGAGCGTCAACAGAGTGTCAACAGAATGTCAGCAGAGCGTCAACAGAGCATCAACAGAGCGTCAACAGAGCGTCAACAGAGTGTCAACAGAGCATCAACAGAGCATCAATAGAGCATCAACAGAGCGTCAACACAGCATCAACCATCTTGGGTGTTGCATCTTGTATGATTCAAGGGCTGTGCTACGGCATTTACCCATAATCAACGCATTGGCAGCCTTTGTGGGCAAAAGAGAAGGCGACATGGTCACAGCCCCAGTCTGAAAATGAGCGTCAACAGAGTGTCAACGATTTTGAGTGTTGCATCTTGTGTCATTTGAGGGCTGTAGTACGGCTGTTATCCATAATCGTAGTATTGGCCGCCTTTATAGGCAATATGGTTAATGACCATATTGCTACACCTGACAATCAGCATCAACTGAGCGTCAACACAGCATCAACACAGCGTCAACAGTATGTCAACAGAGTGTCAACGACTTTGGGTGTTGCAACTTGTGCAATCCAAGGGCTGTTCTAGTATATCATTTACGAATAATCGAAGTAGGGGTCACCTTGATGGAAAATATGGTTAGAGTCGATTTCGCTACACCTAAAAATGAGCGTCACCAGAGCATCACAACAGCGTCAACAATTTTGGGCGTTGCATGTTGTATAATCCATGAGTTGTGCAACATTCTGTATGGATAGTAGATGTTTGGCAGCCTTTGTTAGCAATATGGTTAGTGTCTATGTCGCTACCACCTTCAACTGCACGTCAACCGAGCGTCAATTATATCTGGTAATGTAAGTATGGTGATTGCAGCTGGATACGCTTTCTGTTACGTGTAACCAACATATTCGCAGCCTTTACCGTCAAAAGAGTAAGCGAAAAAGTCACTTCCCCATTCTGAAAATCAGCCTCAATGGAGCCTCAATGAAATTTGGCCTTTTGATAAGGTAATTGGTAAGTGATTTGCTCACTGTTATGCATAACCAACGTATTGCCAGCCATCATTGGCAAAAGAGAAAGTTATATGGTCACGGCCCCGTTCTGAAATTGAGCGTCAAGTAAATGTGAACTGAGTGTCATGAATCTGTCGTGATGCATTTTGAGTAATGAAGGCATCACATGGATATTTGACCTTATAATTGAACTATTGACCTCCTCCATGGTCAAAAATACTAATTAGTGAAGGAAAAACATGAATTCAAATGTTATTGATATCGTACCCTAGAAAATATTCAAAATGGGATCCATGGATGTCGAATAATAAATTTTGATTGAGTACTGTTATCAAATCGCAAAGTCAAGTGCAATATATCTATTTATCCATGGACCCGCTGGAAAACCAGCTGAGGACCCGCCCAATTGAGATGGGTACGGAGATGGTGATTAAACCATACCCGAATCAACAGTTCAGGTTTATTGGCAACCCGGACCGCCAATTTGGTGACGGTTTGGTTCCAACCTGGACCCGGACCCGAAGTGACCGTCCGGAACCGTTGCTAACACTACTCACAGTGTTTGCAATTCATTGATTCCCTTTGGGCAAACAATCAGTATCTGTTTCCTGTAGCAGAGTGTGTGGCAGGTGGTGTACAAAGTCCAAATCGAAGGCAGAGAGAGTCGAACGCTGCTAACGAATAGCCAGTGTCCACTTCACTGCCTTGTGCAAGCAATTCTGCAGTTTATCTACATCAAATTTCTTTTCGGGCAAATAACTGCGGTAAGTATGCTGATGAATTTTATCATTCCATGATTGATGACAAGGACGGTCATATACCCTCGCTACTGATTGTATTTACCTGCACCGCATTGAGCCATGGTCTCCGGCAGTGGCAAAAGAATGAAGTTGTTCATCCGAAAGCTTCCCAGTCAGCGCTGAAACTGGACAGCCCTAATCGCTCACACTCGTTCAATTACAAGAATGATGGTTGTAAGCACACATCCTGCCGCGCTCCGGCAGGTCGCAAGGTGTTAACCTAATCTAGTGTTGTACACACGTATTCAGTCTTCATGAATATCTGGAACACACCACCGGAGAGCTCCCAACAGAGGGTGTATCACAACACTGTTGCTACAGTCAAGCGTCAGATCCAACAGGTGGACAACCCAACCCCTGGAATGGTTATCAGCTTGGAACCAGCACATGTTGACAATGCTATTCATCTTGACTATTTGACCACGAAAGTGGCACTTGAGGAGCCTGGGATCTGATTCACTGACCAAAACATCCCGATAGATCAGAATTGCACGTATGACGAACTGCATTTTAGGATTCACGCAGGCTGCGGTGATTACTGACATGAAGGTGACAAAAGTGAGTAGCATGATGCCATCCCCACTGGCAGCTGGCAATGACGGACGGTGACTGAACTCAAGAGCATTGACCTGGGAAACAGTGATGTCAACGGGTATGAGGGCGAGGATGGCGACTATGCAGATTCGGTAAAGGAGAGACAAGCATTGCAAGCCGATGATGGATCAACCCAGGATTTAGAGGAATGATGATATAGTGGGTGTAACCAGGGAACCAGTAATGTCGACGGGTATGAGTTCGAGAATGGCAACGATGCTCATGAGGAGGAAGACGCATCTCAAACTGACGATGGATCAACGCAGAATGTGGATGACTGATGGCATAGTACTAGAGAGTGTGAGGATTGGACAGTATTTTTCAGACCGGTAAAATACGATAATGGCAAAGCAAATGCAACACCCAGCGATTTATCCGAAGCGAAGACTGAATTGTCATATGTGACAACATCTGACAGCTCAACATAGATGGGGAGAGTGCGGCTTCCGTTATATAGCAATAGCAAAGAAGTAAAATGTCGCACTCGGCTGGAGCCAGGCATTAACATCTCCAGGAGTTGTATCAATGGCTACAGCACAACTGCAGCCCCTAAGAAGAGTGTACCACCCGTGTCGTTCTGATAATGCATATAAGTCACCACATTCCGGGTGCAACGTACAGGAGGTAAGTATGCCACGCGACCCATCCCCAGTGCAATGTTTAGTGTTTAAATCTCCGGCAGTGGGTCCGAGGTTATGTCAGAGCTGTCAGAGCTGTCCGGAACACAAGGGTGTTTCTGACCAAAACTAGGGTTGTTGCTGATGATTCCTCCTGCACCTGAGGAGAAAATAGGAAGCATTGTGGCGGCGACGGTATGATTATCTTCGCTATCGTGGTTGATTTCTTTGTTGGAGTAACCTGAGGACGGGTTGAAGCCCGATTCCACCAATGATTCCACCAGTCTAGAAATGGACCAGTCCGGACTGCAACCGTCCAGTGGAGTCCAGGTCCAGTCAAAGAAATATTTCGACTGGGATCAGAAAAATCCCCACCTTTTCGGGACCTGGACAGTACTGGCCAGGACTGCTTCAGAACAGTCCACTCAGGCAGAATCGGCTCGAATACATGGAGTTACTGATACACTGAGTCAACACATAGACTCATCTTGCCATTCACATGTCACAATGTACATCCCACCCCTTACCACTTGCCACTTGCCACTTGCCACTTGCCACTTGCCACTTACCACTTGCCACTCACCACTCGTTTTGAATGGTTCGGTCGCGCGTAGTGGTGCTTGCTAGCAGGGGCGGGTTGGTTCATAGTGATTGCTCGCAGAGGGTAGTTGTTCTGAAGTGACGTTGTGTCTGAGTTGTTGTCTATGCATACTGTATTTACTCTAGCTATAGTGTGACAGGCCCCTATGCCCTCCACCTCCGGGCGAGCCGGTTAGGTGGCAGAGCTCCCATCTTCTACCCTTCGTCCCCGCTGACAAAAGAAAGAGAATAAGGGACAGCAAAGAATGACTGGCCGGTCTGGCCTCAATCACACACGCCAGTGGGCACTTCCCGACATCCATGGCCGCAGTGATGGTGGCATTGCTCTCTTGTTTGGCCAACCATTCACCCACACCAGCAGAAGTTGTCATCCTCTTGGTGTCCGAATCATTTTAGGTATGCTCCAGTACGCGCATGCCCACACTTTAGTTGGTTGAATGTTGTTGCCAATGACTTCGCGCTTGACATTGGGAATTTCGGATAAGTCTCCTATTGCCTGCTTTGCTGTTCAGTCTGTAGCCAAAGTACTTACTGCATGTGTCGGCCTCCCACTGGGCCTTGGTTGCTGATCTTCCTTCGGGTTATGTCTGAGTTTGGGTTGCAGGGATTACTGTCTCACTTCTCTAGTTTTTCGGATCTACTTTGAAATTGATAAATATTATGCTGTTTGGACTGGTCCAGACCAAGCCCATCCAGTCCAAGACTGCCAGTCTGGGGCCCGGTCCAGTCCGACCTTCAGGTGGGACCGGACCGGACTCAGGACTACCCCAGACCGGGTCCGTCCGGACTGGTGAAATCATTGGATTCCCACAGACCATCTTCTTCGAGCATCTCCCTTATCAACCCAAAGCGGGAGGAATCGGTTTTAGAGGTAGAAGGACCCACGCAAGGCGCCGGGGTCGTCGAAATGCGCCCGACTCTAGGTATCGTGAAGCACTAGAGAAATTACGGGGTGGCTTGTGGCCGGCCAACGACTCACGGCTTGGCAAAACCTAGCGGTGAGGTGGTGTGTCGAGGTTTCGGTGATATAAATACCGTCAGAATTGACGAAAAAAGCCTAATCAATCGACCCCTGGCATGTGCCAGATATCTAGCTAATGGCGAATGCTATTGCATACCACTCTGACACTCGGCATTTCGGAGCTGTCATCTAAGTTTGTGCAGTCAGATCATCGTCTAGCCTACTATTTGTTCGCAATGCCGTGTCAAACTAATCTCGACATCAATGTGGGTTTAAAACAAGCCACGAACCTGAGAGGCGTGGTTGAAAGAACCATCGAGCTCTCTGCTCATACCAACTGGTTAGCCGAATCTAGATCAAGGTCTACTTCGGTCTATGAAACACTCCCTATATTCAATATTCAATTGTGCACTCGTACATGATCTACGGCCCCCAGCAACTCAACTAAAATTCGCATGACATAGAACACAACAATAGGGCAGACGGCGACGATTACGAGCACCAATAACACTCGCAGGACATACAAGATCAAAATCACGAGTGACAGAAGTACCGAAGCGATGGTACGCATAATCAATATCGGTATAGCAAAAAGCGAAAGGAGAAAGCGCAAAATAGCCGTGATGAGGACCTCAACCGGGAAAAACACAGTTCGTAGAATAAGAACCGGTATACGGATGAAAAACGGCAGAGACCAGCTCATACCGTCTTCATCCGCATCCTCATAATCAGTCACTCCGTATCGGTAACCCCGATATTGTGTACCATCGAGCGAGCTTTCGAGTCTCCGCGAGGCATGAGTAACGTCGTTATATCGAGAGGGATAGCCTGGTAATTGTGCACCAACAAACGAGCTTTTGTGTATTGGCGCAGCGTAGTCGCGATATCGAAAGGGTGTTTTGCCATATGTCACAACCCTGTTCGGCTCATGGTTGGGATAACCCAATATCTTTTGCGTTACCAATGCCAATGACTGGGCGGTCAATTGTGCCGTTCCTCCATGAAGCGGCTCCAGTACGCCCAGTGGTACAATGAACCTGTCCTCTAACCTAACATAGCTCTGTTTTTCATCCGATAACGGTCTCCCCGTCGGTAAAGTCTGCAGTCTCTGTCCCGTATCAGGATGGGGGTCCGCCGGAGCGAGCGGAAGGTACTTTAGAAGTTGTTTCTCCGACCATGAGGCGTTGCTAGAGAATTTCTCCAATAGGGGAGTGGATCGGAAAGTAGTGATCTGCTTGGTATTAGCAATTGGTGCGCGTGCGGCCAAGAGAAACGCACGGCGCAAACGAGGGTGCCACCAGGCTGCCAAGAAAGGACAAGGACTGGGTGGTTGAGACGGCCGTCCGTGATCGTCTTAGTTGGATCAATGGCTGGGAACCAGAGGATGGTGCCGGGTGTGGGATTAATAGCCGCGTCTTTCATTGTTCGTGCTTCAGTTTTGGAGATGACACTTTGTCAGTTGATCGGTTGAGTGACAGCGCTTATGTAGATACATCTTGACTGAAATTTACCCGGTCACGCTTTGCTGTACCATTCAACTTGCGAGTACACCTGCCTAAATGGGAGAGACTGGTGATGTATCATACCTTGCAAATTAACCCTAACCGCCGATCATCCTTTCTCACCAGAAATTTTGACTTTTCCATGGGGACGTGCTGCAAGGTCACGGTGTGGGGTCTTTTGGCAGACTGAATTATGGATGCTCGATGGGATAATGGTAGTGAGTCTACTTCACATAGACCGGAGAAACATCCAAAAACAGAAAAACAAGTAGACTGAAATGAAATAGGTACTTAGTTCATTTAGAAAGCATGAATATATACAATGTTACTGAGAATTCTAACCAGTTGTGTTCCATGTATTGGGGGACGGTGATCCTGCATTGATGTGAAGGAAAGGCAATGAGAAAGAGAACCTCGAGTCTATCTTCAATGAAAGCGAAAGAGTATGGCCAACAAGTCGCAAGTGCAGGCACAACATAGCTAAGATTGAAACGAATAGACTGTGATTTCCTAGCGTGAGTGAGTTCAAGGTGATTTGACTTCCAACTATCCAAGCTGACCTAGATTATGCTTCTTTCTGCTTGGTTCTATCCAAGCAGCTTGGGGAAAAAACACTCTCCCGTCAGTGAGGGATATCGAGGAGGCTATTAGCTATCAATTTCAGCGCTCGAATACAGTAGCTAACCAGCCGCACCAAATTCCAAGCTCCAGAGTACAACAACATATAGACTCGAGAGGGAATACAATTAGCCTTAGCTGACTATAAAAAGCCAGCAGAAATCATTCCTATACTTTTTTTTTTTTTCAACAGCTTCGCAAGTCTCTTCTCAAACCGTACTCAGCGCAAACAATTTGTTGACGGAATATTGGGCTGTCGGGTGAGATCATCGACTGGCATCGTGTGATTGCTTAGCTATTACGTGGGTTGCCACTTATCTTGTCATCGTGTACTTAGATATTCTTCTTTTCTCTTCTCTCTTTAGAACTTAAACGATTGACGAGTTTTCCACGCACACTCCAACACCTTCATGTCAACGCAATTAAGAGATCTAAGCTATGGTATGAAACTAATTGGTGTGACATGCATCGGCCATCACGGTTAGGCTAGAACGCCGGCAGAAGCTCTAAAAATGATATACATATATATTTCTCAACACCAATTTCGGAAACCGCAGTGAACAAACCTTCTCTCACTCTCATATTTCCTCAACCAAAATTCCCTTTTTCACCGAAAGCAGCTAGTAATTCACTGCCGAAATCGAGATGACAGTTGTTTAATATTCTTTTTTCGATTAGAGACTTATTAAGGCAGACCATTGATGCGATTTAACAGTTAACTGCAATGCTTTAAAGTTTAAGCTTCGACAACGGTAGGATGCAGCGTTTAACAAGCCACTGAAGGAGCTACAGTCAATAGTGTGCGGGGTGTTAGGATAGAATGAGAGGTTGATGGAGTCTTTTTCAGCCCCACCACCCACACCTGCGTTTGAAAGGTATCTGGCTTTTCTTTCCTTTGTTTTGCGATAGGTTCGGCGATTAGATTCTTGAGTGCTGAGGGTGAGCTTAGACAATAACAGCTTGTACTACGTAAGTCGATACCTTCAAAACCAATTTGCGCGTAGAGATAAGGACCTCAGCCGCAAGATTGTAGTCTCAAAACAGGTACGTTTCTGTTGGATATTGCAGGAACGACACGTTGATTGGTTGAAGTAACATTAAATCACATGGTGCGCTGCCGCAAATAACACAAGCCATGCCATGCACTCATCAGTTTCATCATTCAGCAGTGCCTCACACCCGACTCCTCAGAACAATGTACCCTTGCTTCCAACCCTATTCCTCTCCATTGCTCTTTCAGGTCATTTACACATAGATCAACCAAAACATAATTGGCCTGATGGATCTTTTTCATAGTCTTCAAAGTTCGGACTAAAATTTCGCTTTGTAGGACCTGAAACACTCTCTATGGCGGATATTACTATGTGAAATTGATCGCAGGGATACAACAGTCTACAATGTTTTTACTGATAGTTTGCATATACTATACAACATTTTCCTCTTCGTCTACAAGTATGGTTGTAGTGTGCTCATTCCATTCGAGCTTGAATGGCTGGGGACCGATAGAAGCACGAGAAAGCCAGAAAACACGTTTGCAATGTTGAAAAAGATGGGTGTTCGCCACTATTAACATACCCGCATCAGGTTTTTTAGCCGTAGGCCATCCAAAGTCCTAATTGGTTCATGCATCAGACATATAGATATGCCATGCTCTTAGGTTCCATTAAGTACCCATGCATGGTCAGTAACCTACCGTTCTGAAGCCCACCTCGTCCTCAGGGGCGTTTCTCTGAAGTTCTGCAAATTTTTTATACCCCCAATAAAGTCCGTTCATAAATTGATGACTCGGTCTTAGCTTTCAATTGTCGGATAAAGATATGAACCAGTTCGTCAAGCATCTCGGGAATGATACCCAGGGAAATGCGCCTTGGATTCATCACATAAGATAGTGTAGAGACCTTCTTACACTGGTCTTTGCCGACAGAAATTTCGGTCCGAAGATATTCCTGGTCTGGTATGTCTACCTTCTGATTCCAAATTCTTCTCCCGATTGCCAAACCACAGCGATACTCAACTTCCACCAGGTCTTTTGGCTGCGACCATAGTGTAGTTTCATTGCTCTCAATGAACACGAAGAATCGGTCCCGCTCAAAACCCGCAATAGTCAGTCCTGTAGTGTTCAGCAACAATCTTCTGCTTACTGACCCATATTACCGCGACGCCATCGCTTACTGTCAACTTGTTGCACAGTTCTTCGAACAATACGGGACTGCCAGTGCAAGAGACTCCAAAATCCGATGCTCTTCTGCCACAGTACTACTTACACGGGCCCCTGGTGCACTATAGACAGAGACCATGTTAATTATTTCCCCGAAGACAAAGTAACTCTCAATATTTCTCCCCTTTCTACCATGAACTCTACAATATATACACTTCGGTTTTGAAGGTTGGCGAAATACCCTCTTGCTGCTGCCGAACTCCTGGACAAAAGTGAGATCCCTCTTGTGCCCTGGCGCATTCTCACAAACTTCGACAATCTGGACTTGATCATGACCCTTAGGAGGATGTTCCCAAAGTCATATTCCGTGGTTTCTGTCAACCAATATGGAAGTAATCCGCTGTGAATCGTTTTCTGCCTCATAATTCAAGTCTACGGCCTTAAGGATGAAATGAAGCTGCTGGGCTAGAAGTGGCAGTGATTCAAGAGTAGTTTGAGTTAGACCGTCTGTGAAGGGGTTTCCCTGAGGAGTGGTGAAACCGTGCATCGAGCCCTGAGATTAGATCATTTGACATTCAGTTCTAGATACGCCAGATTGTAAGTTCAAATATGGTTCGGGGTCCTGCTCCGCATCTGCAGGGGATTCTTGCTCAGTTTGTAATAATTCCGGGATAGCCAGAGTTAGGTCCTCAGTTAAAGTAACTCCGTGAGGAGCGTGATCTGGAATCCAGCGCGTAGCCTGGCTGAAATGGCCCTCTGAACAAACTCCGCATTCTAGTTCTAATAGACGGGTTCCGGAGAATGTGTGGGACATACAAAGGACCTGTCATAGGAGCTGTCGATAGTTACCGCATGCCCTGTAGCTAATTGAAGTCAGTATCTCCAAACTATCCCTTAAGTGCTAAGTTGTTATCGGCAAGTGTTTGTTCGTAGCCGAGGCCGATTTGCAGTCAGGAAAACCCTTCCCAAAGACCAATGTTAGACGTTTGGCTGCCTCCAAAGTTCTGAATACTGTCGAGTCCTGTTGATGGAACTCCATCCCAATTGGAATGACCGAGCGTCAAAGGGCCAACTGTCTTGGTCGTCATAAACGAGATCGAGACCGGGCTGTTGGCTATCATTGATTTGTGTTCTGAATAACTCAAGTTCTCCTAGCCTAGGCAATAGCTCTATGTCAAGCGAGGCAGCTAGGAATGCATCTACAGAGGCCGTGCGAGGGTGTGCAAGGATTTCTCATAGAGAGTTCCTGTATATAATCAAGATCAGTACGTGTTTCTAATATGCCAAATGGTGTCTACTGTTCTGAGTAAATATCCAGAGCTTCTTCTTCCTCCTGGTAGACCCGCGGCACTAGCGCTAAGCCACCAACAAATTTCGAGATGGAACCTGGGCCAGGGCAGCCCCTAGCCAGGTGGATCTACCAGAGCGCAAGGACTCTGCGCGAAGCCGACATAGAGACAGAAATCCACTGGGTCACAGGACACACTGGCATCCCCGGAAATGAGGAAGCAGATCGCCAAGCGAATCTAGCGAGAGAGGGCCGCAGATCAGGCACAGTACGAGAGCGAGTATACACCTCAGCCGCGAACAGGACCAGACGAATCTCAGAAGCAAAGATGGCGGGGAAGACTGAGTGGGAGGCCGACAAATGCAGTAAGCATCACGGCTACAGGCTGAAAGGCAAAGCTGGAAGCAAGAGATCCATCCCAATGAACAGTGTGAAGCCTCTGGCAGCCAGATTCTACCGACTGAAGTCCGGACACGCGCCAGTGGGCACGTACTTAAAACGGTTCGGACACCGAGACGACGATAAATGCTGGTGGTGCGGCGGCGGAAGCAGGACGACGGCCCAGACGCGGGAACATCTCTTCCGCCACTGCAGCCGATGGAAAGACCAGCAGAAAATGCTCTGGAAAGAGGTGGGAAAAGCGACTGGATGGAGAGCAGGCAGATGCCGACACGTGCAAATCTCTGAGCTGCTCTCCATGGAGAAGTGCAATAAAGCAGTGATGGACTTCCTGGCGGCTACTGATGTCGGGAAGTTCCCACCCAAAATGGGCGGAGGAGTCAGAGCCGGCGGGCAACGGGTGGAGGAGTAAGAGCCAGCGGGCTCTCCTTGATTTCATCCCTTTTCCTTTGTAGTATATTTGACCGCTTTCTTTTAGATGCTTTCTTTTGCCAGAAGGGGACGGCGGGTAGCAGGAGTGGAGCTCCGCCATCTAACCGGCCAGCCCGGAGGCGGAGGGGATTAAGGGACTGTCATACTCTAAGTAGAGTGAATACAGTATGATTAAAACAAAAAAAAAACAAATTTCGAGATAAAACCGGAGTAACAGACGAGGTTTGGGCTCAGTGCTGTCCCAGCACCATACAGCTTTTCATGATACCCAACCCAACCAACCACTCAACTTAATAGTTGGTATCGGTGAATGACGTCAGGGACTCTGGCTGACGGGTTCGCAGACACCCGTCATCATGAACGAACTGTTCCCCTTCTCCAAGCCCAGAGCGGACCGCAAACGAAAAAGCGCACGAAAGAGTTCATTCTCGAGCACGAGCAAACTCCTCGATTCGCAAGAGTAGCTGGAGCTACACCATCGAAATCGAATTACCGTCCTGGAAAACTGCCGTTGTGCAATTCTGCTGCAGGCTGTATTACAGGATGTGACAACCGCGCGAGTTGTTGAAAGAACTCGTACCCGCGGTCGAGGAAGTGGCCGGCCAGGAAATGGCCGTATATGTTGCCGACGACTGCATCCCTGGCACGACGGGGTTAAAGGTCAAGGGCCGCTGGGAGATGGGTATGCATGTTATGCTTCTCGCTAGGACGGATTCTGGGACGCTATTTTTGCGATGACATGAGTGCGCAGGTGGTTGACATGTTTCTTGTGCCGAAGCTTTGCGACATTCTATTGGTAACAAGAGGTGATTCAATCGTGGAAGTCCACCGTCTACCGTACTTCGCTCATCGACCAGGCAGGTCTTCTCGCCCGGCTCCTACCTAGTGTCTGCGATGCACTACTATCTCAGCTAGATGAGAATGATGGTGTCGAAAGAAAGTGAGGTCACAGAGATTCTGGATTGGGATATGAGTTGCGATCTATCTTTTGGCATTGGCTGCAAGCATACCCTCTTTTTAGGTGGTGGATTTAGGCGTGATATGTACCACCAGCAAGCGGGATTTGAACAATTTGAGCGTGCATTCTGGGATATGGTAATGGATTCTGCGCCATCGGAGGTTGTGGGGAACCCCGAGGCCATGCAAGTAGCCGCGCTGATTGGACACATCTTGGGAAAGTTTGAAGGAGAGAATATAATCTCTACAATAGTTCTTGCGGCACTTCCGACGCTCATAAAATACAGAATTCCAGCGATAAGGGAGTATCGTAAGCATTCAGGACTGATAGGTAGCATTACTTTACTATTACTGCAAGAACTAATATACTGCAGATGACGTTTTCGTGCGTCGGCGAGGCGGCGATGGCAAAATATTGTTATTCATCTCTCAGTACGCTAAGCTAGGTCTATAACGTGCCAATTAGTCCGAGTCCATGGGATTAACAAGGCAGTGGATGAGCCGCCATGCACCATACAATGATTTATTAACCGTACACCCTATTTCTAGTAGCGTCGTAGGAAGCACCACATACATCAGGCTAGGGTTTTATAACAAGTGACTTATCGAGTCGGTTTCCATCTGTACAAATGTGCCACACTTCGGGTCTGATGTACGTACCTCCGTTGCAATTGAGGGGTAAACTATTTCCGCCTTGTGTTCTCCTGTGTGATCGAGCTAGGCTATGGGTATTGTTGCCGTCATTATCCTCATGAGGTTTTTCATTCTTTTGAACCGCCATTCATTGAAGATGGGGTCGACTCCTAACAATATCTTTGCACTAATATTCTTACGCGGGAAGTTGACTCTTCTCGAACGCGTGCTGGTGCCGTACACCTTATAAAGCTGTGAATATATAAAGCCAAGGCGACTGTGATTCATTCTGCTGATCATGAAGTATACCGAGGAATATAAAACATTTTGTTGACGAAAATGCTGGGCTTTTGCCCACGAGCATCAACGGGCATCATGTGATTGCTTGACTGTTACGTGGGTTGCGATTTCTAGTATAGTATTTTAGACATTGTGTCCTTTAGTCTTCTCCTTTGCTCTTCTCTTTAGAACTTAAACGGCTGACGAGATTTCCACACCCACTGCAACAACCGCGTGACAACATTTCTGTAGCAAAAAGAAATCATCAGAAAGGACAAGGAACGCCAAAGATGACAAATATAACTGCCGCCATCCCAAGGACATTCAATGCCTTCACTGCTGCCTTCCACTTCCATGAATTCGACCATTTTGGCAAGAGATTTCTCAATCCGCTGCTCCCACTCTGATTCCGATCGAGTTCTTGTTGATAATAATTACTTTGATCTCTGGCCTTCCGCATCTCATAGTTTGCGTTGTATGCCTTAACCGACTCTTCCTGCAAGTCAAACTTCAACTGTCTAATCGTCTTTTTGTTTCTTCACCAGCCCCTTCTGCTCATCGTACTTCCCTTTAAGCCGCTGAGCCACCGTCTGAGCTATCGCATAATCGTTTCGGACCCTGCTGTATATAGTCTTCTTATTGTTGAAATCCTTCTAGAGTTTGTCTACCCGCGCCTTCTCTACCGCCACATCTTATTCAAATTGGTTTGCCTGCGCATTGTCTACCGCGGAATCCGCCGAAGAATTTTGAGTTCCGATATGAATTCGTCGTCTTGCGAAGTCCCTTTCGATGCTTTTTAGACAACTCCGCATAATCTTCCTTCTATGTTGCAAGCTCCGCTTTCATTTGATCGCGTTCGTGATAGGCCTTTTTGGCGTATTCGCAGGGGCATTCATCGTAGGAAGGACTGTCTCCCTGAGAGATAGGCGACGTGGAATCGTCCTAGTATTGCGTTATCATTTGCTTGAGGAATTCGACGTCGTGGAGCTTCAACAATATCATGTCCTTAGTAGGCTTGTCGGTCATGGTCAGAGGTTGCGCTTGTTGCTGTTCGGGGAAAACAGAGATTGAAGAGTGGGAGTGTGTGGTGGCATGTGTGGTGGCATGTGTGTGGTTGGCGGGTGTAGTTGCGGGTGTAGTCGTGCCATACTCACGACAAATGCCACTACAAGCGTTTTTTCTATATCGTGCGAAGTAAACCACATAGCGTGTGAATCACACAATAATTTCGTGAGATCTAAACAATAATATCGTGTGATTCGGATGATGTCCACCTAAACCCGCTCTCATGGCATTACCACCACAAAATCCCACGATAGTTCACACCAGAGTTGTAGTTTACTTCACACGACAGATCTGTAGTGAGATTTACACTACACCGGTTGTACCTTAGGGGTAAAACGATGTTTAGTATACACGTAAGAGGATCTGTGGTAGTTGGCTTCAACGCGACGATACTGTAATTCATAGAAGGGCTTTTATCGTTTCTTTCTCCATCAAGCTCCGAGGCAGACCAAGGGGAGTCCGGTCATGGAGGGGTGATCGTGATGTGCACAAGCAATATTGGTTGTTTCCACACATCATGAAGTGACAGGGCTACATGCTAGTGAATGATGTCTCCAATAAAACGTAGACACTAAAGGAGGACTAGAGAGAATTTTGTAGAGGGCTGATAACCACGTACATGGACATTAACATTCCGGTAGACAAACAAATAAGACTCAAGAATGTAAGTTAAGTAACGTCCTGCGTGAGGCGAGAGTGTCTGGTGCAGCAAATATATGCTCTCAAAAGTGAAGCGCTCGATAGCTATGGTCTTGTGGCAGGATTATGCGGTGATATGTAGGAGCATAGGATATGCCACAATGACAGAACGGCCGACTACAGATCGACGAAAGGCTTATTGGTTGAATACAAATCGACCGAACACGCAGCCACCTCCGCACGGCCAATATAACCGAAGTTGCCAGTTGTTTCAGCTCCACAAAAGCTCCATTGTGTTGTCATGCCAGCTGTGCAGTTTTCGTAACCATGTTCCTTATAACTATATATCGAAGGTTGTAACTGTGTTGTGCGCCTTATCTGTAATGTCTCAATTTAAAACGGCTGTTGTATTAATTATTTATGTGGCTTATGCACGTACAGCAAATGGCACATCAACCACGTTATCGATGGCACACAGAGTGTGGGTCCGGGAATACAGAATCACAGCCTTACATCGCATTACAGGGCGTTCGTACAGACCCAATACCAACGGGGCACACGGATAACCTCATAGTTGGACTCGCGGAAGAAGGAGCAGCGAAAGTTTGCGACGAGCCCCAAAGGGTTGTCAACTTCACTCTGCGTCACTCAGCCAGCCAGCTTAACTTCTGTTACTATAGTACTTAAGGAAGAACTGTGTGCGTAGATTCTATGATACAGTGGAGAGAAGAAGAGAAGGGGAAAGACTCGACTTATATGCAGAGAATCATCAAGGAAAACTTCGATGTTTCGCCACTCAGAGTCACTTGCCACTGGATATGTAACAACTTCGGTGTTACTGTAAGTTCTGGAATGAGGTCGTCGATACACTGAGTCACCGAGCAGACTAGATTCATACAGGATTGCTCACTTGCCCCTCCATCACATCTGCGGAATCTCCAGACTCCACACATATAAAAGCATAGACTATACCCTCAGATAGAATAGGAAACTTCCTCTTCACCACAGAAAGCAACATTCGAGAGCGCACCAGCGGACTCACTCCGACACTCAAGACTTCTATCGGATTTATTCCACTTCAATCACAAACTTACCCACCCCGCCCTTTCCACTCAGAACCTCCTCACAACCCTGTATCACCCCCTGTAAATCATTCAACTTCACCATCCGTCCAACCACAGGGCTCAATTTTCCCTCCTCCATCCACTTCGCCAGTCTTGCCAGCCTATCCGCCGAATCCTTCGGCTGAAGCAGGAAAAACGCATACCCCACCCCCCACCTGCGAATCCTCCAGCGATAAATCCAATCCACGAAATCCAGTACCCGCCTAAGAGCCCACGGTGTATCCGGATACATTTCCCTTATCTGCTCCCCGCTCGGAAACGTCGATATAGACCCCACAAACCCAGCCCCGGGCTTCACAAGCGAAACGTACGTCATCGCCTGCCTCTTGGTGTCGAAAAAGAAATCCACACTCGCTCTCTCCACCTCCTGCAACACATCCTGCCGAACATAGTCCACAACCACATCGACAGTACCCTCCCCCAGCAGCTCGGCCACCCTAGCAACTTTCCCAGTTGAAACAGTGGTAATCACCCGTCCCGCGCCAAAGACGTTTTTCGCCAACTGTACCGCCACCGAGCCAGTTCCTGACAGCCCCGCATTGACGAATACCGTCTTCCCGCCAAGTCCGCCTGGAATCGTACGCTCCGCATAATCAAACGCTTGCAGCGCCGTCAACCCAACCACTGGCAGTGCTGCGGCAGCGGTCGGAGTGACGGATTCTGGGCGGCGGCTGAGCGTGCTAGCGGGGACGACGACGTACTCTGCCGCAGCGCCGGTGGTGTCTGCGAGGAAGCCATAGACCTGGTCGCCTGGTGTGAAGTCCGCAGCAGAACCGACTTCGATCACGGTCCCGCTGAGGTCGGTGCCGAGCTTGTGCGGGAATGTTGTCGAGCAAAAGGCTTTGAATTGGCCTGCCGCTCGCCGGAGATCGCCGGGGTTCACGCTGGTTGCGTGGATTTTGATGAGTACGTCGGTGGGCGAGAAGATGGTGGGTGTTGGGAGGTGGGAGAGCGTGAAGTTTGACGGAGAGGTGTAGCGCGGGGCCGTGAGGGAGAGCATTGAGGCTGCAGGAGACGACATGGCGGTTGTAGGCGGAGTGATGGGCTACGAAGAACTTTTGTAGGCGGAGACGAGTTGCACCGTCTCTGCTGATTCGGAACGGAAGAGCAAGCGCGCTAGCTAGGCGAGATGCGGGGCGAGAGAGCGCCGGATTCGGCGTCCGCAGGAATTGAGAAGAGGGGGGCTCTGCATGCAGAAGACGAGATTCGGAGCAGAAAGCAAGGAAATGAGGCATCTCGGCCGCGCAGGCTCACCGTTACTCGTCGCCATTTGCGAGTGATGGGCAGTGCGGAGATTCGCACCCCTCATTGATGTCTCGGCGGACTGCATCGAATTGCTTGGCTGCGTGGTGGGCACATCAATCCAAGGCCGGCATCCACATGTGCGCAGGCACCCCGCATTGTCTGTCCCCGCAGATCGAGACTTCCGCGTGCTGAATCAGCCTGCATGCGGCTGATGTTTCGAGCTGCATGGCAGCTTTTGCGTCGCAGTGACAGCCAACGGCCGCGAAGCCATCGTACGACGCCCTGCAGGCCGGGTTTGGGTAAGGCCAATGATTTGCAGCGGTCGGCGCACCCACCCACCCACCCTCCACTGCCAAGACTGCAGCCACGAGCGCGAGGAAACATGTTCGGCACTGACAAATGCGGAGGAACCTTGGGTGTCCAACTAAACCGCGCAATTATGATAAATTGCTCCATCCGCCGAGGGGTTTAGCTGATATAAGAATTGCCAAACTCCCGTCCAGTCACCATCAACCATCCTCGTCTGATCAACCACCCCACACAGAAAGCCAACGCAGTCGTCATGGGCATTCTCGACAACATTGAAACACGTCTCTTCATCGGCAATGAGGTATGCATTCCCTCCTACTAACAGCCTCTACCTAACCCCGTCAGTTTGTCACCGGAAAAACCGGCAAGACCTTCCAGCTCGTCAACCCCGCCACCGAAGAACCAACCGTCTCCGTCCATGAAGCCGAGGCCGCCGACATCGACATCGCCGTGCAGCACGCAAAGAAAGCGCAACCGGGTTGGGCCGAGCTCGACAGTAACCCGTCCTGTCCACCCTCTGCCCCGTGGTGTACTTACGTCTGCCAGGTTTCAAGCGCGCCGCAGTCCTCAACCGCCTTGCCCAGCTCCTGATGCAGCATTCTGACCGCTTTTGCGAGCTCGAGTCGATCAGCATGGGCGTACCCGCCGCCACCTACAAACCATTTACACAACTGGCCGCGCTGTGGCTGACCTGCAAGTTCCCCCTTACCCTCTCATTCCGGCTCCACTAACCGTTACAGACTACGCCGGACTCGGGATGGATATACACGGCGACACCAGCTTGCGTACAGCCGACCATTTGAACCTCGTGCTGAAGCAGCCCTATGGCGTGTGCGCGGTGGTCATCCCGTGGAACAGCCCTCTCATCCTTGCCGTCGCACACATCGCCGCCGCACTGGCAGCTGGGAATGCTGTTATCCTCAAGTCCTCGGAGAAGGCACCGCTTACCTGCTGTCTCCTCGCACAAATCATTAAGGATTGTGGTCTCTTCCCACCAGGACTGGTGCAGATTGTGTCCGGGATGGGGCCTACCACAGGTGCGGCGTTGGCATCGCATATGGAAATTCGGAAGCTTGCTTTTGTCGGTGCGTATTTCATGCCACGGTTAATACAACTCATCACTGATGACCGAGACAGGATCGGTCGCAACGGGGAAGAAGATCAAGGAGATGGCCGCCAGAAGCAACCTCAAAAACGTCACATGCGAGCTGGGCGGAAAGAGCCCATTGATAGTGTTCGACGACGCGAACCTCGAAAAGGCGGCAGGTGATGCCGCATTGTCGATTGGGTTCAATTCGGGGCAGATCTGTAGCGCATCCTCGAGGGCAGTCTCCACGTCGCCCACACCACGTCACCAAACTAACTGTGTACAGGTCTACGTCCACCATTCCATCCGCACACAATTCACCGAAGCCTTCAAACTAGCCTTCCAGCGCATACTATCTAAAGCCGGCGACCCTCTGGACCCGGATACAACGCAGGGGCCGCAAGTCGATGCCCTCCAGTTCCAAAACATCATGAAATTTCTTAACGACGCAAAGGCAGATGGTCTCGTCCCGTCCCTCGGTGGAGGCCGCCTCGGCGAAAAAGGCTACTTTATTGAGCCGACTATCTACTGCGATGTGAGTTCCCCACACAACTACTGCGTAACTCTCTAACACCCCGCAGCCACCGGAATCACATCCCGTCAACGTCCGCGAGATCTTTGGCCCTGTGGTCGTGTTGCACAGCTTTACTGATGAAGAGGAGGTGCTACAAAAGGCTAATGACACAGAGTATGGGCTGTACTCGTCAGTGTACACCAAGGACATCTCGCGTGCGTTGCGGCTTGTAAAGAAGCTGGAGGCGGGCACTGTTGGCGTGAACTGCACCAGCCCTACCATCGGGTTTGATATGCCGTTTGGCGGGTGGAAACAAAGTGGTGAGGGGAGACAGTGGGGCAGGGTGGGACTCGATGGGTGGTTGGAGGTGAGTTATTATGTAGCAGAATGGTGGTGTAGTGCTAACGATTAAACAGACGAAGACGGTGTTTATTAACCTTACCGCTTGAAGATGAAACGAGCGAGTGGTGAGACGTGCACGGTGTTTTTTGGCAACTCAGCAGCATGTTTCTACCTTAGTTTATGTTTTCTTTTCCATCTCATAGTGCGTGTTCTGATTTGTCAGTAGTATTTGATGGAGGCAGGCGTGGTCTCGAGAAACGAGTTCGATTTTTTTATTGAAAGTCAATGAACTTGCGTAATTATTGTGCTGTGCTTCTATAACCTTCCGAGATTGCTAGCGTTTTATTATTTACCGAGCTCCAAATGTCTTACCCTCACCGTCACCGTACGATTTTTCCACACTGAGGCATTTCTGGATACACTGACCATGCCGACACGTTGAATGGAGGTTATATACAAGGTACGGTGGCGGCTTCGCCGCCCTTTGGAGGCGCCCAGATAGATCTCCAGCCCAGCCAACCCAGAGTCGTCATTTTTAGCAGCTCCATGCTTCCAGATGTATATGGCTCTAACATACTCCTAGAATTCAAATTTGTTAGATCATCTCTTGGCCAGCTCCCAGTGATCTAAGTCTGGGTGAGTCTCTATTGTTTCTGTGGCTAGAGCAAGCATATTGGCAACTGGGAAGATGCCTTCCACTGGGTAACTCCAATCAATTCGGGCAGATGCCAACATGTGCAGATTTCTGAGCTGTTTCCCATGGAGAAATGTGACCAAGTGGTGATGGACTTCCTGGCAGCTACTGACGTTGGGAAGTTCCCCCTCAAGCAAATGGAGGAGCGCAGGCAGGAGTACGGGTATTTGGCTTGGGGGTGGTCTCTCTTTTCGGTGATCTCTTTTGTTCTTCTCAATCCTTTATGCGAGCTGTCTTGCTTTCTTTTGTCAAAAGAGGACAATGGGTAGTAGGTGGGAGCTTCGCCATATAACCAGCTCGCCCGGAGGCGTAGGTGGTGTATCTAGACTCTGTCATACTCTAATTAGAGTGAATACCGTATGAATAAAACAAACAAACAAACTCCAATCAATTCAAGTTCATTTAAGTCCATGAGTTTTGCTCTGATCACAAAGTGTTCTATACATGAACTATGCATAAACAGATCCTCTTTCACTTCCTGGTCTCCAATTTACTATATCACTAATATTCATAGTGCAGCTGTAAAAAAATGCTCCAAAATGCTGTTGATTCACAATTTCTGACTCACTATAAGAGATATCATAAATCTAAGACTGGGAGGTGAAAGAGGACATACTTATCCACATTTTGTGTGTAGGACACTTTGTAATCAGAGCCAAATACTCATTGGAATTAAAAGGGCAGGTCATTTGGGATCTGAGTTTAAGTGGTAGGTACTTGCCACAATTAGCCACTCAGCCACAGAATTATGACCAATCAGAATCGAAAAAGACACATGTCGTGTGCTTATATGAATAATAGTCAATTGCATCAACTGCAACTTATACTAACACTCTGAACTACTCATAGCGAAGACACAGACGCCTAACACCGTCTAACCCTAGCATCAAGATTATCTAAGTACGGGCGCCCAACTGGTAATGTTAGCCGACGACGCGGGGTACTTGGTCAATTTGGAAAGTCACTTCGCGCCAGTCAACCTCGACCGTTCTCATTGTTTTGTTTACCAAAGACGTCTATATGGTCAAGACAGTTTCTGTTATCTTCCCACATTTTTGACAACCGATGGCCACTCCTTCACTCAAATCTCAAGCTATCTCTTTACTACGCATAAGTAATAAAACATAATCCTCTGTAGTATAAACTTTGCCCACTATATCGCTAGCAGAATCAGCAGCGCGAACGCAGGCTCATAACATCTTGAAAATAGCCCGAGAGAAAAAGTTGATTATTCTCTACATAAGCCGCCACAAGGTCGGACTGTCCCCGACACTCTCGGTTTCCTAAGATTTCCTATCCTGGATGCCGATCAGTTCTATCAATCAATCGGAAATGGGAAGCTGTGCAGCCAAGGCGGAAAACTGCAACAAATCTTAGGAAACTGAGCGTGTAGGGGATACTCTATTAAGATTCCGTGCGCGCACGCGTGCTATAGCAGTCCCAAGAGTAGTGCCAGGAAGTATAACTTTATCGTGTGACTTGACTGTGTCCTCGAGCCAACAAGACAGAAGCGAGGACAAGCTATCTGGAGTTGTTTCTCTGGCAATGTCCGAACAAGATTTCAGAGACTGTAATTTGGAAAAACTCACGCTCACAAAACTACCCAAAAACATATTTCCCATCTACCCGAGGAAGATCAATCATCAATTTGATCAACGTAGTTCCTATGAACTATTAAAACAGCCAAGCTTGCAGATTAAAATCCCCAGCCCAGAGTAGAGGATGGCAGCTCGACCTCTAATCCCCCTGAAAATTCCTGTTCCTGAGTCGCATCAGATCCAGCCAAAGCTGCCGAGCATACTTCAATATTCTGTTGCGTGCCAAATATTGGAAACTAACGCCGTGTGAAGAGCGGCTAAGGGATCCAGGCGATTCATGATGAGCTGCCCAGGCTAATCAGTCACTTGATTAAAACCACTTCGCGGTGTTGAAAACTTGTGATAGAGAAGCTTAATTGTTTCTATCTACGAGGGAGCTTGTATACTCTTATATACGGCATTCAGTGTATGCTTTGTATGCATGCGCACTCGGCAGCCATTTCCAGCTGAATCCCGAATGACCGTCAGCCCGATGATATTATGATCGCCATCGACCCAGCTGAAGCCCATAAGCCTTACAACGGGCGACGGTCCATATATGCAACACGCAGTATGAATGTACCTAAACTCTGTACAAATACACTTCAAGCAAGGGAAAGGGGATCAGAAGGAGTGGACAGCATTGAATTTAGGGTTATAATGGGGTAGAATTTCACGATTGTTATTTGAATTTACTGCATATATAGATTTTGTAAAAATGTTAACCTGCCCTCTGACAACTAGTGTGTCGGAAGGCTTTTGAACGCGTGTGGGCTAAGCGACAGCGAACACATATAGCCGTCTACAGGATAGCTCTGAGTGACTCAGGCCTGTCGCTCTACACTGTGTGCTAACACGAGTCAAACACCAGGCTCGTCCGGTTGTTCTCGCTCGCCTGGGCTTATGTTGTTTTGTATGAGTACCCAGGCCACTGCCCTACTGATCTAGGATAAGCCCGGGCTCTTTGTGAATACCCGATCTATTGTGACCATGGCACTTATATGGATCCAAAAATGCGCTGACATTATCTTTTTGCAAATGCCCACGAAGCAAAACCGTATGATCGCTTCCGTTTGGACCAAGACTACTGCTTCCTATATGAGGAAAGACGCTTTTGCGGCGGTTTATAATCACTTCTCCAAGATGGTGCTTGGACTCCCTTCGTGGCGCTTTAGGGTACCGAAAAAGTCATACCCTAGCTGTACTCGTGATTCTCCTGATGTTAAAGGGAAAGAAAGTGGTGTAATTACCCAATTGGCATTCCATGGCTTGCGCTTTACTGCCATACGTCAAATCAGCATTGCTGCCTTTGCCGATAATCTTTGAGATGATGGACAAGTTGTACCGGTTTTGTGAGGGCCTTCGTGACATGCGCATCGAGTTGTATTGGATCATTGACCAACTGAACGCTATGGACACTTCGCCTGGTGCCCCACTGGTTTGACAGACGAGAAGCGCAAGGAGCACTAGAATTCATCGTGGGGGCAACTTCCAATCAATTTTACATCTGGAGTTCTCGTGGAACTAACAGAATGCCAAACACGACCAAATAGGCAGATTGGTGAATCCATGTTCTCCTCGTCCCGGGCCTCAACAAGGTAAATAAGTTCTCTCTACAATGTATTGTATCTTTTTATTAATGACTGTTAGGCTGATATGAATAGCTGGTGGTTAAACTTCAAACATCGACGTCCCCTCGGCCTCCGTGAAGCAGATAATAGAATGCTAGAGTATGCCTTTGCTAGATCTGTCGCTTGGGTTTGTTGGACGGATTTTGAGTACGACTAGTTATAACATAATGTTGGGTTAGGGTTGAGTGGCGGAGCCGCTGCACTTTTAACACTATACAGTCATTCGCGTCTGACTGTACCGACCGTTACTTTACCGGCGTATCAACTCTCTGTACCACCCTATACTAAGAAGTTCAAGTGCCCCTATTAGTTAATTCCCGCAAGTGCCGGGTCACATCGACACAGAATTAACTCGCGCGAAGTGACTGTCAGAAATAGCTATCTAGAATCAAGGCGTACATACAGACTATTACATTATTAGGAATCGGGCGGGTATATTTTAGAGATGATAGAGACGAGAGAAAAATCTCCAGACTATCTATATTGTGTGTTTGGGGGCAGGAAGCACGCATAAGTGCAAGTGTACATAAGTATATATATAACACAGACGATTGGGAGACGCTAAGTGTACCAAACCAAATTCCTAAACGTATTCCCCTGCCCATAACCCAAGTTATCCAACTTCATATCCTCCTGGCAGTCCTATGCAACGTACTTAGGTAGTTAACAAATCTGGCACCCTATTTGCTGAGGTTGCTTATGTTCTATTCCGTCAATCAAATTTCTCACAGGGCCAAAGGGACCTCCCGTTAACCAGGATGATATACCGTTGACCGAAGGGCAGCTTGGCATTCGTGGTTGGTGGGTGGGATATCTTCTGGCGAGGTAGTGGTGGTACATAGTGGGCGAAATCACGAGGCTGTCCCCTCCAATACGGACGACTCTCCGCAAATTTGTTCTCTCTCTTTTTATCGCGCCTACGCCACTTTCACTTATATCAGCCACTAGTGCCTCTACCCCTGCCACACTTCCCGCTGTCAACCTGTCTTTGCTGATCTACAGGCCGGGATCAGGACATGGGTGTGAACCAATGTTGTCAACGATCCGGGGATGGACCAGTCTAGACTAGAACAGTCCGGGTTTAGTCCTGTTCGGTGCGGGGTCTTTTTGGACTGAGTCTAACATTTCATTAGACCGGTTTAGACTCACTCTGGACTGGTCTTGGACTTTGTTGCAGGGTTAGGTTTAAACTTGCAGGAATCGGGTTGATAATGGGATAAATTTGCCCATTTTGACCGGAAACTCATACTGTACTAGACATAATCGTCTATTTATGCATGTTCGCTAGTTAAAAGTATATAGGGATGTATCATGATTTTGTAGGCCACCTGCTCAGAGCCATACCGAATCTGGATAAGTAAACATCGGCAGTTATGGACTGGTCTCGACCAGTACGGTCCAGTGCAAGACTGCCAGTTTGTGGTCCAGTTCAGTCTGACCTCGCTGTTGGGCTGGTCTGTACTGATCCCTACCTGAGACCGGGTCCGTCCGGACCGGTGAAAACATTGGCGTAAACTGAAGGCGATTGTCAAGTTGCGAGGGTTTTAATGCTGTAAATATAATGCTTTTCCTTCAGGCATTGTTTGCTTGGCTCTGGTGGTGTCGTACTTGCTGTGCCGCGCCGTGACCCAACATACTCCGAGCTGCTGTAGTATTAGCAGACAATCCCCGGCTATTTTGCTCTGGAAATCGGCAATCCAGCATGCCATGCAATTTCAAAGATCAGAGGGAGAGCGATAAGGAAATTTCAGGACAGGTCTGGGAAGTACTTACGCGTCAACAATGTGCCACGTTTTTGGCTACCGGAAGTGGCAGAACAACGCACTTGTCAGAAATCCTATTCACCGAATTCCGCTGTTCAACTGGTGAACCGTTCAAACCACGACACACCGCCAAGTCAATGCAATGAAAAGCGTAAGTAGTCGCCGCGCCCAGACTCTGGGCATTGTAGTAAACGACCGCAATCACCTATAAAAACCGAGCGGCATATGCACACCGGCCTTGGAACCTGAAACCGGCGCATCGCCGGGAATCCTGCTTATTTGGCTCGGATTAAAATCTAAGTTCACTGGAAACTACACTTCATCAGCCGAGATACTCCTGCGCAGTTTTGTATTGTGATGGGTGCGTGTATTTACTTCACAGAAGGCCATGCAGGAAGTTATGTTGTCGTGATGGCATGTGTATCTACATCGCAATTACGAGCAAGTTCAACTGAAAGCCGACCGGGTACGCTGCCAGCGAACCAAGATGGCTCAGAAAGATAATACAAACCATTATAAGTGCTCGACCGTTGCAGAGACTGAGAGTAATGATCAGGGTGATAGTCTGGAGACACCAGTCACAATCGCAGACGAGGATATTCTGTACTGCAAGTCAAATTTTCGCTTGCAAGTCATGGCCACTTGCGGAGGTGAGTGCGGCAATGATTGGTAGTGTTTGGAAAAATGAGATGACGACCACTTCTTGGCTTTTTCACACAATAAGACAACCCGTCACCGTTTGCAGGACCGAGTGATAATCCATGACCAGCAGGCCGAGTGTTGTCGGCCGAAAGATAGCCGCATCACATCAGTTTTCGTCACCACAACAACCACCATCCTTTACCACACCACCACAGTCGCCTCCGCACTTTACATTCTCCGCTTCTAAGTTCTACCATGTTCAGGAGATGGAACTCGAACTTGCAAAACGTTGTCACGATACCCTCTACAGATGCCCGATACGTCAGTGGCCCCAGATGTTGTCGAAAACTGTTCGGTGTCAGAGAGATGACGCTATCACTAGCTTGAGACTCGTCACAGCCCTCTAATCCGGACTGAGCCATCCGGGTTGGCGAGTTTGGGATTGAGGTGATGGTCTTATTCAGATCTGGTCTCAGCTCGTCCGGGTGAAGTGCCGTCGAAATTGTGGGTCGGTGTGAACGAGCGAGCTGATATACCCTAATGACAGTATTCAAATGATGTATGTACCCTCTGAGTTAGCGAAACGACACTCTCCAAGCTGGTGACGGGGTTCGTCATTCGGTACGCATCGCCTCGATGACGAAGGAGTGGGAACACCAACCCAAAACCCATCGCATAATTCACTTCAACAGCTTTCGACACGCCAACTCGGTTACTGCCGATCAAAGAACGGGCATGTGTTTTGAACGAGCGTCAAATGGCGACTTGGGTTGATGGGCCGGGCGGTAGTGACGCGAGCAGGCGGTGCGAGTGATATTTTGTGTCCGTTCCCTAGTTAAAAGCCATTCCTGCTACTGCCTTGTCTTAGCATTTATACGACCAGACACGATCTGAGGGATGGCGTTCGCTTACTACCGTTGAGCAAGAATATTTGGTAGAAGAGGGATTGGGCAAAATGGCACCGGGAACATTGTTATCGACGAGCGCATATACTTTATTAACAGAGTAGCTCCGGATTGTTGATTGGCCCTGGAAGCTGAGTGCCAGTACGCTGACTGCAAGATGAAACCTCGAAGGCGAAGGGCGGGAATGCAAGAGTGTTCAACGCGTGGTTACCTGCCACTGCTTTCGGCACCGTGTCGGGGGGGTCTGATGTTCGAACGGGTAGTCACGGTTAATGAAGAACGTACCGAGCAGAGATGGCCCCCAGTGGGAGAGGGAACGGTATTCTGTGTCCGTGCGACTGGGAGCTGTCATATTGCAGCTTTGCACTAAATTCACTTTGTACCCTCCATGTTTCAAATGCTGAGAAGAACCCCAGTAAGTGATAAAAGAAGGGAGCGCACATCACTAAACCTCTGTTAGTGAGCCGACCCTCAAAGCTGACGCCTAAGCAGCAACGTGCTGAGGGGAGAGAATGCCAGGACGGCAACCGAAAATCCAACACGCAGTTACCTGCAACCGCTTGCAGCGGCATGGGCCGCTACTGTATCCGCAAACGGGGTATTTAGAGTGATCACATTTCAAACGAGTGGGCTTTTGTATGAACCAAGCTGAATAACCGCAACCGGGAGACGAGTGATAGCTGGTGTCCGTGCTCCTTCGCTTTAGTGGGCACGCGCTGTGGAGGGTGGGTTTACTTTGCTCCCAGGAGGCGTCAATGCAGAGAGAGGGGAGTGGAGAGAGCAAACCGGGACTGGGAACGATGAATACTGACACTCTTTGTTAGCGAACGCTATCACATACTCTCCTAGCACATACCTCAGAGGTAACGCTCACAGCATCCACACAGCACGGAACGCACCCAAAAACTCAACATTGTCATTAGCTACTATATAATACTTCTAACAAAATCTGCAGTCACCTAAGTAAACCCTCCCCCCTCCCTACATACCCTTAATAATATCCGCCGCCTTCTCGGCAATCGCATACCTTGTACTAACCAAATGATTGCTGGGAATAATCGGCATAATACTAACATCCACCACCCTCAACCCCTTCGTGCCGTACACATTCAACTCCTCATCCACCACACCCCCAATATCTCTATCCATCATGGGGCACGTACAACTAGCATGTCCAACACTGGGGTTCACAATTCGTTCCCTCGCCACCTCCTCCAGGGCCTTCTCACTAGTTACGTCTTTTCCAGGGTACGTCTCAACGGGCTTGAAGCTGGACATTCCTTCGCTTTCAAAGAAGGCGCGGGCGTACTTGATATTCTGTGTCACCACCTTGACATCAGTGGGATCGGAGAAGGTGCGGTAGTATATCTTTGGATCCTCGAAGGGGTTCGAGCTTGCGATCTCGATGTATCCGCGAGAGAGGGGTTTCATTGACAACAACGCGGGGCCTGGCGCGATGCCGGGACGGAGCGAGACCTCGCCTGCGCCAACATGTTTTGTCAAGAGGCCGTCGAGGATGATTTTCTTCTGTTTTTTGAAGCCTGCGACGATGGTGGGGTCGTCATTGGGGAGGTAAGTGGAGTCGGGAGTATGGCGGGAGGTGGAGATGATGGATTTGTAGTTGTCGGGCGCCATGATTGGGAATGGGATGTATGCGACGGTAGAGCCAGCGAGCGGGCGGGTGTAGTAGCCTGTCTTCTTTGATTTGTAGAGGGCTAGCTGCTCGGCTTGGTAGGTTTTGTTTGTGAGTGCGGGGGAGGGGTCAATGTATGGCCCTTTGGGGTGGAGTTCGGAAGTGTAGTTTAGGGGTCGGACGAGGGCGTGGTCTTGGAGGTTTGAACCGACGCCCGGAAGGTCGACGAAGACCGGGATTTTGTGCTTTTGCAGTAGGGATTTGGCGCCTATTCCAGAGAGCTGAAGGAGCTTGGGGTTATTGAGGGCCCCCGCGCAAAGGATGACTTCCTTCTTCGCCGAGATTTTCGTCGATTTTGAGGAGACGTGTTTGGAGTACTAGTATTTGTTAACGGATGCTTTTGCGGCAGAGGAGGCACAGGGAACGAACGGTAACACCTGTGGCACGCTTTGACTTGTCGAAGAGGATCTTGGTCACCTGCTGTCCGATGATGAGATGGTAGTTGCTCCGCTTTGCGGCCTTGTCGTGGTATGCAGTGCGGGAGTACGAGCGCGTCTCAGTTTTTGGGTCGATTGGGCTCGGAGTCCATAGCGAGCCGACACCGTTTCCACTCGAGGCATCGCGTGGCGCTAGAATCCCAATCTTCTTCCAGGCATCCACGATAGTTTCTATTCCATTAGCCATACACCTCGAACTACCTGCTCGGAGGGGGGCACCTACTATACTGCGGATAAATAAACGACGCAAACTTGACTTGCACCGGCCCCTCTGTCCCGCGTACACTGGGATCCCAGCTGATACCGAACTCCTTCTGTTGTTTCTTGGTCGGGGGGTGGAAGGTCTCGGCCTTCATGAAATACGGCAGCATCCCGTCCCAGCCCCAGCCCTTGTTTCCCATCGCCTCCCAGCTGTCGTAGTCCGCTTTCGTGCCTCGATCATACGACATTGAGTTTACCGCGCTGTCACCGCCGACGGCTTTTGCGGCCGGGATGATGAAGGTGCCATTGTCTTTTAGTGTGTGGATCGGCTGCGACATAAAGTTCCATTGGTACTTGAACCCGAGTGCGGCGGAGTTGCCGGGAATCATGATGTCGTCTTGGGTTTCGTTGAATCTGGGAGGTCAGTCGGAAGTATTGGGGTATCTGAGGCAAAGGGGGGCTTACAGGATTCCAGCTTCAACTACGAGTACCGTTTCTACACACAGTCAGCGACAGGCATAGACACGGACGGTTGACACTCACTATCCACATCCTCCGACAACCGATTTGCCAAGGCCAACCCCGCGGTTCCACCACCGACAACAACGTAGTCATAAGAGCTCTTGAGATCCTCCTCACGCTCGACGAGGACTCCGGGGAACGGGAACGCAGCAACAAGCTGGAAGCTGGCTATTAGGCCGAAAAGGAGACAGGAATACATGATGAACGAGCGTTGGTGGATTGTTGACCCCTCCTCGGCGCACAGGAGGTATAAATACGGCCCCTTCGTGCTCCGCTCGACTCAGACAGGAGTTTCTGGTGAGACTTTGGGTCAATGGTACCCTGGGCAGGTACACCCTGCACAGGATTGGACTGCATGATGCAATGTGTCTTGTCGGGCGACACCCGCTGCTATTGGTGTTGTGTTGTTTGTGCATGGATGTTGGATGTTGTGAGACTGTAAGTATAAGTTATATATAGCGTGTCTGCTCTCGGCCGAGGTGCCTGAAGGAAGAGACATCCCTAACCCAATGCGCTGCCTGGATAAGCGAGGCGAGCACTGGACGGCACTGATCAGCGCTGCGTTCAATCCATCGCTGCTTGGCCATTGGTGCGAAAAATCGGAAAGTTTAGCGAGAGATCTGGAACTGCATGCGTGGGGAAACAACTCGATTGGAGAGCTGCCACGCATGCTGTGCATTGTGTGGGGAAAGGCGGTCCAGCTGTTGATCTCCAGCCATCGCGACAGCGACAGTGCCAGTCGCCAGGCCAAGCGTCTCGCACAGTAAGCCGTAGCTGGGCGGGTTCTCGCGGGTGTCGAGGCAGCAAGTCGCTGGCTGCTTGTATTGTGTGCAACCGGGATGCGCCGTTCTGACGGCACCACTGTGTTGGCTGGCTGACAGGTTGTCCCGCTCGGCCGAGTTGGCTCCTGTGCATGCAGGTACGGCAGCCCTCAGTTCAGCCGGGATGTTGGTACATACGCTCTTTCCCGTTCCAGCGCCCATGAGTCCCGCCGTTCCCGAGACAGAACGCTTGAACCGTCTCAAATCAAGCTTCACGAATTCCTGCCGTGCCAAATCAAGCTTCTGCGTGCGCTGTCGATCGGGCAGGCGAGCGATCACCAACATCAGCCCATTATTAGATCACCGGTGAGCTGAGCTGGGCGCGAACGATTAGTCTGCAGGTATTGTTCACGTTACGAGCTGCAGATCAGCTGGGGACTGTTTTCTCAGTTAGGGAGCGCCCAACAGATTCGATGGCGCGAATAGCTTGCGGCCGATACTGTACTCTAGGAATATCATGGTCCAGCGCAGCTTAGACTACAATTTCTAATTAAATCGTATACGATGCACCGCCCAGTAATCTTGACTGTTTGACGAGTACACTGCTGCATATTTTTGGCTTCGTGTCTCATTGGGCTGCCGCGCTGATCGCAAACCCGTGCCATGGTTCGGATCCCGGCACGGCGCCTAAGCTTTCTGTGCTCCGGCCGATATTCTTATTGAGGCTGTAGCCCCGCGCAAATGAGAGTGTGCCATTTGATGGGTGAAATTGTGGGGATTCAATCCGATCGATCATCTAGCGATTGGCTGAAACCGTGAATGTGTATTTTGGATTTCCCTGTGGGATGTTTTGGAGGTTTGAAATGTTGTGTGGACTCTGTGCGGCTCTGCGGCTGGTAACCTACAATACTATGGTATTATGAATCCTTGATTTTCGTATCCCGTCTTCAGATTTCGATTGTTCATACCTGCTTGAGTTGTCTCTCGGGTATGCGGCTGTAGGCGTGTACAAAACTCATGGGTTCATGATCACCCGGATAATACGGCTCGTTGTACCCGAGACGGCCTTCGGAGGGTTTAGAAGCATCAGATATGCGTTCTACACAATAATCATGGGTTCAGTCGGATAGCACAAGATGTTGTACTAGAATACGATACAGGTCGCAGGGTTCCTCATACGAGTGAGATATTGTGATCCAACTCGGCCGAGAGCTTCGTGAAGATCAACACACTTCATAGCCCCTCGATGAACTCGTAACAAGCACTTCTCTAAAACAGCGACAGTGGGAGTCAAAGTCTGGGCATCAGAGTCAACCACAGACCTCGAACCAATATCCCGAAGATCTAACTCAAACAGCTCCGTCGGAGAATACTCGCATGGATATGGTCTGAGATCTTGAGCTTGATTTAGTGGTGAGACGAGATGGTTCGAGATCAAGTCAACTCGTCGAGGTGAGCCCCTGAGCCGCAGATAGAATTACCGAGCAAGGACAACGTCTTATTAAACCCCAGACTCTGCCCGTGCTTATTTGCTGACTTCATTCCAGTTCTTGTCTCATACCCAGATTTCTTGAGTCCGGATAAATCTTTTCCGAATGAGGTTGGGAACACTATTTCATTTCAGGGCCCGTTCGGTTGGCAAGTACATGATATTGGAATAGGACGCAACTTCAAGATTTAGGACGACGCCTAGAGTTTGAGCATGTTCTACAGCTATTAATATGGAGCTGTAGGTACTTAAATATCCTCTGCAGAGCATCCCGAGCGCCCACTTTTAGTTAACTGAACGATCCAGCAAGTCAACTATATCTGTACTACCAACCCCACACCCTCCGGCAGCAGAAAACGTCTCTCTGGAAACACAACTCAGACAACCAAATGAGCGGAAACAAGACAAAGTCCACTTCAACAGACGTATATAGATTGAGCATATAAGCCACTTAGGCAAGTTAAAACTCCGCTTTCGCTCTAATCTTGGGTCCAATATTTGACGTCCAGTATTCTAGATATAACAGTTATACTTAATACCCTATTATCTCCTAAAACATCTCTACAGAATCATAAATAAAGCTCGAACTCAAAAACCGATTCTCCCCCGCGCCTGCTCCACTCGCAACCTTAATTTTAACCGTATTCTCCCCTTCCATCAATGTTCCCGCGGGAATCACAAAACTAAACACCTCCCCGCGGCCCCTATACGCGCCGCGGGTGAACCCCCTACTATCAATCGCTGGCGGCTTCGCCGGAATAGGCGCGATGTACGAGTTCACCTGCGCTAACGGCCGTCCGCTATTGAATGATAGGGTGGTGTAGATTTTCAGCGTGTATTGCCCCGCTGCCTGGGCGGCGGTGAGGGTGACTAGGATAGTGGTGGGGTCGTTAACGCCCTGGATCTGCGCCATGGGGAAGTCCGCGTCGGTATTGGAGCCGACGGTGAAGGTGGTTGGGGTCCAGCTTACCATGCGGGCGTCGGAGGGGTGCATTATGGGTTGTAGGTCGGCGTTTTTGAAGCCTATGGGAGTCCCTTCGGCGGCGCCGATGCGGAAGATTGGATTGTTCGACGGTGATTGCGTTGGAGAAATATTGCTCTCAACGGAATCACCGGTAGTGATGGTTACGGTTGTTGTTGCTACCTTCAGCTCCGTATTATACAGAACCATCGTGTAGGTTCCTGGCTTCATCGGCGGCGAGGTGAAGGCGCCGTTTTCGCTGCACTTGACCCAGTACTGCGCCACGGAATTGTACCAGTGCACCACGCAGTTTGCGACCCCAGATGCGACGCCGACGACGGTTCCGCGGTCAGAGGTGGGTACGAATCCTGTCAGCGAAAGAGTTTCGTAGAAGCTAAAGTCAGGAAGTGCCGGGGTGTCGCCGTTAGTGAAGATCAGCGCGTACGGTCCATGAAAGCCCATGCGGTATGCCTCGGTTTGAAGATGATTCGAGTTCATGTAGAAGTACAGCTCCTGCTGCGCGGATCCCTGGTTGTCGATGTCGCGGAAGAACCTAGTTTCATCAATAAGACCACGGGAGAGGGAGGGGGAGGGGGAAACTTACGGCCCGCCAGATGAAGACTCGTAGTTTCCGATCGCCATGCAGGCGGCAACGCCGCTGCCGGATACACAGTGGACTTCGTCTTCGATGAACCGGATACTGGAGTAGAATTTGCTCCGTGTTTCTCCGTTGACCATGAATACATCGCTACCCTCGACTACACTTCCGCCCTCGACGTCGGAGGCTTTCACGCCATTCGGAACCGCGGATTTGCTGAGACGAGAGATGTACCGCAGCTCGCCGATGGTGGGCTCCGCGGTGATGTACGTGCCCATAAACACTGCCGGGATGCCTGACTACTCTGATCAGCTTTCATCATCCAATCTTCAACTACCCTGGCTCACCTTCGCAATATAATACTGCGTCAGGGTCGGCGTCGTAACCGTAATCTTGACCACATCACTCCCGACGTTAGTTGCAACAACATTTCCCGACTTCAAACCTGAACCGATTTGCGAGAACCGAGATTTATCCTGGCACTCATTGCCTCTATACTTGAGCGAGACGATATCCCCTGACGCCTGGCTAACTGCAAAAATTAGTCCCCCATCAGTGTCGACGACGTACTTGCCTCCGCTGGAGGTGACGCCGAAGGCTGTGAGCCCAGTTCCTGCTAGGCTTGAAAGAACGGTTAGAATGAGAGTGGTACGCATGGTGAAAGAGGTGCGCATGCGCAGGAAAGAAAAAGAGTGTGGATGAAGCAGAAGAGCTTCTGGTATGTCGATGTCTGCAGCCTGGCTATGGTATGGAAACCAGTTTTATATAACTTTCGTCGGGCCCTCCGTCGCCTCGGAATTCGAGGATTCCAGGTAGAGTGTTAATATCGGCAGGCGAAAGATACTGAGACGCCTCGTGTCTGGCAAGTTATGCGCCGTAAGAGGAAATTATCTAGTCCTACACCCTACACGACCAGTTAGAAAAAAGTGCCGTCTGACGGACTAAGAATTGTCCGGCACGCCATGTACATTATTGATAAAGCGTACCTACATTTTATCCTGAAAGTGTATTCTGTCAGACGTATTTGGATACAGCCCCAGCGAAACAATAGCCGCCTGACAGACATCGCAAATCAAGTGATGAGTTTTATTATGGGGATATAGGTGTGGAGACTAACATAATTGTCAGTGCGTAGTAAGCTCTTTAAGTAGTTCTAACCTCTCTTGGCTGAGTAACTGATAGTGCCTGATTTTCGCCAGTATTAGCAGTGAGAGAATAAGTCAGCCATGAGAAACTTTCTCGCCCTGCGCCTGAAGAATAGAATAACAAGGGAAATATCTGTCTTGGCATAAATGAGTGAGATTATCTGAAAGATATCTTGCTACTTCGAATACACTCGCCATGGGTCCCACTCTACAACAGAGAAACAATTGCGAATAGCAGGAGGTTTCAGGACATTATCACTTTGGTACATATCTCCATTGATAGGTGTTAGTGGCGGTGTGTGCAGCGAAATTTAGAATGTAGGCAGGGAAGTGATATTATACTACGCCGCTTCCCAGTCAGGGGTAGCAAATCACGTGCAGAATTTGATACTCGGGTATGGGGGTTTTAGTATTTAAATGCGGTGACGGTAAGAACAGTGGCCAGGGCACCACCCATTAAAGACAAATAGAAATCGGTCTTCGCAGCTTTAAGTCGGCGCCCCCCACACTTAACGGTGGAATCAGTAACCCCTGCACTCCCAATTTCACCTTCCATATGCAAGAACCTGCAAGAACCTGCAAGAACCACGCAGCTATCCCGCCGCAGATAAGCAGAGGAAACGAGCATCACTCCAAGGTTAATTTCCAACATTACTCGGAATGGGAGAGGATCTCCTGCCATGTAAGTGTATTTGAGATCCGTTACAGTTGTGCAGGGCAATACAGGATAATAATTCATACCTATGGCAGCGATTCCGTAGCAGACAATGCAAAAGATGAAACTTACGTAGATGTAGGGAAGTACTTGGTCATTACCGTTTTTACAGGGCTAAATTTCGGGTTTTGCATATTCCATACTAAATGTTTGACCTGAGTGTTTTGTAACCAATCAGGTGAAAGTTGCTGGCCTCTAGGCCTGAATGTCGCCATTCTTTTCCCACACTGCAGATCTGTGGGCTTGCAGAAAATTGAGCAGAACAGCAATTTTGGTACTCAAACCATCTTCTAGGCAAAGCAGAATCACCCGTGTACAGCCCTAACAAAATTCAGCTGTCAACGAAGCTCGACATGACAGGGATCAGAGTTAAACTGAACTCAGACCGCACCGCTGGGTAGTATATTCGGGTATGGAAACAAAGGACCTAATTAGTTAGTATGGAGAAGTACAGAGGGGCTGATATGGGGATAGCCTACTACGGAATATTAGTCGGAGTAAGTTTTATCCACTTGGCATGTTTGACTCTAAACTTAGGTCCTGAGAAAACAACCTAGAAACAAATTCCGTCCGTAGAAAGACTATGATTGGACGAGGTGGGATTCAGTATGAAATCTTTGAGCTGCTATAATCATTGTATATCTGTTATGGAGATTGTACTCAGATTTACTGCCCGAGGCATGCGTGGTTTTTTCCAATTTTTATTTTCAACCACCTCAAAGCAATGTACCCCGAGAGAATATTAGCGTGGTACACTCCTGGGAAGGATTTGGTACCAAAGAATGCATCTTCGAGAATCACTCGATATGGTAGTTGTTTCTGCCGTTCTAGGTAGGTTACACATACCTCTCCATCTAGAGTACCGTCGATATTTAAGCATTCTCACTTTATCGGGTTCAGGCAGAATAATACCTGGACCATCGGTCTCACCAACTACCTCCTAGTCTTGGCATGTTATATATTAACGATTGTTACCCAGGCGAGAGAGGCGAAACCCGTCCAGATGGTCCTTCATATATTATAGCTGAATCCCTTGCTGCTTCAGAGATTACTGCGCTACTGAAAAGCGCAAGCTGCTGATCGCACATCACTTGCGGAGTCTATTCACCCACCTTGCAGAATATACTTGGACGCACTTTTAGCTAAAAGTAAGTGCATAAGCGATTGAGAGGGAAATTCTGACATATAATGTCTGTGGAGCGTGTGTCGTGGTTGCATTCCTCTAAATATCGATGGTCACGTTCTTAAGACCGAGCCGATGTATAGGGGTAAATAATTTGGATAAGCTTATATTCTTTTACAAGGAAAAGCTAGTAATCGACCGGGTTCTCCCCTTGGAGTTCACCCCGGATCACCCTCTATCCCACACCTCAAACTCTCCTATCAATGGTAGTGTCGATTGATGCATTAAGTTAGTGTATGGAAGGAATGGAATCATGTTGATTAGTACACCTAACCACTAGAAACCCCTCTCGGACTATATTCCTCATGAACCGTCACTCGAATAATTAATGTTTGTGCAACCGACGCCCCTCCGGACCATCCGTCCCAGCATCCGTCCAAGACTTTTGCCGCGCGGATGTTTTATTTGGATAACAATTACTTGGGGCGTATGACTGCAGGTGAGCTGAAGGTACATAATTGCGCCGGTGGGATTCAGCTGGTGATGACCAGCTGAGAGCGCATATATGAGCATAGATACCCACGATAGATAGACAATCAATCACCATACAAAGTAACACTCTTTATCCAAAATGAGTACCACCAGCAGTTCTACTCAAATGCTTCAAGTTCACCCTCAAGCTTCCCTTGCAACTGAAACCTTGATACAACAAGTGATTGCCGGCCAGTTTGGGGAGAATGTAGTCTACCTGATGACAGGGAGGTTTTCTCAGATCACATAACTGCTTTTCAGCGAGTACAGAAGTATGCTTTTGCGAATGGCTTTGCTATTACCGAGTCCCAGGTGTGTTGACACATGCAAATATTGTAAACATAATTAACTAGCATAGGTTGATTTAAAGAAGCATCGCTGGGTGTTTTCTTGTGTACACCATAGAAAACCTGGGAATAAGTACAATATTACTGATGAAGTCATTCGGAAGGAGATATTTTTGGAGATGGGAGGGAAAGATGAGGAAGGAGCAACCTTGCAGCAGTGAAAAGGATATGTAAGTATTGGGATATATGAATCACAAGAACTTTTCTGGCATACCGAATTGGACACCCAGGCTACTGTTCCTGTGTAATATAATGAAGCCTTTACATTTTTGTTTATAGATCACCCCAAGTAATTATTATCTAAGTAAAACATCCGCGCGGCAAAAGTCTTGGACGGATGCTGGGACGGATGGTCCGGAGGGGCGTCG
>Ga0307514_10000776_pt1 | contig 52940 bp, 62 predicted proteins | sample 16_EM_MG_FD_203088 | JGI IMG/M metagenome (GOLD analysis project Ga0307514, IMG submission 203088) | Populus trichocarpa ectomycorrhiza microbial communities from riparian zone in the Pacific Northwest, United States - 16_EM | ecosystem: Host-associated > Plants > Roots > Unclassified | place... | reverse complement strand
CGAAGGTTTTTCAACCTTGCCGATGGCGTGATGCAGAGCCGCGATAACCCTAACCCAGTCACGTGCCCACTCAATTGCGTGGCTTTGTAGTGGTGGGAGCCGTTTTCCCACCACACCGTACAGGAAGTGCAGGAATGAAGCATCAGAATGACGATAAGTGCACCTAGTCAAGTAATGGCAAGCACACCTACAGATGAATCAACAAGCACACTTGGAGGAGAGCCAGCGAGCTCACCCCGCGATCTGAGACAATAAGCTCACCAAGCATACGACGGATGTTTAGTATATCTATAAATGCACTGCAGAAAGAAGATAAGCGAAACGAGCTTGATCTGTGTCGAATGAGTGCAAATACGGATACCAATGCAGTTCCGAACGAGTTTCCGAATGACTGCAATATGGCTACCGAAATAGTTCCGAATGAGATACCGAACGACTGCATTATGGCTACCGAAGCAGTTCCGAATGAGATACCGAACGACTGCGATATGGCTACTGAATTGCTCCCGAACGAGATTGAATACGACCACCAAACGTAATGAATAGCCCACCGAATGGCATCACGAGAGACAGTCGAGATAACTACCAAGAGATGATCACCGAGATCTCACAGCGACGGATATCACTGCGAAAGGACTTCACATGGAGATCGAGAGGATTACCGGGAGCCCTACCGTACCAAGCCACCGATCAAGACGCTTACCGAATGGCGTACCGAAGGATCAAGAAACAGTCACCGAACGGCATACCAAGCTGAATGCCAACCCTCCATACCAGAGACCTACCAAAGGACTACCGAGAAGCAAACCGATATTCTACCGAAGCTGCCTACCGAGATGGCCACAGAGAAGTCAACCAAGAACGCACCAAAGCTATGATCCGAATGACTTTTACCGAGAAGCGGTCCACCGAGACCCTACTGAACGCCGAATTAAGAGATGGCGAGATCTGCAAATGCAATGTACTAAGCGGCTTCCCAAGAGCAGAAGCGCGCTTCTATCACGGTGAGTATCACCGCCTACTGTGATGCTTATGTGTTAGATATGGATCAATGATATTCCACCCACGCCCGATGCAATTAGCGTCAATTCTGCCACCCCCGAGTGGTCACCGCAAGTGCTTATGCGAATCACAGTTACGATGCCAGGAACGGAAGCTCACATTGTCCGAAGTCAAGACGGGATCTATGTGATGATCAACTTTTCCTTATATTACCCTGGCCAATTCCGACGATCGTCTCTGCCGAGACTCAACTTCACAAAACCAAAGCTGAACCAAATTACGTGTCAAAGCACCAATGAATCCCAATCCCAATTCGATTGCAATTCAGAATCACGATTACACTGGTACCGACCCACGATGGCAATCGACAATGAATATGATGGAGAAGTTGTCGACGGAGCAACGAATTTTCAAAAGAGGGAGATACCTGTGTCTATGCAATAAAGTCCTACAGAAAAGTTGAAAGCCTATCGAGAGGCAGTCTACCGAGAGGCAGTCTACCGAGAGGCAGTCTACCGAGAGGCAGTCTACCGAGAGGCAGTCTACCGAAACATGTACCGAGAAGTCAACAGAGAAGTCTACTGAGAAACCTACCGAGAAGTCGATCAATATTCTACTGAAGCCGCCTGTCCAGAGCACACCCATGATGTCGACTGGATGGCAACCGAAGCGGACTTCAAAAGATGATTACCAAATAAAGATGAACCTACGAGTCAATGCCGAATCTACGAGTCAATGCCAAGTACTGATGACTACCGGCTGCAAGATATACTCTACAGAGCATGCGGAAGCACTGCACAGAGCTCAGACAGCACTAGCACGCTTGAAATTGGTAAGTATAACCATCTTAGAGAAACTTACGTGTTAGGTGTCTACAAATAAGGCTACACGCAATTGACGTATACGTTCGATGATCACCTATGGCTACGACTGATGCCGGCAGCGGAAGCTCCCATCGATGCCAAGTCACGAGGGGAAGGTCTCTACCACCCTGACGATTCCAAAAACGACCTACACCGAGATATATGACCTGAGGGTATGGATGGTCGGTGGAGTATGGGTTCGGAAGTGGAGATATGGAGGACGGGATCACCTTTGGATGTTTTTGTTTCTCTCTTCTCTTCTCTTCCCTTCTTCTCTTCATATTGGATCTCGGCCCAGTACAAATGGCGCCGGCACGGGGTTCTACCACCTTTGGAGTCAGTCAAGTGGAGGTGGATTTTCCCCGTGCGCCGGATTCGCCGAAAGGTCGCCCTGAGTGGTAGCGATCGGTAGCGGAACTTATGATTTCGTACGAGTACGTATGCGGCATGAATGTTTAATCCTTCCTTCCCTTTTCTTTCCTTTTCTCTTGTACGATTTATGCAGCCCAGGAGGTCTGCGCCTAAAGAGGGGGATAATGTAATGGCAGCACGTGACCCGGAGCGGGATAAAGGCCATTCTATATAGTCGGCTCGCCACGGGCCTTAGATCTTTAGCGATAATCTTACCTATACATCTACATCTACTATCACTCGCATCCACTTTTGCAACTGTATCCTATAATTACCATATGTATACCTATGCGGCCGAACGCTGGCGTACGTGCCCTTACACATTCGACCAACCCGGAAGTTGGATTGGAAACGATTGGGACCTTTTCGAGTGTGTAGGCAAGTGTCCCCTTAGGCATATGAGTTGGAGTTGCCCGTATTGATACGTATTCACCGGGTACAACATGTATCCATTTTGGATCCAGTTGTAGATGATCCTTTGGAAGGACAGGTGGTGGATCCTCTCCCTCCCAAGGAAGTTGATGGTGAGGAGGAGTATCAAGTCTCAAATGTGGAGGATAGTCGGGTGTATCGGAATCAGTTACAGTATTTGACACGATGGACTGGATACGATTCCTTCACCTGGGAACCTGCGAAGTTCGTGGATGGCTTACAGGCAGTTGAGGAGTTTCATCAACGATATCCACAGAAGCCCAGACCGCTAGAGAGTAGTCTTGGAGGACCTTGAGCCTAATGGAGGGATACTGTCACGGCTCTGGGAAATACAAAGATACTTGGGGAATATGGAAAGCGTGGTGAAGGAATTGTATTACGGAAAGGCGGAGACGTTAGAAGACGCGGAGAAAGCGGCGAGATGGTGGCGGGATAATCTAGTACGATAAGGAAGCGGCGTGAGTTGTTGGGATGTTGGATGATATGGCGTGGTTGTACTGATAAGGAGTTTGCTGATGGTGTGTAAGATCATAGGATGAAATCTGGATAGTACATCTGAGCATGAGGAATGGTTCGAGGGTGGCAGACGAAATGTATAAAACGAGAGCATTGTTGGCGTTGGAGGATTTCCTTTCTTCTCTCTTTACTCGTTCACTTGTATACCAAAGCAAGTTACAACATTGAAACAGTTCCGACTCTTGTCTTGGCTTGGTTCCCTTGAAACGAAGATCAAGCCTCTGGTCTTGTTTCCCGATATCACATTATTGTTACCAATATCACCTACGCCCGACCGCGCCCGTTACAGATATAACATGGCTTGTATTGACATCGGGTAGACTCCTGGTGCTCTACATGTTGTACAGACACCCGCCTATGAGTGCAAGTGACTTAGCGATGGTAAGTTATGCAACGCAAAGTGTTGCAACATCATCAGCTGAAGCCCCACACTGGCAGATAATAGAGAAGTACCGGAACACTGCTATGCAGCAAGACAACAATTGGTCCATAGCATTTGAGGGAACACACAATGCAGATCTTCAAAGAGCTATGATGTAGCAACAGCCCATGTTGAATATCACATGCTCAAACCGGTGCCAGGTTCAAGCACACATCTATATGGTTAAACCCCATTTTATATAGTCAGCAAGGGTCAACATTGCAGAGCTTTACGAACTCCACCAGTGTGAATCTGACGAAGAGCGTTTGGAATTTATTGATTCCCTTCCGGCGAACAATATGTATGATTTTCCTGTACCAGAGCATGTGGAAGGTGGTGTACGCTGTCCAAATCCAACGAAGAGAGAGTCGCAAGCTGCTAATAGATGGTCAGCGCACACTTTACTTCCTGGCGGAAGAAATCGCAGAGTTTATCTAGATCAAACATTATCATCAGGTGAGTCACTGTGGTAAGTATGCTGATTGATTTTATAATTCAATCATTGCTGACAAGGACGGTCATATACCCTGGCCACTGATAATGATTACATGCATGGCATTCCGCCTTGCTATCCTGAAGCAGCAAACCAACCAAGGTGTTCTTCCGAAAGCTTCCAAGTCAAAGCTGAAAGTGGACAGACCTGATCACCCAAATATGATCAACTACAAGAATGACGGTAGTCACAATAGATCCTACTGCGCTGCAACTGGTCGCAAGTTGTTAACCTTGCCTGGAGTTGCGGACATGTACTCATTCATAATAAATCCCATGAATACACTACCCGAGAGCTACCACCAGATGGTGTACAAAAGCACTCTTGGTACAGTCAAGCATGAGATCCAACAGGCGGAAAACCCCACGCCTGCCATGGTCATCAGCATGGATGCCTCGGGTGTTGACAATGCTATCCTTCCTCACAATTTGACCACCAAAGTGTTACTTAAGGAGCGTCAGATCAGAAGCACTTACCCAAACATCCCAATTGACCACAAATGCACGGATAACGAACGGCATGACTAGATGCCATGGTCCAGTGGGGATGACGAGGATGAAGATGACAAACGTAACGAGCGCAATGACATTCCGACCACTGCCCAATGACGATGGGCCGCGCCTGAACTTGAGAGGATTGACCAGTAGGCTTGTGATGTCGACGGATATGAGGGCAACAATTGTACTTATGCGGATACAGATTGGGAGGAAGAACCATCGCAAGCCAATGATGGATCAACCCAGGATTTGGAGGACTGCGGACATAGTACTGGAGTGCGAGGATGGGACAGTATATTTCAGACCTGTAAAATATGATAATGGAGAAGCAAATTCAAAGGCAAGTGATGGACCCGAACCGAAGACTGCATTGTAATACGTGACAACATCTCGAGGCTAACTATTATCAGAGAGAGTGCGCCATCCGATATATAGCAATAGTGGAAGGGTGAAATGTGGCACTCGGCTGGAGAAAGGTATACACAGCGCCAGGTGTTGTGTGAACAGCTGCAGCATAACTGGAGCCAATGTGAAGAGTGTGTCACACAGGTCGTTCTGATGGTATGTCTACCTGACCACATTCTTGGCACAAGGAATAGGAAGTAACTTTGCAATGGAACCCATCGCCATGGCGATGGAAAGCGTGTAATTCTCCTTCACATGGTACGATGTTTCTGCAGAGCTGCCAGAGCCATCCAGAATACCTGGGTGTTTCTGATGGAAACTTGGGTTATTGCTAATTAATCCTGGCTGATAACTACCAATAGGGACTCCAGAGCCTAGATCCAAGCGCAAGTATACCAAAATGGGGACAAAGGAGTGCGGGCAGATATAGTGGTGCATTAATCTACGCACGGGAGCCACAATGGTGATTCAGAAGTGCCCATCTCTGGTGGGGTGCCACTAAAGGTGGGGAAGTAATGAGTGCGAAATGCAATTTAGGGGCACTAGTTGGCGACCGAAAAGCACTGGTAGGGTTAGAGAATTGTGGGTGGGGATTGAGTAACACCTAATTCAACAGGGCAGTACTGAAATGGAGGGGGGGGGGGGTGAGTAGTGTGCGGAATAAGATTTACAATAGACAACTCAAACCACAGAGCGTGAGTGGGCATTGGGAAGTGCTCATCCTAATGAAGGTGTGCCAAAACAGCAGGGCTGGATATGGAGTCCAGAGCACAATTGAGCTGGGCTAATCCAGAGAGTGTGGATAAAGAAGGGCCTATTCAAACGAAAGAGTGCCAAGAGAGGAGGGATTGAACATGCAATGAAACACAGAAGAGCTAAGCCTATGGGGAGTAAAGAGTGCTATCCTTATAGAGTTGTACCCCAAAGGTGGGGGGTATAAAGCTGCCCATTGATGTGTGATTGATAAGTGTAGTGAGTTCCTGAGTGAAAATTCATCACGGGCAAAAGAACAACAGATACGTCAACATCCGTCTTGAGATATCATGACCATTGCTTTCTGTACACTGGATTATTGAAGCAGATTACAATGAATAGCTGCGGCTACCACCACTAAAGTCTGTGGCAGAAAAGTTTGAAAGAACAGAGATGCAGTTGGCTGCCACCCCAAACTAATGGCAGTGAACAGAAATCGATAGTAAGTCACACCAAGTACATCCATTGGGGTAAACCATCATTTCTAATCTTCCTCGACCATTCTGAGATAAGCATCATCAAACTTGAGCTCTTTGACGGGGATTTAAAACTCATACTGATAGCCCACATCTGACCATTAACTATGGACAACTATACAACAAGCCCCATCCACCAACTCCCATCACATGGTACTAATCTTGAGTATTGGCTATGTCTGTTTTGGGGCCTAGTCAATATCATCAGTTTGATATGAGAAGTATTGAACAGAATTCATTGCATACAGTGTTACATGTTTGGGGATCAATTTGGTAAGCTGGAGCACCAGGCAATGGACATACAGATGTTGTACATACATGAGCACCTGCGAATAACCGTTGATGATCCTGAGGTTCAAATGCTACATTCCTAACTTCTTCAACCATCAAGTACTTGTGGTGGGAAAATATTGGCCGCAGAGTTTATGTGAATACAATTGCCTGCATGAACCTCTTCACTACCTCCAAAGTAGCTGTTTGCCATTGGGGAACATCCTGGTCTCCACTTGTCTTGTGTTGTGGATCATTCTGGTCTCTATTGGCTTTGGGTTGTTTGGGCGCCTGGACAGGTGGTGCACAGTCAGACTTGTAAACTGGACTGAGAAGGGCTGACTTTTACTGTGTGAACAGTTGTAGTGCCATTGCCCCGACTGAATCTCTGGAATATGGATATGGAGAGCATGCAATGAGAGTATCAGCGGGGTCCAAATTCTATCGCAGAGGATCCCTTGTATTTTGAAATGATGAGTTCCAGGATGTGAAGCCAAGAAGTCAGATCTCCAGATGGAGGTCACATTTGTATTCCTCAAATGTGTATTAGAAGGGAGACTATGCTGTATTCTCACTTTCATCAGCTTTGAACTCCTCAGTGGTATTATCATTCTTCTCATTCAACAAAAGTGGAGACAATTGCCATCTGCAACATTATAAACAATGGCAGATAGCTGGAAAGTCAACTATTTGAAGCACTCTGAATATTGGCTGTTTTCTTCAATGTGAGTGCAAGTGCTCTCTCAAGGTGTCCTGCTTGATTCTTCTGTAAATAGTGATTCCTCACCTGGTTGGGTGTTGGTTCCATTTGGTGGAATGAACATGGAAAGTTGGAGAATGTAGGAGAGAGTGTATAAGCAGTAAATGGAATATTAAGAGAAATAGAATATTAGAAAACATGCTGCAAGAAGTTTCACATAGTCGAGGAGAATGCAATTCGAGATGTGCCCTGGGTGGGGTCAGGAAAAATCACTTCAACAGTTCATATCTCTGTCCTGGAAGGCAGCCTGGTGTTGCGATGTACAAAGAGTCAGGTACAACAGAATCGATGGATTTCTAATACACCATGCTGAAAGTTTCCACTTCCTATTACCTATGCTCTCCATATGGATACCCAAATTGAAGGTTTGTTTAGCTAACGCATATAGAATTAAACCAGATGCACCTGAAGTACAGCTACAGCTGAATATAACTTCCAACATTAACATGGTTGGTAACATTCACTAACCCTTGCAGCTGGTAATATGGAGCACTGAGCACAAGTTACGGTGCATGGCATGGAACTGTTTCAACTTTGAGAATCTGAAGAACGTGATGGATTTAGAACTGTGTGAGAAATGGTACAGTTTTCAAAGTTCAAACTGAATATGTTAACAATAAGGGAGAAATATACACCTCCATATGCGGTATATCCGCTGGAAAGATACTGTTATTTGGACGATATTCGGTTCATCTAATATGCAGCTGCTATGTAAGTGGTCCATATGGGAATACTGTACACATAAACTACATTGCTTACATTAATTTTGGCCGTGTCTGCAGAACTGCTTGACTATAACGTTGCACTCAATAGATAAAGGGAGAGGGAGTATATTGATACAGAAAGAATAAATGGAAGCATAAGCAAATAGAATGGTAAGGTATAATGATGATTCAGGGGTAATCATATTGATTCAAGCCCTCATCAATGCCAAGACTTCTACCAAATGGGTCAGGATTACTCACTCACATTTTGATTCTGGGTCTGATATCAATTACTTCACACACTATGAAATTACAAATTTGTTCTCAGTTGGATTAGTTCAATGATGGCTCAAAATGAATCATTGGGTTGAAAGCTATATACGGTGATGGTATGAATGGATTCTGAGGTGATATGTCACAGTGGACAACAGAAAGATATTAAGCATCCAGTTCCAGGGCACTAGAATACACCATAGCCGGATTGGTTATACTGCATTCGATACAAAGGCTGGGATTACTGGCTTACCTTACTCTCACAGGTAATTGCACTCATCAATACTGTCTTTTTATATTTCATAACATGAGCTGTTGAGATTCTCTCTCTTCACACTTTCTTGATGAATATTGGTTCACATAATTGATTTTTGGATCTGGGTTTTGGTGACCCAAAAATACAGTTATTTAGAACCCAGATAAGTATGTACAATAAGCATTGAGATCTCAGGTCTCTTTCAATAAGTGTGGTACGTGGGATGAGTGGGAGATACTACAAGTCCTCTACAGAGTTGCTGAGCAGATTCTGCCTATATAAATTGTTCACTTAAGCTCCAGTTCGTTTGACAGAATCCTGAATTTCAGAAGCAATTTTAGGATTTGGAAGTGTAGATCCAAACATACTACTTAGCCAATATGAAGCTAAGTGGGGTTAATGATTAGCCTGGGCTGTGCATTTATGGTTTCGTGTGCAGTGACTACCTTCTTCCAATGGAAAGTTGACATGGAGCATTACATTCAAGGCATCGCCGTGGCGGCCTTCAAATACCTGATAAAGCCTAGATTCATTCCTTAGCAGACTCCAAGCAGGATGAGCCATCTGTACCTCAAGGTGAAGTGTATTAAACGATAGCAATCTGTGTGCCTGCTTCCATTGATTCAAAGTGGAAGAAAACATGCTTGAGAATTAAGCGAATCATGTCTATGTGGAAACTCTGAAATGACCTGAACCAAGGCAGGAATGATATATCCAATCATGAATCACAGCTTGTCAGAGTTGACTTCATGCAAAACCAAGAGTATTATACTTGACAAGATTGCAGATCTGAGATGTGACTGAACATCAATTATACGATGGGAAGTTTTGAAGGAATTTCTCATCATATGACTCTCTGAGATATGGTAGGTCGTGTACTTGATGAATGCAATCAAATGCCAGCCAATGCTGCAGAATTGGCCATGAATATGAACTTCATGTCTTGTACTCTGATAGAAATTCTCAAGATCACCTCAACTGTCTTTATTGCACAACCGGATTAGAATATATGTAGTGCGTAATTTGTTACCATGATACTCAAAACATATGGAGCATTCTCTGGTTTACCAGGAAGTTGCTGAATTAAGTTTTTTATTCTGTTGATTTCCAAATATGAAGCTGGCTTCAGATTTCCAGTGCACTTGAATGTAGTCCAATTATGACATTTTATTATTTTTGTTTTGCACTTCGTACGAAGTCAAAGCTTTTCAGTACACCTGAAAGTGATTGAATAACACTGTCTGCAGTCTTTTGACATTGAACATTGTACTTGGCCTCAGGTTTCCGGTTCAGCTAAACATAGCTGAATCACCCTTCATTCAGTTCTTGATTTTGAAAGTTGTGCTCGGCCTCAGGTTTCCAGGGAATTCCAAAGTTCTCAATGCCAAATGAATCAAAGCAATTGGGGGAATTAAATATGGTAATATGACAATGGCCAATGAATACCTGATAAGGTGAGTCTGGACAGTCCATTTGATGCGACAGGCTTAAAGGACTTGTATCATCCCAACTATAACAAATGCATTAGCAGTGAAAGCTTCATCATATCAGTAGGTACTTGCAAAAAATCTTGGCATTGGCTCATGTCATTTTGACTGGTGTGACAGCAATATTGCACAATGAGTTCTACTCAATTGACTTCATCTCATATTTCTTATTAATACTAATCAAGAACACCAATGAAATCCCACACTAACCAATCCTGATATAACAAATATCAAATTACCCATCCTAACATATATCATTGCAAAATTACAAAGAGGAACGAGGTATTCATGGAGCAGATTGTACATTGCCAATGACCTGTTGGACTATCTCTATCAGTTCAGAAGATTCAGTTGATTGAATTTCTAAAGAAGGATACCATGATGTTATCATGCTAATTAATATTATTAGATGATTGTTTGTCAGACTGCAATTGGCTTCCAGTCCCTCTCAGCAACTTCATAAGGTCCTCCAAAGCCTGCAGAATGCGTCAATATTCGACATCATGGTGCTTTGTCCACTCATTCTGCTGTTGATGAATATCATGTGTGCAATGCCTGAGGGTTGGAGGAGATCAGTCACGCAGTTATCTCAGCCACCTGAACATGTATTCAGTAACTGTGTATGTGGTACTTTGTTTTAGCCTAGCCTGACTACTCTTGCATATGCCTGGCACTGCATATTGAATACCAAGGACTTCTGTGTTGTTACTGCACAGTGTGCGGCTGTGACATTTAGGCCAGTCCAACTCACTTTGGGTATTGTGATTAATACTGAGGGATATCATGAAATCTGGAATTTGAGCTGCATTTCTGTGCGTTCATCAATGCCCAGCTCCACCTATATGAGGAACATATGCACATGATACATAAACTTTTCAGTCAGCCACTATTTCAAATAATAAACCTTGTCAGTAAGAGGATAAAAGAGTACCACCTTTTGTAGGGAAGTTACACCTCACACAAAATTTTATAACTATCTTGATCTTAAAGGAGCACCACACTTGTTGCTTTGTCTTGGTTGGGTTCAGAATACTTCACACAGTCAATAATCACCATTCACAGAAATGAACTCTACAGCAATGAAACAATCAGAGAATCTGTTATGGGGGTGCTCAATCTGAATACACAATCAAACCTATATCAGCTTAAGTACTGCTGCTGAGTCACCAATTGCTCTGCTCTTTTCCCCTGATTATATCCCCACACTGAACTACTTCAAATTGCGGCCCAGAACAACCTGGTATCTAAAATCATCAAATGATAGATCAAGTGGGGTGCCACAATGCTCAAACTTTACTCCGAGTGTAGATCCCGACATCGGACACCTCCAGACCTGCAACTTATTTCCGGACAGAGCTGTGATATGCAGTGCTGATGCTCATAAGTGAGTATGTCCACCTTCTTGGAAATAATGGAATGCATCTTTGAAAATGGTGACCAGAAGTGTCAATGCCGTATTCAGTACTGATAATCAATATGTAGGCATATGAGGGTGTTCAAATTACAGATATGTGTATGTTTGGGTAGAGGTCAACACTGAACAGTAGTTTCAGTAGCAATAAGTTTACTGGTGAATACAATTCTTTGTAATATTTTGACATGTTATTGGCTGCTAATATCTGACTGTGGATTGCTGCTAGTGCTTGGTTCTCTTGATTGCAAGAGCATCATAAGCATATTATAGCCCAGTCCTCAGGATCAATATCGATCAGAATTCTTGCTATGACACCATAATTGCCCGTTTGATTCTCTCTAAGGACTTCACTAATTGTCTCATTCATCTGCCACAAGTTTCCACGGTTATTGTGTTCATCCACAAGTGGTTTTAGTATTATGCTCCTGGATAGGGCCATTCTCAAGCAAGATATCAAACACAAAGTTCTAACAGCGCATTATTTCAACTTGGACATCTCGCATTCTGTTTGTTTAGTAGTTCCAATATGTGACAGCATATGTTCTGATCAGTGCATGTTGCAATTATGTTAATGCCTTACAGTAATGTAGATATGTGGAAATTGTGTGAGAGAGTTCATGTGCAACGAACTGAAACTCCACCAACACAGATTATGCTACCAGATGCATGTTGCAATCTGTATCCACTCAAACAAATGAGCAAGTTCACATCAGGCCTCCTGTCAGCAGCCTTTGATATAAACCACTTGGACACTGCATGCTTAGGTTTCGACTATTTGATCACTGGGACATCCTGCAATGTAGGCCCAATCCTGTCCAGATTGGCTTCCACGATCCATGTATTCGGATATTGTGTGGAGTCTACTGCATAGGTATATCTCCATAATCACAGCTTAGCCGGATGTGGTCCCGCTAGATACGGTATAAAAGATGTGGTTGACAATTGTATGCTCTGCTAGGATTTATATTGAATACTCCAGCTGTGATGACATAATTGCATCATTCAAAACGACACCACTCAGACCAGCAAAGGGCATCAGCAACAACCCTAGTTTCCGTTAGAAACACCCCAGTGTTCCGGACAGCTCTGACGGCTCTGAAGGAACCTCATACCATCTGACCGAGAATTAAACGCTTCCCGTCACCCTGGAGACGGTGCGCATTAAATACTTACCTCCTTTACTATGCATGCGGAATGCGGTGACCTATATGCACCATCAGAACGATAGGTGTATTATATTCTTGGCAGCGGCTGCAGTTATGGTGTAGCCGTTTACACAACACCTAGCGATGTTTATGCCTTTCTTTGGCCGATAGCCACCTGTCGCACTCTCATTTATGTATAGCTTTGAGATTGTGTCACTTATTGCAAGACCCTCTTCCCTGCCGATACATCGCTTGCCGTTGCATTAGCTTCGCCATTATCCTATTTTACATGTCTGAAATATACTGTCCAATCTTTACACTCTCTAGTACTATGCCCTCAGCCCTACACATTCTGTATTGATCCAGCATCGGCTTGAGATACCTCTTCCTCCTCATCCGCATTCGAATCGTTGCCATCCCTGTCCTCATACCCGTCAGAATCACTGGTTCCCCGGTCAAACCTCCCGAGTTCAGTTGCGGGCCATAGTTACCGGCTGGCAGTGTGGATGGCATTGCTCTCGTCGATGTCGTCACTTTCATCTTTGTAATCGCCGCTCCCCCCTGGCATCCCGAAATGCAGTTCGTCATCTGTACATCTGTTGTTTATCGGGATGTTTTGGTCAGTGCTTCTGATCTCAGGCTCTTCAAGCACCACTCCGGAGGTCAAATAGTCAAGAAGAATAGTATTATCAACAAGCGCTTCTTCCACGCTGATGACCACGGCAGGCATTGCGTTCTCTGCCTGTTGGATCGGACACTTGACTGTAGCAAGAGTGTTGGTATACACCCTCTGTTGGTAGCTCTCCAGTAGTGTGTTCCAGGTATTCATCAAGAATGTATACGTGTCTGCAACGCCAGGCCAGGTTAGTAACTTGCGACCCGTTGCAGCGCAGCAAGTTGCATTCTTACCAGGGTCATTTTTGTAATTCAAGTAGTTCGAGGATCAGGTCTGTCCGCTTTCAGCTTTGATTTGGAACCTTTCGGATAAACACGGTTGATCATTGGCCACTCCAGGAGACCATGACGCAATGCAGTGCAGGTTAACATGATCAGTGGCGAGGGTATATGAACGTCCTTATCGTCAATCATGGAATTATGAAATCCATCCACATACATACCGTGGTTATTTGCCAGATGATAAACTGTGATGTAGATAAACCGCGGAATTGCCTCAGCCAGGATGTAAAGTGGACACTAGCTATTCGTTTGCAGCTTTCGACTCTCTCTGCATTGGATTGGGACCGTGTACACCCCCTTCCTCACACTCTGCTACAGAAAAATGATACTTATTGTCTGCCAGAAGGGAATCAATGAATTCCAAATGCTCTGCGGCAGATTCAAAGCAATGGAGACTATAAAGCTCTACTATATTGTCCCTTGTTGATTGAATTAAATGGGATTTAACCATATCGACTGGTGCTCAAACCTGGTACAGGTTTGAGCGTGTAATATCCAAAGTAGGCCATTGCTTTAGCGTAGCACTTTCAAGATCTCCTTTGTGTGCGCCTCAAATGCTATGGACCAAATGTTGTTTTGCTCCATAGCAGTGTTACGGTACGTCTCTATAATCTGCCAGTGTAGCGCTTCCGCTAATGCTTTCGAAACACGTCGCGTGGCATAACGTATCATCTCCAAGTCGCTTGCACTCATAAACGGCCACCTGTTCCACATGTAGAGCTCCAGGAGTCTGCCCATTGCAAATACAAGACACGTCATCTCTAAGTGACCAAATGAATGGATGCTGCGACTACCTGAGACCATTGATTGATATGTAGACACCACCTGTGATTGCAATTGCCACTGCCTCTGTCTCTGATAATTTTCGGTAGATCAGGTTCACAGTAGATTTGTAATCACCGTGTGGGCTTCTGGATAAGGGATGGGGGTAGGCAGGTTGTCAAAACCACAGAGAGGAGTGGGAGTGATAGCAATGCCAGATGCAGGGCTGGATACAATGTGAGGGGTTCAGTTTCCTCCGGTGCTGGTGTGTTACGACTGATTGTACACGGCGTGGCGGTTGGAGTATTCATTGACTGTCACTGTGTGGTAGACGGGGTGGAAGTCACACGTTGAGTGATATCTGCAATGCGAGAACTGTTCAGCTAGAATCAGGAGTTAGAGTTCTGACCTTGAATTTTAAAGGCTGCGGAACTCCCTCCTTGAGAGTAATCCATTTCACCAGCCGGTAAGGAAACGCGACTCTTTGCAGGCAGAAGTTGAGAATTCTCCGATCGCACATACTTTTGTTGATTCTGATGATTGGCAAGACTTCGAGCATTTTGTACGACCGTGGTCATGTCAGTGTGAGGGATTTGGGAAGGCATCGTCCGATACAGATGTTCGACATTAAGAATGTAGGAATAATTGGCTGTGTATGCATATGCAATGGCAGGCGAGGTAGACTCCTATTTGAGCGACAAGGGAGGGTTTCGACTAAAACGGGAGGCGCAGTGGAGACCGCACTAGAATCTAAACCCTGACAATACTCGGCATTGGGATCCCTTGATAATCATTCAATTATAGAGTTAACTGCCATCAGATGAAACTCTGCATTGATATTCACTGTTACAGCAACATCTGAAGGCCTATTTGCACCACTTGAAGGGTGTTTAGGCCTTCTTGCTGTGGTAATCATAGTCATGCACACATTCATGGCACAATACTTCGAATAATTGATTGTGTATATCTTCAGCTTCCTGGTGGAAATTCCCCTTTGGCAAAGCGAAAAGCATCGCACAGCGAACAATGTCGTATTCTGTATCCTGTGACATCAGTTGCATGTGCATTTTCCACCGCTAGTCGTGTTTGTAGCTGTGTTGGATGGTTGAACAGTTGGGACCACCTGAGAACTACTCAGTTTACTGCCAGATTCACGAGGGATGAGGAGTTAAGGTGGTGTAAGATGCAAAAGCAATGCCCGGCATTGTAAACTTTCCTCACCGCGAGTACTAAATCTCGTCTCGAGACTTCTCAGTCATGAGGTGTCAGGTGGTTGTGCAATATGATGGTTGTCCCGTTTTCTGTTTGTTAACCAACAAATCAAGTTAAACCAAGAAATTGTAGGAACTCCAGTATATATATCCCTTCTTCCCACCTACACCTTGCTTCTCTTTTCCTCCCATCTTAAACACACTGCCAGCATCCTCAACTCTCTCAACATCACGTGACTGGACACAAAACAACGCCTCTCGTTCCAAAAGACACCCGATAACCTACACAACCTTTCACGTTCCCTGAGGGTTTCCTCCCACTACATGCAACTGTATCATACTACTATCGCGTCGGATGTAGATCCATGTTCAACCCACAGCGATGGCACCAAAGGGCAGCCGCAAAGGTAAAGGGAAGGCAACTGCTAGGGACAAAATGCCGACATCGGTTATAAATCGACACCTGTCATTGGATTGGGACCATATAAAGGAATTCCTGTTGGAACACATCCGTGGACTCATACGGATATACAATGTTTGCGGTGTCAAGGATCAGAGGGTATGCGACCTCTTTTATGATATAATCTTTTGTGATCCAGTCATGACTTGCCACTTTTCACAATTCCTGCTGATGCGGCGGCACCGCAGGAGCAGGAGTTTGCCATTTCGGGAGTGGTGGGCAGCCTTCCGCTCAGATATGGGGTAATTGTTTGACAAATCATGCGACCAAATGAACAATGGGAGGTGGGACAACCTCTGTTCCTTCAGAGATGCAGTCGATCGTGCCAATCCCCAGACAACTAGCGGGGCGAAGGTTGAACGCACTGGTGAGTGTTTCCCATAGTACGGTAGCGATGATCCCAGGGCAAAGATTGAGCTCCCAAGCTGCCAGCAGTACAAGCCAGGCGTCTTCCTGAACATTAGACTACTCAATTGGGATGAGATAATCGATTAGGATGATGATGATGAGAACTGGGCGGATCGCGGAGCGTGGAGCCATGGAAACATCCGTCCAAGGGATGGCAATGATAATAACGACGGTGAGGATGAGGAGGACACACAGGGTGGTGAGAAATGTACCAGGAAAGAGAAGGGAACAAATTATGGGAAGGGGAAATGGAAGGGGAAAGGGAAGGGGAACGGGAGGGCAATGGAGGAAGTGAAGGGGAAGGGAAAGGGAAACGGTAATGGGAAATGTATTGTTGAACAAATCCCAGGGGGAGATGATATATCTCGTGCCGTTGCTTTGCTGTCGCAGAAGGAAATGTATGAGGCAGACTTGGACACGGAGGGCTAACTAGAGCGGGTATATTTAGAGCCCGAGGCATCACCCGCTGTGTCAATTTTGTCAGTTGATAATACCCACTCTACCGAGCAGGATGGCGAATAGGACTCAGAACTTGATCCTGATGTGGATATGCGCATAGAGGATAATGTGGACGCACTGGACGGTGTTGATTTAGATGGCGATGTTGCTATGGAACGGGACGGTGACGATGAAGAGGAGGAAGATGAAGAGGAGGAAGATGAAGAGGAGGAAGATGCAGAGGAGGAGGATGAGGAGGAGGATGAGGAGGAGGAGGAGGAGGAGGAGGAGGAGGAGGAGGAAGATAAGGAGGAGGATATGGATGAGGAGGAGAATAAGAATGAGGATGATGGCAAAGAATGTCAGACGATTGGCCAGGGAGAGAGGGTAAATACATCGGCTGACGATTGAGATACCATGGTAGATCATCAGTCAATCGTGCTACCTGAGCAAGGGCAACAGATGCGCAAGCAATCGCAACGGCCACAACCTCTGGAGTCTGCCCCATGGCCTTGAACCACGGAGCCTTTCCCATGACCACGAACTCCGGAGACTCTACCCCTCAATGGACTTGAGCATGTGGGACTTGTGACATCCCAATAACCTCGCCCAGCAGTGCAAACTCTGCGACTAGCTGAGGTATCCGGAAACACCTTGGATGTGGATGTGAATCAGCAACCGCTCGGCCAATCGGCAGGTGGCGAAAGTCTCCCCAATGTCCCTCTCCCAGATGTCCCTCTTCCCGATGCCCGTCTCCTTAAGGCGTGCCGGGATGACTTCGTAAGCGACGAGTGAACTAGTCCTCGCATTGCAGAGGAGACGATGGTTGTAGTGCTCGGCTTACGGTCGGGTTCTTGTCTTGTTCGGTTCCTTTGTTCTAATGTCTGTATCTCAGGCATTGACTATTTCCCACATCCTGAGGTTTTGGATTGCTCAGGGTGTATATGAATATGGGTTTGTATTGGTTTCATTTTATTCATAGTATTATGGGACATCGTGCATGCAGCGTTTTTACAACTCCTGGCGTGTAAGGAACCACATTGTAATGGTGTTGAGGATGAATAAACATCTCAAGTTAGCTGAAAGTATCGTGAGCTTACACACCAGGCTGCGGAGGCCCAGCACCAACATTCGTACCTTTCTAGCATGTATACTCTGCTCCTCGCCTCTGGTCGACAATGTCCAAGAAGACCACTTTCCGTTGCCCCAAATTTTTATGCCGAAAGATGTTCACCTCAGTCAGCTGGGTGACTTACAGAAATCAAATTACACCATCCTGAACACCTTCAAGTCATATGCAAGAAGAATCTGACTATTTGCAGGGAGCCCCGACCTTTTGAACCTACTCAGCGTCGTGAATCCAACGCTAACAAAGATTCAGTTGAAGACTTGGACATCTTTCCCTACCTCGACCACGCTGAAAACATCGCACATTCGGAGTCTCAATCACAGCCACCTCCTCTGCCGCAAACGGAAATCTACCCCGGCACTGGCATTCCCCTGATCGATTACATTGCTGAGCGATGGGAACGCGACGCTCTGGGTTGGCATGAGACGAATCTACAAAGCAATCCCTACCACCCGTTTGCGATTCGTGAAGAGTACAGATATATCCAGTGTGGGATCAAGAAGCAAGGCATGAAGACGTACTTTGAAAACGTGCTGAAGAAAGAAGACACTGCTCTGCCTTTCCCAAGCTTCAAAAATGGGGATGGTGTCCAGATGGTGGTGGCTAGCATGCCAGATGATCTGGCTCACAGGGAGTGGAAACTACACACTCTCAAGTATATCAGATGGAATCACAATCACCAACGCCCTATCAAATACTGCAGTCGAGACATCATCAAACGCATGAGAAGGTTGATGTGGCAGCCAGCCTACACCGAGCATCTCATCAACCCTCCTCAGCGCTGCTTTAACAGCGATATGCCACCCAAACACCTCTATACCAAAATGCACACTGTGGACTGGTGGTGGGAGACACAGGATAGGAGAGATTCTCCAGGATAATAACGTGCTAATCGACGTTTAGTCAATGCTCACAGTGGAACATGAACTGATTGACTTGATCTTCATGTCCGACGGAATACATTTCTCGAATTTTACTGGAGACAAGAAAGAGTGGCTCGTTGATATGACAATTGGCAATCTATCTTCGAAGATCCGCCAGATACTCTCAACACACAATGTCATATTGGTCGCTCTCCTGCCGATTCCGATCAAGAACTGCAATATCCCTCAGAAGTGGCTGGATGAGCAGCGGGAAACCAAACAAGTGGTGCTGAATGAAGTACTATGGTGGGTACTCCAGCCTCTCACCTTGAAACATAGTCCCGGTGCCGAGAGTGGGTATTACAACGTCCTCTGTGCAAATGGCAACTTCAGGCTTTGCAAACCAGTTGTAGCAGTATGGCTTGCACATTGCCCTCAGTATAGCGACCATCATTATCTCGAGCAACATGTCTGTTTTTGGTACGAGTGTCCAAAGATCGAACTTGGAGATTATGTCCCTCATGACAAGCAACACCCTAGGTGTGATCACAACCTACATAGAACACTTAGCGATGCCCACACCAAGGCAGCCAATGCCGAACTCGTGTCGCACCATGTTCACCGAGAATTCAAGGTGTTTCAACATATTCCCTGTATCGTGAGCGACCTCTCTAAGCCCGACCTCCTCCATACAATGCAGATTGGCATGCTTGACCACCGCCAGAAGTGGATTTTCCACATCATGAACACACACGAACGGCTCGACAAGTATAATGTGATTTGGTTATCCGTGCCTGCTTACCACGACCTCACATGAAACAATAAGTCATATGCAGAAGTTTCTCAATGGAATGGGAAGGAGATGAAGAAAATGAGCCGGTGACTGCCTAGAGTTGTAACCTAGTCTCTACAAGGCGGAAATCCCACTCAGAGTCCCATATTAAATCACACAATTGAGTGAACACAGGCATTGTTCGAATTCCAACTGTATGCTCGATATCAATCTCACGATGATGCAACATCGAGCTACATCGAGGACGCCTTGCATCGTTTTCACACCTTCAAAGATGTTTTCTCACTCGGGCGAGCCGGCAAAAAGGCGAAGACCAAAGCTAATGCCCTGAGAATGGAACTCGTGAAGAAGCGAAAGGTTGACAAGGAAACAAATGCTGAAACTTGGAAGCCTTCCAAGATGCGGCGCAAAATAAATGCCTGGCGGGATTATATGAGCCATGACATAGATTTTTCCAAGGAGTTAAATGCCGACTTGAACTTTCCGACCATCCACTTGTGATCTCATTTGGCAGAACACATTCGTCGATACGGAGCCTTGGAATAGTTTTCTGCTGAGAGACATGAACATGTAAATAAAATGAACCTCAACGATGGTTGGAATGCCTTCAATCACAATCTCAACTACCTGCCACAAGTAATCATCTTCCAGTGTCGCATTCTCTTCTTCGAACTCAGAGAGCTCAATCTCCAAGCCCTGGCTCAGAGTTGCGAGAACAACACTGCTAACTGCAAGATTCTCCCTTCTGGTAGTGATCTGGCTGCCCCCCTGGGCTTACAATCATATGTGAAGACCGAATTCATGCGACCCCAAAACCGCCCTGATGGAAAGCATCCTGACACTATAAGCAAAGACTTCAGAGCATTACTTGGCATTATGCCAGACGCAATACACTGTGTGACAATATACAGCAGCACATTGGAGTGTATCAAGCATAAAAGTCGCTACAAGATGTATATATCAGATGAACAACTGCATGCAATGGAGCTCTGTAGTTACCATGGTATTATGGTTCAAGTTGAGGGTTTACTTGTTGAACGCATATCTCAGATGAGTCAATGCACAGGAAGCCAGAGCTTGGGCAGAGGGGATCGACGGAACGACTGAGTGTGGGTAAAGCAACACCTGGGGAGGTGTTATGGCGCGCTGAATGGTTGTCTCCCATGGCTACTACAACCACTATTCAAAATCAAACTCCTAAACAAGGATGGAGCTTTCGTTGAGTACTGGTTAACACTGGAGCTCACCACAATACCGCAAAACTCTGGTTACTCGGATCTGGTCTCGAAATTTGTACAAGTGAGAAAAGCACCGTCAGATGTTGCATTGGAAGTTTCAGCGTGTGAAACATTAGCGGCTGCGTGTACGTAATTCCAGAGATAGCTACAAGTAGTAAGACAGGAGACGGACGGAACGAGCGCTGGATCGTCAATAGCCACATAGATCTGGCGACTTGGAATAATGTGGATAATTAGTAAAGAGAGAATTGCATTTTTCTCGCAGGTAGATGGAACGGGTGGACAGATTTTCGCAGTATCACCCATTGCATTGCAATCTCGATGCAAGCGCGTACCCAATGAATCAATTGCGATCTATGGTCAGAGTTGGCCACAATGCTGGAGTGATCTTTTAAAATATGAGACCGACAGAACGAGAAAAAATGGTGAAACAGCGATCGCAGGGTGATATGCAACGCGATGCATTGTATTGATGCCGGGTGCGGAGTTATCTGTCACCGCGGTGTCTCTGACAGCTCTGAAGAAGCGCGTCCACTCCGACAGAGCCATTTTGCCTGAATGCAATATTCTTTTGCTGATGGGCTGCCTAATGAGTCGACATGCAGCAGAAGTGTAATCCCACTAATGATCACCTGCCTGCCATGCATAGTCTATGCAATGGGTCCAAATTCACGAGTGGGTTCCGGTTCTGGTTCCACCTGAGATGGGACCATGACAATGGGTCTTACCACAAGAACAACCTGGACCGTTGCAAAGGGGCCGGTTTCACCACCCTCAACCTGGCATTTCTAGTTCACAATTTTGGCTCCAATTAAGTATCTGAGTTCTGATCGTATTGTAACATGATCAATACATACCTTGTGCACTTTTAGCCGCTCGTCCACCTCCAGCTGTCAGATTTTTGGATTGGACCAATATTTGTTGAGTCGCTATCAAAAACCTGCGAATTTTGCATAATATGTGGTGTTTTTTCACAGTGATTCAACCAATATTGGTCGGATCGCAAATCTCAAAGCGGGAGGTGAAAGAGCGGCTCAATCCGTTCAATCTACGCATTGATCATGTCATGATACCATCCCAAGTCCCATATCAAATTCGACTGAAAGTTGCAGTAATTATAAAATGGAACTGTGGTTTGGGTTCAACTTGGCCCAAAAATGGTGGGTTTATGCGCGGTCAATGTGACAACACCGCCCAGAAACTGTAGATTGGATTTGTGGCTTGGTCAGGAACCGATTCGATCTGATTTTCCGGTCCAACCTCGGACCACTGGTGGGTTAACTGGACCCGTTGCTAACACCAGGCCTACACCGTTCACTTTCAAACATAGCTGTTATGCAGTATTGGTTGCTAAGAACATTATATGTATTTGGCGTAACTTATCTTGTACCATTATAGCTGCTAAGGGAGAACCTCTATCGGAGACCTCCAAAGTAACGAGTGACCATTCATCAAACAATTATCCTGAAATGTCATTGGAATCGTTGGACTCAACCTGCTCTAACAAATAGCACAGCGGCAGCCATCGGTGAACACTCCCAGCTCTTCAAGCACCTTGCGAGATATATCTTTCCATAATTATCATCAATTTTCCATCTACATATTCGGTCAGCTGCAGTTCAAGGAGGTGTGCATTCTCTTTCTGTATCTAAACCAAGGGTTTGCTGATTCGAAGTTTGATTCCAATCACCTTCTGATTGTCCAGGGCTTTGCTATGTCTATCAGCTGGCGTGCGCCATACATTTGTGATTCTGTGTCTTCAGTCTGGATAGCTTCCATCAAACCCTTCTGAACAGATTTCTGTGCCTCCATACCATTCTTTTCCGTCCGAGTATCATCAGCTGAATTTTTGGACACACATGAATCCTGCCACATCGGGCTGTAACCCCACATCTAGTGTAGATGGGATGCCTGCAGTGCTGTCACTTGAAATTTGAATTTAATTCATGTACTGATCTCAATTTGGAGGCCCACATTATGTTCGGTCCTAACCAATAAGACTTATTGAAAATGCCAATACTCCATAATCAGTATGACAGTTGGCCATTGCTTGATCGTTTTGCTCAGGATGTTAATATATCATATAACACATGGTCAATAATTCATTGCTTTGCCTGCTTATCACTACTCGCATTCAGATCCTTGTAGGCGAGATTCATATTTTCCCCACCCAACAGGTTCACATGAGTGAGATCACGTCCATAGGTCATCTGGTCGATAACACTGTTCAGTGTCTCTGCCACTCTGGCTATTGTCACTGTAAACATTGGTTCAAAAGCTGATGGAAGCGCTTAATGCCCCACCGCTGGAGTTGTCTCAAATTCTAAGAGTCGGCAACACACTGAATTCAGTCACCACAAGTGATGCCACTGCCATTCTTCACTGATAATCCCAGATGAGTTGGGCTTAGCCAGATTCACCCATTCACCAGTAGTTTTCCCCACAACACTGACAGTGACAACCCTAGAATGACATTCTCTGTCAGCAATTTGCATCTCATAGATACTGCCACCAAGGTAAACATTATTCCCAAAGCAATGGTATCAGCCACCAGCACTTCTGGCATATGCGAATCCCAAACCCATCTCCTCATATTGAATCATATTGCCAGCCTCAAGTACACCAGAAATTTGATTTGTCACCAGCCTGGGATTGAATGTTTGTTACCATGGTCTGGGTCCGCTGCTGAGTGGCAAGTCAGGTCGATGTTCAGTAGCCTGACAACTTCCTTACCACATTCTTGTTCCCATTCGTTATTGATAGTATTCAGATCAGTACTCAGTACTGAACTGCTATTATCTGGATCAAGGATATCATTACCATCCTTCACTTGCTCTGGAACCTTCAGAACACCTTGGTCTCCTCTGTTTGTCCTGAATGATTTGTTCCAGCTGCTCCAATATATGCTGGGTATATGGGCCCATACTCTGGCTCTCCTGAAATCAATTGTAATGTCCGGTTTTTCACAAACATACAAGAAATGAAACAACTATATATGTATAGAATGTAATCAATTCTATTCTTTCCATCAGAACTTACTTTACAACAATCACCATTAATGTGCTCACCATCCTGCACTCCCTCCTCTCTTTAACCCGCCTCAGAATCTTCCATAGTGTATGAATAGTTGTTTAGGAACTTTGGTATGTCTAGCCTTTGCTGGCTAGCTGGGTTTACATTTATCAGTCTAATTAGATGCTCAGAAATCTCTTTCCCTGTAGTGCTCTTCTTGTGTACCAAAAATATCATCAAATTGTGTGCCTGTTTCAACCTGAATACATTTGAAAGGCAACAGGTGTATGCAATCAGCGCATATATGGGGCCACTCATCGTTTGCCCATGCAAATATAATTCGTTGTACTCTTCATCTAATTCATCCTGCTTCATGGTCCACTTACACTTGGATGTTTGACTGAATGGCTTTATTAGGCCTTCTGGTTGTTGATGAAATCAATTAGTTCCTCCCAGTGCCTCATATTCTTGAAGAAAGGTTGGGGTTGATTGGGGAACAGAATGTTATCGCTGCAATTCAACACCCAGCAAATCGCAACTATGAACATAGTACTAGGCAACTCCGGGAGGTTACCTTTTGCTGTGTTCTCAATACTATCGCCCACACACATCCCCAGACACAAGTTGCCTTGCCTTCACTATTTCCTCCACTCCTGAAGATCACTTCCGTATTTCTTCCATTGCATCTTGACCCACTGCTGCCAAATCCACTCCGTATGACAGAAATATACCAATGGTAGCCAGGTTCCGAACAATACCACAACATCTACCACCACTGTTGCGCCGTAGCAGAGTCCAGCTTGACAGGTTTCCAAATGGTTCTACCCCTGGATAATTGACCGATGCCTTTTGTCAAAAGCCCAGCCACTCAGACATTCTTCCAATTGTGGAATGCAATGTATTTGAGATGCCCCATCCTTTTGGCATATTGCTTCAAATCAAATTCAGCTTTCTTCAGGCTTATTGGAGATTTTCCTTCTGCATCTCTCTTGTCAGACTAATCATCACTCTCATTTTCTGCCTCATAAGCATCATATATATCATCCCACAATAGGGGCTGTTCCCGAATCCCTGCGACATCAGTTCTTCTCTGTTCAGCTGGCAGCTAGAAGTATTTTATTGGGATGCTTGGGGGGGGGGGCCTCCCTGGTATGCTGGTAGATGAATCTGATGGAGGAGTAGAGCTGGAGTATGTTGGCCAACTGACTGCATCATTTCCCAGTGGTCCAGGAGGCACTTTTGGTGCGCCAGGAGATGATGACCATAGTCCTGAAAACTGAAGAGAGAGGAGCATTTCAGACCAGCCATAGCTGCGTTGGTGGAAGTCATATCCTTGTAACTGTGGACCATAACTTCATAATCCTTGGTTGACACCAGCACTTCATTGGGAACTGTGTGTCATGTCAAATGGAGAATGGTGGTGAATCTCAGAAGCTCCTGGAAATAGCTGCAGTGAAAGAGGGTAACCATACCCCTCTGACAGATGAAATTGATTGGTGTGTTTCCCAAATGGATTGTCATTGTAAATGGTAGATCAAGAAATATTATCTGATGATCCCAACTTGTCTTCAAGGCATTGTTAGAAAGTCAATAGGCCTCCAGTTGGCGCCATATTCATAGTTTTTGCAGGAGATTTGTTCTTCGACAGTCTTGGTTACCAGGATAGTGGAAGATCATGTTTTATATAAACTGGGATGCAGTAGTATTTCAGTGTGGTTGAGTATATTGCAGGTACCAGTGACAATCAGTGGAATAAAGGCTTCTTATAGCCCTGTATGTTGTCCTGAACGGAAATATTTCATGACACCTTTGATTCATAATTCCCAGCTCAGGAAAAGCAACCTCATGCACATCCAACCTGGCTTCCTTTCTTATATGCTCCAATTGTTATACCAGGATCTTGGATAGATGCTCATCTTGATATGATTCCATGACTGTACATATCATAGAAAGGATATGGTAAAATACGTCCAGCAACCCAAGAAGTACTATATCCAGTATACAGGTAAGCACGTCAGGACAAATTACAAATAAGTTGTATGTGTACAACAGTGCAACTTGGTCGAACATGAGGCCAGCATGCCAGCAGTGACTGTTATGACTGTTATTGGAGCTCCTTGTCTAACCTTCATTGTACTCCTCACAATCCATTCTCCAGTTAGAGATCATTACTGAAGCAAATATCATACCTGCTTAATAGATCTCAATAATCATTGACCAGGCATACCACTAGCTAGGAAACTCACCAATTGAGTCTATTAAGATGATTGTACCTTCATTATCAGTTGCGTGGAGGCTCAAGTGTAGGTATAACTCACAATGCTCCGATCACATAGCATATGGCTAATTGTGGTAATTGCAGCAGCAGTACTTAATGAACAGTATATAAAGTAGATTGCAGTGATGCCAAAAGAATCCTTCTCTCCAAATGATTTTCAGCAGATGAAGTGTATGATTATTGTGTATGATATGAAAAATATCCTGGTTTATAAAGAAAACTAATTGTAAGGTGACTTTGCTTTATCTCTCCCCCACATTTCTTAAATATAGTTAACACTTACTGGACACTCGTTAGGTGCAATGTCTGCAAAAAGTATTTATTCATTGCCATCCAACTGGAGGCTCACTCTGAACAATATCACTCTATATCAAAGAATAGAAGGCTATTACCCAACAGACTTGTATCACCGGCAGGCTGGGTTCTTCCATAGCCATAATAGATTAACTTTGGTAGCTGCTCCTGAATGGCCATCAATGAGCAACTAAACTACTGATCAACGCGTATACAATTTTCCTGGTCTACCGCCACCTGAAGATATTCCCAGCAATGGAACTGTTGACACCCGGAAGCCTAACCTGTCACATACCCCTGATCTGACAAAGACCAAAGCTCAAAGCAACAGAGTTCGAGCGGACAATGTGCGGTGTCACTCATATGGTGAAGCAACTGGATTGGGGAAGACGCATCGCAAGCACTCAGAGCTATGGATTCCGTGGCATCCATTTTAGTCTACTTACAACTTTCAATAGATTCAGTTATTCTGCATACCAATGAAATCCTGGCTAAGTCACTGTCCGAAATATGGCCTGGACAACGTCATGATTGAAGCATTACACTGAGCAGATACAATGCGAAAGCTACACTCTGAACTTCATTTTGGACTCAGCGATAATTCTCACATTGAAGATCATTTACATCTCTTCCAAACATTGTACTACAGGTACATTGTCTGATATGTAAAGTTCCTATTGGCATATCGCTCATGTCAGATGCACTTGGATGCTCAATCTGTGAGCTTTGCGAAGTCTGACAGCTGTGGAATTCTTGGGGAGATGAACACTTGTGAGTGGTAATGCGATACACTGGATCACACTCCTGCCAGAGTGAGGATTATACCTGTCATTTGTACATCTGAGAAGACTCCCTTGACCTGTTATTCTAGTGATTAGTATTCTTACCCACTGTATCTCACAATTTGTAATATTGCAAAAGATATTCACCCGTCACCGAATATGCAGCCCTTGATTCCGGTTGGGCTTATCCCCTGTACCCCAAAAGATGCCAAATATACTCAAGATAATTTGGATTGCACAGTTGGAACAGTGCAATCCCCATGCAGGAATTTTCAAATAATGTGCCCCAGCTTGAATTGGGTCTGTGCAGATGGATTCCTGAGACATTGTTACCCTCTGTTTGCAGCCTGGGTTACAAATCATCCTACAAAACACATGGTGGTTCAAGTGTCATATGGCACATGCCCAGTGGTATAAATTCCTCAAGGTGTGCTGAGGGGGCATTCAACCTTTCTACCAATCCATTACTCTGGAGAGCAGCATTCTTACACAGCTCTTCTGGAGGAAGCTAATATTGATGCTCTGAACACTCTAGGTGTTCACCCAATCCATAACCAGTTCTGGCAATACCCTTTGTGCAATGTCTATTGGCTTTGACAGCCTCATCAAGTGCAACAACTGCTCCTGGATGTGGTTAGGGACTGATTGCACTGGTTGCTAAAATCCCTGAAAGCCAGAAATATCAATGATCAACATCAGAATGGATTCACATGAATACCTCATTATCCAACCCTCCAGTGCTTCTCCAAATAACTCAACATATTGAAAAGGTGCATCTCACAGGGAATAGAGATCTGTGTCACGATCCGACCATTGCTATAGAAATGCAGTGCCCTCCTTGATAGTGTTAACAACGGTTCCAAATTAGTGGTTCAGTTCCGGGTCCGGGTTGGAACCGAACTACAACCGTTGCAACAGGTTTTACCCTATCAAATAACCGAATCGCACCAAACCCACGGTTTTTTGGCCGGTTCCAAATCTTCACATATTTAGAACATTGGCTCTAATTAAGTATTTGAGTTGTGATCATTTCAAAATATGATATACATGTAAAAGATGCAGTTTTAGATACTATTTCACCTCCCATGCACCAGTTTGCAATCCGATGACTATTTGTTGAATCACTTGGTGCAATGTGTAATTTTCGATGGAATTTAACAGCAACTCAATGAATAATGATCGGATGGCCAATTGGAGAATGGGAGGTGAAACAGCATTTAAAACTGCATCCTTTATGTATATATCAGATTGTGATACAATCACAACTCAATTGCTTAATTGGAGCCAAAGTTATGAGTACTTGAAAAGGAGGCTCTGCTGTATGATAAACCCGGCCAAAAAACCACAGGTTTATATCCGGTCCAGGTACTAACCCCACAAAGACAGGGCAGTTCGGTATTTTGGATGGGTCTGGAACAGAACCGAACTGTTTTTCCAGTCCAAACTTGGACCTCCTGCAAGTTACTCAGACCAGTTGCCAACACTACTCCTTGACTGATTGAATAGTGATTTGGATGTATGGCACAAACAGCCTCTGATGAAATGGGAATGGGTCCAGTGCAGACATTATGTGAATTTTCTCTACTTGAAAGCCAAACAAAATCACTCTGATCTATCCATCCAAGTACTACAAGATGCACAATAGTAATGTTGCAAGAAGAAGAGTTCTGATCAAGTGCTGAAAATGTTAACAACTGTAAAGACAAAAATGAATGATCCTTTGGCAAGAGAATCCTATCAGTTGTAAGAACAAAAAATTGATATAATCAGTGCACCAATGGAGGTTCTTGTGTATGGGGCTAAAAAGATTACAGCCACATCACAAAGACAATTTCAAATAAGTAAGAATTGAACCCGACCAGCAGCAGCCAAACTGTCAAATAGTGATCGACAGAAGGCTAATATGTAACTGCCATGTGAAATCCATTATGTAATATCTATTACATGCAAGCTTTTAAAACAATTATTCCACCATCGTCAGCAACAACTACTGAATCATTTCAGAACTAAGGCCACAGATCACTGAAGCCCTCAGTATCAAAAAAATTGTTGAAATGATAACTATTGCAGAAGAGGAGGTTGATGGTGAGGTAAATATTACCCTCTACAAGTGTCTAGACTTTCAGGTACCTCTATCATTTGCTGAGACCAAAGCCACCCCCTGAAGTATTGCTGATACTGACAGTGTAGAAAATCGCTGGAGAGAATGATGTATAGCATCACTTCGAATCCAAATATTTGTTTCAAGAAGGTGTTAAACCTCTGAGTGAATAAGTATGAGGTCTGGTGGGTGTCAATGGGAATTCAGATAGTCTGGAAAACTGTCCAACAGTACCTGGTACATTTTGGATCTCAAAAGATCCATCTTACAGGCTATCCAGCAGAGTCAATATGGTGAATTAGCTCAGATGACAATATCACCACATATATTTTGGAGCAGCTACATATCAGCAATGTGAAAGAGGCATGGCAATCTTCAAACAAAGTCTTTTGTATTTGACAGATACTCAAGCACAGTGGATGGGGTACCAATCATAACTATATGGAGAAGACACTATCACATTTTGCTCTTTACTAGTTGTACAATATTGGCTCTGGAAATACATTCAACTTATTATCAGCAACTGATAAACAGCGAAATGTACCCAGCGCACCACATGGAAGGGATGTGCATACTCCGAACAAGCTATTTTTCCACCCTGTATCACAACAGGCACATAATTTGTGAGAGACTCATGTTTTCTGGAGTACATACCAGTACATTAGTAAAAAACCAATTCCGTCAAGGCAGAATAGTGACATCAGAGTCGACACGCTGCATCAGAGCCATCAGAGACACCCCAGTGGCGGATTACTCTGCGCCCAGCTTCAATACCACCCAGCGCATTGCATATTGCCCTCCGATCACAGTTTCAACATGTCTTCTTGCTCTGTCAGTATGCAATTTGAGATGAAAACACTGGCGTTGTGGCCAACTGTGACCATTCATCGGAATGTGTTCATTGGGTATGCGCTTGCATTGGGATTGTGATTCAATGGGTGACATTGCAAAGATCTATCCATGCGTTCCTTCTACCTGTGCACTGTTGAGCTGATTGGGAGTACGGATATCACTATGCCAAAGACTATGATGTAACTTGCCTCTTTTGTAGTTAGCACCATCAGTCATCGATCAACCTTATGTCGATGCGACATGTCTCGCTACACGATAGAATAGACACACCTTCGCATACGCCCGCGCACACTCGACTACTCCAGCACACGCCACTGTACAACAGGTAATGAGCCCTTGCGTTTAAAAAGGGCACCGACGATCAGCACTTCCATTTTCGTTTGTCGAGTGGAGGTCAACATCGTCACGGAGAATCATCTCCACAAGCTAAGCGATTACCCCACATTTCCGCCGCGTTTCGGACGGCAGCTGCTGGACATCACCTGTACAGTCTGAGAGACTACGATAACTGACGATTGCGATACAAGATCAGGATCGTTCAAGATGAGTTCCACCACGATCACTATCACCAAGTTCAATGGCACGAACTATGCACAATGGGCAACCGAGATGGCACTACTTCTCGAGCAGAAGCAAGTGTATGGTATAATCAAAGGATACGACGACAAGCCGGAAGAGCCAGCAGCAAACGCGACCGCTACAGAGAAGGCCGCTTTCAAAGACTGGATGAATCGCCATGGTGTTGCCAGATCAACTATCCTACTCAGCATGGAACGGAGGATACAGGCGGAATATACGGTCGTCGACGATGCGAAGACGCTTTGGGAGAAGCTAGCATCAGCCTACAAGTCAAAGCTAAAGCTCAACATCTTCGAGAGTAGGGAAGACCTTTGGAGCATCAAGCTACAGGACTGCGGAGATGTCGACAACTACGCATCGCGGATCGATCGGAAAATCAAGGATTACAATCTCTGCGCAGCACCGACAGCACCTTCGACCACTGACACTGATGCCAATACGGACACTGCAAAGACAATCGCCAAGATGGGCGAGCAGGAACACATCTTCTGCCTCCTTCGCGGGATCCCAAGGAACGACGAATGGAAAGTCTTCCTGGAGCTAATTATCGTGAAAAACGCCACAATGACCACCACCCCCGATGAGATCGTCACCAAGCTTGTCGAAAAGGAAGCTGCAATCAAGAGAGAGAACGGGCTCGTTCCAGAAGCTCTGCTCTTCGCAAAGGAAGGTGGTGGTAATGGCGGTAAAGCCGGTAAAGGCGGCAAAAGTCCAAGGATGGATAAGAGAGATAATAAGGGAGACAACGATAGGAAAGAGAAGGATTTCCGAAAGTGCTTTCATTGCCAGCGGTGAGGGCATACCACCGAGAACTGCTTGAGCAAGCAACGCGGCGATCCTCCTAAGTCTGCCGACACTTCAGCAAAAGCATCAACTGAAGCATCAGCTACTTCGACTCTCACCACTTCGATCGAGAACTATTGGTAAGTGGCCAGCTCAAATGCTTCATCCAGTGATTGGTTCATCGATTGCGGATAGACAACTCACATCTCCGGCCGTCGATCAATGTTCATCACCTACACAGAATATCCTCCGAATACGAAGAAGGTGAAGGGATTAAATGGGGTCACATCGTTTGCATCCGGATGTGGAAGTGTTAGGTTGACTTGCCAGCTGCCAGATGGAAAGACGGAAACGATCATACTTCAAGAAGTGGTGCATTTGCCGGGGTCGTTCAATCTCATCTCACAATCTCAGATCATGGACAAGGACGACAAAGTCGAACCGGTGAATCACTACGGTCTCAACCTCTACAATAGCCATGGCAAGTTGATTGCCACTGCACCTCAGGTCGATGGGCTCATCGTTCTGGATCGTGTTCTGGAACGGGAATCGACCGAATACACCGATATCAACGACAGCTGCCTGCTGGCACTTAAGACGACTGGGCATGCATCTCGGCACGATGCAGAGAAGCGGATATTACAGCACCGCTGCGTGGCACACGTCAGTCTGAAGGCTTTGTAGATCTTGCCGACGATCACCAATGCTCCGAAGATGACCGGGAAGTGCGATTGCGAGAGCTGCATCAAATGCAAATTAGCTCGAAAGCCCTTTACTCCAAATACAACCTCCCGTGCCACTGAGCCTCTGCAGCTCTTGCACTCGGACATATGCAGTCCCCTGGAAACAGCCATCGGATGAGGTCGATATATGCTGCTCTTTATCGACGACTCCCCGAGGCATACGGATGAGTACATATTGAAGTACAAGTCGGAACGCCTAGAGAAATTCAAAGAATGGAAGGCTCTTAGAGAAAAGAAGTCAGGGAAGCAAGTGAAGCGATTTCATACTGATGGAGGCGGTGAGTATACCTCCAAGAAATTTGCAGAATACCTAAAATCAGAAGGGATCTTAAAGGAAACGACTACGCCCTACACTCCTCAGTCTAATGGAGTCATCGAACGGGCGAAACGCAGAATTATGGAGCGTGTACGATGCATGCTGGACGATGCCGGACTTTCGAAGCAGTACTGGGCTTTTGCAGTCTCAGTGGCGGTCTATCTCAAGAACCGCACTCCGATGGGATCTGTAGTTGGCACCACTCGGTACGAAGCCTGGCATGGGAGGAAGCCATCGTTGAAGCATCTCCGTGAGTTCGGATGATTGGCTTTCGTCCACGTTCCGAAAGAGAAACAAAGGACGCTGGATTACAGAGCCACTCCCGGCATATTCGTTGGGTACAGCATATTGACTAAACAGTACTTCGTATACAATCCATTGGCCAGGACACTTCACATCTCCCGCGATGTGGTATTCAGATAGAGAAAGCGCTACACAGCACCGAATGCTGCAGACGAAGCGATCTTGAATGAGCACTTCTACAGAGATGTCATCGTGGAACCCACACCCACCAAGAAGCAATCTGAAATCTTACAGCCAATCGAGAAGCAACTATCCAAACGTCAAACGGAGGAGCCATTGGACAACGATTCACCTCCGGATCCTCCGAAGCCAAAGAAGAAGTCACGAGAATTGGCTGGCCTTCAGATGTAACTTGGAGATGCATGGAAGCCGCCGGCCAAAGGTAGTCGCCGAAACCGCGCTGGCAAGTTGGCAGAGTCTGCACCATTGGCTCTCGAAGATGAGGAATTCGACGATATGATTCCCATGTACGCTGTAGCTGCGATCTCCGACGATCACGAGGATGCGATCGATCCAAAGTCTTAGAAAGTAGCGAGCGAGACTCCGCTTGCCGAGAAATGTGATACGGTGATGAAAGAAGAGTTAGATGCAATTGGTCAGCATCAAGCCTTTGAAGATTTCGTGGAGCTTCCGGAAGGGAGAAAAGCTTTGCCAAGTCACTGGGTATACAAGATCAAGCACGATGGAGCAGGCAATGTGCAGCGGTACAAGGCCAGGCTAGTCTGTGGAGGAAATCACCAAATTGAATGCATCGACTACCAGGCTACGTGCGCACTGACTGCTCACTTGGGCCACGTTAGGCTGGCACTCGCCATCGCCGCCAAGTACGATCTCGAGATCCATCAAATGGACGTATGCACAGCTTTCTTGGGAGTTGACTTGGAGGAAGAGATCTATATGCACCCACCACAGGGATACTTTCGTTTGCTCCAAACTGGGAGCCGATACAACGATCCAAGGTTAAAGACTTCGCGGAAGATGGTACTCTGCTTGAGAAAGTCTCTTTATGGCCTGAAACAGTCTTCGCACGTTTGGTACGGCACTGTTAAGGACTTCGTGATCTCGATTGGATTCGTGGCATCACGTGTCGACGGAGGACTATTCATGCTCCATGATACGGATCAAGACATCGTCGCCGCAGTCGTTCTGTACTTCGATGATCTCCTCATCATTGCTAATGAAGACTTGATTGGGCAGATCAGGGACCAGATGAAGAAGACGTTCCGGATGCATGATCTTGGGAGTGTCTCGTTCTATCTTGGCATGAACATCTCAGCAGTCGGGAGCATCACACGATCGACATCCATCAGCACAGCTACATTCGGACGATCTTGCCGAAGTTCAGAATGGACCAGTCCAGGCCAGTTGCCACGCCAATGGCAATGAAGCTTCACAAGAGGAAGCCCGACGAAGAAGCCTGCAATCCGACCATATACCAATCGATGGTAGGAAGCCTTGTGTACGTGATGACCGCCACTGGGCCCGATAGTGCATATGCCATTGGAGTCCGCAGCCGGTACAATAACGACCCGAGCAATGAGCATATGGTAGCTCTGAAGCCCGTGTTTCAGTACCTCAACGGCACGAAGGACTGGCGACTGCGTTTCGGAGGAGAAGAAGAAGGTGCATGTAGATGTTATGTCGATTCGGACTATGCTGGATGCCCGGATGACTATAAATCGACAAGTGGACTGGTCATCACCTTCGGAGGAGCGGTCGACTGGAGATCAAGAAAACAGGACTCGACTGCCCTGTCCACGACCGATGCCGAATACTATGCCTTCGGAGTAGGCTGCATGAGACTCACACAGGTCTCGCATCTCTTGAATCAGCTCGGCATCCCGACTATCCCTCATGTGTTCTCCGATTCACAGTCACTGATCGCAAGCATCAAGAACAGAATCTACCGCGGAACTGCAGTTGCACACATTGCGACCAAGTACTATCTTGCTGCAGATATGGCTAGAGATGGAGAGATCGACTTGAGCTACGTACCGACTGCTGAGATGCTCGCCGACTGCTTCACAAAGCCACTGCCGAAGCCCGCCTTCTTGAAGCAGTGTGCGGCAATGGGAATGATCGGGATTGGAATTGGGAATGGCCTCGGAAATGGCCTCGGTACAATCGGAAATAAAATGCAATTTTCTCTTCCCTAATTATCCACATGATTCCAAATCGCAAGATCTATAAGGCTATTGGGAATCCGTCACTCATTCCCCCAGTCTCCTGTCATACTACTGCTAGCTATCTCGGGAATTATTTGCGCACAGCTGACGATGTTTCACATGCTGAAAACTTGAAAAGCAATGGCTGCTGGTACTTTTCTCACTTGTACAAATTTTGAGACAGGATCTAAGGTACCTGAGTTTTCAGGTATTGTGGTGAGCACCAGGTCTAACCAGCATTCAACGAAAGCTCCATCCTTGTTTAGAAGCTTGATTTTGAATAGTTGTTGCAGTTGCAATGGGAGACGCCCATTCAGCGCGCCATAACACCTCCCCAGGTGTTGCTTTGACCTCACCCAGTTGTTCTGTCAATCCCCTCCACGCCAGCCCTGCCTTCCTCTGCATCGACACATCTGAGAAAGGCGTTCACCTCCTAAACCTTCAACCAGAACCTTAATACCAAGGTGAATGCAGCGCTCCATGGCGTGCAGGTGTTCATCCGATAAATACATCTTGGTACGACTCTTATGCTTGATCAACTCCCTCATGCTTCTGTATATTGCCACGCGATGCATTGTGTCTTGTGTATTGTCAAGTAATACTCTGAAGTCTTAGCTATAAGTTTCAGGATGCTTTCCATCACGGCGGTGTTGGAGTTACATGAATTCGGGCTTTGCATATGACTGGCAGCTCAGCGGGTTAGCCAGATCAGCACCGGAAGGTATGAATTTGCATGCGGTAGCGCTGTTCTCCCTACGCTGAGTGATGCCTTGGAAATTGAGTTCTCTGATTTCAAAGAAGAGAATGTGATGCCGAAAGGTGATTACTTGTGGCCGGTAGTTGAGATTGTGATTGGAGGCATTCCAACTGTCCTTGGGGTCCATTTTATGTGCTTGTTAATGTCTCTTGGCAGAAAACTGTTGCAAGGTTCCGTATCAAGGAATCTGCTCGACCCAATGTGATATCGAGTTTCTCATCGGAAAGTTGAACCTGGCATTTAACTCGTTGCACATATCTATCTTGGGGCTCATGAAATCCCGCCAGGAGTTCATATCATGCCACTTCTTGGACGGCATCCAGGTTTCAGTATTTGTTTCCTTGTTTCTTTTTCACTTCATCAGGTGTTCCGTTCTCACGGCATTGGCTTTGGCTGTTACCTTTTTGCCGGCTTGCCTGAGTAAGAAAACAACTTTGGTGGTGTGAAAAAGATGCAAGGCATCCTCCATGTAGCTCAATGTGACATCATCGTGAGATTTATATCCTGCATACATATAGAATTCTATCAATGCACAGTTGCACTCAATTGCGTGATTGAATCTGGGACACCGAGCGGAGCTTCCGGCTCGTGGAGACTGGGTTACATCCCCCAGCAGGTACCGGCTCATTTCCTTCATCTCCTTTCCATCCCATCGAAAACATTGCTCATATGACTTATTGTGTGGTGTGAGGTTGTGGTAAGCAGGCATGGATAACCAGATTGCATTGTACTTCTTGAGTCTTTCATGTGGCTTCCTGAAGAGGAAAATCAACTTCTGGAGGTAGTGCAGCATGCTCATTTGAATCGTATGGAGGAGGTCGGGCTTCAGGAGGTTGCTCACGATACAGGGAATATGTCAAAAGATGTTGAATCCTTGGTGAACAAGGCACTACCAGAATTCAGCATCAGCTGCCTTGGTGTTGACATTGTTAGGTGTTCTATATAGGTTGTGATCCTGTGAGGGGTGTTGCTTGTCAGGAGGGACATAATATCCAAGTTCTATGTTTGGACACTCGCACCAAAAACAGACATGCTACTCAACATGGTGTAGGTCGCTATACTCTGGGCAATCTGCAAGCCATGATGCTAAAACTGGTTTGCAATCCGTGAAGTTACCATCTGCACAGAGTGCATTGTGATACCGACTCTCGGCACTGGGATCTTGTTTAAAGGTGACAGGCTGGAGTACCCCCCGGAGTACTTCGTTCAGCACCTCGCTGTTTGTCTGCTGCTGCATATCCTGCCGCTTCTGAGTAATAATGTGATTCTTGATTGGAATCAGCAGCAGAGAAACCATTATGATGCTGTGCGTTCAGGGCATTCTGGGGGATCTTCAAAGATACATTGCGAATTGTCACCTATACAGGCCACTCTTTCTTGGCACCAGCAAAGATCAAGGGATTTGTTCTTTCGGACATGAAGATCAAGGGAACCCATGTATCCCCCACTCTGAGCATTGACTCAACGTTGATTGGCATATCATTATCCTCGAGTATCTCTCCATACCAGTGTCTCCCATCAGTAGTCTAGATGGTGCATTTCGGTATAGATGTAATATGGTGGCGTATCACTGTTGAATCAAAGCTGAGGGGTGTAGATGAGATGATCGGTGTAGGCTAGCTGTTGCATTAACAATCTCATGCATCGGATGATGTCTTGACTCCAGTATTTGATAGGGTGTTGATGATTGTGATTCCATCTCATATTGTAGAGAGTGCGTAGTTCCTACTCCCCGAGAGTCTGATCATTTGGCATGGCAGCCACGAGCTTCTGGACGCCATTCCCATTGTTGGAGCTTGGGAAATGCAGACCAGTGTTTTCTTCCTTCAGTACGTTGTCATAGTAAGTCATCATTCCCCTCTTTTTGATCCCACACTTGAAAATTTTTTACTCTTCACACGTCACAAACTGGTAGTAGGGATTGTATTGTAGGTTCGTCTCAAGGTACCCCTATGCATCGCGTTCACATTGCTCAGTATGGCAATCGCTCAGCAGAGCGCCAGCAAAGGGGTTGGTATTGGCTGTGGCGGAGGAGGTGACCGTGGTTTAGACTACGAGTTTGCGGTGTATTCAACGTGTTTGAGGTGGGGACAGCTGTCCAAGCCATGAACTCACTATTTGTTCATGCTAAATTCAAGATACAGAGCGCGTTCAATGCGTCGGGGTGCACTGCGAATAGTCGGATTTTGCTGGCGTGAATCTTGAAGGAATTCAGGAAGGTGTAATTGGATATGTTTTAGTCGCCTGCTGTATGAGGTGAACTTCTTTCGGCATGAACATTCTGGGCAACAGAAATTGGTCATCTGTGGCATTGTCGATGACACGCGAGCTGTGAAGTCTACACAGTACAAAGGGATGCAAGTCGGTGCTGCGCCTGAGCAGTCCGGTGTATACGTTCACAATACTTTCAGCCCAGTGGAGAGATTTGTTGAACCTCAACATCATCACAAGGAGGTTTCTTACATGCCAGGAGTTGCAAAAATAGTGCATGTGCGATGTCCCATAATACTAAGAATAAAAAAAAACTAATACAAAACCCATAAATAAATTGAACACTGAGAGATTCAAAAACCTTGCGATGAGTGTAATAATCAATGCCTTGGATGAATTGATTGGAAAAAAGGAAACAAACAAGACAAGAACCCAACTCTAACCTGAACGTAACAACCATTGTGTTCTCTGCAACACAAGGACTGGTGTACTCCTACCCAACGGAGCCTCCCAGGTGTGACTCCCAGAGAGGGACATCGGGGAGAGGGACGATGAGGAGAGAGAAATTGGGGAGATGGTTGCCATCTGCCGATTCGCCGAGTAGCTGCCGATCCACATCGACATTCAATGGGTATCCGGCTGCCTCGGCTTCTCGTAGAGTTGGCACTGCCACACCAGGTTGCTGCAGTGTCACAAGCCCCAAATCCTCCAGCCACTCAGTGAATTAGTCTCCAGAGTTCATAGCCTTTGGCGATGCTCCGGGGTTTGGGGCTATGGGCCAGGCGCTGCAGGTTGTGGCTGTGGGGTATGGTCACGTATCTTGTGGCCTTGCTCTGGGAGAATGATTGGCTAATTGTCTACTATCGTATCTACATTGTCAGCCGAAGTTTTTACCATCTCTCCGTTGCCAATTGTGTAAGGTTCTTTGCCATCATCCTCATCATTATTCTCCTCCTTATCCTCATCCTTCTCCTCCTCCTCATTTTCCGCCTGTTCATCTTCCTCATCTTCATCTTCACCATCACTTTCCATATCCAAATTACCATCTAAATCAACACTGTCTGGTGCGTCCACATCATCCTCCCTGCATATATCCACATCAGAATGATGTTAGGAGTTATATTCACCATCCGACTCCCCGGTAGAGTCAGTATCCATATTGGATGAAATTGACACACGGGGTGATGATTCCGGCTCTATATATACCTGCCTTAGTAAACCCTCCGTGTCCGAGTCTGCCTCATACATTTCCTTCCGCTACTGTAAAGCAATGACACGAGGGATATCATCTCCCGCTGGGGTTCATGTAACAATACCATTCCCTTTACCATTTCCTTTCTGCTTCCGCTTCCCTTTCCCCTTCCTGTCCTCAGTCGCCTTTGCTTTCCCTTTCCCATCCATTGTTCCCGTCCCTTTCTGGGTCCCTTTGTCACTGCCTTTCATGTCCTCCTCCTCAACCTTGCCGTTGTCATTGTGATTGCCATAGCCAGGATGGCTCTTTCCACGGCTTAGCGCTCCGGGATCCGCCTTGTTCTCATCATCATCATCCTCGTCAATTATCTCTTTTCAATTCAGCGGTCTAACGGCGAGGATGTCACCTAGCTTGGATTGCCAGCAGCCTTGCGGCTCAATCATTGCCCTGACATCAATGCTACTGTGTCAAGAGAAATTCTCACCAGTGCATTTAACCTTTCCCAAGCAGATTGTCAGTGAATTGGAGTGATCGAGTTGATCCCCAAAGACAAGGGGGTTGTCCCACCTTCAAATGGTCATTTGGTGGCAGGTTGTGTGAAACATTTGCCCCACATATGAGCGGTGTGACGGGAAAATCCGTTTCTCACCACCTCCGCCAATCAGCTCAGCAGAGGACTAAGCTATGCCAGGTGCACGGAGGTACAGGGATGATGGCGATGGACTGGGTGACGGGGGCGTATGGGGTTCCAGTGGTACCGGAGATGGACTGTGTGTCAGGGGGTATATAATCGGAAGTCCCAGGATTGGTGACTTCCATTATCTCTTGTATCTCATCTCTTATCTTCTCATCTGTTTTTACAATGAAGTACACACTCTATCATTCCCATTGTTTCGTCTCACTCGCTCTTTCCGAGACTCCATGTGGATCTATGCAATGGAGTGGATCATCACAGCCGGGTAGGATCACCCATTCCCACCCTCTGCCAAAGCTCCTTGAGCCATAACCACTTACACTTATAAATTCCCTTTGGAGTGCGATCTGAGGTGTGGCGGAGTGTTGAAGATGAGCTCTCTGCCTTTTAGCTCTGCTGTTTTCCCACAAATAGAGCCCAAACGTGGATTCTGGTTTGGAAAGCTCAGTCCACCATGGTGGAAAAGACCCCATCCTTGCAAATACCGGCAAATATAGAAAGAAGCAACTAGTGGACGATACTAACAATGTGGGATTCGAATGCGGGATATCGTACGCTGGGTACATTGATGTCGCCAACTGGAATGGCGCCGACCTAATGCCAGGACAAACACCGAGGAGATGGCACCAAGCTATCATCGGACACAAGGCACTGGCCTAATTCCGGGATGAACACATATGAAATAGCACGGAACTAGCATTGGACGAAAGGCTCCTACCTAGTACCTGCCTGAACACTTAGGAAACAACGGCGAACTATCACCCAATGAAAGGCACTGACCACATACAGCGACGACAGGCACTTACCAAACACCGGGATGACAAGCACAGACCAAACACCGGAACTACAGGCACCGACGTAAAACCGGCACAACAGGTACCAACCTTATACCGGGACGATAGATATCAACCTCACAGATGAGATGACAGGCACCGGCGTCATAGGCGGGAAGACAGGCACTGACCTCATCGCAGTACGACAGTCATCGACCTTATCCCGGGACAAGAAAAAACAACCAAAGAATGAAAGCAAACCCAGTACAAAGAAAGACACTGACCCAGAGGAATACTATGAAAAGGAATCAAAGATACCGGCAAGATTGGGAGAAGTGCTAATGAGGATACTACTAGTCGTAGGTGGATATTGCAGGGAATAGAACCTGATAGATGACTTAGCAGGAAGCTAAGAGGGCAGACCGTGAGAGGTGGTGAAGCTGGACTCAGAAAACGATCGAAACAACGAGCTCACCTCAAAAAGAGCACCAATTGACCTAAACCCCCTTCCAAAACTCACAAACTAGCAATTGACCTTAGATCACCGATTACTGCGAATTCACCATCTAATCCACCATCCCACCTCCAAACTGCTACAAGCAGTACCATCATGTCAACTGAATACTCTTGATATACTTATGCCGCCGGTCCCAGTGGCCGGACCGCTTCTTCCAGTCCCAGACACTCAAGCCAGGCCGAATCCTCCACCAGCGCTGGACCATCTACCAACCCCTCGCCCAATCATGCACACAATCCAAGCCGATTCATCGAGTCCTTGACCCTCGGCGTGGTTAAGGAAACGAAGCAAATACCACTCCCGGGTACCCAGGACACCCACGTCTTTACAGGAGCGGACATCACCAAATTAATTAAGGCATACGAAAGCCTCTCCTCTCGCACCGGGATCGACCTGGCGGCTGATGATGATATTGCAATGTTCCCATACTACTACTTGGAAGTAATCTAGGAAACGATCAAGATGTTTAACGAATACCTGAAGATGGACCTGGTGCAGTTGAATGAGGACTTAAAGGACACCTTCCAACATACTGATAGCCGGAGCTATATGTACACAAGATCGTACTTGCAGCGACTTTGCAAGGACCAGCTAGAAGGTGGGAACGTCAGCCTGAAAGCCTTTATCCTCGCCTACGACAACATCAGCAGCATTATGCTCACAAAGGGAGCCTTGGCTGAGTACTCCCAGGTGGAAATGATACTCGCAGCCCACCCAAGAGATTTGAGAGCAAAAGCCGTAATGAAACTCCAACTAGATCCCAGAGACCCATTGACGTTCAAATATGACAAACTCTCAATGCATGATCTGGAAAAATGTGCGACCACCAATTCTCTCACCATGCTGGATTTGGATGGTGCACGTACGGCACCAGTAGTCACTCCTTACTTTATCCCAGCTGGAGTTCTCCTCCCACACATGCCAGTTGTGGTGTACTGTCCGGCAATTCCTAACAAAGGAACCCCGGTACCAGTGCAAGCCATGGAGGAGATACCCATCACTGGAGCCAAAAATATGATCAACGTGAAGATGGGACAATATGGCGCAGGCCGTCGCGGCGTGTACCTTCAAACTGAATAAAGCGAATGAGCCCAGATACAGAGGCTACGAGACTGCGAGGGCATATGCCGTCCACGCTGACGATCCACCTCCGCGAACACCAATGAACTTCCCACCTCCGAATGCACCCACCGAACCCGCTTACTACTGACAGGGACCAAATTACCAGCGGTAGCCACAGCAAGGATTTGGACCCTGTATCCATTGGGATCAGCTAGGACACATCCGCACATTCTGTCCCGATGTGCACACAGACCAGAAAACAGAGATGTTCCACCTCCAAGATCATGGAAGGCAAACCTTAGGACCAAGAGGAGGAAATGGAGGTGACCGATCAGGATATCGACTGGAGAAAAGGTGTTTGCCAATATGGGAGTACACCCTGGAAGTTGCTTGACAATGGCAGCAGGGAGGGGGAGTAGCCACTACGGCTGCACCACAGTCCCCTCAGCCACAGCACTTTGCAAGATCTCAGCTGTTTCCGAGGGCCATTGCTCAGGTGACTGCTTGTCGCTCACGGAGTGTCCGACAGCTGTCGGTGATTGATGCGTACTACTCTTTTCGGTTATCAGATGAGAAATGTTAGGCAGACGGGAACGAAACCCTTATCAAAGATTTGAGAGTCAAGGAACAAGTGCACGAAGAGTGGCAAGGTGACAGCAGTATGGAGGATGAGGAGGAAAGTGTGAAGGAGGAGGAGAGAGACATGCGTTTAGCGGAGGAAGAGAGGCCACAAAGATCAGCAGTTGTGTGTACTCAGGCAGAATATGCCTTCGTGGATGAGAGAAGGCAGAGGATGGACAAGGTATCCAGCGGTGATGACCAGCGGGCACGTATCAAGAAAGTGGTCCCGGAAGTCTCAACAAGTGCTAGCAACCAGCAATACCAATCCATCAGGAAAGCAGTAGCATTCGGCAAGCAACCTGCCAATCTGGACCCCATCAAAATCGCTACTCCATCAACCCCAAAGGCTCTGAAAATGCCCTGAAATGAAGCACTGGCCCTGGATACTGGAACCTACAAAGTCCTCGCAAGCAGCCAACTCGATTACACTGTGGTAGCCTCTCAGAAGACAGAGACCGGCGAATTGACCTTTCGTCTCCTACCAAACGCTAAATGGTATCAGTTCCCAGGGAGACACGAGTTACTGCCAGGACCCTGGTTTCACCAAGAAAAATTGGATTTGCTTACGTTCCTGCCTTCTCCGGCTGGAAACATCATGCCAAGTATACCAAATTCCTGTACACCAGGTTATCTCCAACTATTCTCAGAAAGATACAGGGGCAGGAACTTCGCATGCTGATCAATGGTGAATCAGAGATCTGCATGATGAGTGACCAGGTCGCTAGAGAGTTGAACATCAGATTGAAACATGGTGACTAGAAGATGATCACTAACTATCGCAATAGATCAGATTTGACGAAGGTGGCAGAGTCCAACCCCGTCAACATCCATGGTATCGTCATTCACATACCTATCTTTTAAACCGAATTCATATCCGAATAGGTTATTGTGGGTCGCCCCTGTGAAACCTACGCTCGAAAGTCTGAGAGGAACCTGGACGATGGTTATTGTGAGATCACCAGCTCAGCCGTTAATTGGTTAGAGTAGGTGACGTTTGTCGCTACCTTTCCAGGAGACAAGTGGAATAGATTGGCCAACAGCTCGGGAGACTTATTCATGTAGTTCAAGTAAGGCCGACTAGGAAGGATACGCCCCGGCATTTCAAAGAAAAGAGGGTGGAGAGTTCTGGGTGGAAAGATGGGAATGAGAAGGGCACGAATAGCAGAAAAGGAAATCAGAAGGAGTTGGTTGATTGGATGAGGGCATGGGCAAGGAAAGCGGGAGGATTATACAATGCAAAAGAGAACGTAACATTTAAGGAAGTGAAACCGTCAGTCAGAAAAGGGGGGGCTGTCGAACGCGGTAAGGAAGCTAATCGGAAAAGGCATGAATTGCGAGGATGAGTGGGACAATGAGGGTGGACTGGTAGTCGGAGAGCTGGAAAGGAGGACGGTAACAGAAGAGTGCTCGATGGGAGAACAGGCTCTGGTGAAGGAAAGGAGGGTAACTGGGAGAGAATCTATGACTTTTGCTTGGGTTTCTAAAAAATAGCATTGCTCCGGAACTTAGTCAAATATAACCGTTTTCCTCGGACCTTTATTCGACGAAGTGCAACTTAGATACAAGTACTTAAGCAGCCTAGGTGTGTGTCTGCAACAAATGTATTGCGCAGAAAGTACAGCCTGTTCCCGTGTTGGATGAAACTACACCAGATGCCGGACTTGACTGGAGAGGAAGCGATATTGCCCAGGTTGTATGAGTAGCAGGCCTCTGAGACAAGTTGTTTATCCCCACATTTCCCCACAGAGCAAGAGGCGGAAGGTTGACACCTGAGAGAGTACATGAGTTACGGATAGGAAGCTTATTACGGCCGAAGGAGAAGGAAGCCCTCCTGGGTATGCCATCAGACGGAGAATACTCTCTCCCATGGGTATGGGAGGAACTAGGAATGATCAGTGATGAGGTCGAGCAACCACATTGTATCAGACTGCAGCCCGCTTATACGGTCTGGAACAATCGTGTATTTCGCATACCGAAGAAAGTAATTCTCGTGGAACAAGAAATGAAACAAGAGAGAGTCCAGTGGGACCTATTCGAGCCCGCTTGGTGCCCCTACACGAATGCTCACTTTTTAGTTGCAAAGACAAATGGGATGTACCGCTTTATGATCATCGCCATGAGCGCGAATTGACATTGACTAGAAGACGCTGGGATACCGCCTAACGTCAAAATGTTTTGTGACGTCTTCGCCGGGCTGCCCATTTCTTCACTGATCAACATTCACTCTAGGTATGACCAAAAAATGTTGCACAAGGATAGCCAAGATTATATATCTTTCCATACTATGCAAGGCATGTATTGGCCAACCTGACTGGGCCAGGGAGCTATCAATTCGGTATCAGCATTTGTCATAGTATCTCAGAGAATTCTAAACAATTGCCTGGGATCAATCGCGGAAACATTTGTCGACGATGTTGCAGTGAAACACCCAAATGGTCGGAAGAGAGAACAAGAGGTTGAAGGGCTGCCTGGGGTTCTAAGGTTTGGTATGGAACACCTCCAGAACCTCAATAACATACTTGCCGCTGGAAGAGAGCTGGAGCCACCATTTCCAGGAAGAAATCTGACAGGTACTGGAACATAGTCAAATAGTCAGTTTTGTCAGCGAAGAGGCGGGAAGGTGGCCGCAAGTGTCTGCAGTTGACAAAGGGTGGTACTGGCCCTGGTGCGAGAACTGTACCAAGTGCAGGGCATTTTTAAGACTTTTCACATACTATTGAATATGAACCCCAGAGTATGCAATAGTTGCAGGCCCCCTGTTCCGAATCTTCAGGAAGAATGTTGAGTTTCAACAAAAGACTGACAAAAACAAAGCTCGGGCAATCATGAAGGAGGCTCTCTGCAATATTCCTGCGTTGAAAACATCAGACGTTAGCGATGGCGCCGGGCAAATAGTTCTTGCAGTTGTTGCCAGCATTGTGGGGTGGGGGGCGATCTTGCAGCAGGAAGACAAAAGGAAGGACCGGTACCTGTGTCGCTATGAAAGGTGACTTTGGAACAATGCCAAGAAGAGATATGACATGGGGAAACGTGAGCACAGCGGGCTGATGAAGCCACTTAAGAGGTGCCACAACTCCAGATATGGGCTCGGATTCCCCGTGGAGACAGATGCTAACACATAAGTGCACCAACTAAATCTGCCCACCAACGACCTACCAGGAGCACTAGTCACCCGCTGGGGAGCGTAGATACAACTATTCGATTTTGACATGAAACGCATTCCAGGGAGACTGAATGGAGGTCCTGATTGTCTCTCATGGCGGCCGTGAGGGGAAGGGGAGCCTGAGCCAGAAGAGGAGTATCATCTGGAGGAAACAATTGAAGCAAGCTTACAGGAAATACGGGTGGAACGAGAACAAGAACAAAAGAACGGGAGCAAGCATAGAAATTTGTCAGGTTCAGACTGGGGGAGGAATCCAAAGGGAAATGGAAGAAAATAGGCAACTTTCTGGGGAATCTGAAGTGGACAGAAAATAAAAACTCGAAAGGAAATGCAGCAATTTCGGCGGGAAGCCATGAAATACCTTGTTTCAAATGGAGTGCTCTACCGGCAGAGGAAAACCAATGAACCACCTCCACCGTCTTAGTGAGCATGGAGCAGCAACTGAAACCAATGGATGCTGCACACGGACTGAGCGGGCACTAAGGAAGAACAGGATGTTTACCAAATATTGTGCAGTGGTACTGGAGGCCTTAAATATATGTAGACGTCACACACTGGGTGGACACGTGGAAGCAGTGCTACAAGAGGGAGCCTGTACGGTATGATGATCCCCTGAGAATCCTAACCATCATTCACCAATGGCAGCGAGTGGGGATGGATATTTCGTACATGCCCAGAACGGTGGACGGGTATCACCTACTAGTGGTAGCCTAGAAATACCTACGCTGGTGGGCACAGGCTCGACCACTAAAACAAGGTACATCGGAGAAAGTAGCAGACTTCTATTACGAGGAGGTAATTTGCCGAATCTGATGCTGGTAAGTGCGTTTGTAGACTGAGGTACAGAGAACAAGAACAAGGCCGACCTCCTCCTCAAACGTTATGATATCCGGAAGATGTCCGTAACCCTGTACGATGCTGCTGCTAATGGTGTATTGGAACTGGCATACAAACCGATCGCAGATGCACTATCCAAACTCATAGCCTGCTCCGACGAACCCAAAGAGATCTGGATTGACCACCTACTGGTAGTGCTTTGGGTTGACAGGATCACTGTCAGATGTATGACCAGATACTCACCATTCCACCTTATGTTTGGCCAAGATGCATTACTTCTGATTGAGCTGGAGAACTTATCATGGAATACCGCCAACTAGACCCAACGATTCGATGACACAGCATCACTAATAGCAGCTAGAGGAACCCAGCCGGAAAAGTTGGGGAGAGGATATCGATTCCACCATCCAAAACCTAAAGGAGTCGTGAGATGCCAACAAACGTTACTTCGACCAAGCAGCCAACCTCCACGCTGGCGATCTCCAAATTAGCAACTTGGCTCTTATAAACGAAACCAAGATAGAGCAGTGTGATGGCGCCAAACTGGATGTTGGGTGCTGAGGAATCTACCTAGACACAGAAATTGCCCATACCTTGGGGACTTATCGACTGTCAGAACTAGATGGAGCAGAACTTGAAGGCTGCATAGAGGGTAGTCGACCCAAGAAAGTCTTAACTTGCAACGAAGGTGTACATGGCACTCGAGGCATTGGTACACCAAACACCACACAGGAGGATAATTCGGAGGAATTCAGGTGATTCGAGGTGGAGGCAGTAGCAGGCCGGAAATATATACAGGAAGATGGAAGTATTTACTTAAGCAGAAAGAGTGGGAGAAGTGATTGTGGGTACGGGCGGAGGATATGGCAGAGTGTACGCAGCTAGTGCATAAGTGGAACTCTCCACATCCAGTGACGGCAAACCACCCATCCAAACAATGATGCAAAATCCTGGGAGGCAAGAAGGAGGGAAGGGAGCAGATCCATTGCATGGACCACGACAAACAGAGTTGAAGATACCTAAGCCACACAATTGAGTGAAGTTGCGAGATGGAGGGAGAATATTGAATCCACATAATTGTGTGGAATTGTGAGATGGAGGGGGAAGAAATATTCCTGTTGGCTGAGTTGCACCCACATTACATTAAAAATTCCTACCATTCTCCCCAAACCCTCTAATAACCTTCAGACAAGAGAGGCAACAACCATTGCAGGAGTGGGCAGAAAATTCACCACCGAGAACAGGAACAACAACCAAATATGCCAAACCACTGAGTACAAGTGGAGCAACAGATGGGGAAGAGGCAAAGAAGTTGTTAAGAAATACGGGAAGAGCATACTAGGGAAATTGGGAACCACATTTAGACTGGAAAAAGAAGGATCTGGCACAACGCACCCCTCCAGGTATATAAAGTGCCTCCACCTCCTTCTACGTTCCTAAGGAAAGACAACCAACGTCTATACTGTTCACCTTCCTCTGCACACTGATAACTGCGCCCAATATCGCCATCTCAACCATAACCGACGACCGACATGCCGTTCACATTAATGAATGACATAGCATCATTACTCAACAATGCAATGGATGCCGCAGGGTCCTTAACCACTACCACCCCCATTACAAGCCTCGACTACACCACCGCGGCAGTCACCACCATCCCAGCCACCATGATTCCAGCCACCACCACAGCAGTCACCACCACAGCAGCCACCACCACAGCAGCCACCACCACAGCAGCCACCACCACAGCAGCCACCACCACAGCAGCCACCACCACAGCAGCCACCACCACTACTGTTACTACATATAGCCTCTCCTCAGCTGGATCTACTATTCCTTGCGACTCCTCTCCAGTAACCATATCGTGGGAGACACAATCACTCCTCAGCAGGGAAATCGCAGCCAATAGACATGTCAGAACGCTACAAGAAGCGCCAGTGATCGCCACCCTGGAACTCACCCCCCATAGCCGTGCGAATTTCATGCGCCAGATCTACGATCTCTTTCTCAACAATACCGATGCCCCCAAACCCCTGGTCACTTGCCTGTTGAACTTCGCGGAGGGAAGTCTTGGCTGGAAGAAGTTGAGATCCAAGCGATACAACAACTTCCTTAAGACTATCGACAGCTGTGGCAGGGTAAGGGAGATGATAAAACAACATCGGTCTGTTCAGCAGAGGAAGATACAGGGAACGAAGAAGCTGGGAGATCTCTGGCAACACTATCATAGACTCCAGGAAATCCTAAGCAACTCCAGTGAATGTGAGAAGTGGATGCGATCAACTGCGATCACCAACCAAACATCCAGGGATCCCGGCTTAGCGAAGAGATGTCTCAATCATACATACGTCAACCGTCTCACGAAGCTAAACCCGAAGTTGAAAGCGAACAAGTGGTATACTTCAGGGGACTTCTTGGAAGCTGAAATGTTATTTGATAATGGCTGCCTTCAGCTGGAAGAAGGCATCAACTACGAAGCGATGGGTCTGAACTGTTACTGGGGGTGAATCATGCCACTTACTAATTACCCTGGCATGGATAATCGCAATCACACCAATCGAGTCCATACAAGATGACCATCAGTACAGCCAGGCGACTATGAGATACCTGTTCCCCCTCCATCCCCCAATATGAGCAAGATGCTCACACCGCCAACACAACCAACCAAGGGAAATGAACAGGACAATGATGGGAGCAACGTTGGAGGGCTCTTGATGGACCTGGCCAAGGATGAATCTGAAAATGGAACCAGCCCTCCCACCGAGAAAGACACTGGTACAACTCCGCCAGCATCTACTGACAAAGTCCCCAGTACAATCCCGCCACCACCTACTGAGAAACAGGGTGGTACAACCCCGCCAGCTCCAGCTGGGAAAGACGCCGGTACAACCCCAGAGAAGTCTACCAATCCTAGGGAAAAGGGCACCCCAAAACCTGACCGGCCTGCCACTCCCAGCAGCGAAAGTTGCATTTCCGACGACGACATCAGTGAGCAGAACAAATACGGGAGCTGCTTGCTAGAATCTGTCATCCTTGACCCCGGCTGCAAGAAGATGTTGCACAACGAGACGGAGATGTTTGGGGCAGCACGAGAGCAAAATGGGGAATAAAGCTGTACCTATGTTGCAACAAGCCACAAACAAAGACCCTGAGTTGTTCATAGAGGAACGGGTACAAATCACAGCAGCAGTGTACATCATTTGTGAGACCATAGTTCGATTCAGTACTCGGCTTGGCAACATCTTGTACTTTACAAGCCGTCCAGGAAATAGAACAGCAGACACGAAAGGTGTCAAGAGAATGCGGGTGTGCAAGGAGTGAGAGTCTTGATGTTTTTTTCTTTGGGTTTATTGTTTGCTTTTGAGTTCATGGGTTTTGTCTGGGTCTACGTCTCTATCTGTCCATTGGGTGTATGTACTTTTCATGTTCTTCCGAGTTTTTGCGTATACAGTTATACGAAAAAGGAGAGGTGTGCTTCACACAGAGGGCCAGAAGGATTTGGGGTGGGAAAATTGGTTTCTCACCACCACCACCAATCAGCTGGCCAGAGGACTGAGCGATAGCGGGTGTCCGGGGATACCGGGATGATGGAGACGGACTGGGCAACGGGGCCATACCGGGCTACAGGGGTAGCGGAGATGTTCATTATGACAGGGAGTATATATTCAGGAAACCCCATGGTAGATGGCTTACATTGCATCCTCTATCACATCTGATATCATCTCATCTCATTATACAACGAATTACACACTCTATCATTCCCATCTCTTGATCTCACTCGCTATTTCCGAGACTCAATGTGGATGCACACAATTGAGTGAATCCTGACAGCCATGAAGAATCATACCATGTCACCCTCGACCTATGCTCCTCGAGTCACGACCATTCCTTCTCACCAACTCCTTTTCATGAGCTGTGAGTGATGTGGCGGAGTGATGATGGTGAGCTCTTTGCCTTCCAGCTCCGCTGTTTCACCATACTGAAAGGTTGCTGACAACTCCCGAAAAAACAAACACATGCACGTGTGGTGCGGCAACATCAGCTGGAAGTGTGAAAAGTTGTGCGTCGTGACCGGATCAAGTAGGATTATATAATACAACAGGATCCATGCCCTCTCAGCCTGGATGCCGCAAACATTATATATTAGTATAATTCCACGGATGTCTTCCGAAATGAATCCCTTTATATGGTCCCAATCCAATGACAAGTGTCGATTTATAACTGATGTCGGCATTGTTGCCCTAGCAGTTTGCTTCAACTTTCATTTGGGGCTGCCATTTGGTGCCATTGCTGCATGTTGAAAGTAAACCAACATCCAAGGCGTTAGCACTATGATACAGTTGAATGCAGCAAAAGGAAGCCCAGAGGGAATGTGAAAAGTTGTGTAGATTATTGGAAGTGTTTCAGAATGAGAGGCGTTGTTTTGTGCAAGTTACATGTTCTCAATATAGTTCAGGATGCTGGCAGTGTGATCTGTGTAGGAGGAACAGAGAATGAAGGTGTACGTGCGAATAGGGGATATATATACTCAAGTTCCTGCAATTTCTTGGTTTAACTTGTGAGATTTGATAATTTTGATTCATATCCTGCGTTTTGTTGGTTAATGAACACAATGCTGCTCAGCGTAAATCTTGAACAACCACCCGGCACCTAATGAATGAGAAGCTTTAAGATGAGAGTCAGTACTTGCGGTGAGGAAAGTTTACGATTCCAGGTGTTGCTAGTGCATCGCATACCACATATATCGCTCAGACCTCATCCATCTTGGACCAAACTGAGTCATGCTCAGGTCGTCCCAACTGTGCAACCATTCAACACAGCAACCAACACCCCTAGCGGTGGAAAAAGCACATACAACTGATGTCATAGGATAGAGAATATGTCATTGTTCCATGTGCAATGCTTTCATCTCTGCCAAAGTGGGAATTCCACCGGGAGGCTGAACATATACACAAACAATGGTTCAAAGTATTGTGCCAGGAACAAGCGCAATACTGTGATGTTCGCGCCAAGAAGGCATAATCACCCTTCACGCAGTGTGAATGGACTTTCAGACATTGCTGTAATAGTGAATATCGATGCTGAGTTTAAGTTGATCGCAGTTAACCCCATGACTGAATGCTGTTCAATGAACCACATATGCGAGTAATCTCACGGTGTGAGGTCTAGGGTGTTCTACTCTGCGCCTCCCTTTTTTGTCGAATCCCTCCCTGGTCGCTCAAATGTTGAGCTGATTGGAAGTACGGATATCACTATGCCAAAGACTATGATGTAACTTGCCTCTTTTGTAGTTAGCACCATTAGTCATCGATCGACCATATGTCGATGCGACATGTCTCGTTACACGATACAATAGACACCTTCGCATTCGCCCGCGCACACTCGACTACTCGAGCACACGCCACCGTACAACAGGTTATGAGCCCTTGCGTTTAAAAAGGGCACCGACGATCAACACTTCCATTTTCGTTTGTCGAGTGGAGGTCATCGTCACGGAGAAGCGTCTCCACAAGCTAAGCAATTACCCCGCACCCCACCGTATTTCTGACGGCGGCTGCTGGACGTCACCCGTACATACAGTCTGAGAGACTACGATAACTGACGATTGCGACACAAGATTAGGATCGTGCGAGATGAGTTCGACGACGATCACAATCACCAAGTTCAATGGCACGAACTATGCACAATGGGCTACCGAGATGGCCCTACTTGTCGAACAGAAGCAAGTGTATGGTATCATCAAAGGATACGACGACAAGCCGGAAGAGCCAGCAGCAAACGCGACAGCTACTGGGAAGGCCGCTTTCAAAGACTGGATGAATCGCCATGGTGTTGCCAGATCGACTATCCTACTTGGAACCGAGGATACAAGCGGAATATATGGTCGTCGAGGATGCGAAGACACTTTGGGAGAAGCCAGCATCAGCCTACAAGTCAAAGTTGAAGCTCAACATCTTCGAGATTAGGGAAGACCTTTGGAGCATCAAGCTACAGGACTGCGGAGATGTCGACAATTACGCATCGCGGATCGATCGGAAAGTCAAGGATTACAATCTCTGCGCTGGGCC